>Ga0105101_10000002_pt1 | contig 157266 bp, 193 predicted proteins | sample PPLLak21cMay2015_2_FD_87037 | JGI IMG/M metagenome (GOLD analysis project Ga0105101, IMG submission 87037) | Freshwater sediment microbial communities from Prairie Pothole Lake near Jamestown, North Dakota, USA - PPLs Lake P8 Core (1) Depth... | ecosystem: Environmental > Aquatic > Freshwater... | reverse complement strand
TTGTCGCTCAGCAGTTTCGTCAGGCTGGCGTGGATATCTTGATTTGCGTGCCAGACACCTGGGCATTTCCGCAGTTGACAGCTATCTCGCTGATTCAACAATTCCCCAAAGACACGCCAATCAGCATCACTTGCGGCAACAGCGGGCCTAAGCCAGGGGTGGTTTTCGCGCATGCGCTGAACGGGGCACTTGCCCAGTATGGCAGAATGGCTGCGCTGAACGTCGGGACCTGGTCGGATACTGACATGAATCCCAAGATGAGTGTTGAGACGGCCAAGGACCTCATTGACTGGTGCTATGCGGCTGTGACAGCCGTGGCGCTACGCGGCCGCCGCGTTGTCCTTCTTGGACATGATTCCATGGGCATGGAGACTGCTCTTGCCCATATCCTGGCTACACGGAACACCTTCGGTATCGAGATCACGCGGCTCGATATGAAGCTCTTGGCAGACATGCTCGCAAAGAAGGCATACAAAGCCAGGGAGCTCAAGGACCTGCGAGCCTGGGTGGATCGGTATGTCGGAAACCGCTTGAAGCTGCGCGGCAAGAGTGATAGCGAACGATTCAACATGTCGCTGGCTATGTACCTCATTGTCCGCGACCTCATGGCGGGACTCAATGCTGTTGGTGGAGGTTTCATGAGTCAGCTCGAGTGGGGGAGTGAGCCTCGAGGCATTCCACTGCCTGTGGCTGATGCCATGGAGTCGCTCTTCAACAGCACCTTCGACCACACAGGCTCTAAGCCGGTCCTGCCTTACGCGACAGAGGCAGATACACAGGCTCTTCTCACCATGCTTTTTTTGACTTATCTCAGCGGTGGCATGCCTCCGTTGTTTATGGACTTCCGCAAAGTCTGGGAGGCCCAGGAGATAAGGGCACTGGTGGAAGAGCTTGATATCAAGGATTTTGATAGAGAAGCCCCCTGGTACGCCAAGGGCTTGGTGGATGGGGACAACTCCGGCAGCGCCGCGTTCGATTGGGCTGCATCCCCCGGCTCAACCGTCAGGGAGATCATGGAACAAGTTTCGATGCCATTGGCTGATCCGGGGTATTTCCCGGGCGGCGGTAACTCTGTCACGTTCATGACACCGGCTGGTATCAAGGGCATTGCAGCTCGCATGGCCTACAGCGCCCTCACCGGTCTGTTCACTATGATTTGGGACCAGGCTGAGACGACTGAAGTGCCAGAAAAACTCCGTAGAGCCATGTGTCGTCTCACTACGGAGACCTGGCCGCACACGTTCGTTGTCCCGAAGTACGCGAGCATGCTTGAGTACAAGCAGTATGCTCCGGCCAACCATTTCCACGCGATTTGGCTCCCTCATATCGCCAGGCTGCAGCATTTCATGGACCTCACTCGTGTTCAGTCCTGCACGCCTTGGGCTGCTCGCCCGCCGTTCATCGAGGGAGTTGACCGGCCGCAGCCATTGGTTCACCTTATCAATGGAGGGGCTACGCAGTACAATCTCCTCACCGCAGGCCGCTGATGTAGAAACGCGTCTCAGAGGTTGATACGCTGAGACTCCTTTTTCCGAGTCGAGCCTGCCTTGCTGCCTATGCGGGGCAGGCTCTTTCTTTCCTTTAATCAGTCAAGATTGGGTAGAAAGGAGGAAAACAATGCCTCTATGGTTTTGGATTGGGGCAGGCATCCTTGTGGTATTGATTGTGTGTTTTTTGATACATGAGCTTCCGAGGATTCTTCGTGGGGAAGCTCTTACCTTTCTTGGAGAAATGATGATTGCTGTTATAGGGGCACTCTCGTTGGCTGCTCTTGCAGCAGCAATTATAGGACAAATAAAGGCGAGCTGATGCGACCAGCCTTTTCTTATATTCTTAGCAGGAGAAAGGAGACAAACAGACACCAGGAAGGCAGGATAGAGAGAAAGGAGCTGGATGGGGAGAATATAAAATCGTTAGGGAGAGAGATGAGAAGAAACGTTGCCCTTTGGTGGGCAGGGAACAAATAAGCAAGGGTTATTTTGATAAGAGAGGAGCAAAGATGTCAAAAAGGCCTCCATTTGTCGTGGAGGGGATAAGTCATGCCACAATGAACGGGCATAGATTCCATCTACGTCTAACAGATCCGACAGAGAAGAATTTCCTCTGGATTGATGGCAAGGCGCCCCTCATACTTAACCAGATTGCAGCAGAGTTCGTCTATTATCTCATCAAAGCCTTCTGGGAATTCCAGCAAGGTGAAGGGGACGAGTCTGCTGCAGTGATTCAGTACGTAGTTGACAAGATGTACGAACGGTATGGCCAGGTTTTAGCGCTTCCTGGCCGACCTCGCGTTTCCCGAGAGCGCATCCGTCGGGATCTGGACACTGTTTTCTTGCAGCTCATGAGTATAGCAGATGGTGGGTGTCCGGTTGAGAACACTTCTGGTCTTCTCGGGATAGACTTTGCCAAGTGGATAGCCCCTGCAAGAATGGACTGCGCTCCAACGTACCGGTGCAATCTCGCATGTGGCAAGTGCTATCGCGACTGCGGTGCCAAGCAAACAACCCGAGAGCTATCCACTCAACAATGGAAGACTATTTTGGATAGGCTGTGGAAGATCGGAATTCCCCAGACGGTATTTACCGGGGGAGAGCCTCTCCTGCGGGAAGACATTGTGGAACTTGTCAAGGCTGCAGAGCTGTTTGTAACCGGGCTGGTGACAAACGGCACTCTCCTTGCCCCGGTTGCCGAGCAGCTTCGTGATGCAAGCCTCGACTACGTTCAAGTGACGTTGGAATCAAGCGATGCCCAAGTGCATAATGCAATGGTTGGTGCAGATTTCGATGCGTTTGCCCAGACTGTTGCAGGAATCAAGGCTTGTTTGGATTTGGGGATGTTCGTTAGCACAAACACTACCCTGACACAGCGCAATTATCAGGGTTTCCTTCAGTTGCTCCGCTTTGCGCAATCTATCGGCCTCAAGGACGTAAGTTGCAACACCCTCATCTGCAGCGGCCGCGGGGTTCGTGCGAAAGAAACTGAAGGACTCAGGCCGGATGTGCTGAGGGGAGTGTTAGAGGAAGCTGTCGGATTGGCTAGAGAACTGGGGCTCAACCTACAATGGTTTTCTCCCACTTGCTACAGGCATCTTAACCCTCTGGAACTGGGGTTGGGAGCAAAGGGGTGCTCTGCAGCAGCGTATAACATGCTCACACAGCCAGATGGTAGCGTTCTTCCGTGCCAAAGCTGGCCTGACACGGTTGGAAACATGATGACTGACGACTGGCCAACAATCTGGAATAACCCAACCTGTGTAAAGCTCCGCAACCACGGATTTGCCTCCGCAGAATGTAGCGGCTGCGAGCATAACGATACCTGTGGCGGTAGCTGCCCGCTGGACACTGATGAGAAAGGAGCAGAATCATGAAGAAGATGATGCTTTTCTTAGCGGTTCTGGTAGGCTCCTTCTCTGTTGCGTCTGGCGACACAGGAACCTATCGGATAGAAGATTACAGGGTGAAACTGACTCCGCATGCAGATGGCATCACTGAGATAGAGTACTATCAAAAGTGGAATGTCACTGGGGGGCATATACCCTGGATAACGGTCGGAACCCCCAACGGCAGGTTTGATATAGCCAGTCAGATGGCTAAGGGCAATACCCGGGCAATCAAGAATGATAGTCAGGGATCCTGGTCTGGAGTCAGGATAGACCTTGATAAAGATTACAAGCCCGGACAATCTTTCGAGGTCCAGTTCACAATTGTTCAGCACAAGCTCTTCTATGCTGATACAGAAAGCTTCTGCCTTGATTTCACTCCTGGTTGGTATGACAACTGTGAGATAGGCCGCCTGAGTATAGAGGTGGTCTGTTTTGCCAAGGCAGAGAGCGTCAAGACTAAACCGCCGGCTCAGCGAGAAGAGCAGAGTTTCAAGTGGGTCAAGCAATCCCTAAGAAAGGGAGAGAAGTTCAGCATCTCTCTTACATTCCCCAAGGAACTTTTCCCACAGGGACTTGGGAAGAGCGAAAGTGGGGGCGGGGGTGATGTTGGTACAGTTCTGGTGATTCTCGTGATCGTAGTGATTGCGATAGTTGCCATCGTTGTAGTGATATCTGCCATATCCTATTTTCTGGGAGACACCGAGTATGGCGGAGGTCCTACTATCCACTCTCCAAGTCCGGGGAGAGGCAGAGATTCTCCTCGCGATCACGGCACTACCGTCCCTCCCTTGGGAAGGAGCCCAACACACAGGAGTAGTGGTGGGCTTTCGACCGGACATGGTGGGGGGTTCTCTCACAGGACCGGTTCGTTCTCAAGCTGTGCCTGCGTGTCGTGTGCTTGTGCGTGCGCCTGTGCTGGAGGGGGAGGTGCGGGATGCGACCGCAAGAGCAAGATGAAATGCCCGCTCTGTAAAGAGTGCCCCCATCGAGACACTTGTCCTATGTGGAGGTAGAACCATGAAGAGTAGGTTAACGGCCCTTCTTATCCTCTTGCTCCTCATCCCAGCAGGATGCGGCAAGAAAGAAGGGGAAGCAAGAAGTCGATACGGAGACCGCCACTATGAGGTGCCAGAAGGCGACCCTGCTTTTCCCGAGTTGAATCCAGAATGCTGGGTAATGGATTTGGCAGGAGTTATGGATGATGCTGCCCAGAAAGAGCTTCATAACACTCTTATCACGGACATGTACAACAAGAAGCTCTGTCAGGTTGTTGTTCTCCTGATAAACAAGGTGCATCATCCAGAAGAGTACGCAAATGCGTACGGTAGATGGGTCGGCCTCGGTGAAGAAGGAAGATCCTCTGAGGGAGGCCAAAATGGGCTTGTCTACCTAATCCGTCCAGATGCCAAGGAGGGCAAGATCTCTTGGGCGATTGGTACCGGTCTCCCGCAGTTCACTGCAAATGACGCATACGATGTTGCCAAGAAGGCGGGAGATGCGATATACTTCAATAACTACGACCTGGGAGTTCGGATACTCCTTGAAGAGACCCGCAAGGTCCTTGAAAGCAAAAAAGCCTTGAAGAAAGGAGGGGGGTGAGCAGGAGATTGAACACAATGGACATATAGAACGAACTGAGTTCAAAGAGAATTTTGGAATTAAGGAGTTTAAACGTGAAGACGAATCGTTTCAATCAAAGAGGCGGCGCAGGAACGTCTATCCTGATTGCCCTTGTGATCGTGTTGGTTATCCTCGTCGGCATAGGTGGCTGTGCATGGAATCTGACTGTCGGCGCCCACGACAGGACCCTGGCTAATTACCAGCTGGTCGAGGAAGGCAAGGCCAAGATGGCATCTGCGCTGGAAACCTGCAAGACTCAGATGGCTGCGGTGTGGAGCCTGGCAGATTCTGCTGGCAGCAAGGAAGAGTCAATCAAAGTTGGGTTTGCCAAGGCCCGCACCGGATTTGAGGACGCGATAAAGGCCTACAACGAGGCAGCCAAAGACCCTTCCAAGACTCCATTTGACCTGCAGAAGTTCGTCTCGCAAAAGATGGGGGGGTCTTTTGCTGATGTCAAGGTTGTGATGGAAGCTGTTCCACAGGAGTTCAGGGCCATGGAAGGCTATACGCGCGCTCAGAATGTTGTGAGCGAGTGCATGAACAGCATCCGCGGAACTATCGACGACTGGTCCAAGGACATCATGACTTACAACTCCGACCGCGGCAGGGTCGTCACGAACTTCGGCCTTGGGATTTTCTGGCAAGGCAAGTTTCCGGTTAAGCTGGAGTACTACACCGGAACCATCGAAGATGCGACCAAGGTCAAGATCGACCTTTCGGACATCAAGCCTAAGAGTTAGGCTTGACCTGTGTGAGCCAAAACATACGTGAGGGGAGTTTGCGCTTTCCCTGTAGTGCAAACTCCCTTCATTGTTGTCAAGGCCTGTTACCCATTTATTGGGCAAAGAGTTACAATATTTGGGTAACAGGCTTTGGTTAGTCAACTTTCACCAACTGCTTTTTTGGAGGCATATCCATGATACTCGCAATGTCGCAGGAGATGAGTGTCTTGTTCAGTTCGATGTTCAAGACCCTGATCTTCGCTGTCCCGCTCACACTGCTTGTCTTGGCAGTGATATTTACCTTGAACAAGACAATCCTGATTCCAGGTAGCAGAAGGACTGACAACACCAAGTGTGCAGTCGCAGGAGCAATCCTAATGCCACTGCTCCTCGTGCCTATTATTGGATGGTGGTTCTCGTGGAGCGCTTTTGCATTGGTTGGGGCGTTGCTTGTCGCTCTGATACTTGGAATCTTCAGCTACACTCTGGATGAGGTGGTTGAAAATGCTTGGGAAATGAAACAAACGGTCATTCCAGCAGTTATCGGGTTGCTCTATGGTGGATGGCTAGTTTTCCTTATGTTCTTTCACGTGTGGAAAAGCGGGAACTTTTATCTTACCAATTTTGCATGCGTGAACAGAGCTGTGCAGGAAAGATTCGATGTTTACGTGGATTCTAATGGAGTGAGGCACGAATCCTGGAACTACGTAGACCACGTAGACAAACCTGCTTTTGGCCATACCCTTCCTGTTATAGATGTGAACAGAGAGCTGCGCATGGGCCATGGTGATGAGGGAAAGCCAGACCGGATCCGCAGGGAAGCTTATTACTTTATTGGAGGATCGTTCTGGTCTGAAGATGCGGAAAAATGGAGAGATTTCCGTTGGCTTCTGTTAGAGAACCCCAATCTGCACTTTGACGTCAATGAGGTGCAGATAGTGCAGTCCAACTTCTGGGGATATCCGATACACAACGGCGGTCCTGGAAAAGGATATAGGACTCCTCTCCCAAAAGTGGTGAGTGTTTCGCTACCAGGCGCAGAAGACCTCCCTCCTCCAACCACGGTGTTTAAAGCTTTCAAGAGAGGTACGATGATGATTAGCCTTATGTTTGCGGAACATGAGTACCGGCCGTTTGTCTTTCTTATCTTGGGAGTGTTTGTCACCGCGCTTCTCTCAATGGCAATTCCTCAGATGAGGGTTCCTGCAGCAGTATTCCTCATATGCACCACAATTGCCGTGCCTATTGTCTTGCTGGCGATTGCATCAAAAACAGGTGGTGTCAGGAACCTTTCATTCGACAGACTCAGGACGGGGGGTGGCGGAGGATTTGCGCACAGGACCGGCAGATACAGTTATAGGTGAGTTACTACATGAAAAAAGGGCTGATGTGACCAGCCTTTTTTTTCTTCTACTTGCTAGAAATAGCAGGAGAAAGGAGGCAAGGCAAGATAGAGAGAGTAGGGGTGGGAGATTGAGAAGAAAAGCAGGGAGAGAGATGAGAAGATGAAAGACTCTTGAGCCTATGTTGACTTGAGAGAGAAAAGAACAACAGTTGGTGAGTTAAGGAGACACGCGTTATGAAGAAAAGGGGATTTACACTTATTGAGTTGTTGATCGTCATCGTGATTCTCGCACTTCTCGCGGGGATTCTGGTCCCTGTTTTCAGCAAGATCTTTGGGCCAAGGAGGCCTACTACGATCAAGACGATCGACGTGAACACACCGAAACAAGAGAAGGTCTATTAGGATCAAGTGCCAGGAATTGATCCAGAAAGGAGCAGAAATGGACTGGATAGGATTGTTACAACAACAGCACGCGATGATCTACGGGATTATCGTTGTGTTGGCTTTGGCCACTTTACTTTTGGTTCTCATCAGGCTCTTTACGCCAGTAAGGCGGAATGACGATGATGAGGTGGCCGATGTCAAGGCACAGGTGAGAAAGTGGGCGTTACGCCTATATCTCCTCTTGTGGTTGCTCTGTGTGCTGCTGGTTGTGTTCCGGACTTTCTCGATTGCGTCCTCCAACCGGGTGCCCCTCAACACTACGGACCGGAGTGCTGTCTATGAAAGTTCCAAGACTTTCAGGGACACAGAGCCGAATGAGAAGTAGCAGATGAGAAATTGTCTGCTTTCAAAGAGTCGCTGTTTCAAGGATTGGAGATACTATGAAGAAGACACTGAGTATTTTGGTTGTCGTGGCGCTGTCTGGTTTAATTGGCGGCTGCGGCAAAACTGTAGTCCCGGTTTCATCGAACTATGCCTGTAGGATAATGACGCCTACAGGCTGGGAGAGGGGTGATGATATCTACTACGGCCCGGCGCAGCCAGATATCGGCAAGGTGCATTGGAGCACTGGTCAGGGAAATAAGGCAGTACTGGTGCAAACCGCGGCGTTTACGATAACAGAGCAGTTCCTTCCTGCAGACTCTCCTGGAAACAAGGACAAGGTAGACCACCGGATCATGACTCAAAAAGACCCGATGATCATGGACTGGCGAATCATTGTCATGGCTCCGGATATGCGGAAGAATCAGGTAAGCAAAGGGAAGCTCTTGAGTCTGTTTGCCCTTTCAAACCCGAAGCCCACAAATACTGAGCGGGTCTATATGATTGAGCTCGAGGACCTCTATAACGACCTCGCTCGATTGTACGTGCGCAACCTGATTCGCGATGAAGGGTACAAGTTCGCGGATTATTACGATTCGCGGAAGCGGCAAGTGGAGTTTGTTAACAACGTTCGTAATGGGGTCCGCAAGATCTTCGAAGAGAGAAACGTGCCGCTTGATCTCTTGGATGTTCAGCCGAGCAATCACATGCCTGACCCCGGCATTCTCTCACAATGGATTAAAGGACAGGCTGCTCAGCAGGAGATGGAGCAGATTCGAGAGAGGATGGAACTCCTGAAGGATCCAGTTGCGCAGTACATCTTTGGATGGGACCGCACCAAGGATTTGGTGATGGAGGCGCAAAAGAACGGGCATACAATCATCGTCCTTCCAAGCATCGGAGCATCACCGCTTTCGAATTCTGCGGCTTCTGTTGTACCAGTAACCCTTCCGTTGTTGGACAGTAAGAAGTAGCAGTTCCTACAAATAGCACGAAAATTTAGAGCTTCACGCTTTAAAGAAGGCCCCCGGCCTTCCGTGCTATTTTTTTTGCCAAAATATATATACTTTAATATATATTTTATGAAATATATATTACTATATACATCAAAACATTTAATAAGATATTTTTTTTGTTAAATATATGAATCATTCATGGAAAGTGGGGTTTAATTTTGGTGTTACATCTGGTATAATCACCACTCTCGGCTTGATGATAGGCTTGGATAGTGCTACAGGTTCAAAATTAGCTGTTATTGGGGGGATTATGACAATTGCAGTTGCAGATGCATGCTCAGATGCTTTGGGAATTCATGTTTCAGAAGAAGGAGAAAACAAGCATACAAGAGTGGAAGTCTGGCAGTCCACTATTTCTACTTTCCTTTTTAAGTTTGTATTTGCCTCTATTTTTATAATTGCTTTTTTATTTCTGGAAATAACAACTGCTGTATGGGTAAATATTATTGTGGGTTTTATACTTTTAACTGTCTTTAGCTATAAGCTAGCTAAGAATGAAAAGTCTGAGAAACCTATAGGAGTTGTTTTGGAGCATCTTATATTGACGGCTATTGTATTAGTTGCTAGTTATTTCGTTGGAAAGCTAGTTGGAAGTTTTTTTAACTAGGTTTTCATAGAGCCCCCTCCTTAGTTTGAATTTCTAACTCGATTGTTTCCTCATGCTCAACAATCTTGCTATATCAGACTATGGAATTTGAAGATAAATTTATCAGCAAGAAAAATGAGCACCGAATTTTTCGAGCAGATTATTGGCTTTATATTTGGCATATTACAAATCTTTTTTTATGCTTCTGTAGCTCTTAATTTGTGATAAGCAAGGTTTATAAAGCTACTAAATTTTTTTAATAATTAAAAAATGGTTGAAAAAATTATCTGGTTAAAAGAGGGATCTCCATTCTTTTTAGACGAAACAGAGAATGGTGCGTTTCATGTTGTAAAAGCATTCAGATACTGGACAAATCCTGGAGAGTCTGAGTACGAGTATGATTGGGATTCTGGGAAGCTTATAATAGGGCAGGATATAATTGAAACTCCTAGCAGAAATGTTTCAATTCTGTTTAAATGCACTAAAGATGGCGGAGAGGCTATTTTAGAGCTTATGAACGAATGCATGAAGCTCGCAGCAATTTCCTCACATGATTATGTTACTTTAGAACCATTTGGAGAAAAACTTGGAAATTTGATATGTGTTGAGGGAAAAACAAAATTTATAGAAATAAAACCGAGATTTTTTAAAAAAGCTGGAAAAGATTAATATTCAATTTTATTCTTTTTCTTTGTAGTCTTTTTTTATTTCGTTTAAAGAAGCTATGTCAGAAGTGTTTCTGTCTGGCCTTAAGCGCGTTATTCTTGGGAATCTCAAAGCAAAGCCTGAAGCATAGGTGGGAGATTTTTGTATATTTTGATAGGTAACTGCAACAACTATTTTCGGCTTGACTTTTATCATTCTTCCTTCTTCTTTTTCTGCCAGCGGCTTTAATATTTTTGTCATCTCCTTGAATGAGAGACCTTCTTCTTCTTTTTCTTTTAATCCTGTTGATACTTTTCCAACTTCTAGGAATTTTCCTTCATGCCTGCAGGCAACTGTGTAAGAAGTTAGCCAGCCTGCTCTTTTTCCTGTGCCGTATTCTGCTTCTGTAATTACCAGATCAAAGTCCCTGTCCTCTGGCTTCCATTTATAACCATATCCAATCCTGCTTCCTGGCTTGTAAGGAGCTTCTAAATTTTTGACCATTAATCCCTCTTGCCCTTCTTCCATTGCTTTTGCGAAGAACTTCTGAGCTTCTTTTTCATTTTCTGCTATTATCTGCTCTGCAAGTATTATTTTGTGCTTTTGCTGTTTTACTATTTTTTCAAGAAGTTTTCTTCTTTCTTTAAATGGGACTTTGATATAAGATTTTCCTTCGTAATAGATAACATCAAAGATTATTACTTCGACTGGCAGTTCTCTTTCTAGTTTTTCAATTTCATATTTTCTTTTTATTCGCTGGGAAATCTCCTGGAAAGGACGATATTTTTTGGTTTTTGGATCATAGCCAACTGCCTCTCCATCGATAATAAAGCTTTTTCCTTTGATATTTTCTTTAACGTATTTTATCACATCTGGAAACTGCTTGGAAACATCGTCTAATCTTCTCGTAAATAACTTTATCTTCCCATTTTCTTCTTTATTACACATAACCCGAAAGCCATCGTATTTAAATTCAAAAGCACTTGGCTTGCCGGCTCTTTCAAAGGCCTCTTCTACATTTGCAACTTTTGGATAGAGCATTACTTTTACGGCGGTTCCTGGTGTAAGCTCAGTTTTTTGTAATTCAGATATTCCTTTGTGGGCTTTTTCAAGAACTAACTTCCAGTCAGTGGAAGTATCGTAAGCTTCCTGGACAGCTTCATAAGCTTCTTTGTTTTCTTTGTCAAAGCAAGCCCAGACAATAGAGTCTCTTAGAGTTCCTGCGCCTGTCCCGATTCTTAAGTCTGAGAGAAGGGTCCTGACAATGTATTTTGCTTCTTTAGGTGAAGCAGAGGTTAATAATTCTGAAATTAAAGCCATTTTTTTGTCTACTGTCCCTTTTCCTTCTAACGCAGGAAGTTTTTGCAGGTTTGTTAGTACTTTTTCTGTTGTAAGTTGGGAAGAAGAGAGAGTTGACTGCCTTTTTTTTGATGTTATAAGTTCTGCGACTAATCCTAAATCTCCTAATTTCTTCCAGTGCTTTTCTATTTCACCTGCAGATAAGCCTGTAGAGCGTGAAAGAGCTTTCATTACTAGCTGAGTTGAAATTCCAATTTCTCTATTATCATAATCAGGAAAAATCCTTCCCTGCAGGAGATAAATAATATCTTTATTTTTTTCACTCTTTATTTTTTTCAGGAAATCCGCTAGGATCTCTGTTTTTTCCAGTCGAGAAGCATGGCTTTCAAGAGCTTCGTATACTTCGCAGAGTAGAGAGTATTTCATGTTCTTTTTTATAACCTGATAATGGAAAAAGAGTTTATATATTTTACATTAGTGGGGGAGTTGAACCTATTGGATAAAAGAAGTTTTCGTAGCGCAGCTTTCCCTTGAGCAGATTTTGGCGCCGGTCTATTCAACGTAAGCTTCTACTTCTGCAATCTTATTTTTTATCTCTAACCTCTTTGCAAGATTAGGGAACATTTTTCCATTTTGCAAATCTATTAGTAAATCATCAAAGCAAGAAAGCCCTGGATAAGGATGTAAATCATAAATTTTTCCATCAAATTCCACGCCATTCAAAAAAATTGGACATTCATCAAGAATGTACAAAGACAATTTTTCTAATTGTTCAACATCTAAATTGATTGCCTTTTCTCCTAAATTCTCTTGAACAATTTTTATTATGAAATCGTGGAATTTGATATTTTCTCTAAATTCATCAAGAAAAATTTTTATTTTGTTTTGATAATAAAAGGACTTTCTTGCATCATCCCATTTGCAAATTTTAATAAGATGGTGTTTTTCTTTTGGTAGCCCACGTACTATTTTTTTAACAGATTCTTCAATTTCTAAACCCTTTCTTAATGCGACTTGTAGAGCTCTTTCATGACTGTAATCATTGAGAACTTCATAATTTATTGCGTGGTTTTTATCTGCGATTAAAACTAAAACATCTTCTTTAGTATTTTCCAAAGCCCAAAAAATATACTTTTTAATATTTTCTTTGGTAAAATACTTGTTCCCTAAACTGATACCTACAAAAATGTTAAACTTTTTTGATTTGATATCTTGCTCAGTGCAATTCAAGTAAGTCTTAATTCTCATAATAAGTTAAAAATACAATTGCATTTATATAAATATTGCTTATTAGCGCTCCAAAATTTATTTTGTATAACATTACCTTTAGGGGCATATAGCAACATTTATTCTAAAATTATAATAATTGCAAAAATTTAATAATCGGGCTTTCTTTGTCCGATAATGGAGAAAGGCAGGCAGGATAGACTTTTGTATATTGATAATATCAGGCTTTTTCTTATAATCCTTGTTGTACTTATTCATATTTCTATTATTTATGGAGGAGAGGGCATTTATCCTGCTAAAGAAGGGGCAAGCGATGAGATAAGCCCGATAATTCTTACTCTTTTTAATGCAATCTGCCAAAGCTTTTTTATGGGCTTGTTTTTCTTGCTTTCAGGATATTTTACTCTAGGGTCTTTTGACAGAAAAGGAGCAGGGAAGTTTTTGGGAGACAGGCTGATTAGATTGGGAATTCCTTTGTTAATTTATACAACTGTTTTTAAGGTAATAATAGATTATCTTATCTTGAATTTTTTTAGAGGCGAGACAATAACTTTTGTGAATGTAATTGCTTATAATTTAAAAGATCCTGGATGGTTTGTCGGGCCATTATGGTTTGTTGAAGCTCTGCTTATTTTCTGCTTTGTTTATGTTTTATACAGGGGTTTAATAAATAAGTCGTTTATTTGTTTTAAGGATAAATTTCCTTCTAATAGAACAATTGTAATAAGCATCTTTGTTCTTGCAATCTTAACTTTCTTTGTCCGTACCCTTTTCCCGGTAGGAGTGGAAATTCATATTTTTCAGTTGGCTCATTTTGTCAATTACATTTTTTGTTTCTGGATTGGAATCCTTGCGTACAGAGGGAATTGGCTTGAAAGCCTTGGGGCAAAACAGGCAAGGCTATGGAAAATAATTGCTGTTGTAGTTCTTGTGGCTCTGCCATTTATATTTGTATTTGGAGGGGCAGCAGAAAACACTGAAAAATTTACAGGTGGACTGACATGGCAGTCGTTAGTTTATTCTTTCTGGGAGACAATTGCATGCTACAGCATTATAATCAGTTTAATTTACATTTTTAAGAAAAGGCTTAACTCGCAGGGAAATTTAATTGCCTGGATGGCTCCTAATTTTTATGTTGTTTATATAATCCATCAGCTAGTAATTCTTCCTCTTGTAATAATTTTCCAGGGTATTTTTATTCCATCTTATGTTAAGTTTATTTTTGTTTCGATACTTGGAGTTACATTGTGTTTTGTAATTGGAGATTTGATAAGAAAGATTAAATTTACAAGAAAAGTGCTTGGATAGCTTCTTTTGTCTATCCATAATCTTTATAAATTAACTTCGCTCTATATAAAAAAAGAGAAAATGTTAGATAAACCGAATCTTTTAGTTTTAGGGGCATCTGGAGGGGTAGCTAATGCTTTTTTGCATCATCTTCCTAGCGAGAGAAATCATTTTAACAAGGTGATTTTACTGGATAAAAATAAAAAGCTTCTTAAGGACCCATATATAGACCATGAACTGCTAAATTATAAGTTCATACATAAAGAAATAGTATTGCCTGAGAAAGAAAGAGAATACATTAAACTATTGAAAGACAATAAGATTGATATTGTATTGGACATAACTGATATGAACAGCATAGAGGCATTAGAAGCTACTGACAAAGCAAAAATTTCTTATATTAATACTGCAATGAACGACGATAACAAAATGGTTTCTGAATTAGTTTATAATGTATATCCACGAAAAGACTCCCTGAATAATGCGCCTCACATACTCTGTACTGGAATGAATCCTGGCAATGTGAACATGTGGGTGAGATATGGCATAGAAAAATTCGGGATTCCGAAAGAAATAATTCACTTTGAATACGATACTTCTATTGATGCTAGAAAATGGAGGCCTATGATGACCTGGTCTTTGCATGAGTTTCTAGTGGAATCAGTAAGGGACCCTTCCGGATTTGCGGTTGGTAAAAATAAGATAAAAAAGCTTTTACCAAATGCTTTGGAAAATAGAAGAAGCATGAAGAAAATATTAAGCCCTATCTGGAAGATGGGGCAGTATCCCGAAGGAATGACAGTTTTGCATGAAGAAAATCTTTCTGTATCTTCTAAGTACGATATCCCTTCAAAATTTATTTATGGGATAAACCAGCAGACACTTAAATATCTAGTCAAAATCTATGAAGATAAGAAAAATATAACTAAAAAGGACTTAAGGATAGGAGATAATGCATGTGAAATTCTAGATGGTGCAGACAGCATAGGGGTGATTCTTGATTATCCTGACAAAAAAGTTTATTATTTTAATTCGGTTCCGAATCTTGCAACCATTGGAACTAATGCTACTTATACTCAGGTAATTGTAGGCATATTCGCCTCTATTTTCAGCCTGATGTTCAGCGATATAAAGCCTGGAGCAAATTTTGTGGAAGATTTATGGGATTCCTATTTCAGGTATTTTATGTTTGATAACATGAGAGTACAAGAATATGTTTTTAAAAAACAAAATTCCTTAAAACTGGCAAAATATAACCCAGATGTTAAACTAAAAAGGAATAAAGAGTTTCATCATCTTTACATTATTTAGGAGGATTAAATGATTCTAAATAAGTACCTGTGGAAATACAAGAAAGTTGCTTCTCCAATCTATATCTTATCTTTGATGATATTATTCTGGGCTATATTTGATGGAATCATGACCTACCTCGTTCCAATTTTATTGTCACAAAATAATTTTTCAATGACCCTTATTGGATTTATAATTGGGACTTCTTCTATAACTGGCGTTCTTTTTGATGTCTTAGTTTGCAGATTTTTCAGAAATACTAATTTCCGGAGAGTATTTCTTCTGATGTTTTTGGCATGTCTTATTTATCCATTAATTCTGTGGAAAGCTTCTTCTATCTTAGTTTACCTGGTTGCAATGGCTCTTTGGGGAATTTATTTCGATTTGTCTGGATTTGGGATTTTTGATTTTGTAAGCATTTACACAAAAAAGAAAGAATATTCTTCTAATTTTGGAATAATCCAGATAGCTAAGTACTTAGGAATAATCTTGGCGCCAACTATTGCAGGACTTTTGATAATTGATGGAATAACCTTCTTGCCATTTATATTCGGATGGATATTCCTGATTATTTCCATAATCTTTTTCATAACTTTAAACATTATGACTGGAGGTAAAGTGCGCAAGAAAGAAACTAAACGGGCGAACTTCAGAAATATTTTCCTGGAATTTAGGCTCTGGAGAAAAATAGGCAAAAAAATATTTCCTGTCTTAGCTGTTACTTTCTTTGCTTTTTTTATAGAGTCTTTTTTCTGGACTCTCGCACCATTATATGCTGAAGAAGCAATTCCTAAGTACTTCGGAGGATTATTCTTAACGGCCTATGCACTTCCAACTTTAATATTGGGATGGTATACTGGGAAAATTACTAAAAGATTAGGCAAGAAAAAGACAGCTTTTTTAGGGCTTTTAATTGGATGTTTTATTCTTTCTTTCTTTTATTTTTGGAGCACTCCAATAACAATAATACTTTTGACTTTTCTTTCAGCATGTTTTATTAATTTAGCTTTGCCTTCTATAAATGGCGCTTATGCAGATTACATCTCTGAAACTCAGATAGTTGAAAAAGAAATAGAATCCTTAGAAGACTCTTCTTTTAATTTTGCTTATATTTTTGGGCCAATGATAGGAGGACTTTTAGCAGATTTAATTGGAATTAAACTGGCTTTTAGTATTTTGGGAATCGCAGGAGTTATTATTGCAATTTTCTTGCTAATAATAACACCTAAAAAAATAAAAATCGATATAAAACCATCTGACTTAAAATAAAACTATTTGTCATTTTCAACTACATATAAATTTAAAAATCCTCTATCTTTTTAATGAGGATGAATAAAAAGGCAAGTTTCGCGGCGGTTATTATTCTTATTCTTTTAATAGTTGTTGTTATTGGGGGATATTATTTTATCAGGCCTTTTTTTGAACCTAAAGTAACTGGGGCGGCTGTTTCTGATTATTCTTCGACAACTCCTTCTAGTTCGGATTCTGCCAATTCTGTTTATGACAGTTATTCTGAATCAGGTTGTGGGGAGTATGGAGGAACCTGTTGTTCTGATGGAGTTTGTTATTATGGAGAATGCCAAAATGGGAAATGTATTCATTGCGGTAGTTTTGGTGAGGCCTGCTGTTATAAAGATTACGATAATCTTCAGTGTTTTCAAGGAGCAAGCTGCACTCTGGGAAGATGCAAAGTTAATTCTGATTATTATGATGATTGCGGGATGATTGGGTATGTTCCTTGCGATAGTGGCTGTTATTATGGGGTTTATAACTCCTACAGCGGGATATGCGAGGCTTGTGGAGATTACGAGCAGCCATGCTGCCCTACTGATTATCCGTGCGCTTATGGGCAGTGCATAAGCGGAACTTGCAAAAAAGTAGAAGCAGAGACAGTTTCAACACCAAGTCAGTCTAATATTGACAGCCAGGACACTCCTAACTACGACCCTTATGGCTACCAGCCTGATTCACAAGAATCTAGCGAATGCGGGCATCTAGACCAGGATTGCTGTAAAAATATGCAGCAGTTCACTTCTTTTTGCTATGATGGATTAGACTGCAGAGCAGATACTTGTGTAACTGGACCAGATTACGAGGCATATGATAGGAGTGATAGAGAGAGTTACTAAAAAGAGAGATTTCAACAACTTTTTTAAATAATAAGCTATTTGTTTGGTTATGTTTCATGTAAAAATAGAATTAAAGAAAAGTAAGATTCACGGAATAGGGTTATTTGCGGGGCAAGATATCAGCAAAGGTCAAAAAATATACACTGGAAATGAAAATCTAGATTTGTTCCTTTCAGAAGAAGAATGTTCTAAACTGGCTCTTGATGAGCAAAACACAATTAAACATTATGGATATTTTGATAAAGCCAAAAGCAAATGGCATCTTTCTTTTGATGACATAAGATTTTGCAATCATAGTTCTGATGGAAATATAACTTTAAAGGAAAAATCTTTAGTTGCTAAACGAGACATAGCAAAAGGAGAGGAATTAACTCAGGATTATAGAGAATTTGAACAGCTTCGAGAGAAACTACGTTTGGTAGATTAGTTATGTTTCTATTTCATACTCAAAGACTTTGTCATAGGGAATAAACCAAGAACAAGTGTCTTTTATGGAAGAATTTTCCATGATATGCCTGAACAAGCGGATGGAATTTCCATGTGCGGATATTGCTACATTAACATTATTTCTTCTCATGTATTTTTTTAGCCATTTAAGAAACTTTTTCACTCTCTTTTTCACCATTTTGAAGCTTTCTCCATAAGGTGGAGGAGTTGCCCATCCTCTGTGTATTTCTTCGTATTCTTCTTCTCCTAATAATCTTTCTATTTTTTCTTTTAACTTTGGCGGGAGGTCTTCTTTTGCGTCTCCATATGCTTTTAGGTCAAATTCTTTTTCTCCTATCTTTTTAATAAATTCCTCGTGGGAAGTACCTTCAAGAATTCCGTAGCTTCTTTCAATCATTCTGTTATCTTCAATCAGTGTTCTGCATTCAGGATGATATCTAAGGACATATTTTAGAGTGTCTCTGGAGCGTGAGAGCTTTGTATAGAAAGCTACCTGGAACTTTTTGTCCTTTAATTTTATAGCTATTTTTTTTGCATCTTTTATTCCCCCATCAGTCAGCTTTGCATCTTTCCAGCCAGTAAAAATGCCTTTAACATTATAAGTAGTTCTGCCGTGCCTAAATAAGTAGATTTTAAGCTTCCTCTTTTTTGTTTTCATGATTTATTTAAGAAATAAGGGTTTTTATATTTTAATCTTCTATATAAAATCTGTTCCTATATTCTGTACCGCACTTTCTTATAAGGTCATGTGCATCTTTATGTCCTGCAAATTGGCAAGTGAGTTTCATGCCAGCAGGTCGAGCATTAAATATCAAGTAAAGCCTTTCCATAAAGTCTCCTGCCCGATCTACTATCGAGTGTTCGGCTATTTCATTTTCCCTTAGTTGTCTTTCTTTCCATTCTGTAGCCGAAGTTGGAGGGTAAAACGAATTAGCTTCATTAATCCCGGTTCCAAGTCCGAAACTAAGATATAGAAAATGCCCTATAAACCTCATCGCACTTTTTGAAAATAACGTTGGAAAACTGCTATGTAAAATGCCTCTTTTTCTGGTAAAACCTTCTGGAACAGCAATTGGGACTCCAAAAAAAGCTCTTGCATTGGCTATGCCATTGTATTCTTCTGGAACTAAGGTAATTGTTCTTGTTCCTTCAACAACGTCGCCGTTAGCAAGAGCGTATCTGGTTCTAGCTTCTACAACAACCTCATCGCCTTTTATTTTTTCTAATTTTATTTTTTCTGTATCTATATTGGTTTTAAGTCTAAGATAAGGTATATCTTTAGGTTGTTCTTCTATTCCTGCTTTTTTTAATGCTCTGCACACTCCTCCTTCTAAGTCCGGAAAGTACGGAACAACTATGGTGTTTCTTGCCTGCCCAAGCCGGTGGAATAACCTATAACTTAAATGAGGTTCCATTTTTAGTTCCACTACTGCATTGTCAATTCTGTGCACAAATATATCCCCTGTAAGGTGCTCTAATCCTCTTACTTTTACACCATCTCTTTCTAAAAACAGTGTTTTTGCGAGAGCAAGCCTATGGCCAGTGTGAAGGTATCTATCTTCTAATTTAATCCAGTGTTTTCCGTCAGTAAAAACAATCCCTGTATTTGGTTCTGCTGGATAAATCCTAACGTTAACGGCGTTTCCTCCATAGGGTTCAATTCCTACTAACAGGTCAGTTACTTCTTTTATTGTCCTCTGTTTTGGCATTAAGAAAACTGGAACTGGTTGTTTTTAAAGATTTAGATATATAAAAAATATCATTCCTTTGTTAAAAATCTGAACAAAATTGGGAGGCGAAGAAGTACTTGGGGATTGGCTGCCAATGTTCTTACCAGATGGGAGAGACCTGCTCTTTGTATAACTGGAGAATCATGAATTGTTCCAGCTGTTGCGTCGTTTATACAGCTCTTATAATAATATGGGAGACCTCGAGGGAGATTATATGGTGAGAATGCCCTTATTTTACTAACTTCGTCATTCATTTTAATTTTTCCTCCTGTAACTTGCCCAGAATAAACATGATAGGTATTATAGAGAAAAGGAAAGGGATGTGGAAAGGATATTTTGTATGGGCCCCGATAAGTTGTTATTATTATTCCTAGGCCGGTTTCTTCTTCAAATTCTCTCTTTGCTGCTTCCTCTAGACTTTCTCCTGGATCAATTCCTCCTCCTGGAAGCTCCCAGACCTTTAAATCTCTTCTTTTTACTAGAATAACCTCTCCATGAGCATTAAATCCTATGCAGCGGACTCCTTCTTGGTATATTTTTTTTATAAGGCTCATGGTCAATTTACTTTTTTAGGAATTACTTTGGGTTTAATTTTATTTTATTTAACAAACGATCAGAACCAACCCATTCGATAAGAAGCACTCGTTAACAATTGTGCATGTCCAAGGGCTTCGCTCATTCTTTCGGTATTTATTGGAGAATTTCTGCCCTGATAAAAGCGGTTGAATCCTCCTGCTTGCCTTATTAGCCTTTTTGCTTGTTTTAAGATTACATGAGATTCAGTACAATCACCGAAAATATAGTTAACAGTTATATCCTGCATGCACTCTCTGAACTCTCTTTGGATTTTACGTTTTTTTAAAAATGGAACAATAGAATTTTTATATAAAGAATCTACTTGTTGATCTAACATTTTTATTTTCCTTGTCTGTCAGAAGCCATTACAGATGGCCTGCTTTTGTTTTCAGGGTTTTTTTTCAACAAGCCCCTGCTCTTTTTTCCTGCGCTTGTTAATCCCCTGAATACTCTATTCTTGTTGGAGGATTTACATATCCAGTTCATTGTAGGGTCGTTTTTAATTTCAGGCCTGTTTTTATCAACTAAAATAACTTCAAAGAAATAATTGATGCCATCTTTTCCAATTAAGTAGGAGTTTAATACTTCCATATTAGGGTATTTTTTTGCAACTCTTGCTTCTGCAATCCACCTGTAACTCATTTTAACTACTTTTCTTATAGTTTGCCTCTTGCTTCTCCTGCCTTTGCTTCTTGTAGGCCTTTTTCTTCCCCCTCTTTTAATCCTTACTCTTACAACTATAAATCCTTTTTTGGCTTTGTAGCCCAGGCTTCTTGCGCGGTCTAATCTTAATGGTTTTTCAACCTTGACTACTGTTTCTGACTTTCTCCATTGAATCATTCTTTCTCTTAGTACTTTTTCGTCTGGTTTTTTCCAGGCCTTTCTTAAATAATAATACATTCCTCTTGCCATGGTTTGTTAAGAAAAAGAGTGTTTTTAAAGTTAATTGTTTGGACACTTTGCTATTAAAATTAGGAGTGCATAAAAACCTTTAAATAAGGTTTTTATTTGCATTATATTGAATGAGGCTGTAGCTCAGCCCGGTTAGAGCACCGCATCCTGTCCTGAGAACATTTAGGCAGGAGGTGAGTCTGATAAGGCGGGGGTCCGCAGTTCAAATCTGCGCAGCCTCATTTTCTAATCTTATTCTGCGCAGATTTTTCAAAAGGTTTAATAATCCCCGGTTTTTAGTAGTAAGATGAAAGAAGAAAAGATGGTGAGAGAAAAAATAGTTGTTGAAGATGGGAATTCAAGAAGAAGTTTTAGATTTATAGTAGTTGCTCTTTTGGTAGTTGCGATCATACTTTCTTTGTTGAGTGTGGCTTTAAGGATAATTTCTTATGAAAATCCGGTTGAAGAGACAGAAAATGAGGGTTCTTATGGAGAGTTTAAATTCAGTGATTCTGATTTAGACAATAAAGGGATTGATGGCTTTTTTTCTTTGAATGGCTCAACAAGAATTAAGATGTACTTGCCTGCAGTTGACGCAGAAGGAAACGGGACAACTACTGTATTAACTGTTGAAGCTACTCTCGGAACAGGCAGGACTTTAACTGATATTGATAATCTTTTATTCTGGGCAGATACTCAACACAGCATAAGAATTGCCAGGAGAGTTGCTGAAAATATAACTGGAAAGAAAATGGGGGATTATGATATTGTTTACACAATTGAAGCGCCTAATGCTACACTTATTGGGGGGCCTTCTGCAGGAGCTGCTTTGGCAATAGCAACTATTGCGGCTTTAGAAAGCAGGCCTTTAAGAGAGGACGTAATGATTACTGGAGGGATAAATCATGACGGTACTGTAAGCCCGGTTTCAGCTATACTTGAAAAAGCACAGGCTGCAAAGAAGGCAGGAGCTACTTTATTCCTTGTTCCTTTATTACAAAGCAGGGACGTTATTTATGAAGAGAGCGAGCACTGTGAGACTTTTGGAAACTCAGAAATTTGCACAACAGAAACAAGGCCAAGACAAGTTGATGTAGAAAAAGAAGCAGGGCTACAAATAAAGGAAGTTGAAACAATAAGTAATGCTATGAATTATTTTTTTGAGGAGAATTCCATAACATATTAAAATAGTTTTCTAAAATTTCTGCAAGAACCTCACTTTTAATCCAGATAGAACTGTAAGATTCATCTTTTCTTATCCTTATTATCGCGAGTTCTTTATCGTATATAGAAAAACGAGTTGACTCAAGATTATGCGGTTTGATTTTTACTCCTGCTTGCTTTATTTTTTCTGCTCTTTCCTTTGTTTTTTTATCTATTGGCCCTATTGCCCTTATTTTAACGCCTTTTTTCGCTTTTTCAGACAATAGCCTCCAGAGTTCTGAATCAGCTGACCAATTTTCAGTTGTATAAGAGATTGATTTTTTGCTTTTAATCACTGATTCTTTCATTTTTTTAATGAAAGCCTCTTTGCTGCTGGTTATTTCTACTAGATCATTTTCTATTTGTGGAAAAATAAGATTTAATTTTCCAATTTCTTTTTTAATCCTCTCTAATTTTTCTTCTTTCTCGTTTATATCTGACTCTAGAATGACTTTGGGGTCATTTGCTTGATAAGTAAGTGGCTTTTCCAAGCTTAAAGAAATGTAGCCATGTTCATAAAGCCATTTTAAATTTTCATATAATTTACAGGCAGGAACTTTGGATACTTTTGCTATTTGCTGTATTGTTCCTTTTTTTATTTTTAACAGAGAGAGATAAGTTTCTATTTTATAGCTGCTCATTTCCATTTCAGTTAAGATTTTTCTTAGCTCTTCCATTTTATTACTACTATCAGTACTAAATCATATATAAATATTTCTAAAACTTAAAGTAAAAATGGAAGAGAAATCAGAACTTAAGAAATATATAGCACATTGGAGCATAAGAGGCGACGCGCCTTATTGTAACGATGAACAGACTAAGATAATTGTAAGCCCAGTTAAACCTACAGAAGAATTTCTTAGAGAACGGGGGTTAATAAACACGGTGAATTATTGTGCTTATACTGGATTGCCGCAATGTAATGATTGTAGCGGAACAAGATTAGATGATTTTTGGGTAGAGGAGTTTTCTTATCAGAAAGCATTAGAATTGAATTTGGTTCAAGAATAAGTAAATTTATTCTTCTCCCAGCTCTAGAATCAGTTTTCCTTCGTCAAACTTGTACTTAAGCAAAGGAAGGCTTACTGGAAGAAACTTGAAATATGCCTTATCTTTGGCAAAAGCTTTTACTTCAATGCTGTTTTCTAGTTGATTGACTATAATATCTTTGATGTCCTTGACTTCTGGAAGGTCTATTTCATATACAACTTTGCCTGAGAGCCTTCTTACTTTGCTTGTTGCTTCTTCTCTTGGCAGTTTTGCAAGCTTTTTTGCTTTTTCTTCGTCTATTTTTGGCAGCTCCTGCTTTTTTATGCCCGTTCTTCTAGGATTTTTGATCTGTGTTTCTATATCTTTAAATTCAGGCATATTGCCAAAGGATTTAACTCTTATGACCGGAGTTCCTGCCCCGCTTGATATATTTATGCTTATCCCGCCTTGTTTTACATAGGGATTCTTATTTTGTGGCATTCTTCTTGTCAGTTCTTTTTCTTTTCCTATTTCTTTGTCTAATTCCTGAAATTGCTTGTCCATTTCTTTCATTAGTTTCTTAAAGAGTGTGTTGAAGCCGAGTGGAAGCCTGAACTCGTTTGAAAAATTGTCTATCGTGTCGTTTTTTCCTAAAAATCCATAGTCTCTCTGCTCTTTTTGTCTGTCTTCTGTAAAGAGACCACAATGTGGGCAATATTCGAAATCCTTATGGATTTTCTTTCCGCATCTCTTGCAAGATTTTTTATTGAACATAGTCATTTATGAGGCGAAGAGGTTTAAAAAGCTTGTGGATATTTACTACTCTTTCTAGAGATAATTGGCATAACGAAACATTTTTAATTCTTGCTTTCTTAGTAAGCTGATAAAAGAGGGGTTAAAATGAATTCCGAAGAGATTGCTAAAAAATATGGTATTAATTTAAAACGACTGGAAGAGGAGCAGCTTAAGCTTGCAAAACAGATTCGGATTGAAGATTCAATTGACTTTAACTCTGTTGAAAGGATAGGCGCTATTGACAACGCTTTTTTTGAAAACAAGATTATCTCTGCTTGTATAGTCTTGACTCCTGACATGGAAATACTGGAGCAGGAGTATTTTTCAGACAAGCTGAAATTCCCTTATATTGCTGGTTTTAGGGCTTATAGAGAACTTCCTTCAATGATAGAGGCATTTAACAAGATATCTGAGAAGCCAGATGTAATCTTTATTCCTGGCCACGGGATAGCACATCCTAGACTCGGCATTGCAAGCCATTTCTCAATTTCTACTGGCATTCCTTCAATTGGGGTTGCAAATTCTTTAATTGCAGGGGAAGTAAAAGGAGAGGATGTAATTGTCAATGGAAAGAAAGTTGGCAAAGTTTTAATGACAAAGCCAGGAAGCAAGCCAATGTACGTCAGCCCCGGAAACCTAATTTCTATCAACACTGCTTATGAACTAGCAAAAAAATTCATTAAACTGCCGCATAAACTTCCCGAGCCGCTTCATCTTGTCCATAAATATTCAAGAGAAGTTAGGAAAGAGGCCTTTGGGAGTGTAAAACAAGATAAAAAAAACGAGGATTAAAATGAATAAATATCTTTATGCTCTTTTCCTTATTGTTGCCGCAATTATAATAGGATTTGTGGCTGGAGTGTTTTTAAATGCAGGTATAACCAGTTGTACTGAGATGGGATGCTTGTGTGAAAAAGAGGGAGAGATTCCTTGCAACACTTGCAGCAGCGAAGACCTTATATTTGCCTTGGGGGTTATAAACGTGGCAAAAGTTTGCAATGCAAAAGAGATTTTAATATGCAGAAACAACGAGTATATCAGCAGGAGATACGATGTTACAGATGACTGCAGAACTGAAGTTCACTGGTTTGATTTTGTGCTGCATTATGTAGAATAAAAAACTATAAACTTTATTTAAAATATTCTACTCTAATCTGACTCCTTGAGGAATTTCTTTACCATCAAAATATAATCTTCCTTGTTCATCTCTTGCATATCTTCCATTTGCAATATATTCTAGAGTGCTTGGAAAAATTACCCAATCTCCTTTTTCTTTTAGTGCATTTTGATACTGCCCTGCTACTTGGTCGATATCATCAGGAATTGGATAAGTTATTTCAAGTGGTGCTGATACCATTAGTATGGGACCGCAATCAACTTTTTCTATAACGATGTGTGTTGTTGACCTTATAGATGGCTCTCCTGCTTGTATAGCATCTTTTACAGCGTGGTCTCCTCTATATCTAGGCCTGCCATCTGGAGTTTTTAATGTCAAATCTGCTGGATGAACATTAACACCTAAAAATGAATTAACAAAAACAGGTGTTGCTCTTCTCATATAACCCGCATAAGCTGCAACTGCACATTCAAATCCTTTTAATGCCCTTAAACATTCTCTTTCATATTCTGCTCTTGTGCCCATATCCTTTATGGGCATTTCTCTTTGCCTATAAAAACTTTCTATATCATGAATAACAACAGGTACTGCAAATTTTGCTCCAATCTCGATTGCCTTACTTTTAGGATTATCGCTAAAAATTACAGCTACATGAAATGGCGATTCGCCTCTTGCTTGTTCTAATATTTGTTCATGCTCAATTATTTTAATTAAATTAGTTCCGCTTCCAGACATGAAACCAGCTACTCTTAATTGACCCGCTTCTGCAGCATTATATAATTTAGTTAACTTCATTTTTGAACTCTTTGTACATCCCTCCATGCAATATCAGTTCTATAGTGTAATCCATTATCTTCAATCGAACAACAGGCTATTCCTTGTAATGCTCGCATTCTAGCTTCGATTACATTTCTGCCTTCTGCAACAACACTAAAAACCCTTCCACCGCCTGTATAAATCTGTCCGTCTTTAACTTGGATTCCTGCACTCAAAAGATGTATTCCAGCAGGAATTTTTTCATTATCAATCCAAATTTTTTTGCCTTTTTGATAATCCCCAGGATAACCTGTAGAAGCGCTTATAATACAAACTCTTGAGATATCATCTTCTTCTAATTTAAAATCTTGGAGAGTCCCATCAACTGCATGACTTACTAAATCAAAATAATCACTTATTACTCCAGGAAGAACAACATGGCATTCAGGATCTCCCCATCTAGAATTAAACTCAACTACTTTTAAGCTTCCGTCTTTACAAACCATCCCACCTAGATATAATACTCCTTTATAAGACCGACCTTCTTCTAGCATTCCTCTTACTGCTGGAGAAATTATTTCTTCTTCTATTCTTTTCTCTAAACCGCGAGTAATTAAGGCAGGAGCATTTGCTCCCATTCCTCCTGTATTTGGCCCTTGGTCTCTGTTATTAACCCGCTTATTATCTTGTGACGACTTAAAACATTGGAAAGCTCTTCCATCGACAATAGCATAATAAGAAAATTCTTCTCCTACCATCGCTTCTTCAACAAGAAAAACTCTTGATGCTTCTCCTATATCATGAATTTTTCTTGCAGCTTCTTCTACTTCTTCTCTACTAAATGCAGGGATTACTCCTTTGCCAGCATATAATCCCGCTGCTTTAAAAAATACGCCTCCTTTTCTTGCAAGCAAATCACAAGCGTATGCTCTGCCCTCTCCAATATCAGAAAAAGATTTATATTCAGGAACTGGAATGCCGTGTCTTAACATAAAGCTTCTAGACCATTCTTTATCCCACTCAATCTGCGCAGCTAGCTTAGATGGGCCGAAAACTCTGAACCCATTTTTTTCTAACAAATCAACTGTTCCTGCAGCCAATGCGTCATCTTGAGCTACATCAACTAAATCTGGTTTGTATTCTTGAGCGACCAAAAGAATTGAAGAGGGGTCTTTTAAAGAAGAAGATTTATTTATTATTATATTAGCAGGTTCTCTATTTAGCCTGTTATTTATCATTCCATCATTTCCAGGAGTTACAAGAACTTCGCTAACATTTTTTGAGCGCATATAAGAAAGAGCAATCTCGTGTTCCCTTGCTCCAGAACCAACTATCATTACTTTTGCCATTTTATTTAAAATATTCTACTCCATTTTTAAATATTTTTATTCCGTCTGCAGTCTCTGGAATCTCGCTTCCCGCCCTTATAAGTTGTTCTCTTAGAAAAGGCCAATGAGGCAATTGCGTGAAAGCTATTGCTCTTTCAGGATGGGGCATTAATCCAAAAATCCTCCCACTTTCATCTGTAATCCCTGCTATATTTTCTAAAGAACCGTTAGGATTTGCAGGAAGACTTTGGTACTGGCATATTTCACCTTCTATGTATCTTGCAGCAACTAAGCCTTTTGCATTAATTTCTCTTAAAACTGCTGGACTTGCGTAAAAATTTCCCTCTCCGTGAGCTATTGGTAAAGAGATTCTTTCAATTCCTTCTACCCATGGGCTTTTCCCATTGAATTCTAAATCTACCCATCTGCAAGAGTACCTTGCAGAATCGTTATGATTTAAAGCAACCTGCCTTTGTCCGTACTCTCCATCTAATGCTGGAAGAAGTCCAAGATTTACCAGTACCTGAAAGCCATTACAGATTCCTATTATCAATCTATTCTCTTTAGTAAATCTTTCTATTCCTAGATTATTTCTTATTTTCCAAGCTAAAGCATTTCCAGAGCCAGTATCATCTCCGTATGAAAACCCTCCGGGAAAAGCAACGATTTGATACTTGTCTAATTTCTGTGGTGTTGCAATTAAATCATTAATATGGACTATATCTGCTCTTGCCCCTGCTTTATCAAACGCGAGTGCAAATGCTGTTTCATCATCGCAGTTTATTCCATATCCTGTTAAAACTAAAGCATTTGGATTTGCCATTTTTAATACTCCTTAAAAGTTGATTTATAGGATTGTGTCAGTTCTTCAACAGTAGTGTCTACTACAGTTGTGGAAGATTGCCCAAAAAATCCTGCAACAACAAATTTATTATCTCCTCTTACTTTTCCAACTAGCTTGTAAATATTTTCTCCCATTGCACTTTCAAATCTCTCTCTATTTGCAGGATTAACAGTAACAACTAATCTTCCTTGGCTTTCTGAATATAGTAAATGTTCATTTCCCATTCCTAACTCTTCATCAACCGGAGCTTTTTCTAAATCAATTTCCATTCCTAATTGACCTGCAATTGCACTCTTTGCCAGTGCAGTTCCTAATCCTCCTCTGCCAACGCTCATTGCAGAGGCAACTAATCCTTCTTCAGCAGCTTTAGAAAATGCCCTATACATGCTAAGGTTTTTCCTTGCATCAACTTTTGGAACATTATTGCCTATGTACTTTTTCCCTCTTTGCTCTTCCCCCATCATTGCAAAATATTCGCTTCCTCCAAGTTCATTACGAGTGCTTCCTAAAACATAGACTAAATCTCCTTCAAATTTTGGGTCAATAGAAACAGCTTTTCTGGCATCTTTCATTACGCCTATTGTCGAAACTAATAAAGTCGGAAGAACAGAAATTTTTATTGGTTTTCCAGCTTCATCAAATCCCTTGAAATCATTGAACATGCTGTCTTTGCCAGAAATAAAAGGAGTTCCGAATTCTGTTGCAACATCATAACATGCCTGGCATGCTCTTTTTAGTTGTCCCAATCTTTCTGGTTCAGTTGAGCTGCACCAGCAGAAGTTATCTAATAATGCCAAATGTTCCAAATCTGCTCCTGCTGCAACTGCATTTCTTATTGCAGTATCAATTGCGCATGCAGCCATATGATAAGTATCAATTTCACTATAAGAAGGATTAAGGCCTTGAGACAATACAACTGCTTTATTTGAATCCAGTCTCGGCTTTACAACCGTTGCATCTCCATTAACTCTACCTCTCCCTTGCAATGGTTTAATAACACTACCACCCTGAACTTCATGGTCATATTGTTGAGAAATAAATTCAAAACTTGTGATATTTTGTCTCTTTAGCATTTCATGCAGGGATTCTGTTAAATTATCTAAGCATTCAAAGTTTGGCTCCTCATGGTTTTTTCTTGTGAAAGTTGTCTTAATTGGTCTTGGAGGCAATCCATTATGCAAAAATTCCATGTCAACATCCATAACTCTATTTCCATTATAATCCACAACACATTTTCCAGAGCTTGTAAATTCTCCAATAACAGTTGCTTCAACTCCTCTTCTTCTCATTAAATCATTGAAACTATCCCATTTTTCTCTTGGAACTGCTAAAGTCATTCTTTCCTGAGATTCAGAAACCCAGGTTTCCCAAGGAGCAAGCCCAGGATATTTTAAAGGAACTTTATCCAAATGAACATAACATCCACCAGATTCTTTTGCCATTTCTGCAACAGAACAAGATAATCCTCCAGCACCATTATCAGTTATGCTTCTATATAATCCCCTGTCCCGTGCTTCTTTGATAAGAGCATCGCTCATTTTTTTCTGGGTTATTGGGTCTCCAATTTGAACAGCAGTAGCAGGGCTTCCAGAATCAATTGCTTCAGAAGAAAAAGTTGCTCCGTGAATTCCATCTTTTCCAACTCTGCCACCAACCATTACAATATAATCTCCAGGCATTGCCTGTTTTTCATGGCTCGGTTTTCCGTTTATTTCTCTTGGTATTAAACCGACTGTTCCTACGCCAACAAGAGGTTTTCCCGTATAACTCTCATCAAAGTAAACAGTTCCTTGAGTAGTAGGAATTCCAGAACAATTTCCTCCTACATTAACTCCATCAACCACTCCATCCAAAATCCTTCTTGGAGACAACATTTTTTGTGTAAGCCCTTTATCGCGATAAAAAACTCTCTCTTCACATGCTGCTACTGCTCTTTCTATTCCAGGATAAAGTTTTATTGTCTTTTGTGGCGCAAAGCAAAACCAATATCTATTTATTATTGGTTTTGCTCCCATTCCAAAACCCATAGGGTCCCTATTAACCCCTACAATTCCAGTTATTGCTCCGCCAAAAGGATCTAATGCAGAAGGAGAATTATGAGTCTCAACTTTATCACAAACTAAATAGTCATCATCAAATACTATCCCCCCAGCATTATCAGTAAATACAGAAACACAAAAATCATTATCCCCTTTCGCTCTTCTTATTTCATTTGTTGCCCTTTTAATAAAATGCCTGAACAAACCATCTTGGATATCATCTATAGAATCTGCAAATATTGTATGCTTACAATGCTCGCTCCAGGTTTGTGCAATTGATTCTAGTTCAACATCAGTAGGATTTCTTCCTAAATCTCTAAAATAACCTTGAACAGCTTTCATATAAGCTAAATCCGGCTCTCCGCTATCTTTTTGTGGGACTAATGCAAGAGGTCCTCTTCTTACTTTCTCGAAAAATTTCCCATCGCTTTCAAAAAATTCTCCAACTTGGATTAGCTCCGGAGTAGCCTGAGAGGCGTATTCTTCTCTGGACAGCTCTTCGTTATGGTCGAATATTCCTGATTTTCCAATTATAGTTAATTCGGTATCGCTTGCGTCCAGTATCTCAACTAATCCTGCAACAGGTTCTTCATTAAGTCTAACCCTTGGGACAATCACATCCATCCCTCCATCTCTTATAAACTCATCATGACTTTTAACAGAAGCTCTTTGAATTACTGGATTTGAGAATGAGTCTCCAATGCTAACGGCCTCTTCTCTTGTTAGACCTCCTGATAAGAACATAACCTGAGAACTATAAACTGCTTGGCCTTTTAAATTCCTTCTAAATCTATCTTCTATAATTCCTCTTGCAGTAGTTCCAACGTTATCTGTTACACCTGATAAATAACCCACTTCAATTGCAAAATCAAATTGTTCTGGAGCTTTAGGAGTATTTATTCCAGTTTCTTGTGTTACTGGATTAGAAAGCATATACGCAATAGATTTTAATCCCTCTGCGTCAAAACCTTCTTCAAGTGTATAAACATCAACTAGATTAACTTCATTTAACTGAAGACCCATTGACTGTATTTTTCTTCTTCTAACTTCTGCCCTTGTATCCCCAGTTGTTGTTATCACTTCTATCCTACTCGCCATTAAAATAACAATAGAAATGGAGTTTAAAAAGTTCTCCGAAGAAATGTCATTAGATCTAAGTAATTAATTTTTAATCTTTTGCAAACTGTTCATTTTAAAATATGCAATATTGATAATAGGCGGAGTTGGATAGTTACTCTTGGAAATATCTTCGTAGTATGCTATATCTTCTATTGTCTTTTCTGTCAGTTAATTCCCCGAATACAAATGATGAAACTCTTTTTTGCTTTATTATCTCAACAACTTCATCAAACTCTCTATTATCAATAACAGAGAGATCGATAACATCAATAGTTTCTCCTTGTGCCCAATTACCGTCTCCTTGCATTGTTAAGCTTAATCTTCCTTCGCCTTTATACAAACTAAAGTCTCCTGAAGGATAAAAGATTAAACCTCTACGAGAAATCGGTCTGTAACCTTCTAAATATTCTAAAAGCTGTTTTAAATACTCTAGATTAATATTCTGGGCAGTTTGAAGAGGAGGCTCGAAAAAGAGAGGACTCAAAGCAGAAACTTTTATAGTTTCAGTTTCGATAACCCTGCCCTGAATATGCACTCTGCCGTTCAGTATTCTAGTGTTGTTAGCAATTAAAAATTCAGAAACTTTTTTTGTGAGAGCTTCTTCTTTCATTTAAAAGACAACAAATCAAGAGTTTAAATGAATAGGGGTAATAATAAATATCTATTCTCTTGCAAATAACTCTATGGAATTTATAACTTCATTAACTAAGTCCTTTGTTATAAACAAAGAGGATTTATGATAGAGTTCGTTTATTTTTTCAATAGCTGTTTTTTTGTCTATTATTTTTTCTCTAAATGCCCTTAATATAATTCCAACTGTTCCGTGAACTTCAATATTATATTTTATAGCAACGCTTCTTGCATCTAAATCATCTGCCAAAAAATAATCTGCTTTTTCTTGCATTGTCAGGACAATTGCAAATGCTTCTCCTAAATCAATATTTTCTTGATTAGATAATATCTTGATTCTATCTTTGAATTCAGGCAATATTTTTAAGACTTTTATTTTCTTTGGGATAGCTGTCTTGCTAATACCCAGCTCTTTTTCGACTTCTTCTGGGATTAGTGTTTGAGAAAAAACATTAAAAGCTTCGAGTAGATTAATTTCAGTTAGATGAATTATTGGTCCGGTATTAGAAACTGCCTTATTTGCCATAAAGCCCCCATTGAATATCGCTTTTTATCGCAGATTCCAATTGAGCAACTTTTTGTTTTTTAATTAAATCGCGGACAGCATCTCGAATAAGTTCTGATTTATTTGCATACCATCCTTCTTTAATGAGGCCTTCCATTTCATTAACTATCCGTTTAGTTAATTTTGCAGGAACGCATTCCATATCAGATTGATTTTCCATAAAGTATTACCGGAGTAATACTATTTAAATGTTTTGGTTTGAGGAGAAAAATTCGATTTTAGGTAACATGCCCCCACGATTACTTAATCCTAAGGATTAATGCCCTACAAATTTTTTATTCACTCTTTTGTAAACTCTTCTGCAAAATATTTTGGATTTAATGGTTCTTTTAAGGCTCTTTTTATCATTTCATCCCAGCGGTATCTTGTTCCTGGAGCGAAGATATTTTCAATTAGATATTCTCCAACTTCTTTATGTCCTGTGTAATCTGAATCTGGGTCTTTTGTGAAATTTTTCGCGATATAATTATGAATTTGAGATGCTAGGAGCTCTCCTAAAAGATAGTTATGATAATATACTGGAGCTGAAACAATATGATACTTAGATGCCCAGTCTGGAGCATCTCTTGAAAAGTCTATTAACTGATACTTTTTAACTAAATCCCACCATAATTTTCTTAAGTCTTGTTCTGGATTTCTGTATAACTGTTGTTCAAATCTAAACATCACCTGAATCCATCTTGAGCAAAGCAGTTCTTTTAACCTTAACAATTTCCTAGTATCTTCTTTAATCTGCTCTGCTTCTTTTTCACTAACTTTGCAATAGTTCCTTAAAAATTCTGAGTTTCTAGACATTCTTCCAAAGAGCATTGCAATTGCTTCTGTTGTAAACAGATGGGCAGAATCTCTTAAGATAAATGGTAATTTTTTGTCGTGATTTTCGCTGTATAGTCCATGCCCCAATTCATGAAGGAGAGTTTCCATCCATCTTTCTGAATTTTTTAGATTTTGGAGAGTTCTTACGTCTCCTTGCCGATCTATGTCAGTGCAATAGGCATGCTGATTTTTTCCAGGTTTTTCGTATAAATCGCTTCTGCTTAAGATGCCTTCTACATTTAATCCTATGCTTTTGTAATATGCCTTTGCTTTCTCTACAATATCTTCGCTATAGTAACTGTCTAAGTCGACTTCGTAGATTTCAGGCCCCTCCTGGAAAAAAGGGTCTCCATAATTCCATGGTCCTAGTTCTTCTTTTTTAATCTTGTATCTTTTGGATAGAAAGGAGTCCATTTCTTCCTTAAGCTTTTTGAATGGTTGTTCTGTTAATTTATCCAGATGATCCATTATTTCTTCTATCTCTTTTTCTTTTTGCTCTCCGACTTCCAGAGCAAATTCATAGTAATCTCTGAATCCCAGGCTTCTAGCTAGCTTGTTTCTCAGTTTTACTATTTCTAAAACCTCCTTTTCAACAATAGCTCCTTGTACTTTTATTGCTTCCCAGGCTTTTTTTGCTTCTTTGTTATTTTTACCATCTTTTAATATCGCTTTAATTTCATTTTCTGTATATTCCTTGTTGCCTATTTTTGCTCTGAAGGTATTGAACTTTTGTTCTGTTGCAGTGACCTTCTTTGTGATTTCTTCCATTAATTTGTAATCTCCTTGGTAAGAAAGATAGGCATAATAGAAGAGTTTTAGCTCCCTAGCTGTAATTTTATCTTCTATATCCTCTTGTTTCATTTGCTTAATTTTTTCAAAGTCTTCTTTATTATTGAAAAACTTCTGTAAAGCGAGTTCGTTTTTTCCATATTCATCGTAATCTTCTTTTTTTCCTGAAATAGAGGCTATCCAGTAAGAGGAATTAAGATTTTTGTATAAAACAGAGATCTGTTTTTCTCTTTCTTTTATAAAAGATTTAATTTCTTTTAATTCCATAGAAGTTATTATAAAAGAAGATATTTAAGTTTTTACTTTTTACTGCCTTTATAGAAGAAGTATAAAGAGCCTAAAGCAAGAATTATTCCCAATATAAACAAAGGCCAGTTAAAATAATCTGGGATGTAAGAAGAAGTAAGAGTCAAGGCTAAATTCATTATATCTTCTTCAATTGCAATCTCAGAAAATTTCAGAACATAGGCTTTTTTTAACAAAAGATCTGAATAGTTCCAGACAAAAGAGGCATAAATCAAAATTCCTCCTATTGCTAACATCCATATTTGTTTTTTTGTAAACTTATTTTTATCTGAACGTAGAATTGCAAGGGCATAAAGAATCATGGATGCAGATACTATAATGGGGCAAATGACAGGAGAAGCCCAGGTTACAGGTATAAGGAATAAAACATCCCAGGTCATAAGAGAAGAGGGCCAGTTTAGGGTTACTTTCAGCCAGATATAGTAAAAAATATCCCAGACGGCAAAGGCATAGAAGAAATATGCTAGTTTTTCCTTGAATCTTTTTCCACATAATGCTGCTATTGCTACTAACATTATTATTGTTGAGGCTTCTCTTATCCATTCAAGAACAAGTATACTGGTTGGCATTGAAGTGTTAAGAGGAAAAAGGACATTATCTGGATAATATAACTTTCTTAGATAATAGACAATCATGGTCTCTACGAAAGCCATTGCTATAGCAAAGATTCCTATCCAGATAAGTTTTTTTATTTCCTCTTTTTGCATGGGAATATAGTGTTTTGTTGTTTAAAAAGGTATTTGAAAAATGCGATGAGCCTATGCGCCCATGTCGCATCTTGTTCCTATTTTACAGAAACAAGACCCGAACAAGATGCGCCAGCCGGGGCTCGAACCCGGGTTACGAGCTTTTTCCTAATATGGGAAGCTCGCGTCTTGCCACTGGACGACTAGCGCGTAAAAATTACAATAAAACAAGGTTTAAATATTCTTTTTTTCTTGACTTTACATGGCAACCAAGAAAAAATTTTATGTAACAACAACAATCCCGTATGCAAATGCGCCTCCACATATAGGTTTTGCTTTGGAGATTGTTGAGGCAGATGTTTTAGCTAGATGGCACTCCCTTCTAGGAGAAGATGTTTTCTTTTTAACAGGGACAGATGAGCATGGGGTAAAAAATTATAAGATGGCAAAAGAAGAAAACCTTACTCCACAACAATTTGTTGATAAGAATTCCGATTATTTTAGAGAGCTAACAAAAGCGCTCGATATATCTAATAATTATTTTATTAGGACTACAGATAAAAATGCCCATTGGCCGGGAGTTTTTGAACTTTGGAAAAAATTAGAGAAAAAAGGCGATATATACAAAAAATCCTACGAAGGGTATTACTGTTATGGTTGTGAGAGATTTGTTACTGAAAAAGACCTAATTGGTGGAAAGTGTCCAAATCATCCAAATTTAGCTCCAGAATTAATTTCTGAAACTAATTATTTTTTTAAATTGTCCAAATATTCAAATAAGATAATAGAGTTAATTAAAAAGGATAAGCTGAAAATATCTCCTGAAAAATGGAAAAATGACTTTCTTTCTTTGATTAAAGATGGATTAACTGATGTAAGCTTTTCGAGGGATAAAGAGCATCTTCCTTGGGGAATCCCTGTCCCTGGAGATAATAGCCAGGTCATGTATGTCTGGCCGGACGCACTTACGAACTATATTACAGGCATAGGATTTCCCGATAAAAAATATAAAAAGTACTGGCCTGCTGATATACATGTAGTTGGAAAAGACATGCTAAGGTTTCATACAGGGATTTGGCCTGGAATGTTGTTGAGTGCTGGCTTGTCTCTGCCAAAAGAAGTAATTGTGCACGGCTTTTTAACTGTTAATGGCCAGAAGATGTCTAAATCGCTAGGTAATGTAATTAATCCTTTAGATCTCAGGAAAAAATATGATGCAGACTCCATAAGGTACACTCTAATGCGCTCAGTCCCATTTGGAGACGATGGGGACTTTTCTGAAAAAGTGTTAGTAGAAAAACATAATAGTGAGTTGGCAGATAAGCTGGGCAACTTAGTTTCTAGAGTAACAGCTCTGGCTGAGAAAAATGGTATACAAAAATGTGAAAACAAGCTTCTTAAAAAATTAAAGCTTAAAGAAATTGAGAAATTTGTCAATAATTATGAGTTAGACAAGGCATTGAATTTAATTTTTGAATTTATTGATACATGTAATTTATATGTTCAGGAGAAAAAGCCGTGGGAGACAGGAGATCAGAAAGTGCTTTATGAATTAGCTGATAGCATTAAGGCAATTGCAATTTTGTTGTGGCCTTTTATGCCTGAAACTTCCGAGAAAATTGCCTCTTCTTTAAATTTTAAAATAGATTATAAGGAAATTAAAAAGCCTTATAAAGTGCAGGCAATTAAGAAATCTGAGATATTGTTCATTAAAATAGAGACCGAAAAAGAAGAAAAACAAGAAAATAAAACAAAAAAGAAAGAAAAGAAAGAAGAGAAAAAAGAAACTAAACAGAATAAAATTGAAGGAGTAATGAAAATGAGTGAAGTTAAGTTTGAAGAATGGCAGAAATTGGATTTAAGAGTTGCTCAGATAGAAAAAGTGGAAGATATTGGGGGAGCAGATAAACTGTATAAATTATCAATCGATGTTGGAGAATTAGGGAAGAGAGTTATTTGTGCTGGAATTAAAAAATATTACAAGAAAGAAGAGCTAAAAGGAAAGAAAATAGTATTATTTGCAAACCTTGCACCAAGAGTGATGAGGGGAATAACAAGTCAGGGAATGCTTTTAGCAGCAGGCTCTGATGAAAAAGATTTATGCGTTCTTATCTCACCAGAAAAAGATGTGCCTAATGGAAGTAAGATAAGCTGATGGATAATAAAGATATAAAACTATAAAAACTCTTTTTCTTTAGTTTATATTTGTTTACGGGCTTGTGGTTCATCGGCAGAACGTCTCGTTCACGAGTGCACACTGAAAATCGAGAAGGTACAAGGTTCAATTCCTTGCAGGCCCATTTATATTTTTTAATGTGTCCTTGATCACCATAAAATTTATAATGGATTTTTTGATATATTATTTTTATGACAACTTACTTTGTAAGATGTGATATCTTTAATAATAGCGACACTTTAACTTCTTGGGGAATAGTTAGCTTTTCTGCAAAAGATCCCAGGCATGCCGCAAGGAAATTAAGGGCAGGGCTTGATGGTTTAGAAAAGGGGGTAAGGAGAGTTTATATTGGAGAGGCAAAAAGGATACAACTCGATAGAGCGGTTTATGAGACTAGGGGGCAGGTTTCGGGGCTTAGAAGTGAGTATAAGTATATCGGGTTTATCGATTTATCTAGAAAGGTTAGTTGAGGAACTTTAATTTTTTTATTTTATCTCTTTTATTATAGCTGCAAGTGCCCTGGGCTTATTCTGACTTTTAATCTTGCAATAATTGAGGCATGCAGCTGGCTTACTCGTGATTGACTTAAATCTAGGACTGCGCCTATTTCTTCCATTGTCATCTCTTCATAATAATAGAGAGCAATTATTAATCGTTCTGCGCGGGCCAGGCCTTTTGTTAATAATTCTTGAAGGTCTCTTTTTTGAACTTCTAAAACTGGATCTTCTGCTCTTTGATTATCAAGCTCATCTACTAAATAAGTTTTTTCTCCGTCATACTCATCTGAACTGGTCGGGTTTTCTAAAGAGAAAAGTGCTGCTGCATCTGCGTCTCTTCTTAGCCTTTTATATTCTTCTCTGCCCATATTTAGCTCTTCTGCTAGTTCTTCGTCATTTGGCGTTCTTCCAAGGCGCATTTCTAGGGTGTGAGTTGCTTTTGTCAGCTGCTGGGCTCTTGCTCTCATCAGTCTTGGAGCCCAGTCCATTCTTCTTAATTCATCTAAAATTGAGCCTTTAATTCTTGGTGCGCAGTAAGTTTCAAACTTAACTCCTCGTTCGGGATCGTAGGCTTCTATAGCATTTATTAAACCGAAAGTCCCAGCAGAAATCAAATCGTCTAATTCTACTTTATCTGGAAGTTTTTCATGAAGTCGCTCTGCTGCGTATTTTACTAAATCTCGGTAGCGTTCTATTAAGTGATTTTTATAAACTTGCCCATCGCCTTGCGCTCTTCCTTGATGGTAGGCTTTCCAGAGATCTTCGATTGTTTCTGTGTCGCCTCCTTTTAACATGAATATCTTTTGCAGTCAATAAATATTAAGCTTAGGTTTATTAAGAAATAAACTAAAAAGTTTATTTTCAGCTTCCAAATAATTTTTTAAAGAAGCTTTTTTCTTCTTTAATTCCTAAAAGGCGCCTGGCTGTTTCAAAATAGGCTTTGCTCGCCTTGCTTCTTGGATGGGAATTGACTATTGGAGATTTAAGCATTAGAGCTTTTTGCATGTTTTTATCTTCGGGTATTAGTCCAACAACTGGAATTTCAAGCATATCCAGAATGTTTTCTACTTGCATCTCTGATTTTTTCCACCTGTGTCTCGTTAAAATAAAGCCTTTTACTGGTTTTCCCAGCTGCTCGCATAGCTTGATTGCCTTCAGAGCATCAGTTATAGCAGGCATTTCAGGTTGCGTCACTATTATTGCCTCGTCTGAAGCAAGTATGGCCATTTCTGTTTCTTTGCCCAAACCAGCTGCAGAGTCTAGTATTATATACTTGGAAAATTTTTTTAATTGTTTTACTGTATGTATGAGATTTTCGTGCTTTATCTTGCCCAAATCCTGGGTGGATAGCGAGGCGGGAAGTATTTTAAGTCCAGATTCGTGTTTGTATATTGCTTCTGTAACTTCTGCTCTGTTGTTTAGAATATGGTTGAGAGTTACAGGCACAATTGGAGCTCCTAAATGAATCCCTATATTAGGGGTGGAAATATTTGCATCCACAACGATAACGTCTTCTCCTAACGAGTTTAATGCGGCAGCTAGATTTATTGCAGAACTTGTTTTTCCTGTGCCTCCTTTGCCAGAAACAAGGCTATAAACTCTTGCCATTTTTTCTTATGATACAGAAAACATCTCTTTTTATAAGTGTTTTGTTTTCTGTCTCTTAAAAACCCTCTTAAAACACAATAGTTTTTAAGATAGATAGGCTCTTACGAATTTTATAAACCTTTCTAGAATTTCAGAGTATTCTTTTAGCTTGTCCATATCGATCTTTGTTTCTTTATTATCTATTATTCTTAAACAAACGTTTTTCCTGAATTCGTTTTCTTTCAGCTTTTGCGATTCCGGAACTTTTTTAAAGAACTCGTAAACATCAAGAGCTTCTATGATTATTGGCTCCTTTTTAAAAGATTCTCTTAAGGTGACGATTTTCATTTTTGGAGCTTCAGGAATGTTTTTTATGCTCCTTTTTTTCTTAAGCTTGTCAAGAAGTGCATCTACACACAAATCTATCATGCTTTTCCATCTTTCTAACAGGTTAAGCATGACATCACATGTTTTCGTATACTTTAGGCTGACATACAGCAGATGATCTGCTGATGTCTTTTCTTTCATAATCCTTTCCAATGGCATATTTGTACCACCACCTATTTTCGAAACTAAGGCGGGGCATTGGAAATTGAAGCAACCCATATATTTATACCTTTTGTATGGCCTTTCTATTCAAAAATATTACTAATAAGGGGTAAAATAGGGATTTTTACTGCTTATTCTTTATTGTTATTTCTGCTTTTCTTAGTACATCTTTAGAAAGAAGTATGAAATCTTTCATCTTTTCTACTGTTATAGTATCTGTATGGAGGGCATTGGTCATGATTACAATTTTATTGTTCCTTACAAACTCAAAAGGGCTGGTTTTATGCTTTTCAGCCAGTTCGAAAATGGTTTGTAAGCCTTTAACTTGCTCTTCTGTTATTCCAAATCTTGGTGCACACTTGTTCTTAAAAACAGACATGTTTTCTTGGGCATTTTTATACAAGTTTATTCTTTTATAGACGTATTCGTATTGAAGGATGGCATTTACTGTATTTAAAACTGTCAGGTAAATTTCATTAAGTATTTTTAAAAGCAGCCTTTTTTCTTTTATTAGTGGATAAGTCATATAAAGCAGATGGTCTGCTGTTTGAAGCATAGCTGCAGCTTTATTCAGGTTTTCTAAATACTTTTCCATGATTCTTTTCCCTTAGTAATTAAATCAAGCAATTAGAATTAATAAAATTATGGGTTATACTTTATTACAACAATCTTTTTAAGTTTAGATGGTTAAAGTCGGGTATGAAGAGAAGGGCTAGAAATTTAATAAATCGCATAGACTCTTCAATAAATTCGAGATACGAATTTGATTGTTTAGATGCTAGTGATGTAGAATTGGTTGTTATGCATTTTCCAGAACATTACTTTAAAAAATGGGGTGTTTCTTATTCCTTAAGATTAAAAGGCGGTGAGGAAATAATTAAAACCCGATTTTTTAAGCCAGTTGCTTATTTTTTTACTTATTTTGGAGCTTCGAGAATAGCAAGAGGGGTAAGGACTTATTATAGAGAAAAAGGCCTGAGTACACAAGTTACAGAAGTTGCAGCTTAAACTTTTATTTTTATATTCTATTATAATAATGCTTATTAACTCTTATTTCATTTATTTTTTATGGAGGAATTAGCATTAAAATTAGTAAAAGAAATTCTTGAAGGAAATAGAAGGTGTCCAGGAAGAATCGAAAAAATTGAATTAAATGTTAGAAATGAGATTATGCTCCCGCGTAAGGGAGTAGCTCCTGGAATTTATTATAAGCTAACAGTGGATCAAGGAGGACCTCAAAGTCTTGAATTTTCAGCAGGTTTTCATTGTAGGACTCATTCGGGAAACAAATATCGAAGGGCAAATGAAGTTGCCACAGAAGTTTATTCTTATTTTGCTGCAAGAAATATTCCAGTTAGTGTAACTGGAAATGCTTTTGAGGTTTAATTTTACTCACTTAATTCCATTATTGTAGAAGCAATATCTCCCTCGTTTTTTTCTAAAGCAAGAGCAACTTCTTCTTTGCTTTTTTTGGTTTTTTCCATTATCATCTCTATATCTTTTTCGTTGTTCTCTGTTTCTTCTCCTCCTGCTGTATTTTCTTCTTCACTGATATCTCCTGAAATCTGGAAAGTTTCCTGCCCCTGCATATTAACTTTTAACACAGAAGGATTATTGATTATTATTTTTCCATCTTCTTTTTCTATAATCACTCTTGTTGCGTCTATTTCTTCCTGTTTTATGCCAAGCTGCTTCATCATTGCCTGCATTTTTTTTGGGTCTAGTCCTGGAATCATTTTATGTTGAAGAAACTGGCATTTATAAAGTTTAACTTAAATTATCTCCTAATCTTTTTTGCTTCTTTTATCAGGAGCTTTAAAGTTAGACAAATCAGCTTTTCTCTTTCATCTTCGAAGAAATCAAAGGCCGGCTGGGCATTAACTTCTAAAACCAGCCATTTCTTGCCTTTTTTAACAAAATCTATACCACAGACTTTTATTTTTGAGACCTTTCTTATTTTTTTTACTAGCTTTTTTAGCTTATGATTAACTTTGAACTTATCAAATTTTTTTGCATATATTCCTGTTGCTTTCCAGCCTGACTTGTTTTGTTTTAAAGCTGTCTGTACTATTTTCCTGCCTATCAATGTTACTCTATAGCTCGGGGAGTCTATAAACTCCTGGGCAATTAACGGCTGTTTTTCTACGCTTTTTTTCCATAGTTTTTTGAGTGCCCTGTCTGCTTCTTTCATATTTTGTGCCATTTTGACAAATTCGCCACAGGTGCCTTCAACCCTCTTTAGAATTACTGGCCATCTGTTGAATTTTTTCAACTCTTTTTTCGCAAAGTTGATATTTTCGCATAAAAGGATAGTGTCAGGGGTTGGAATTCGGTTTTCCCTGCACTTTAGGAAAAACAGCCATTTGTCTTCTGTGTAGTAATAGGATTCTGAAGAATCTATCACTTTCTTGCCCCATTCTTCTAGAGTTTTCACATACTCTAATGCACAATCTTCTGCAGTATTGTTGAAAACTAGCTTGCAACCTTTTAATTTTTTTTCAAGCGCGTTCTCGTCAATATCTTTAATAGTGTTTATCATAATCAGCTTAATGCCTTTTTCTTTTGCTAACTTAAGAAATATTTTCTCATCTTTTCCTGGCTTGTTCCCGCTCCAGAGATAACCTATCACCAACTTTTTCATAGAAATAAGAGTCGTATTTAATATTTAAAGATGCGCATTTAAGCTGCAGAAATGTTCCAGAATAGCTTTAGGATTATTACAAAAATTATCACTATAGCAATCATTATAATTACATGTTCTGGTTTTAGCATCAGTTTGGATTCGTATTCTTCTCCGTACCTTACTAAACCGCCATAGCCTCCAGGGAGGTTTATATTGTTTTTAGCCATAAAATAAATGTGAAAGGTTTTTATTTAAACCTTTTGGTTTGGATTAAATTTATAAACTATAGAAAAGTCGCATTTTATGGAAAACAGATATGCTGCTGCAGTAATTTATAATGGAAAAGGCGAAGTTTTAATAGCCAGAAGAGCACCAACAAAGCACCCTTATCCAAATGCGTGGTCTCTTCCTTCAGCTTACATTAGAAATCCGCAAGGAGATAGGGTTTTTGAACCTCCTTTAGAAGAAGAAATGAGGTGGCAATTAACCTCGGAAATTCTAAAGAGACTTGGCGTGAGGGTTAAGTTAGAAGAGGTTGTTGGAGTAATGGATGGAAGACAAGCAGATTATTATTTGACTCTGACTGATTTTTTAGGGCAGATTGTTGAGGGAGAAATAAGAGCAAATCAAGCAGATTATTCAGAAGCTGGATTTTATGACCCTGCTGAAAAATTAGGCTCAAGGCCCAAGGGTTTTTGCGCGCAAATTTTAATGGGGATTTTACTAAGAGACCCTGATTTTTTAAGAAGATAGAAAGGGGATTAGTTTTCAATTATTTCTATTTTAATTTCTGCAAGAGTGCCTGGTTTTAGCTTATCTTTTAGAATCTCTGGGATACAAATTATTGCTTGATTGCCATGCTTGGCAATTTTCTTTGTTAGGGTGAATCGGTTTGTCATTTTATTGCTTTGTCTAGTACTTTTGGTTTTGAATAAATTTATTACAAGTTACAAAAGTGAGTTAGGTAGTCTCTTCTTAGTTCTTCTATATCAAATTTGTAATCTTCTCTATATTTTGCCCTGAACTCTGGAATTTGCATCATTTTTGCCCAGATTGGAGAGCCAGGAGTGGGCAGGATTAAATGAAACCCTCTTATGCTTGCCACTTGACAGGTTTCAGCAACTTTTTTTGCTAATCTATAGGTATCTTGTATAGTTTCTTGTGATTCTCCAATTAATCCAAGAAGATAATTATCTTGCAGTTTAATTCCTGCTTGGCCCAATAGACTAGTTGCCCTGAATATTTCATCATCACTGAAGCATTTTCCGTTCTCCCTTCTTACTTCCTCATTTCCAGATTCAATGCCTACATTCACCATGTCTACATTGAAGAATTTCATGGCTTCTATTGTTTCCCAGTCGATATCTTGTATGTGACATAATGCCCAGTAGTTTACAGGGAGCCTGCCTCTTTTTCTGTACACTTCTACGACCTCCTTTAGCCAAGGCTTATTCATAAAAAAGCTATCTGCAGTTTCATAAATATAGTTTACCCCGGAAGTTTCTACAAGCATTTTATCTTCTTCATATACTTGCTCTGGATGCCTCATTCTTCCGCCTTTGTAGATTCTTCCACAAAAAGAACAAGCATGGTTGCATCCTCGAATACTCTGTACATTGGAAGGTCTTCTCCCTTTTGCAAACTCGCCAATAAGAGGAATTTTGCTAAAATTACTTATATAATCCTCTAGATTTATTCCTCTAGATCTCCTATTTGGAATTGGTAATGATGTGAGGTCTAATAATTGAACTGGTTCTTCAACTATCTGGTCTTTACTTCTATAAGAAACATTAGGAATCCTGGAAAAATCCCTTCTTTTTGTGGATACTCTCTCGGCAATCTGCCTTAGTGCTTCTTCTCCATCATATCTTACAACCAAATCAATATTTTTATTTTTTGTTAGAAGCTGTCTTGATAAGTGTGTTGCAGCATGACCGCCGAGAACTACTAGGGCTCCATTACCCTTAGCTTTTCCAGCTACTTTTTCCATTTCTTTTACAGAAAAGATGTTAAAATTTATTCCTACTATTTCTCCGTCAATCTTTCCTAACATATCTTCATGAGAAATATGAGTTCCATCTAATATCTCTGCTTCGTAACCTGCTTGTTCGAGATAAGTGCTTAAAGATAACAGATTTAACGGAACCAGCCATCTATCCTGAGCAAGAGTCTCTGCTCTATTAATTACATTCACTAACTGTACTTTCATAGGTTTTATAGAATTATCTTAGAGTTTCTTCGTATTTCCCGTCTAATCCTACAATTGTGCGATTCATGTAAGTAGTCATCCTTTCTAGATATTTAACTACGTCTTCTCCCCGCTCCCTTTTCAATTCAGGAACTTCTTCTCTTAAAGTAATTCTTTCTAATTTATTTGACACTTTATTTCACCTTTATAACGCATAGCGGGATTATTATAAAAATATTTGTTGTTCCATAAGGAACGATAATTTTATATAGTCTAGGGGGCTCTTGTTTTTATGGATACTAAAATTTTCGAGAAGCTTGGATTAGCCAAAGCAGAAATAGACGTATACTTAATACTCCTTAAAATAGGTTCAAGCAATGCAACAAGAATATCTGAAAAAACAGGACTGAATAGAAGCCATATTTATGATTCTCTAAAGAAATTGATAGATAAGGGATTAGTTTCAACATATGAAGCAAATAACATTTTATATTTTAATCCTTCTTCTCCTGAGACTGTTTTAGATTATATAAAAAATATGGAAAAAGAGGTAAAGGAGATACTTCCAGAGCTTGAGAATCTTAAAGAAGCTGAAAGACCGCATACTAAAGTTCAGTTATTTCAGGGAAAAAGCGGATTAAAAGCAGTTTTACAAGACATAATACGAACAAAAAAAGATTACGTTGTGTTTGGGGAAGAAGGTCAATTTGAAGAGATATTTCCAATTTATATCCAGCAGTTTTTAAGGGATGTAAGACATTTTGGCATAAGGGAAAAATTACTTTCGAAAGAACAAATGAAGAATAAAATTGTGACTACAAAGAGTACCCAAATAAAGTACCTAGAGGATAAGTTTTTCTCTCCAGCAACAACAGTTGTTTATGGTAATAAGGTTGCTATTTTCATCTGGACAGAACCCTATAATGTTACATTAGTTGAAGATAAAGAAGTTGCAGACTCTTACAAATCATATTTTGAGGCATTATGGAAAATAGCTAAAAGATAAAATTTAAAACACATGATATCGTAGGAAAATTAGAATGGCACAATACAACATACAGGAAACAGAAAAAAAGCTGATTGAATTTTGGGACAAGGAAGGAATCTATAAATTTGATTCCAATGCCAAGAAGATTTTTTCAATTGATACCCCCCCGCCCACTGTTTCTGGGAAGATGCATATAGGGCATGCTTTTCAATATTCTCAGATGGATTTTATTGCTCGGTTTAAAAGGATGAATGGGTTTTCTATTTTTTATCCTTTTGGAACAGATGACAATGGCTTGCCTACAGAGAGACTGATTGAGAAAGAGAAAAAAGTCAAGGCATTCAGTTTAGGGAGAGAGCAGTTTATCAAGCTGGTCTTGGAAACTCTGGATAAAGAACTTCGTCCTAAATATTTAGAGGACTGGAAACGGGTGGGGATGAGTTGTGATTGGACATTATTTTATTCTACTATTAATGAACATTGCAGGAGAATTGCGCAATGGAGCTTCCTTGATTTGCATAAAAAAGGAAGAATGGAAAGAAGAGACGCGCCTGCAATGTGGTGCCCAGAGTGCAGGACCGGAGTTTCTCAGATTGAAATAAAAGACAAAGAGCTGGACAGCATGTTTAACGATATTGTCTTTAAGGTTAAAGAGAAAAATGGAGAAAGAGAGATTATAATTGCAACTACTAGGCCTGAATTACTGCCTGCGTGTGTTGCTGTTTTTGTGTATCCCGATGACAAAAGATACAAAGAGTTGGTGGGGAAAAAAGCAAAAGTTCCGCTTTTTGATTTTGAAGTTCCTATTTTAGAAGACAAGAGGGCTGACCCTGAAAAAGGAACTGGAATTGTAATGTGCTGTACATTTGGCGACCAGACCGATATGGAATGGCAGAAGGCTCATAAGCTTCCAATAAAAGAGGCAATAACTAAGGATGGAAAAATGAGCCATTTGGCTGGAAAATATAAAGGTATGACAATGAAAGAGGCAAGAAAGCAGATGATAGAAGATATGAGGTCTGTTGGGCTATTGAAAAATCAGAAAAGCATAAAGCACTTTGTAAATGTTCATGAGAGATGCGATACTGAAATTGAATTTATAAAAACAAAACAGTGGTTTGTTAGATATTTAGATTTGAGAAAAGACATGTTGAAGTGGGGAGCTAAATTAAAATGGCATCCTAAATTCATGAAATCGAGATATGATAATTGGGTAAAAGGATTGCAATGGGACTGGTTGATAAGTAATCAGAGATATTATGGTGTCCCTTTTCCTGTCTGGTATTGCGAGAAATGCGATAAAGTTTATTTGGCAGATGAAAATAAATTGCCGGTTGATCCTTTGAAAGATTCTCCTCCTAGAGAAAAATGTGAATGCGGAGGAAAATTAGTTGGAGAAACAGATATTTTTAATACTTGGTTCACTTCTTCCTTGACGCCTACAATCGCTGCAAAACTTAGACCTGAAATTGAAGAAAAAGTCAAGTTTATGGATTTAAGGCCACAAGCTCATGATATTATAACCTTCTGGCTTTTCAACACAGTTGTCAAAAGCAACATACATTATGGAAAAAATCCCTGGAAAAATGTAATGATTTCTGGATTTGTAACACTTGAAGGGCAGAAAATGAGCAAAAGCAAAGGCAATGTTGTTGAGCCGCAGGCTGTGACAGAGCAGCACGGGGCAGATGCTTTAAGATTCTGGGCAGCTGGAAGCAAGTTAGGAGAGGATTTAGATTATCAGGAAAAAGACATACTTACTGGAAAGAAGTTCATAACAAAATTGTTCAATGCAAGCAATTTTGTTTTTATGAACCTTGCCGACTACAAAAACAAAAAGCCAGCACAGATTGAAAAAATTGATTCTTTATTTTTAGAAGAATTGAATGGCTTGATAAAAACTGCTACATCTGCATTTGAAGAATACGAATATTCAAGGGCAAAAACTGAAGTTGAGAAATTTTTCTGGCATGAATTTTGCGATAATTATTTGGAGATAGTTAAGAAAAGAATATATAATAATAAAAAAGGAAAAGAGTCTGCGCAATATATTTTATACCATTCTCTCCTTGCTTTGCTAAAAATTATCGCTCCAATAATGCCATTTATAACAGAGGAAATTTATCAGGAGCATTATAGGCAAACAGAAAAAGAAAAAAGCATACACATAAGTCAATGGCCAAAAACTGAAAAAATAGAAACCGAAAAAAAAGAAAAAAAGACGAAAAAAGTGGAAGGAAAAAAAGTTAAGGAGGGAGATAAAAAAGAACTGGATGAATGGGGATTGTTCACAGATATTCTTGCAAAAATAAGACAGGAAAAAACAAAAATGCAGAAAGCAATGAACTGCGAGATAGTATTAAAGCTAGAAAAAGAACACATGAAGAAATTAGATGGGCTTCTTGAAGATTTGAAAGATGTTATGAATATTAAAGATATTAAAGAAGGAAAGTTTAAAGTGGAGTTTTAGGCAGCAGATAGTACATACCATGGTTTTGTTGCGCTTTGTTGTTCATAAAGGTGTTCTATATCATTCTGTGTTGTTGAAATTTGATTGAATAGCTCTCTATATTCTTGGTTAGTTCTCATCAATTGCTTATGTCTTTCAAAAAGTCTTGTGGCTCTTTCTGCTGTTGATGAATTGGTTAGATCTAATGGCGCCAATTTTTCTTCTAATCTCTTTTTTCTTTCTCTTAAAGCAGTTACTTTCTCTTCTTTCCGGGCAATCATTAAGCCGGTATAATCTATAAAGCCTTGAACGCTCATATCCTAAAGAACTGGTTAGAATTTATAAACATTTATATGCTTTAAAGCATCCTGTATTTTTCACTTATTTATCTTTCTTAATTCTTCTTATTATCTTTGTTGTTAATTTTATCAGGTAGTTTTTAAATTTCTTTCCGCCTAAAAGAGTGGCTCCTATAAGGATTAACACCAATCCCGGGATTATCGGAAGAAATAAACCTAAAACTCCTACAATAATCAAAAACCATGCAAAAGCAACCAAGCAGATCGTGCCAGCGGTAATTAAAAAAACTCCAAGGTATCTGATTATTTTGCTTGCAGTCTCTTCCTCACTTTTTTCTAGTTCTTCAATAATCTCTCTCTTTTTTCGCATTAGATATTTAAGTAACTGTGTTTTAAAAATCCTCCTTTCTAGTTAACCTTTATAAACACCTTATCTTTTATCCATTCATGGAAGAATCTATGCGGTACCAATTAGAAGAATTCGTAGCTGAGTTGGAGAAATACCGGGGCAGGCATACCGAGCTTGTAACTGTCTATGTGCCTGCAGGATATTCTTTGATTGCTGTAGCGAAGCTGCTGGAGCAGGAAAAGTCAACTGCGTCAAATATCAAAAGCAAGGGGACGCGGAAAAATGTCCTTGACGCCTTGGAAAGATTAACAAGACACTTAAAGCTTATACAAAAAAATCCTATAAATGGGCTTGCTTTGTTTGCAGGGAATATAAGCGACAATGAAGGGCAGCCTGAAATTAAGGTATGGAGCTTTGAGCCGCCAGTGCCGTTAAGGGCCCGGCTGTATAGATGCGACCAGGAGTTTGTTTTAGAGCCTTTGAAAGAGATGCTGGAAGTTGGGGAAGTTTATGGTTTAGTAGTCATAGAAGTAAACGAAGCAACTTTAGGGGTATTAGAGGGAAAACAAATAAGAGTTCTGCAGAAAATGACTTCTGGGGTTCCTGGGAAGACTGAGAAAGGAGGACAGAGCGCAGCCAGGTATGGGAGAATTCGTGAGGGAATGAAAAAAGAGTTTTATAGAAGAGTTTCTGAAGCTGTAAAGAATAACTTTTGGGACATGAAAAAATTAAAGGGAATTTTAGTTGGAGGGCCCGGCCCCACTAAAGAGGATTTTTTAAAAGAAGGGCAGATAGTTACCAAACTAAAAGAGATGATTATAGGAGTGAAAGATATTGGTTATGCTGATGAGCATGGACTTGATTTGCTTGTTGAATGCAGCAGAGATCTGCTTTCAGAACAGGAAATAATAAAGGAAAAAGAAATACTTGAAGATTTTATGACTAAATTAGCAAAAAACCCTGAGAAGACAGTCTATGGATTAGAGGATGTTAGAAAGGCGTTGGATGCAGGAGCTGTTGAACTTCTTATAATAAGCAAGAAACTCGACAGGAAATATATAACTGAATACACTGCGAAGGCTGAAAACATTTCTTCTAAAATAGTTCTTGTTTCAGAAGATACAGAAGAAGGAAGGCAGTTTGCCAGCTTGGGAAGAATTGGGGCAATTTTAAGATTTGATATTGGGTTGAGATAATTAGAATATCTCATTAAATCTATTTGAAAATAATCCCGTTCTTCTTGTTAGGTGGCTGGAAAAGTCTCCAGATTCATTACAGTGATAAACTTTATGGAGCACCTGATTTGAAAAACCATCGAAGTTCATCTGTTTTTTTATTAGTTCCTTATTGTTTTTTGATATTGCCAATTGAGGCGCCTTGAATCTATCTGGCTTTGTGCCAAAGCATTTTTCAAACTCTGTTATTCCTTCCTGCAAATAAGTTTCATTTTTATCCTCTGAAAACTCATTGTAAGTATGATAAACTCCGTGCATTGCTAGAGTTTTGTTTAAAGAAAGAATGTAATTGCACCATTCTTTATTTTCTGAGATAGGGGAATTGTTAAACTTTGGAATAACATATAAAATATCTGCTTTTTCTAGCAGTTGAGTGTCGCACTGAATTTGCGGAGAAACATCATCTAACTGCCTTGCAGAAAACTGTCTGAATAAGAATAAAAAGATAATTAAAGCTAATAGAATAATTAGAGATAACTTTATGTAATTTTTAACTCTCTTTTTCATACTATTTATAGGCATAGAAACCTTTAAAATGTTATGCTGCTCTTTTTTTCTATGGAGCTTACATCTGAAAGCCAAAACGAGGTAGATAATGCAGAGGAAATCAAGAATCTTAAAAAGGTTGAGGCTGCTTTGTTCATCTCTGGAAGATTCTTATCCTTGCAGGAGCTAGTTGCACTTACGGAAATTAACCCGCTTTTGCTTAGGGAACTAATTGAGAAGCTTATTGGTAAATATGATGATAGTTGTGCTATAGAAGTTTTGCAAAAAGAAGACCGATGGAAAATGGATGTGAAGCAGGAATATAGGAACATGGTCAATAAGCTGGCTACAGGAACAGCTGAATTTACAAAAGCAGAGCAGGAAACGCTTGCTATAATTGCTTACAAGCAGCCCGTAAAACAGTCAGTAATAATAAAAATAAGAGGAAATAAGGCTTATGACCACGTAAAAAATTTCATTGAAATGGGGCTGGTGAGGGGGAAGAAAATTGGGCATACTAAAGAGCTTTCTTTAAGCGATGAATTTTACGATTATTTTACTCTCAGAAACTCTGGTGAGGTTTCTGATGATCATCGAAATTCAGTAGAATTTCTAGAAGTTGGTAAGGGAGAGAAAGAAGTTGTGGAAAGAAAAGAGGTTGTTGAAAGTATAAAAGAAGAGGAGAAGCAAAAAGAAATAGAAGACAAAGAAGAAAAAGGGCCTGTTGAAAAAGAATTAGCTATAGAAACAGAAGAACAAGAGGACAAATCCATATTAGAGAACAATAATCCTTAAATATTCTTTTTTTAATGTCTATTTTATCAAAAAGCGGAACATGAGTATCTTGCCTATAATTTACCTTGTGTATATGTTTATAACCCTTTACTTCTTAGCCTTGTTTTTAACTATTTATTCTGTTAATAGGAAAAATATTTTTTCTTATCCAGTTCCTAAGAAGAAGTATTCTGTAAGTTTTGTTGTACCCGCTTACAACGAAGGAGAGACGATAGCAGATACTCTAGAGCACATATTTAATATAGATTATCTTCTTGAGGAAGTTATTGTGGTAAATGATGCTTCTACTGATAATACTCTGGAAGTTTTGGAAAAATTAAAAGATAAATATCCTAAGTTGAGGGTAATAACCCACAAGAAAAATTCAGGAAGCGCAGCGGCCTCTCAGAATACAGGATTGAAAGCAGCTAAAAGCGAGCTAGTTGCAGTAGTGGATGCAGACTCTTATCCTTCTAGAGACTCTATTGGCAAGATGGTTGGCTTTTTTAATGATGAAAAGGTTGGAGCAGTCACTTGCCCTGTTGTTGCGAGAAACACAGACATTTTTATTGAAAAATTACAGGCAATAGAGTATAAAGTAATTGCTTTTTCCAGGAAGCTTCTAGATTATGTAGATGCAATCTATGTCACCCCCGGGCCACTTGCGTTATACAGGAGAAAAGCGCTTCTGGAAATTGGCGGATTCGATGAGAAAAATATGACCCAAGATATTGAAGCTACTTGGAATTTAACAGCTCATGGATGGGATAGAAGGATGTCACTTTCTGCTAATGTTTCTAGCACAGTTCCAAGCAAATTTAAGGAATGGTACAGGCAGAGGAGAAGGTGGAATGTCGGAGGTTTGCAATGTATCTATAAATATAAGAGTTACTTGTTTAGTTCTAGGAAAGGATCTGCTATGCTCGGATTTTTTATTGTTCCTTTTTTTATATTTAGCACTTTTTTAGGACTGGTGGGATTATCTATTTGGGCGTATCTTATTGCAAGGAGGGTTATTTCTTGGTCTCTATATACTAAATATACCATCGTAGCTAGTACCCCCCTCCTTACCCTTGAGGATTTCTATATAACTCCCAATTTTTTGAACTATCTTGGAGTTGTACTATTTCTAGCAGGTCTGGTGTTCACATTAGTTATACTCGCGATTTTAAAAGAGAAAATATTGATGAGGGAAAATTTGTTAAACATACCTTTTTATATGCTAATTTACATCTCTTTTTATCCGTTTATAATGCTAGGTTCAATTTGGCATGCGGTTAGAGGCAAAAAAATCTGGAGATAGAAATGGAAATATTAAAATCACAGAAGCATGTTTTTTGGGAAGCTTTCTTAGTGACTATTCTTATATTTGCAATAGGAGTCATTGCAGGAGTTATTTTTGAAAATTGGAGAGCTAATAAAATAGATTATCTTTACAAGGAGTCTGAAATTACCCTGTCGGATATTAGGGCGCAGGGTGAAATAGCTTCTTCATTACCCCTTGATTGTGGGGAGGCTATATCACAGAACATTGCTTTTGCAGATAGAATTTTTAAAGAGGCCGAATTATTATCTAGATATGAAGGAGCCCAGACTCTTACAGAGCAAATAAATTTGGAGCATAAGAAATATGATATTTTAAGAGCTCTTTTGTGGTCAAATTCCATAGCCTTAAAGAAAAAGTGCAAGGCAGATTTTCATACGGTTGTGTATATTTATGATTATAACGAACCTTCAATGGATACCAAGGCCAAGCAAGGAGTTTTTTCAAGGATACTTGCGGAATTAAAAGAAGATAAAGGCCAGGAAATCGTTCTTATTCCTTTTGCAGGCGATAATAACCTTTCTTCTGTTAGTTTAATGATGGGTCTTTACAATGTTTCTGAGAGCGAGTTGCCAGTTATTTTAATTGACGAAAAAACAAAAATAAACGAGCTTGGGACAGTAGAAGAGGTAGAAAAATTCCTTAAGTAATTATATATTTTTTATGTCAAAAATCTTTATAAATTCAGATTTTTCATGCATCCTAAAGTTTCTTGAACGAGAGATTCTATGTAATACAAAGAAACTTTTTGATAACATATTTATTTAAAAATTAGTTTTCTTTACTACTTCTCAGAATGGCTAGGTGTTTTAGGTGCGAAAGAGATGCAAAAGAGGTTAAACTTAGTGACGCCCTTTATGAAAATGATTTGGTGAAGGTTTGCGAAAGATGCGCGATAACTGAAAACATACCTGTATTAAGGAAGCCTTCCACTTCCCAGCTTAAGGCTGCTGAGAGAAGCCTTGGAGTTTACGAAAGGCTTAAGAGACTTTCTGGTACTTGGGAGCCTGAAAAAAAAGATAGAAGCATGCTGGCAGAAATAAAAAAACTTGATGAGCATCCGGAGCTAGAAAAGCCCGCCTCAAGCCCGTTTAATCTTATAAGAAACTTTCACTGGCATGTTATGAGAGCAAGAAGGAATAGGGGCATGAGCATTAGTAGTCTAGCTAAGGTAATTGGGGAAAGCGAGACTGCTCTTAAGATGGTTGAAAAAGGCGAGCTTCCAGAAGAGCCTGAGAAATTAATAAAGAAATTAGAGCAATTCTTTCAAATTAGATTAAGAGAGATGGATGAAGAGGAACTAGAACAGGAAAGGAGGAAAAAGCAAGCGGCCTCCGCTCCAATTTCAGAGACATTATCTGAACCAATAGAACCCATTTTAGAAGAGGAATTAGAGGAAGGGGACTTGATGGAAGTTAAGGCAGAAGAGCTTAAAGAAGAAAAAGTAAAAAGACCTGCCAGAGTTTTAAAATTCCGTCCAGAATTAATGGATAGTATTACAATAGCAGACCTGAAGAAAATCAAAGACGAGAAAGAGAGAGAAGAAAACTTGCAAAAGCGAGCGTCAAGTGAAGCAGAGCAAAAAGAATTTAGGAATAAGGTTGGTGAGGAAATGAAGAGCCTTGCGTTAGGAGGGGAGGTGACAATCGAAGAAAAAAGGACAATGCTAAATAAAGCCATACAATGGATTGGGAAGAAGGAAGAAGAGAGAGTTCCCAGCATTGCTGAATTAGCAGAGAAGAAGAAAGATAAAGAAAAAGCAGAACTGGAAAAAGAAAAAATGGAAGTAAGAATGCTAGAGAAAAAATCAGAGCAAGAGCAAATAAAAGAGATTTTAAGAGGAGAGCCTGGAGAGCTGACTAAAAAAGAAGAAAAACCGATTGAGATTGAAGAAGAAAAAATAGAAGAAATAACCAAGGATACTGATTTCCAGAAATTATCAGAGCTTTCTGAGAAAAAGCCTTCTGAAAGCTTGTTAGGGGATGAGATAGAAGTGATTGAAGAGTAAAAGAGGCTTTAGTAAGCTTTAAAAATGCCCTTTTTCTATAGTTTTCATGGACATCAAGATTCTTCAAGATGATAAGAATGAATTAAAAGTAGAAATTGGTAGCGTGACTATTGTAGAAATTCTTAGAGTCTATTTAAATAAAGACAGCTCGGTTTCTTTTGCTGCTTGGAGAAGAGATCACCCAAGCAAAAATCCTATTCTTCATATAAAGACAAATGGCAAGGCAGCTAAAAAAGCTCTGCAAGATGCCATAGATGCTGTAGAGAAAGATACAACTAAATTTTTTAATGAATTTAAGAAGGCTAAGTAGTTAGCCTTCTATACGTTTTCTTAAGATGGTAGAAGGCTTAGATTTATCTGTAGAGAGCAGGTATGAGCTTTTAAGAGGGAAGTATGTGCTTTTAAGATATCCTGCCTTTCTAGAGGAGTACGGACCTGCTTGGAGAGTTGTAGAACTTCTGGAAAGAAATCTTAGTAATGGAAACAGGGAAAGAACTAGGAGGGGTCTCGCTGAGCTCGGGGTTAAAGTAGACGGATTGGATGATGGGGCAATTATAAGCGCTTATTTGTATGGGTTGAATCGAGAGAGGCTTACTAGAGCAAGGTTAGGTCCTAAGAGGGTGAATCCAAAAGAACAGAAGTTTAAAATTCATTATGGTTCTATGGCAATTATGTGTAGGGAGTTATAAAGATTTATTAACTAAGGTTTTCTTTCTTGCACAGGATGAAATACAATAAGCTAGTAAGGGATAAGATTCCGGAAATAATAGAGGGCAATGGAAAAACCCCAACAGTACATATCGCATCTGATAACGAGTATTGGGAAAAATTAAAAGAAAAACTACAAGAAGAAGTTGCAGAGTTTTTAAAAGGGAGTAATCCTGAAGAATTAGCAGATATATTAGAGGTAATTTATGCTGTAAAAAACTTTAAATTTGAAAAAGAGGACTTAGAAGCAATTAGGAAATCAAAGGAGGAGGAGAGAGGGGGATTTAAGAAAAAAATTATTTTAGATGAAGTAGTTTAAAGAAGATTAACTTTATTAATTCCTTTTTTCTTGTTTCTTTATGAAAGACTTGGAATATGTAAAACTGGCAAAAGAGGCAATTGCTTCTGAATTTTCAGGAAAGAAGGTTAAGATACCCGATTATAAAGAGTTGAAGGAGAAAAGAGGGGTTTTTGTAACTCTGAAGAAAAATGGGGAACTAAGAGGATGTATTGGATTTCCTTATCCGAACTATGAGCTAGGCGAGGCAATAATTTTGGCTGCAAAATCTGCTGCATTTTCAGACCCTAGATTTCCCCCCATTGATGAAGAAGAGTTTGTTTTATGCAAGATAGAAGTTTCTGTTTTATCTGTGCCTGTTGAATGTCCTGCTGCACCAGAAAAGATAAAGATTGGGAAAGATGGATTGATGTGTGAATACGAAGATTGTGGCGGGTTGTTGTTACCGCAAGTAGCTCCTGAGCAGGGATGGAATCAGGTGCAATTTTTAGAAGGCTTGTGCATGAAAGCGGGATTGCCTAGAAATTTGTGGAAAGAAAAAGGATTTAAGCTTTGGAAGTTTCAAGCCAGGATTATAGATGAAGAAGAGGTTATGGAAGAAAAATGAACGCCTTATTAATTTTTATCTGGATTTATGCTGCAATGATAGCCTGGGCTTTTGCAGAAAGCTCTTTTGAAGGAAGAAATTCTTGGGATAAAGGAAAAGTTGGATTTAAGATAAAAATAGGAAAATTTGTAGTATCTAGATATCATTTTTTTGCTTTTTTCATTACCTTTCCATTGTTAATAGGGCTACCATTAATTATTTATGGTTGGGACACCAGATTATTTGGCATACTTCTCAGCGCATATCTTACAAGCCTGATTATAGAAGATTTTGTCTGGTATCTTGTTAATCCTGTAGTAAAGCCAAAAGAATTCTGGACCAGTTTTTCAGATTATTATCCGTGGATAAGAATTGGCAAAAGAAAGATAATTCCTTGGGGGTATATTATGTATCTTGTTTTGGCACTGTTAATCTGGTGGTTTATTTGGAAATAGAATTATTTTTATCTCTCAAACTTGCTTAGTTTTCCTACTTTATTAAAAGGGAAAGGCCTTGTGTTTGTTACAAAAGTCATGTATTTTAAGAACTTATAAACTTCAGAATTCCAGTACTCGCAGAACATGGCAAGGCTTCTGCTTCTTTTTCCTGTAATCACCGCTATAAGCCAGTTTATTATTGATAGAATCTTAACTATAACTGACCAAACTGCCAGAATTATCCCGCCTATTATAAAAACTAGGATTCTAAACCATGCCTCTTTTCTTTCCACACTCTTTTTTGCCATTATTTATATAGGTTTCTAGGGTTTTTAAACTTAATTCTTGACTATAATAATCCTTATAACTCTGAATTTTATTATTATTCAATGAATGAAAGGAAAATAAGTGCAGGAAGCTACGATTTAAACCAGTGGCTTCATGGAGGGTATGAAAAAGATATTATTACTACTATTTATGGCCCCGCAGGAAGTGGGAAAACTAACTTTTGCTTATTGGCTGCTGCAAGCCAGGCAAAAAAGGGGAAAAAAGTTATTTATATGGATACAGAAGGGGGATTCTCTGTTGAGAGAGCAAAGCAGATTGCAGGAGAGAGGTGCAAAGAAGTTCTGGATAACGTGCTTTTATTAAAACCTACAACATTTAAAGAGCAGCAAGAGGCTTTTTTGCAGCTTTTAAAAGAGCTAAAAAAAGGAGAGGTAGGGTTGGTAGTTATTGATGGAATGACTATGCTTTATCGCCTGGATTTGGCAGAGGCAAAGCAAAAAGAAGAAGGCAGCGTAAAGGAAATCAACTCGGAGTTAGCTAAGCAGATGAGAATTTTAGCAGAAATAGCAAGAAAACAGGAGATTGCAGTAATTGTTACCAATCAAGTTTATGGGGAGTTTTTAAGTGAAGAAGATTTGAGGAGCGGGAAAGAGAGAAAAATGATGATGGTTGGAGGAGATATTTTAAAATATTGGAGCAAATGCATAATTGAACTGGAAAACAACAAAGGCAAAAGAAAGGCAATTTTAAGAAAACACAGAAGTTTGCCTGAAAAAGAGCTTAGCTTTGAAATAACTAACGAAGGAATAAGAAAAAAAGGGTGGATTTAAGCCACGTTAAGTTCTGTATCTTTTAGCCGCATCTACAGTAGCCCTTACAACTTCTGCGGTAACTTCTAATGCTCGGTCTTTAAGGTAGTAATCGCTTCCTCTTCTTACGAGGTAAGCTTCTGGTCTGTCCTCAAAATCAACATGTAATGGAGGCGTACTTGCCAGATCAACTAACCCTTTATGAGTTTCAAGCCCTTTTGTAAAACATCTTACTAATCTTCCATCACTTAGAACTGTAAATTCTCCGGTATAAGGAAGAGAGTGACTTCCTGAAAGGGTGTCATCAACTTGTAATTCAACATTAAAGGCAGGTCTTGCTTTTTTCATGACTTGCTTAAGAGCTGATTATATAAAAAGATTATTGCAACAGAGAACATATAGAAAAAAAGGGTGGATTTAGTTTTTAGAAGAAGTTCTATTCCTTCTTACACTAATTAACTCGCCTATTGCAACTCCTTCGTGAAGCCCAGAAGGGCTTATTGCATAAGCAGGGAGGCATACATTTTGAGAGCTAACTGAAATATCTATTGAATCCTTTCTATTACCGCTTCCAATATTAAAACACTGTACCCCATTTCTAACAAGCTCTCCTTCTTTGCATCTTGGGCATTTTAGTGTTTCATCTCTGTGCCTTAAAAGATACTCGCCAGTATAATTACATCCTGGACCGGTGCAGTGCATATCATATAATGGCATTGTATTTTCTTTTAGAAAGAGGGGTTTTTAAACTTTATTCTTCCAAGCCATTCTTGAATATTTTTTCGCCAATCCTGTAAATTCCATAGGATATGAAAAATGCTGCAAAAACATCTATGGAATAATGTTGATGCATTAAAAGAACTGTTGCAGCCATTACAAATGAGCAGATTAACATGAAATATTTCATCACTCTTTTTTTAAAAATTAGAAAGCCGAGAAAGGGCAGGGCAGTGTGTCCTGAAAAGAATAAATCGTTTTTGAACCTAAGATAAACAAAAATTGAGGGAAAATTAACTGGAATAGCATCTGGAGGAGTTGCTAAATGAGTTAGGATCATAGATATCGACCTTGTAAGAATTAATAAGCTGAACATAGTTACTGCCAGATGTATTTTCTCTGGCCTAAAAAAAACGGGGTATGCAAAATATATAAGTACTATCAATAGGTATCCCCATACAAAAAGAATTCCTAAGTTTATTGGCTTAAACAGGTCTAAAAGAAGGTCGTCTACATGTACTCCTTGAATTGAAGTTGTGTAACTCCCTGCTAAAAAATCTATAAAAGAAGCTATTGCCAGCAAAACAACCGCGAGTGTAATTTTATACTTATTTTCTTCTATCTTTTTTGCCCAGGAGTCAGACTTGCTTTTTCGCCTCTTTTTTACTGCCATCTTTTTATAATGCTTTTTTTATTTAAAAACCTTTCTTGCCCTTAATTTGAAACAACTTGTTTTCTCGTTGGGCATTCTGAATTAAAGCAAAATTTCCAAGGACGTTTGCCTTTTTTGATTGCTAGCATTAATGGAAAGTTACATTCAGGGCATTTTTCATTGGTTCTGTTTCCTTCTTTGTCTTCTATCATAGAAGGCTTCATCAGTCCATAAGGAGGGAGAGTGTAGGTATTTCTGCATTCAGGATAAGCAGAGCAGGCAATAAAGTATCTCCTGCTTGTTTTATTGTAGAGTATCCTTAAGTCTCCTTTGTTGCATTTAGGGCATTTTGTAAGTGTATTTTCCTGCCTTTCCTGGTCTCTTATATGATTAATTGAAGATAAGAGTTCCTGGCCTATTTTATCTTCTTCTTTTCTAAATTGTTTTTCTATTTCTAGTAGCTTAGTTTTTGCCTCTTCAATCACTTTTTCTGATTTCTCTTTCTGCTCTTTTTTCGAAGTTTGGATAGACTCCATCTGCTTCTCAAAGTCGCGAGTGAGTTTTTCATCGATTATTATTGGCGAATGTTTTTCTAAGCTTTCTATTAGGGAGATTCCTAGTTTTGTAGCTTCTATGCTCCTTCCTTTAACGTATCCTCTATCAAATAAAGTCTCGACTATTGCAGCTCTTGTAGCTTTTGTTCCTAGGGATTTTTTTTCTAACTCGCGGATAATAGAAGCGGGAGTATACCTTTTTGGAGGCTGGGTCATTTTTTCTTCAATCCGCACTTCCAGAACTTTGACTTTACCATTTAAGTCTGGTAAATCTGCTTCCTGAATTTTTGCGGGATAGACGTTCATCCATCCTTTTTCAAGTATCTTTGTTCCTTTTGTCATGAATTTTAAAGAATCAACAATCACTTCTATTTTTTTGTCTTCAAGTACAGCAGATTCACAGAAACAGGAAATAAATCTTTTTACAATAAGTTCATAGACTCTCTTTTCTTCTAGTGAAAGGTCTTTGTGATCTCCTGTTGGGTAGATGGATGGATGGGCCGGATCTGATTTATTTCCTTCTACCGGCTTTGCTTTTTTTGCATAGTCTGTAAAATTTTTATAATTTTTTGACAACTTTTTTAATATATCCTTGTATTCTATGCTCGGTGGGAGCTTTTGAGAAGAAGTACGAGGATAAGATATTAGTCCTGCAAGATAGAGCTGCTGGGCTAAAGCTAAAGTTCTTGAAGGATTTAATCCGTGGAATTTGTAAGCTTCTGTCTGTAAAGTAGTTAGGTCAAAAGGGGCTGGTGGGGGAATTTTTTCCTGTGCTTTTGATGTTGATGCTATGCCTTCTTTACCTTTTAATGTCTTAAATTTATCCAGCTCCTCTTTTTTTGTTATATCCTTTGGAAATTTAACCTCTATCTGATGGCTGTTTTTTACTGAGAGAAAAACTTGCCAGAAAGGCTCTGGCTTAAAACTCTGGATTGCTTTTTCTTTTTCTACTATTAAATGTAAGGCAGGGCCCTGGACTCTTCCGATGGACATTATCTTAAAACTTCCGGTTTTTTTAATAGCTTCCATTAGTGCTCTGGATAGATTAATTCCATAGAGCCAGTCTAATTTGTGCCTGGTTTCTCCTGCATAAGCCTGTCCATAGTCTATTTCTGGCATAACTTGCTCATAAGACTGCTTTAGTTCTGTGGGTGTAAGAGTCGAGAACTTCATTCTTTTGGCGTTGTTTTTTTTGCATATGAATCTCAAAACATTCCAGCCTATCACCTCTCCTTCTATATCATAGTCGCAGGCTATTATGTAAGAATCTGCTTCTTTGCACAACTTTTGCAGTGCATTGTAATATTTTTTGCTCCAGTCCTTTTTCTTGACTTTAAAATTAGGCTCCCATGCTATATCAAAAACCGGCCATCCTTTTCCTGACATCTGTTTTAAAGAGAATAAATGCCCTACAGCGCATCCAATCAGGATTCTTTTGCCATCTTTTTCTAGTTCATAATATGGAGCTCCGCCTATATTTCTCTTTTGTGCTTTTCCTAAAGCTGTAGCTATTTTTTCTGCTGCAGCTGGCTTTTCTGTTATAATAAGCTCGGCGTTTTTTGATACTTTTGGCTTTCTTTCTTTTTTTACTACTTTCTTGCCTTGCTTTTCAATTTTTATCAGCTGTTCTTGAGAGGGCTTTTTTACAGGAACTTCTATTGAAATCCTTACATTTTCAGGGGCTATTGGGATTTCTGTTGCTAGTTGATTGGCCATTTTTAAGCGAATTAAAGGGTCTTTTTATATCTTCTTATTAGACTTTTTTCTTAGAAATGCTTTTATATTGCATTTTTCTTTATATTTTATGGATTCAGGGCTATTTAATGTACTGGTATTTGTAATTTTTTTTGGCTTAATACTGGTTGTAGCCTATGTTTTGCTAGTGCCGATTGAAAATGAGAATGCATGTGTAAAATACTGTATAGGAGAAGGATTTAGAGGGGGATTTTGCGTTAAAGTTGCCAGAGATTCTCCACAAATATATCAGATTGAAATAAGCGAAAATGCTAATCTTACAGAAGGGCAATGCTTATGGAATCCTATTGCTCTGGATATGGTCACTTATCCCAGATGCTTTTGCAGAAATTGAAGATTATCTATTTTGTAATTACTATAAAATAACTACACTAGAAAAGTTTAAATATTGGCTCTTAATTTTGTTTTTATGGGCTTAAATCAATTTTTTGACAACTTCGGGCATTTGCATCCCTATGTTTCATATGCGGCAGGAGCTTTGGCTTTAGTAGCATATGGGTTGGGGTGTTATGCTTATGGTAGATTTCATAGACGTCTTGATAAGATGGCTACTAAACCTGCAGCTGTAGGAAATTATGTTCCAGTAAAACAAATTACTGACCCTGCGCCTGTACGAAGAAGTCTTGTAGATGCTTTGGGTGCTGATTCTGAAGAGCATTCTCTTGTCGAAGGGAAAGTAAGGTTCTGCCTTCCTTTTTTAGACGGGGGTGTTGGGGCAATAGTAGATAATAGCGGTTTAGTGCAGTTTTATTTCAGTGGAGAGACAATGGATTGTGAAGAGGCTAGGCGGAGGGCTCTTGGATTTCTGTCAATTTCTTCAAGAAACCATAACCCTGTAACAATGGAAGTACGCTCAGATGCTGATATGTTCGCTGTTTATAGAATAAGAGGAAAAATCGGCGGAGAGCCATTTGAAGTAAGTTGTGGTTAGATTTCTATAATCTTTCCTTTTTTGCCTACATTGATTACTCTTGTCTTGCCTATTTTTTCTTCCACACCTTCTAGTTCGTGGATATGGCCTGAGATAAACAAATCCGGCTGGAATTTTTCAACTGCTTTTCTTATTCCTTCGTTTCCTGGAAATCCTGAAAGCTCTGATTTTGTTCCTGCTGCGTGCATATGCGTTACCATAACTTTTTTTTCTAGATTTTTTACTTTCTTGAAGTTTTTTTCTAATTTCTTGAAAGTTTCTTCTTCTGTTTCTAGCGCTCCTCTGGCATTGCCCGCTCCAAAAATTCCCACGTCTTTGTACTTTACGTAGTAATTGTCGATATTTTTAATTCCATAATATTTGGAGAGGAAAGAGGCAGTATCTGGGTCGTCCCAGTTTCCAGGAACAAAAACTACTTTTTCATTGCGCTTGGTGAATGGTCTTATGAGATTCTCTGTTTCTATTAATCCAGTTATGTCTCCGTTGAGTATCACAAGGTCAACTTTCTCTTTTTCAGCTCTTTTTGCAAGATTTTCTGCAAGCTTTGTATCCCCATGCAAATCACCTGCTGCAAGTATCTTCAGTTTTTTTCTTTTATCTTTTTTTGAGCTAATCATAGAATTATTTATCTTAGATTATATTTAAATGTTACATTAAAAAAGTTCTTATTAGAAACATGGTTGTGCCTGCTGTTAGGGGGATTATTAAATTATCATCTAGTTGTATTCTTTGTATTTCTATTATTAGAGATTCGAATAACATGGCTATGAGACTTCCTGCGATAGCTAGAACAGGGCTTACAAAGAAAAGGGCTAGGAGGGAGCTTATTAAAAAACCTGCAATATTTCCTTCAACGTTTTTTCTTCTATCCAGGAAAGATTGGGTTTTCCCAAAGTACTTTCCAACCAGGTAAGAGATTGGGTCGGCAAAAATCAAGATTATTATTGAGGCAAGTGCAATGTCTCTTTCAAACAATCTTAGAGCTAGGAGTGTTCCTGCTGCTGCAAACAAAAAACCTTTTCCTGGAAGCTGGTGTTTATCTCTATCTCTTTCGAAATTGTTCAGGAAAAAATTAACTATCGGCAATTTGTAGTACAAGCTAAAAAGGCTTAGCATTACTGAGATAGCAAAAAGGATAAAGATGATTAAGGGGGTTAGAATCTCATAAATAATCAAGAGCAGTGCAGTTATGCCCATAAGTATGTGGAGAATTTTCCTTCCTAATTCTTGAATTTCTTTTCCATTAATCTTTACCATCTAGGTTCCTATAATCACCGCTTACCCAAAAAGGCTTATTCTAAGGGCTCATAAAGATGCACCTAAATCTCTAGAACTCCTATTTCTCATGTCTGAACTTTCATTATTGGGGTTGCTATCCCCGCTTCTAAAATAACCAATTAGATTTACTGCAAAACGCTTTACTGCCCTCATGCACCCTTTAAAATCTTTAACAAACTGGTAATAAGGCGGTTCTTTAGATGGCTCTGGAGCGCCAACGCCCATTCTTATTTCGTTCCTATTAAGATATATTGTATCATAGCGTTTGGATCGTAGAGCCATTTTACTTTTTGACCTGCTTAGCTTTTATTTCCTTGAATCCAGTATACTTCCATAATGCTTTTGGAATTTTTATTGAGCCATCTTTTTGCTGAAAATTCTCGACCAAACAGGCCATAGCCCTTTCTGTTGCAATTGCAGTATTATTAAGGGTGTCTGCTATAATCAATTTTCCGCCTTCCATATATTTAATATTTGAGCGCCTTCCTTGATAATCTTTTAATGTAGAACATGACCCCAATTCCCTGTATTTTCCTTGTGAAGGAAACCATCCCTCTAAGTCAATTGTTTTTGCGTCTTTTTTCCCAGTATCCCCAGAACATAAAATAATTAGCCTATAAGGAATTTCTAATGCCTTAAAAATATCTTCCAGGTTTTTTAATAAAAGATTGAATTCCTCTTTAGCTTGTTCTTTTTTGCATATTACTACTTGTTCTATTTTTTCAAATTGATGTATCCTAAAAATTCCTTTTGAATCTTTTCCATGAGTTCCAGCTTCCTTTCTGAAACAAGGAGATATCCCTACAAACCTGATTGGAAGCTCTTTTCCCTGTACAGTTTTGTCCCGCATATAAGCAACAAGCGGATGCTCAGCAGTTGCTATCAGATAAAGATCTTCGTCCTGAATTTTATAAATTGCCTCTTTGAAAGCAGAAACATGGACTGCTCCGGACATAGCAGCTAAATTCAGCATATAAGGGGGCTGTATCGGCTTGAATCCCCGCTCCATTAAAAGGTCTAAAGCGAAAACCTGCAATGCTTGATTTAGCTTAACTATCTGGTTTTTCAGATAATAAAATCTTGCTCCTGCAACCTTGGCTGCCTGCTCAACATCTAGACAGTCTAACTTTTCTAAAAGATCCTGATGATGTTTTGGTTCAAAACTAAATTTTTCTGGTTTTCCAACTTTTTTAAGCTCTTTATTTTCATTCTCATCTTTTCCAGTCGGGACATCGTCCTCTAAAATATTTGGCAAGTCCATTAAAATCAGATTACGTGCTTCTTCTTTCTCTTTCATTAGCTTTTCATTTTCTTCTATCTTCTCTGGAATTTCTTTTGCTCTTTTTAGCAATCTCGAAACATCCTGTTTTTTCTTTTTAGCTTCATTAATCTCTTGGCTTACCTTATTTCTTTCTGATCTTAGGCTATCATTTTCCTGTTTTAATTCGCGCCATTCCTTATCTAACTTTAGAAGTCCGTCTACCTCACCAATTTCTAGCCCCCGCTTTTTCATGTTTTCTTTTACAACTTCCGGATTCTCTCTTATAAGCTTTATATCTATCATAAGAAAACTAGAAAAAAAGGTTATTTAAAGGTTTTTAATAGATTCCCACTTTTCCTTCAATAATCATGTCTGTTACTTTGGTTATGTTGGCAAGCCAATAATCTGCTATTTTTTTCATTTTCATGGCTGTTTCTCTTTCTATTTCATAGGGGGTTTGTATATTTACTATTTGTGGCTGGTCTATCGGATTCCCTATTCTGCTAAGAATCTTGACATGAACTTCTTTTAAACCTAGATTTTTGACTATCTCGCTGGCTATTATGTTTGCTACTACATTATATATTTTTCCAACGTGTCTTGTTGGATTTTTCCCTGCTGCTGCTTCTAGGGTCATTTCTCGGTAGGGAGTTATAAGGCCGTTTATCCTGTTTCCTCTTCCTACTTGCCCGTCATCTCCCATTTCTGCGGAAAGACCAGTCACGTGTAAATAAATATCCTCTATTTTTTTAGCTTCTTCCTTTTTTTTATCCAGGGCATTAATTGTTATATCTCGACATCCAGATTTTTTAATGATCTCTTCTTTTACTTTTTCTTTCACCTCGTAGTATTCGTCGAAGTTATGAATATATTTAGAAACAAAAGCCATGCTTATTGTTAATTTTATATGTCTGCCTTGCCTTAAAGCCATTATTTTTATATCTTCTCCAACTGCAGGATATTTTTTTACGAATTCTTTGGAATTAAGCATTTTTCCTACTTCAAGCACAATTTTTTCTGTTTTCGAGAATGGGGCGTATCCAACTCCTATGCTTGTATCGTTAGAAAGAGGCATTTTTTGTGCAAAGACTTCTTTTAATATCCCAGAACCCTCGTTTATCTCTGCAATAATCTCGTAATGTTCAGGTTTCAGTGCGTGAAGCTTAGAAAGATATTCTTCTGCTGCTTCTTCCACTATCTTTTTGATATCTATTTTTTTATTTCCGACTTTCGAGGTTGCTCTTCCAGATATTATTATCTTTATTTTTTTAGTTAGCTTGCCGCCCCCAAATTCCGGCTTGCTTTCTCCTGCAACTAATAGGGCCTTGTCTACATTATGATGAAGAACTTTGCCAAATCTTTTAATGTACTCTTTGCTGAGCTCTCTGGAGACAGATTCGCATATGGCATCGCAGATTGTATCTGGATGCCCAGAGCATTTTCTTTCTATTATCTCTATATGATTCTCGTATATTGTTGGAGAAGTTGTTTGTTCAACTATTATGTTTCTCATTTTATCAATTTGAAGATGCCTTATTTTGTTTAAAAACATTTATTAATTCAGAAATATATTTTAGGATATGTATGAAGAAGAGAAGATAATAAAAGAGGCTCCTGTAAATATGCAGGAAATGCTACAGAGTGTTTATTCTTTTAATTCAAGGTTTGGAAACAAAAAACTTCTCGGGAAGATAATTAGTTCGATGGTTGTTTTGAACAGGAAATTTTTTGTAGTAAATAAAATAGGGGCATACGAAGACAACGCTTTGCCTATTGGGAAAGGGCAGACAATAAGCCAGCCGAGCACTGTTGCAAGAATGCTTATTTTAGCAGAATTAAAAGAAGGAGATAATGTATTAGAGGTTGGAACTGGAAGCGGTTGGAGTGCTTCTTTGGCGTCTCTTTTAGTCTATCCTGGAAGCGTAGTCAGTGTTGACAGGATTAGCAGTCTAGTTGAGAGGGCTAAACTCAACATTAAGGATGTGAAAGAGGAACTTAAGAAAAAAGGCTCAAAAGATTATCTAAAACTGGAAAACCTTTATTTATTGACTGAAGATATTTTTGCAGAGAGAGGCGTCTGGAAAAAAAGTTTTGATAAAGTAATTATAACTGCAGGAATTGCTGATGAGAAAAGCGAGAAAAAAGTTGAAAAGGCGGCAGAGGAGCTGTTAAAAGAAGGAGGCATTTTGATTTGTCCGTATGTTTCTGGGCCCATTGTTATTTACAGAAAGAATGGAGAGCTGAAAAGAGATGAAACAAAAGAACAGTATGTTTTTGTACCATTAATAGAGGGAGTTGAGGATTAGCGAGATTCAAATGGCAGATAGTTTTTTAAACTCCTTTACCTAGATAAACTATGAAAAAAAGAGTGTTGGTACTGGGTATTTTGTTAGTTTTGAGTTTAATTTCTGGAGTTTATGCTGCTTGTGTTGATAGTGATGGTGGAATAAATGAGGGGGTTTATGGATTTGTTTCTGGAGGCGGAGGAGATGATTATGATTTTTGCGGAAAATATCCTTGGAGTGTACCTGCATTTCCAGTTGATAGGGAAGATTTATCAAAAGTGAATTATTGTTCAAAGGAAAAATGTTATATTCTTGAAACTTATTGTAAAAATGATAGTTATGCAGAAAAAATTATAAGCTGTCCTATAGGTTGTGCTAATGGAATCTGTTTAAATAGTGGCCAGACTTGCCAGGAAAGTGATGAAGGAATTGATTATTATACTCTTGGAGAAGTCTCCCATGGGGGTTATAAGACGAGCGATGATTGTTTTGACCCATTAACATTAGATGAATATTTTTGTAATAGTACATTCATAGACTCTCAAAGAGTAGAGTGTAGTAACAAATGTGTTTTTGGCGCCTGTGTAGAAGAAGGAGTTACCTGCGTAGATTCTGATGAAGGAATTAATGGTGATATAAAGGGGAGTATTGGAGCATGGTCTAATTCCGGAAGTCCTTATTATTCTGAGATTCATGATTATTGTGAAATAGCAGGGCACACAACCCGTTATGGCGATGTAATCAGTTCATGCTCAGGTCAAGAAGATTGTTTTGTTGTAGAAAATTATTGTACAACAGACGGAAAGCCAGGGATAAAATATGTTGATTGCCCAAATGGATGTGTAAACAGTTCTTGCATTGGTGGAAGTGGTGAGGTAAGAGATACAAAAGAAAGAAAATGCAGTGAAAATTGGGAATGCGCTTCTTGGAGCAATTGTTTAAATGGACAAAAGACAAGGACTTGCACCGATAAGAATAATTGTGGAACCTTAAGTAATAAGCCAGAGACTTCAATGAGCTGTGATGCTGAAGGTAATAATCCCGATCAAGAAACAATGCAAGAGCAAAATCCGGGAAATCAAACACAGCAAACCCAACAACAAATCTGTCAAGCGGTTGCTCTCTTAAACTGCCCTTCTGGAAGTGAATTGCAGGAAGAGAAAGATGGTTTTGGATGCATAATTAGATACAGATGCAGTTACGTATTGTCTACCGGAGGGGATGTAGAAGTGCAGATTATGCCAGAACAGGCAAATCAAAAATTAACTCAAGAAATCGGAGAAGGAAATTATGAAGCAGAATTAAAAGAAGAAGTAATTGATGGGCAAAAAATAGCAATCTATGAGATTACTGGAGAAAAAGAAGCAAGACTTTTTGGTTTGTTTAGAATAAGAGCAAGAATTATTTCGCGAGTAAATGCTCAAAGTGGAGAAATTATAAACATCAATAAGCCCTGGTGGAGCTTCTTAGCTAGTGGTATCTGAGTGAGAGAAAATTCTCCATAGGAAATTTTGATTTATTTATCAGAAAAAAGTGGTAAATTATTTTACTACCAGCTGGTTAAATTTTTGTATAGAAAGATTTATAAACAAATTCTATTCCTCTAATATATAGTTTGTATTCACTATAGTGGATTAATATACTTTTGAATATATATAAGATACAAACAAAAGCTTAAGGGAAATTAAAAATGAAAGACAATTTTGATATCTTTTTTAGAAGAAAACCAGCCTTGATGTTGGTTGCCTTGAAGAAGCTAAGCAAGGCGAGATACGGCAGCATTCTTGCAAAAGAAGTTGATTGTACCTATAGCCATGCTGTTAAGATTCTTCAGACTTTAGAGAAGCTCGGATTAGTCACCTTTGAGAAAAAGGGGAGAATAAAGTTAATCAAGCTGACTAAGAAAGGCCAAGATATTGCAGAGAATATAGACTCTATAAAAAGGCTTCTTGGTTAAACTTCTTAATGCATTAGTTTTATAAATAAGAGTATCTAATCATACTTATGAGGCTAAAGCCGGATTTAAAAAAAGTGGTAGTTTCTTTGATTATAGGAGCAGTTTGCGCTCTGGTAATTGTGGTTCTGACTTTTTTTGGATTAGATTATGGTATAATTATTCCTGTAGTTGTGTTTATTGTTATTTCTGCGCTGGTTTATCTGGTTTGGAGCCTGACCCAGCCAGAGTTTTATGATTGGGAATAAAAATTAAATTTATGAAATAAGGGGTAGGAGACAAAATGTATTATGAAAGTACAGAAAAAGACAGGGGGTCGCTTCTTTTAAGAATTCTGTTAATACTTTTGGTTCTTGGCAACTTATTTGCTTTAGGGGTGACTGTCTTTATGGGCTTGTTGTTATTCCTTCCTTTTCTTACTGTAAACCTCATCTGTATATGGGCTATTTACAACTGGAGAAAATGGGGTTTAGACATCTATACTCTTATGGGGATACTTTCTTTCTTCTCAAGTTTGGTATTGATTAATCAAGAAACTGCAGTAATTTGTATGACCAGTTACGTTGTTGACATTATTCTTTTATACCTAGCAATGAGGCCTGTCCGATATAGATTTATTTAGATAGAAATTATTTATTTTGTTTCTATCTACTTTTTTCCACGCCCATTTTTGGGCATAAATTGTTTATTGGGCATTGGCTGCACAATGGAGAGACTGGCTGGCAGATGGTTCTTCCGAATAAAACAAAAATGCCATTGAATTCGCACCAGTATTTTTTAGGAAGGATTTTTTCTAGCTCTTTTTCTGTCTGTTCTGGAGTTTTTGTCTTTACCCATCCTAATCTGTTTGGAACTCTGTGGCAATGGGTATCGATTGGTAGGACGCACTGCCCAAATGCAAAATTAAGGACAATATTTGCAGTTTTTGGCCCAATGCCTTTAATGCTTAGTAGTTCTTCTTTATTATCTGGAACTTTTCCATTGTATTTTTCCAAAAGCACTTGAGATACATACTTCAATGTTTGGGCTTTTTTATGATAATGCCCTGAACTAAATATGAGCTTTTCAAGTCTTTTTGTCGGCATTTTTAATATTTCTTCTGGGGTGGAAGCCACGGCGAATAATTGCTTGCTTACTTTTTCTGTGTTTTCATCTCTTGCTCTTAAAGAGAGAAGGCAGGCGATTAGAATTTTGAATGCATCTGGCTCCTTTCTCATGCTATTTAAGGTGGTTCGTTCTGTATAATTGAAATGCTCTGCAAGAGTTTGCATAATTTCATCAATTTTTGTGTTTTCCATTTTCATTAGCTAAGTAAGTTGAAAGCCCTTCGATATGGCTTATTTTTTCTTTCAGCAAAAATCCTCTTAAAGTGTTGTCCATTTTTACCCCGCTTTCTGAGAGCTTGGATTTAAGAAGGAGATACATCTGCTTGCCTTTTTTGTCGAAGTCTGTAAGAATGCAGGCTTTATCTTTTTTGCTGCATAATTGTTGGATTTGCTCGATTTTTTCCCCAAGGGATTTTCCAGTCTCATGAATAACGAAGATATTCTGGAAGCCTAGCTCTTCTAAGGCTATTTTATCATTTTTCCCCTCTACAATTGTTAAATTGCTCTTTGCTTTTTCCAGTTCTCTTGCTAATTTTTCATCCATTTTCTTTCAGCTTTTTTAGTTCTTCTATATCTTTATTTGTTAAGCTGGATTTATAAAGCTCATTAACTTGCCATAATCCACTCTTCCTTATTTTTTCTTTTGGAGAGAACAAGCCAAGCCAGTTTACTGAAGGATTGCATTCTTTGCATAACGACAGGGTCGATATAATTTTGCTTTCTATTTCCAGCCTTTTTTCTTTGTCTTCTATAATAAATACAACGAAACTTAAATTCTTTTGTATGTAATCTGTTACTTTCTTCTCTATTTGTTTCTGTTTCTCTAAATCGATTAAGTTTAGAAATTTGTTTTTCGATTCTTTTGTTGTAAGGTCAATTTCCCAATATTTGAGAAAAGGATCTTTTTCTTGACTTAAAATTGCCCTTCCTATATTTTTTCTGAAAATACTCCTATCTTTGTTTTCATTTACAAAATGCTGCATTAGCCTTGAGGGCAGCTGATTTTTTCCAGTATGAGTTCCCACCCTCACAATCCTGTCTTTTCCGTGGCCGCTTTCTCCTTTTTCAAATAAGACGTATACGCCATTTTTTGGAATTTCTCTCTCGTTAAATGGAAATCTGTACCTCTTCATGCTGTTAAATATTTCGTGGATTTCTTCGCATTTATTCTCTGTTTTCTCTTTTAACAGTCCAAGTTGCTTTCCTATCCCCAATCCTTCTAACGGAACTTTATAATTTTTTATTTGTGGAAGAAGGTATTTTCTATATTTTTCTCCTGCAAGAAAAATTATTTCATCATTTTCTAAATCTGCCTCTTTTGTCAGTTGGTTTAAAACCCTCCCTGCCCACTCTTTAATCTCGCTGTCTTTTTTTTCATTGAGCGTTTCATTATATGGATCAATTTCTTCATCCAACTTTAACAAGCCATATTTTGCAGATAAAATGAAAATTTTGTCTGGACTAAGAGACTGGGCATATTTCATATTCAGCTTAAATAAGCTGCTTATGTAGAGTTCTTTTGCTTTGGCTTTATAATTCAGCTTTTTACTAACGCAAGAAATTAGCACTATTTTCATTGTTTATGGATTTTGATAATTATTTAATCTTTGTTAAATCTTGATTTAAGATAATAGGGTCCATGGCAGTTAGCTCATCGTTTAATAGATTCTCTGGAATAGGGTTCATAAGATAGATTTTCTTATTTAATTCCCAAGCACGGAATATTTCTAAAAATGTTGCTCCGCCAATATAGTTGGGCTGACCATTTTTCTCAAAATTTAATACTAACAGAGCATCGCTTTCTCTAACTTTATGGGCCTGCAATTTTATCATGGTGCTTTTCCATTTAATGTGTTCCTCTTTGCTGATTTTTTTCATCTCTTCTTCTTTTAATGGCTCTTCAAAACTATTTGGCAGAATGATTTGATGACCTGCTTTTTCTAAAAATTGTTTTATCTCTGGAATTTTTCCATATAAATATTTACTACAGCATATGAATATCTTCATTTTATTTGATAAACAAAAATGGACCCGAGGGGATTTGAACCCCCGACACCCGGATTTCTTCAAAATTTGAAAATTTAAGAGTCCGGTGCTCTAACCGGGCTGAGCTACGGGTCCATAATTCAGCTAAGAATAAGTAGTTTAAAAATATATTCTAATGGTATTCCCTCCAAGTGTGCTTGCACTTGGTGCACTTGAAAAAGCGAGTTTCAGCTTCATCGCCTGCCCGCATTTGACCAGTCCAGAAATAAGCTTCTCTATGCCCGCATTTAGGGCAGGTGTTGTTGATTACTGGAAAAACATCAGTGTCCTTGTCTTTTATGACTCCAACTTGTGTGGCTTCTTTCATCTTTTCATTGGCTTCTATCTTCACTTTGCCTTTTGCAGTGTAATTACAGTTAATACATCCAAAATTTTTTCTTTTTTCCACCAAGACTGAGCCGCACCGTGGACAAAATTCCATTTTTATTCCTATGTTATCTATGCTTTTGTCTATAAAGGTTTTTAAAACTTTCTACCCGGGTTAATAGCTAGGATAACTACTTCTGCTATAGATTATTTTTTCATGTCAGAAATGCTCGTGAGGCTCGCATTTCTGAGCATCCTAAAATCCCATGAACGAACAAGAGGGATTTTTTGATAAGCGATTTAAAAGCAAATTTATTGTTTTAATTATGGCAATTAAAAAATTGGCGAATTCAATGGATGTCAGAGAGATTTCAATGCTTCAGAAGTTGGGATTGGAAGAATACGAGATAAAATACCTTGTTTCACTTAAACAGAATAATGAAGATGCTATGTGGAGAATGCGACTTTAATTTTATCCCACTATAGCTTTTCCAAGTTCAACGAATATTAGCTTTAACCATCCTAATTTGGGTATCCTAAAAACTGCCTTTCCAATTACTGTACCTTCTGGGACATTTTTCTCTATTGGTAGTTGAGCGTTGTTGTTGTCTCCTTTTGTTTCAAGTGTCCCGTCTTCTTTTATGTTAATGATTCTGTGTATTATTGGATGCTGAGTGTTTGCATTGAAGATTATAACATCTCCGACTTTTGGTTCAAATCTTCCGTATACTACCATAATGTCCCCTTTGTCGAAGCCAGTTCTAAGTGGCCAGGATTCAGCTTCGTTAATGCCTATGTCTCTTTCTTCATACCAATTCCCTTTCTCTTCCCACCATAACTCTACATTGTCTTCTGCTCCTATCACATTGCCCACAAAACTTCCAGGATGCTCCATCGAGGAGCTTTCCACTACAACTAATGGAAGTTGAGTGCCTGTCATTAGCGAGAGTATTGGAAAGAAAATGTATTTTACAGTTATGAAAGCAAGAGCTAAGGCTACGACCCAGCTTAGCAAGCTATCTGAATGCCAGAGCCAGTCCCAAAACTTGGCAACTGGATTTTGGCTTTTGCTTGTTTTTTCTTTTTCAATTTTGACTTTCATTTTATAGATAGATTATTTTAGAATATATATTTTGGGGTTTTTAAGGGTTCTTGTTTTGTCTTTTTGGTAAGAAGACTATATAGTTTGCTAATGAACTGTTTTTCATTTTTACTATCGTAATTTTATCTGGCTCATTTTCTGAACTTACTCCGGTAGCTCTTAAAATCTCAAAATAACGGGCAAAGTAAGGCGTATCTGTTTTAGAAACTGATGGCTTCACGAGATCTATTGAAACGTATCTTCCAGGAAACTCCTTATGCATTTCATCAGCTATTCCGCATTGTAATAAATCGCTGTTATCGTTATGCAATGCTCCCCCGTAGATAACTACTCTTCTCCCTGAATTCATGTCCGATCTTAACATTGCTAGGTAATTTTTAGTTGTTTCGAGTGCCATCATCAGTAGGGAGACTCTTTCAATCTCTTCTGGTGAAAAATCTTTTCTTTCTGCTCTAGCGACCATCTTGTACAATTCGCTTTTATCAGAGGGGATAGATAATCCTCTTACTTTGAAACCATTCCTTACAGCTTCTTTAGCTAGTTTAATAGAGCCTTTTGGATCTTTGTAGTGTGAAACCTCTCTGAAGATTGTTGGAGTAGAATCGGGGGTTAGTATTCCGGTTTTATCAAGAGCATCTAGTTCTGCTTGAGGAATAAACCGTTTTCCATTTTCAGTTTCATAAGGCAAATATTCTGTTCTTAACAATTCGTGAGGCTTGTTTCCTGGTTTTTCACCTCTTAATTTTGGAAGAATAAAATCTACGAAATCCTCTAGGGTTGTTGTTTCTGTTGTTTCTGAGTTTGGGCTGGAATGTTCCTCTCCGAAATGTATTAAATCATATTTTGAGATTTCTTGAATAAAACTATCCATATCCACTCTTTTTTCTATGCTGGGACTTTCTGTTTTATCCTGAATTTGGCCTAAAGAAGGCAGTGTTGCAACTAAAGGTATTGAACATATCCCTATCAAAAATTGTCTTCTATTCATATTTAATCAATTAACTTGGCCTTTTTAAACTTTTCATTTTTTGTTATTTTTAAGTAGGTACAAAGCTATAGAAACGTTTAAATAGTATATCCCTTCTGTATACACAGAAGGTAGCTAATTGAATAGATACATATTCAATTAAATGCCTCCTTTCATAAATACTGCCCGTTACGGGCGGTTTATGCTCGAAAAATGGATATATTCGAAAACCCGATTTTATGCAAGAAATGCAGAAAAGAAATGCAGAAAAAGCAGATTGAGAAAGATGGATTTTTATTGAGAGTAGTGGAATGTCCAGAGTGCAAGGCAAGGTTTATGCATCCGGCAGATGAAGCCGAATATAGCCGATTTAAGCAGCTAAGAAACAAGACTTTCAGAGTAAAAATGAGAATTATTGGAAATTCTTATGCTGTTTCCATTCCAAGAGAAATAGTAAATTTTATTAAGGAGCAAGAAAAGATTATGGATGATATGGTAAGAATGTGTTTTAGCGATTCCAGAAAATTGAGTTTATCTTTTGGGGATAATCTGGAGGAAGAAGAACCCGAGGAGGTAAAAGAATAAAATGGTTGAAAATGCAAAAGAAGCAAGATTAAGAGTTGTTGAAGCTTTGCAGGATGATGCTTACAAGGGCATTGCCCGTATTGACAGTGATTTGATGAGGCAGCTTGGAATTAATAGGGGGGATGTTATCTCTATTAAAGGAAGCAGAGAGACTGTTGCTATAGTTGATAGGGCATATCCAGCAGATATTGGAGAAGGAATAATAAGAGTAGACGGGATTATAAGAAGAAACGCTAGAACTGGAATAGGAGAAATGGTAATAATAAGCAAGGCAGATGTCAAAGAAGCTAAGAAAATTACAATTGCCCCTGCACAGCAAGGAATAATGATTCAGGCAAATCCTGAAATCTTTAAACAGGGGCTTTTGGGAAGAGTTGTTCTTAAGGCGGATATTGTTGTTTTAGGGGGGGCTCAGAGAAGAAGGGACATTATGGAAGATTCTTTTCAGGATATATTTGATGTTTTTGGAGAAGCTTTAGGAGGATTCATGCCTGCCTTGAGCCAGACAAGATTTGTTGTAGTTAACACTCAGCCGGGCCAGCCGGTCATTATAACTGAAAATACAGAGGTTGTTTTCTCTCCAAAAGCTGTTGAAATTGTCGAAGAAAAAGTTCCGGATGTTACTTATGAAGATATAGGCGGATTACAGGAAGAAGTAAAAAAATTAAGGGAAATGGTCGAGCTGCCTTTGAAGCATCCTGAAATTTTTAACAGCCTTGGAATAGAGCCGCCAAAAGGGGTTTTGCTGCATGGTCCTCCTGGGACAGGAAAAACTCTGCTGGCAAGGGCTGTTGCAAATGAAAGTGAGGCGAATTTCATACTTCTAAACGGACCGGAGATAATGAGCAAGTTTTATGGAGAGAGCGAGAAAAGAGTAAGGGATATTTTTGAGGAAGCAGAAAAAACCGCTCCTGCGATTATATTTATAGATGAGATAGACGCTATTGCACCTAAGAGGGAGGAGAGTTATGGGGAAGTGGAAAGAAGAGTAGTTAGCCAGTTATTGACAATGATGGACGGGCTGAAATCAAGAGGGAGAGTAGTTGTTATTGGGGCAACCAACAGGCCAAATGCGCTTGACCCTGCCCTGAGAAGACCTGGAAGATTCGATAGAGAGATAGAGCTTAATGTTCCTGATAAAGATGGAAGGCTTTCTATTTTGAAAATTCATACCCGGAACATGCCTCTTGCCAAGAATGTTAATCTAGAGGAACTTGCGAGAATTACTCACGGATTTGTTGGAGCAGATATTAATGCACTTGCAAAAGAAGCTGCTATGAGTGTTCTGAGAAAAGTGCTTCCTGACCTGAACCTAAAGGAAGATGAGCCAATTTCAGAAGAAAAGCTCAAGGAGCTAAGGGTAACTGCAAAGGATTTTCAGGAAGCTTTAAGGATAGTTCGGCCTAGTGCCATGAGGGAAGTTTTGGTTGAAACTCCTAATATTCAGTGGAACGATGTTGGTGGATTAGAGGGAACAAAGCAGGAGTTAAAAGAAGCTGTTGAATGGCCACTTAAATTTCCGGATTCATTTAAGAGACTTGGTATAAGGCCGCCGAGAGGTCTTTTGCTTTATGGTCCTCCTGGAACAGGGAAAACTTTATTGGCAAAGGCTGTTGCTAAAGAATCAGAGGCTAATTTTATACAAATAAAAGGCCCTAGCTTGTTATCCATGTGGGTTGGGGAGAGTGAAAAAGGAGTAAGAAAAATATTCGAGAGGGCAAGGCAAGTTTCTCCGTGCATTATATTTTTCGATGAAATTGATGCTTTAGCTGGCAGAAGAGGCGTTGAAGCAGGAACGAAAGTTACTGAAAGAGTGTTAAACCAGCTGCTTGCTGAAATGGATGGGATAGAAGACTTAACAAATGTAATAGTTATTGGAGCAACAAACAGGCCTGATATGCTGGACCCTGCGTTGCTAAGACCTGGGAGATTTGACAGAATTTTATTGGTTAATGTTCCTGACAAAGCTGGAAGGCTGGAAATTTTAAAAATACACACAAAAAACATGCCTATAGCAGTCAGCAAGGAAGAAGTTAAAGAATTAGAAAAAGATTTTGGCAAAGAAAAGGTAAGTATCTTATCAAAAATGGCTGGAGATGAGGCAGTCAAGCTATCGGATTTGAAAAAGGAAAAACAAGTTGATTTCAAGAATTTGCCGGATAAGGAAAAGCTGTTTTATTATCTTGCTGAGAGGACAGATGGTTATGTTGGAGCAGATATGGAAAATTTAGTCAGAGAAGCTGCCATGTTGTCATTAAGAGAAAACATAAATGCCAAAGAAGTGAAGAAAAAGCATTTTGATGCAGCAATAAATAAAGTGAGGGCTTCAATTGGAAAAGGGGACGTTGAGAAATACAAAAAAATTGAAGAGAACTATTTAAGAAGCGCCAAGTCTGCCATAGGAACTGAATGCGTAAATTATCTTGGGTAAATTTATTCTGGATTAAAATATTCTTTTCCTATTAAGAGATAAAGTCCTCCAATAACTGCGGCTCCTTCAGCGAGTGCTAGGGCAGCAGAACCCCCGCCATAAGCTTCGTTTGCTCTGAACTCATGATTTTTTCTTAGTTCTAGATCTCTTTTAGAATCAGTTAATTGCTTGTATTGGGATTCGTTTCGAATACTTTCTGAAATTTTCGTAGCAGTGTTTAAGTTTACTAGCCAGGCTAATGTGCCTATTGCTCCTGCAACAATTAAAGCCAGTGCTAATTTTTTTGCCATTGTATTTTTATAAAGAATGAGCTTTTAAAGATTTGTATAAAAACGAATATTTTTATTCTCCGCATGTCGAATAGTCAATTTCATTAATACTATAAAGAAACTTAATTGACTATTCGCCACCACCAAGGTAACTTTTCTCTTTGAGCTCTTTTAGTATTTCATTGATTAAAGACGCCTCTTCTTTTTTGTCTTTAATCTCCCCCTTGGATACTGCATCCATTATGCCTATTGCGCAGTTGAGAGTGTCGTCTAAAAGGTCCAAAACGTCATCATATTCTTTTGCTACTTCTTTCATCTTTATTACTGCTGCTTTTTTAGTCTGCTCTTTGCTGTATTCTTCGTATATCTCAACTAGCCTTACTCTTATTAGCTCGTAGTTCATCTCTCTAGTCTTCATTTTGTTGTAACCTCTACTTTACCTTTTTCTATTATTATAGTATGCTCTGCCTGGCTTACAGGGGCGTGGCTTTTTTCTATTAACTGTGAATACTGTTCAATAATCCCTGCTTTTTCAAGGAATATAAGAGAGAGTTTTGTCCTGCTTCCAAACTCTTTAGCCAACCATCTTTCACAAAATGGCAGAGTTTTATAATTCTCCTTTATGTATTCCAACATTTTTCTTGCTGAAGGGTCTCTTACGTTACCTTCTTTTTCTAGCCTGTAAATTCCAGACTTGCCGCCATCATAAACAATTCCCTGCCCGGTTGTGGAAAATGGCTCAATTGCATAGGCTCCGTCTTCTATTTTTGTTTGATTATTGTTCTCATAGTTGGGTATTGTCAAGCCAGCATGAACTGTATAAAAGTCGAGCTTATGGCCTGATAAGTTTCTTATTGGAGAAAATCCACTGGCAGCTATCGCATTTTGTATAGCTCTCCCTACATCGGAGAGAGTGGTGTCTTTTTTTATAGAGCTTATAGCTTCCTCGACTGCCTTTTCACTTGCTTCTATTAGTTGTTTATATCCTCCATTCTCACTTAAGTCTAAAGAGAATGCAGTGTCTGCAATAGCGCCTTTAACATGCACTCCAATATCAACTTTTAACAAGCCAGAGGCTTCTATTTCGTCATCAGAAGAAGGGGTGTAGTGAGCAGCTATTTCATTGATTCCAAGATTAACAGGAAATGCCAGCTCTCCTCCGAGCTCTTTTATTTTTGCTTCTATCTTGTCTGCTATGTCGAGAAGAGCCATTCCAGGCTTTATCAACTGCCTTGCATATTTTTTAGCTTCTATGGATATTTCGCCTGCTTTCTTGTAGTTGTCTATGTCTGCTTTTTTCATGTAAATTATTTGTTTTCTTGGGTATATAAATGTTTAAGAAATTGGAAATGTTAGAAGTATATGGCAAGGGTTCAAAAGAGACAAGAGCTTTTAGCTAGAATACACACTCTTGAGGAAGATAACTCTGTATTAAATGGACGTCTTGATGCAGCTCAAAAAGTAGTTGCTATGCAAAGGGCAGCCATGTATTCTAATTCGAGAGAAATTCAAAGGTTGAGGGACCAAGTGGAAGATGGAGAAGCTGTTTATTTAAGAGTCTATCATGGATTACTGCACCTTTTTAAATCCAAGGAAAAAGTGTCTGCACTAAGAAGAAAAGAAGGCCGGCTTTATTATAGATTGATACTTCATGGAGTAACTTCTTCAGAAATAAGCAGAATCGAGAAAGAAGATGGTTATAACGGCCTTAAAAGAGAGCTTAAAAGAATTGTTGATGAAGAATTAGCTAGTAGAAGGGCTGAAAGGGCAAACAGAAGTGAGGAAGAACAAGGGAAGGTGGACGATTATCTTAAGAAGACGTATAGAATCTAGGAATCAACCTTTAATTCTTCTTTCTTTTGGCATAAAATTAGCTATTCTTTCTCCGGTAGATTTGCCGCAGCCGATTAATTCATCTTTATATTTTAATATTTTAAAGGAGTTGTCCAGCTGGATTAGCAAATCCTGGCCTTTAAACCATTCCTGCGCTTGCTCGTCTGTAACTTCAAGTATATTTTTTGTTATTTGCTCTTTAAAGAGAGAGATGCCATCTATTGTTAATCTGATGCCATCTGCCTGTTGTTTTGCTGTATAGATGCCTGCAGCCTCTATCCTTAAATGCGCGTCCAAAATCAAAAGTTCATTGGAGGATAAATTTCCAGAAAATGCTCTTATCTTCTCTTTTCCAAACCTTAATAGGAGATGCGGCATTTTTTGTATCCCAAACTGCTCGTTTAACTGCTGCAATATTTTCTTTTTCTCGTTGGACTTTATTATTTGCATTTTAAATTATTTATAAAGTTGTTTATTTCTTGATTATTCTTTAATATTATATAATCTTTTTTATAGTCTTGTACAAATTGTTTATGAAAAATTAAATTGTCCTTTTTGTATATATAAGCATATTTTATGAGTAAGAAGGTATCTTTCCAGTTTTCTTTTTTTTCTTCATTTTTTCTTTTTCTTTTTATGTACCTTGTAACGACTCTCTTTAATAGCACTCTTCTTGGCAGGTCTAGAATTATTACAAAATCCGCTCTTTTAAACGCAGGAAATATCCAATCCCCCCTATGTACTCCTTCAATTATCCATCTCTTTCTATTTGCTGTTTTTTTAAGCATAGAATCTCTTTGATTATCTGAATATTTATTAATCCAATCTTTCTTGTACACAAATTCATCAGTAGTATAGAAGGGTATTTTAGTTGTTTCTGATATTTTTTTAGCCAAAGTGGTTTTACCACTTGCAGTACCTCCAAAAATGTATATTCTATTACAGTTTGTCAATTGCATTTTATCTCTCCCCTTTTCTTTAAGAATTTATAAATTTCTTTTAATAACTCGACATTTCCTGGAAGCATTTTAAGTTTAAAAGAATCTTTAAACTTCATGAATGCTAACCCTCCTTCGTTAACCTTTAGTGAGCTTATATCTGGAATTTTAGATAAAAAAACATTCATTATTACATCCCGGTTAATTTCTGGAATTATTCTCCTATATGTTTTGAATAATTTGTAATCTTTGATATCCAGTTCTAGCTCTTCTCTCATCTCTCTTTTTAATGCTTGTTCTGGCGTTTCTTCTCCTTCCATTTTTCCTCCGAAAAATCCATACTCCTCTCCATGTTTGCTGTAATTTTTTCTGTCTTGGAGAAGGATATCACCTTTATTATCATAAAAGATTATTACTGCAACTTTTCGTTTTACCAGTTTGATTTGCATTTTATTTTACTCCTTTTTTCATCTTGCATAAAAAAAATCCTTCGGTGTTGTTATCTTGGGGATAGATTCTATGCGCAAATTTCATTTTTTCATTTAATTTTTCTCCTTGCCACTCCACTAGGCCTGGTCGGGTTTTTATTGGCAGTGGGGATTCTACAATTTCTAAATTAAAATTGTCAACTAAGTATTGTACATTTAGCTCGTTTTCTTCTGGAGAGTGAGTGCAGGTAGAGTAAATTAGTTCTCCGCCTTCTTTTAATAAGGGGATTGCAGACTCTGCTATTTTTCTTTGCATCCTTGAAAGCTTATCAATAACTTTTTTATTCCACATCTTAAAAGTAGCTGGATTGCTCCTGATGTTGCCTTCTCCAGAGCAAGGAACATCTAAAAGAATTTTGTCAAAATTGAAATTTATTTTTTTCAGCTTTTGGCATAATTGTACTGCGTCGTGCCTAGTAATTATTATATTGGTAGCCCCTACTCTTTCGGTGTTGGCTGCCAGAATTGCAATCCTTCCTATATTTACATCATTGGCTATTATTGTTCCTCGGTTGTTCATTAGAGCTGCAGCTTGCGTGGTTTTTGAGCCTGGAGAGGCGCATAAATCTAATAAAAGTTCATTTTCTTTGGGCTGCAGAGCGAGCATGGGCATCATGGATGAAATTTCTTGTATGTAGTAATAGCCTAAAAGATGTTCTATTGATTTTCCAAGCTCTCCTGGTTCCAGGTTTCCTTCAATAACTATTATTTCCTTGCTATCGTAAGGCTGAGAAATTTTCCATCCTTTATTTTCCAATCTTTCTTTAAGCTTATCTGGAGAAATTTTTAGAGTGTTACAACGGATGGATTTTGGAATAGGCTTTTCAATTATTTTCCAAAATTCTTCAGCGTCTTCTTTGTTATTAAGAAGAGTTTCTATTTTTGCTTTAAATTCTTCTTTAGGAGCATATCTCATAAATAGCACTGTTTAATCAACTTTATAAAACTATTTTAGTGAATTTTTTATATTAAGAAAGGTATTAAGAGTCAAATTTAAAAGAGTAAAAATTGGCTCTTAGCCAGTTAGTGATTTTACATGCCCTGCAAGATAAGCCATTGACCTTTTCGCAACTTCTATTTGGTCTTGCTGGTCTTCTCTTCTTTCTATTCCAACAGCTTTATCTAAAGAATGGTCAAACCCTTCGTAGTCCACTGTTACATGACAATTATGTTTTTGGAGGACCCTAAGTATTCCCACTGTATGCTTTGCAATTTCTCCTGCTTCTTCCCATTCTGTTCTTGGACTATTGCTTAAATGCACACTGTAACATCTCCCTGCTTGGCAAGTTGTGTCAATTAATCTAAGCATTGAAGTTGCATCATTACCATTTCCTTCAAAATAATGCACTGTATCGACTAATATTCCAATACGTGGGCTATTAACTTTATCTAATAAACCTAACCAGTATTCTGGATCAGAACTCATATGCGTTTCACTTGGCCTTAATATTTCAAGAGCAGCGTAAGCTTGTTGTTTTTCTAATTCTTCTCCAATTTCTTTTAAACAGTCTATTAAATAGCCTCTTCTTGTTTCACCTAAGCCTTCTCTTTTCGATCCGTGAACTATCTGAAATGGGCCGTTTACAACTACTGGAAGGCCTTTTGGAGTTGCTGCAACTGCGTATTCTACTCCTCCAATGCTTTGTCTAACAGCGTGTTTTCTGACTTTCCTATCACTTGCTACCATACTTGGATTTGGCATTGGCCGAAAAATTGTAGTTACAGGAATAAGATTCTGTTTTTGTGATGCATTATTAACCATCTCGGCATATCTTAAATCAGGTTTTCCTTCTGGGTCACATACTGAAAACCCTTCGATGGAGCATCTTCCAGAAAATCCTGCTTGATTAAATATTTGACGTGCCAGTTGAAAAGTAGGTACAATTTCTTCTATAGAAATAGGGTGTTTAAAAGACCAGGCAGTTGCGCCGTATATTATTTCTCCAAAATTTGGTGGCATCTTTATTTTTAAAGTTTAATATCAAATTTATATTTAAAGTCCTTTAAAAATATTTAGGTATAGAAAAATATGTTTTTTAAAACACGTGGTTTTAAAACTCTCCCAAGGTAGCCTGTTTTTTCCCGTCAATAATCTCTTTTATATTTATCCCAAAAACTTCAATTATGTTTTCTACTGCAGGAATAATCTGGCGCTCTAGATAGTATTTTATGTTATACTCTCCTTTTTCATCTGGCAGCTTTACTTTCTCTCTCACCAGCTTTTTTTTGCCTTTTGTTTCTGCTATGAAATATTCCAGCAACATGCCAAGGTCTATTGGAAGCCCTTTTTCTTTTATTTTTCTTGCAGCTATAACATGGGGAGTTATTGCTTTATATTCATCCAGTGGCTTTTTTAGCTGGGTTCTTATCATAATATCTTTTTTCTCAACTTCCCTGTTTTTTATTTTCTTTATTGTTTCTTTTATTAATTCAAGGGCTTTTTTTTCGTTCCCGTCTTCTAAAATTGCCTGCAGGACTTTATTCTGAAGCTGCCTTGCAAGGTCACACCAGTCTCTTCTTACTGTTTCAAAACCTCTTACTTTCAGTTTGTTGTTATCATCAATTAATGCATATTTTTTCTTGGCACCGAAATCTCCTGTTCTTTTTTTTACCCAGATTCCTCTTTTGTAAAAGTCTTCTAGCTCTAATTCCATTATTCCTGGGAGTTCTGAATTAAGCTTTTCAAGAAATTCTTTAGTTTGTTCTTTAGTCTTGTTATTTAGTGTAAATCCGCAAGAGTCTGTATCCCCGAAGACTACTCCGTATCCCTGTTTGCTCACTTGGTCCATAGTCCATTTGTTAAATTTTCTTACAAAAGCTAGGGTGGAAGCTGCTGCTTCAATTGAATAATACCTCGCCCCGAAAAATCCCATATAGCCATAGTAAGCATTTGCGAGTAATTTATACGCATTGCTTCTTGCTTTTTTAATAGGGTCGGGTTTTTCTTTAAGCTCTTTTTTATATTTTTTTCTTAGTTTTACAATTTCTCCAAGAAGGCTTGGAAAAAAACCGGGGGTTTTAGAAAAATAGAATCTTTCTTTTTTCCCTTCTAATTCTAATTCAGGAGATTCAAAGCAATCTCCTTCTTTTTTTTCTAATAAAGTAGTTTTGGAGAGGTTGTAGGAAACAATAATGCTTGCATGCATGCTTGTAAAATCAAATATTGCAAGATTTTCATACAATCCGGCAGTTGGCTGGAAGACAAAAGCTCCCTCATATTTTTCTCTTTGCCTTCTTTTGCCTATTTCATCGTGTAGCGGCCTTTTTTCTTCTATCTCGTTGTATTTTTCAAGATTATGGAGAAGGTAGTTTTCAACATGCTGTGACATTGATGAACGGGTTATTTCAAATAATGGCTCTTGTATAATTTTTGAGAACTCCAGCATGTCTGGCCAGAGTTTTTCTGTAAGCTTATAAGTTAGAACAGAGTCTTGAAGATTGTATTCAAAAAATTCTTTCCATTCTTCTTTCTTGTTTTTTACATGCTCAAAAACATCAAAATCCTTTTTTCCCTCGCCTAAAAGTTCAGAAGCAACATCATTTAACCCTAAAGTTTCACTGGTTAGATACTGAGAGTATACAGAATCTATAAACCTGAAGATGTCTAAATGGACTATGCCGCATAAACTTGCACTTGGAATCCTCCCTCTTGCAAAAGCTGGCTGCCGGTTATCCAGCCCCAGGGCCAGCCTTACCTTGTTTTTTTCAGCCCTCGCCCTTAGATAGGGCATGTCAAAACCATCTGAGAAATATCCTGCCAAAATGTCAGGAGATTCTTTTCTGACATACTCAACAAAAGCTTCAATCATGTCTGCTTCGCTTTCAAAACACTCTACATACTCTAGATTTTGCGGACATTTTTTCCAGGATAAAACTTTTTTGAAGTTCTTTCCAACCAAAGAAATCATTAAAATCTCTCCTTTTCCTATTCCAAACTCTCCTGCTTCTATGTCAAAAGCAAGAATTTTTGGCTGAAATAAGATATCTTCTGCTTCTTCTATCTTCTCTGCTTCGTAACATTCATCTATATCTATTCTGTCAATGCCCCCAAATTCTAGGGTTCCGTTAAGCAGTTTTCCTTTTATTTTATACCAGCGAAGGGGAACGAGCTTGCTTTCTATTATGTACTTTGTGAGCAGAGGAACATCATAGCCTCTTCTTGCTTCTATTTCGGGGAGATCTAGATTATCGGCTACTTCATGGGCATCTTTATAATTGCTAATAAAAATTTTTATTGCCTTTACTGGCTTTCCCAAGAAATTTTTATCATGAATTTCGGTTTTTATTACTTTGGTTATTCTGTTAGTTCCTTTAATTTTTATTTTTTCAATATCTCTTATTGCCTCTTTTATTTGTTTTTCATTTACTCCTTTTTTGAGTATAGCCCACAAATAGGGATTAAATCTGTCAATAACACAGAGCCTTTTTCCTTTTTCATTTCTTCCTATGACCCTTAAGTAATTTTTGCCTTCCCAGTCAAAATAGTCATAGTCAATAGGAATAAAGAGAGTTTCAGCCATTAACCAAAAACGAGGAAAGATTATTTAAATTTAACATAAAAGATAAAAAAAGAAAAAATTAAAGGCAGTTGGATTCTATACCTTCAGTAGCCATACTTTCTAGCTGGATCATTGCTTCCATTGTTTTTGGAACTGCGCTTTTTCCATCTCTGTGCTTTATCCCTGTAACCCTTTTTGCAACAACATCTACAACAAAACATCCTTCATGTTCTGCCCCATCACTGTTTGTTCCTGCCAGAAATTCTTGGAAAGATGCATAGCATGGCTCTTTTCCTTCTTCTTGTCCACTGGTAAGGTCGTATTTTTCTGGGTTTCTTGCAACATCTAAGCAAGTTGCAATTTGCCCTGTTGATGCGGGAATATAAACTTCCTCTCCGCCTTGCCTTACTGCTTTTAGGGCAGTTCCCCTGTAATCTTTGCATACAGAAGCTAAAGCTTCAACAGCTTTTTCTCCGCCATATATTGTTTTTGCCATTTTATTACCTCTGAATATTTAAGAAAAACAGGGTTTATAAATGTTTCGTTTTGTTACTACTTAATAGATACAATAAAAACAAGGGTTTAAAAGCCTAAAAGCAGTATATTTTCATGGAATCAGGAACTAAAGGATTAAGCAGAAGGATGTTTTTAGGCTTAGCAGGGGCTGTTTTAGCAGGATGCGCCTTTCCTAATCAGGGAGTTGTTGAGACTTCTGGCTTTGGAAAACCTGCTTATGATTTTTTGGTTGGCGAATTTAAAAGAAAAGGGCTGCATAATTTGAATTCTCCGCTTTTTGATTTTAGCGATAAAGAAGTTAGACAAGCTTATAAAAGGATGAGAAATACGCCGCCCGGAGTTATTCAAAGGGATTTAGATTTAGCTGGAGAAATTGAGCAATCGGTTGAGCGGCATTTGGACAGTTATGGAGACAGAAGCTTAGTTTTAATTTCAGGGGCGGCTTTTCATATTTATGGAGCAGTAGGTAACTTAGAAAGAAGATTTGGTGTAGAATATCTGTCTATGACTCCAAAGAAATTGGGGTTTAGCGATGTTATTTTGCATAATACATTTCTTAGAATTGAAAGTCCAGAAGAAGAAGCGAGAGCAGCAATAGAAACTACTGGAATTCAGTTGAGGAGGGCTATTGGAGTTGTAAAGTATTATGGATATGCAGACTTAAGAGATTTTGTCAGGAGAGCTTCTAGGGTTAATGGAGCAAAAAATATTGCTGTTGGTATTGAGGAAACGGGATTACATGATTTGTACACTGAAAAAGAGATGGTTCCTGTTTATGAAGTTCTGGGAGAGTTTATTGATAGATTTAAACCCAGAAGTCTTTTGTATTTGAGAGAAGGCTTTCAATTGGATATTGATAAAGGCAGGATAGACTTTTTGAATAAAGCAAGTGATTTAGGAATTACAATTGCAGCTGGAGAATTCTAGTATTTATTAACTTTATAATAGTAACAAATAGAAAGGTTTAAAAACATCAGGGAGCTTAGAAGAAAGAGGGATTAAGATGACAGAGGAAGTTGTAAGAAGAAGCACAGCAGAAGAATATTTAGAGAGAATTCTTTTAGATACGACTCTTGCAGGTAGCCAACTTCAGATATGGGCTGGAGAAGAGCTCCCAAAGGTTAAAGCAGGGGCTTATGATGATGATATAGGTTTGGGAGTTACAGAAGAAGCAAGTAAAAAATATGGACTTTTAAGGCCCGCTGTTAATCTTTTGGTGGATGAGCCAGAAGTTTTTGCACGACTAGCTGCAGACGCTTATAAAGATTCTAGACTTTATTCAAGTCATAAAAAAGTAAGAGTTGAGGCAAGATTAGACCATGTTAGTTCAGGTTCTGGTTCTGATAGGTATAAATTTAGTGCAAGTCTTAAAGAGCAGGTTGGACCTGAGGGAAAAGATGTTTACAAGACTCGGCTGGAGTTTGAATATGATGTTCCTCAGAATGGGTCTTCTAAGAAAGATGAAACAACCGGAGAACATTTGGAGAATCTTATGACTTTAATAGCAGAACAACTTGATTTAGAGGATGAGGAAGGAATAAGAGTTTCAGGAAATTCTTTAATAATTGGGAAAACTAATGGTGGGGAATAAATTTTTATAATCATTTTTCTTCTATATTTCATGGGATTGCAGATAGGGAATATTGTTGCGAGAAGGGCAATTGATTTTTCTGAGCTGAAAGGAAAGAAAATAGCGGTAGATGCATTTAACACTATCTTTCAGTTTCTTTCAACTATAAGACAGCCTGACGGCACTCCTTTAATGGACCGGCAGAAAAGAGTCACGAGCCATTTGTCTGGATTGTTTTACAGAAATATTAATCTGATGAAACAGGGCTTGAAGTTAATTTATGTTTTTGACGGAAAAACTCCTCGATTGAAGGGGGGAACCAATGAGAAAAGGCAGGAAATAAAGGAGAAAGCTTTTGAAAATTACGAGAAAGCTGTTGAAGAGGAGGATGTGGAGGCAATGGGAAAATTTTCCAGGCAACTTTCAACACTGACTCCTGAAATGCTTGCTGAAAGCAAAGAGCTTCTGATGGCAATGGGGATTCCGGTTGTGCAGGCGCCCGGAGAGGGAGAGGCAGAGGCGTCTTTTCTTGCTTATAAAAAAAGAGCCTATGCAGTTGGCTCGCAGGATTATGATTCTTTGCTTTTCAGCGCCCCTATATTAATACAGAATTTAACTCTGGCTAGTAAGAGAAAAACTCCTACTGGATATGTTTCAATTGGTCCGGAGATGATTGAGCTTGAGAAAGTTTTAAACAGCCTGCAGATTGACTTAGACCAGCTTATTTGTTTAGGCATACTTTGTGGTACCGACTATAATCCAGGGGGAGTTAAGGGAATAGGGCCTAAGAAGGCATTGGATATTGTGAAAAAAAGAAAAGCTCCTGCTTTGATTTTTAAGGAATTTCCTGAACTTAATTTTGACTGGCAGGAAGTTTTTGAGTTATTCAAAAGGCCAGATGTGAGAGACGAGGAAATTGTTTTTCCAAAGCTTGACAAAAAAAAGATAAAAGACCTTCTGCTTGGGCATGATTTCAGCGAGGACAGAATAGATTCAGCTCTTCAGAAACTTGAAGAGGCAAAAGAAGAGGCTAAACAAACTACGTTATTTTAGAAATTTATTGGTTGAGTTATTTTCCTTCTAGCGCTTTTGTAACTTCCCCAATAGTTTTGACGTCTTTTCTTAGTAATCCTCTATTCATTTCTTCTTCTTTTTTTGCCATTTTTTCCTTTATTTTTTTGGTGAATGCTTCAATTTTTCCAGAGTAGCTATCGAATACTATCAGCCCCAGTATTACTAATCCTACAATTATTAGTTGCACCCACCAGATCTTAGATAGGGCTATTAAACCTATTATTGACAGGGCAATGAATTTTGGGAGCCCAAGCATTTGTATTGGTTTGTAATCTTTTAATATTGTTGATAAAACAATTGGAGAAATAAAAGCAGTCAAAACAAACGGGATTATAATGCTAGCTAAAAGCGCTACCAAGACATTTGTTTTTATGGATAAAAGCACTACAAATAATAGTATTGCCATAGAGAGGAACAGCCCTATTTTTATATCAAGCCCTTCGATTGAGAGGAGGGTCATAATTAGTAGGGTTATTGCGAATATGATAATTCTTGAGGATTCAGAAAAAACCGATAGTATTCTATAGAGGTATATAAGAAAAGTCAGCCAGATGAAGAATGTCAGTGCGAATAACCAACTCAGGCTCGGAGTCATTCCTATTGTATATTTAAAAAATACGTCTGTATACGGGGAGATTTTTGTATAAGCTTCGTAAAATGGCTTGAAGAATTTGTTTTCTTTGAATATAATGCCCCACTCTTTTTTTAGATATTCTTCACTTGTCAGATTATGGCTTAGGTCTGCAATTTTACCAATGTCTTCAGGAAGTCCAGTTTCTGGATCGACAGCCTGCAAAGATACTTTAGAAAATTCTGCATGCGTATTTGTGGCAAAAATTATCAAACAAGTTACAGCAAATAAAAGTATGATTAATGTACTCTTTTTCATTAGTCTAATAAGAAGAAGTTGTTTTTAAATTTTAAGGTTTTATTATCTGGTTGTTTTATTATCTGGTTCTTCTCCTCCCTCCACCAGCGGTACCAACATTACCTTGCCCTGCATCGGCTGCATGCTGGCCCGTTTCTACCAGGGTATCAAATCCTCTTTCCATGTCTCTTATGTTCTGCATTGCTCGGATATCTTTTGTTCCTGCTGTATGCCTAACCATTAGATTCATAAACCAGCCATTACCAAAGGTCATCAGTCCCGAGATAAGTATTTGAATTGCTAATGCGAATTTGTAGTATGCTGCTTGCGCGCTGTCTTTAGCTGGAAACACATAGCCCGCCCCTCCAGCAGCACTTGGATTAATAAACCATTTTATAATAGGCCAACTGTTCATTCCACTTGAATTGGCAAGGAACAATGCCAGTTTGAATACAAGATAGAAAAAGAAAACCCCCCAAGCGACAACTTGCAGAGTCATTAGGGTCCTGTTAGCACCACTTCTAGAAACTGACATATAAGTAAGCGCGAAAAAAATCAATAAAGGTAGGAGAGTTGCGATGGTCAGTGGAACAGCTTCGTAGCTTCTAAATACCCCCAATACAGCATCGGGAGTTATGTATGCAGTGAATATAAATGACGCAAGAATACTAATTAGAACAGAAAGGCCGGTTCGATTAGTTATTCCTACTAGAATTACCAATAATATAACTGCGACTAACAAAAAAATCAATATTTTTGCATCTAATTCACTTAGACTGCTCTTAAACCATCTGTCAAAAACACCTGATGTTTGTGCCGCCGTCATCCCAGCAACAAAGCTAATAAATATTATGCCTATAAAAATAAGTCCTAATATCTTCCGACTCTCTTTTTTCATGGTTAATTTAAAATCCTTATATTTATAAATCTTTCTCTCAATTTTTTTATTTCTCTTATCCAGTAAATTTTATCAGAATAAAAAAGAAATATTTATAAAGAGGATTAATGTAAGGAAGATATGAAAAGAGGGCAAATCATAGGAATATTTGTTTTGATAGTACTCATTAGTATGAGTTTTGTCGCTGCCCAAGCTGCAGATATTATTAAAGGGACCCAGGATGCAGTCAGGCCTTTTTTAGAGGCTCTTTTTGGAAGTTCTGATTTTGTCTTTGAGCAATTGTTATTTGGATTTATCATTATTGCTTTTATTTACATGGCACTCTCTCAAGTCGAGGTTATTAATGATAAGCCATGGTTAATGTGGATTATAACTTTATCTGCTGCTGTTTTAGGGATGAGATTCATTGCTTCTGAAAAGTTAGTAAAAGCTTTGATGTTTCCTCAGGGAATTTTAGGGATAACTTTGTTAGTGGCTTTTCCTTTTATTATGGTATTTTGGTTTATTGAATTTGGATTAGAGGGGCCTAGAACTAGGATTCTAAGAAAACTCTGCTGGGGGATTTTTGCAGTAGTTTTCGTCTACTTTTGGTTCAGACAATTTTATGTGCCTGCGCATACGGATATAACTTGGGCAGCTACTATTGTCGGCCCAATTCCTACTTCGGTGGTAAACGTTCCAGCGAGTATAGCGCCTTTTGGATATCTTTATTTGTTAGTCGCATTAGTTTCTGTAGTACTTTTGATTTCAGACGAGTGGGTACAGGGGACTGTCAGAAGATCTATGACTCAAACTCGAAGAGACCTAAATAGGGGGAAGGCCTACGCAAACCTAGAAGAACAGAGAATAAGATATGGAGAGCAGCTTGCAAAGGGAGCAATATCTGCTAAAGACTATAAAAATTTTATGAAAGAGTTAGCAGATGTCGAAAAGACATTAAAGTAAAATAGTTTCCTCTTGCAAATATTTTTAAACTTGATTTTTCTTTATAGGATATGATTAAAAAAAGATGGTTGGTAATTTTCAGTTTAGCTTTAGTTTTTACCATCTTTTTTATTCTATCTATTAGTTTGGTTTCAGCCCAAAATTGGGGGCTTGATTTAAGACAGGGCTCTCAACAAATTATTGATTGGGTTGTGGAGATATTTGAGCCATTTCTTCAGGCAATTCTTGGAGGGCAGGATTATACTGGCATGCTAGTATTTGAGAGGCTTCTTGTTTTCCTGCTTCTTCTTGCAGTTGTTTACGTCTCTTTGTCTAAAGTTAAGCTATTTGAAGATTACCCTTTTGCTTTATGGATCATTGCAATAATAGTACCTCTTATTTCTATAAGATACATGGATTTTGAATGGCTAAATACTATCCTTATGAGTTATCGAATTTTAGGGATTGCAATGCTCGGTATAGTTCCTTTGGTTATTTACACCCTTTTCTTGCATAATTTTACGGATAGTAGTGTTTTGAGAAAAATAGGGTGGGCCTTTTTTATTGTTATCTACCTTGGGCTTTGGCTTTCTGATAAAGACAATAGCTATGCCTATATTTATTTCTGGACAATGATTGCCTCCTTGATACTGCTTTTGCTTGATGGAACTATAAGAAGATACCTGGACAAACAGGAGAGAAAGGAACTGGACAAAGATAATAAGAAAGATTACGAGCGAGATCTTAGGAGACAGGTAGATAAGCTTAGAGATGATTTAAAGAATAACGTAATAACAGAATCTGAGTACAATCACATTTATAGAAAATTAAAGAAAAGATTGAAGGCATTAGACAAGGAATATTATTCTTGAGCAGCAGGTTTTTAAATTAGTTTCCTATATCATATCATGCCATCCTATGATTTTATTGGAAATATCGCAATTGTCAAGTTTAATGGAGAAAATAAAAAAGAGAAGAAAAAATTTGCAGAAGAGCTGTTGAAACATAAAAATATAAAAAACGTTTTGGAGAAGGCAGATAGGATTAAGGGAAGATTAAGGACTGCAAAACTGAAGTTTGTTGGTGGAGAGGATAGAAGAGAAACCATTCATAAAGAAAATGGGTGTAGATTCTTGCTTAATGTTGAAACTTGCTATTTTTCTCCTCGGCTTTCTGAGGACAGAAAATATGTCTCTGGAAGAGTGAAAAAAAATGATAAAGTATTAGTTATGTTTGGAGGTGTTGGGCCTTATGCAATTGCCATTGCAAGAATGGGCAGAGCAAAAGAAATAACAAGTGTTGAAATTTCCAAAGAATGCTCGAAATATGCCTTGAAAAATGTTGGGTTGAACAAAACTTATGATGTTAAGATTATACAAGGAGATGTTAAGAAAAAATTAACGGGATTAGGGAAGTTTGATTTTATTGTTATGGCAAGGCCTAACCTTAAAGAGACTTTCTTTAAATATGCTTTGAATGTTTCTGGGAAAGGAACCAGGATTTATTATCATCTTTTTTGTAACGAAGCTGATTTGCAAAAAAATATAGAAAAACTTAAGGAAGAGGCAAAAAAAGAAAAAAGAGAGATAAAAATAGCAGGAATAAGAAAAACAGGGGATATTGCGCCTTATAAGTTCAGATATGGGGTTGAGATTAAAGTAGAAAAATAATTATATAGCAATCTATTTAAAGGCTTCTTGGGTCTAGGTAAAATGGATGCCGAAGATAAGAACATGGACCCAGATAGGGCTAGTGCAAGAGCTACCGGTGTAGTTTCTAGAGTCGCCTCTTTGATTGGAAGAGGAAGACCTCCGGCAGAACTCCTAGCAGAGCGGTTTACTATAGCCGATAGGCAGGTGTTTATTGATTCGGTAACTCAACTAAGCCAAACAACTTCTAGAGTTCCAGACAGAGCGAAGTTTAAGATCTGGGGGCCAGGAGTTGTTTATGATACTAATCCTATTCACCTTGATGAACAAGCTGCAAGAGCTTTTCCATTAGCTAAATTAGAAACCACTCCCACTTATGGTACGATGATTATTGCTATGGGAGAACAATACATTCAGGAAGTATTATCCGAGATTAACTTAAGGCTTCCTGCAAAGATTTATTGTTTGAGGCAAAGAGCCAAGTTTCAAGAGCCACTTTATCCAGGAGAAAGATTGTCTTGGGAGTTAGATTCTGTTAATGGTAGTGAGGGCGTAGAATTAGTCACTAAAGGAAGAACTGAGGGCGGCAAGGAGATTGCTACTTTAACTGCTTCTTTGGGAACTGAAAGAAGAGTGGCAACAACTGCAGAATTGGAGGCAATCCTGTCTGATTTCGGCTATTACTGCGATTTTCCAGTAACTAGGAAGACAGTGGAAGACTTTTATGGATGCATCGGAACTCTAGATTTAGGAGAGGTAAGAGACTCTCTCCCAGTTGCGTTAGGCATAGCGGCTCTTCTCAACTTTTCACTTAAAAAGACAGGAAAACTGGATGGAATCTATAGAAGCATGGATGTTGAGCTTTTATCGCCTCCATCGTTAGGGACTTACAGAATCTTTTTATTGCCTCCTTCTGTCAAGGGCAGCGATAGAAAGGGTTACATCTCGCAAACAGGGGTCATTGGAGTTCATAGGGAGAGTAAAAGACCGATATATTCTGGGAAAATTACTGGCATCTCACAAACCTCTCCATTTTAAATCTCCTTCTCATCTTTTATTGCTACTGGAGCTTCACCGCCATGCCAGGTGAACTTAGGCCTTATTCTTACTGGATAAATTCTTTCGCTGTTATCGTCTAGAATTATGGCAGAGCCTCTTAAGTCAGGCAGGTCATCTAATTGTTGCCTTATGCTTTCCATTAAATAGGTCTGCATTATATTATTAAGGGCTTGTATATCTGGCTGGGCTGTAACCCTATGGCTGATTACTATGTCTGATTGGGTCATTACATCTTGATGGATAATTCCTGGCTGCTGGGTAGCTAGAACAAGGGAGATTCCTGGCTGTCTTCCTTCTCTTAACAGCTGAATTAAAGCGTCAGTCGCAGGAGTTTTCTCGTCATTGCTTATGAACTCATGCGCCTCATCAATAAATATCCAGACTAAAGGCATATGTTTTTTCTCTGAATAAATCCCAAGATTATGGATTGCTTCTATTTCCTCTTTTTTTCTTGCGGCCATCCTTTCAACGAAGAGCTTTCTTGAAACAAGACCTATAACTAGCGCTCTCACGTTAAATGACGCGACAGAAGAATAGCAGCTAGTGTCTATGATTGTTGTTTTTCCAGCTTCTATAATATCTTTTATTTCTGTTCCTTTTTCGCCTTTTTTTGCAAACAAGCCCCAGGTAGCTGATGCTTCAAATAGGGCAAGGGCTGCTTTTTTGGTGTCTTCTTTTTCGTCAGTTGCCTTGATTTTTTCGAGTATGTCTTCAATGTCAAAACTTTTTTTGTTTTCTTTTAGATTATTCAGCGATCTTTGGATTAGGATAGAAATGGGATCAGTTAGCTTAAGTCCAAAGGTTAAAAGCCAGTCTTCAATATCCAATTCAGATGCTTTTAACGCGAATTTTTCATCCACTGGAATCTGGCTTTTTTCGTACTCTTCAAATTTACCATAGGGTACAAATACCCTTACTGGAACATTTTTTGGAGAAAGATTCCATTCTCTTAGCAGCTCTTTATCTTTTTCATTTTTGTATTTCATTGTCCAGAAGATTCCCATTGTGTCAAATATCAAAGGAGCAATGTTTTGGCTTACTTCCTTAGGCAGGCAGGATAATTCCTCTGCCATGACTCCAATCGAGTACGATTTTCCTGATCCACGTTTGCCCGCAATCAAAACTACATGGCTTCTGGCTATGTCCATCCAGATTAAATTGGATAGAGAAGTATAATTGCCCATCTTTACGTACCCTTTTCCAAGGTAGATGAGTCCTTTTTTACCAAACTTTTTTTTGTCAGAATCCCCTCTTCCTATAATAATATCGTATGGCATATTTCAGAGAGGATAACGAGATTTAAAAAATCTCCTATAGATTTTTTAAGTCACAAAAATTCTAATTTTTAAGAATTTTTGATGTTTTTAAACTCTTTGAAAATCAAAAATGGACCAAAGAACCACAATATTTAAAAAGGGCAATTTCTTGCAGGATAAATGGAAGCTAGCAAAACAGAAACAAAAGAGCCAAAGCAAGAGGTTAAGGCAGTTTATATTTCTAAAGAGAAAAAGAACCCTTGGGTAATTTACACTTTTGTTCTTGCAGTAGCAGTTATTATTCTTGCTATTTTACTTTACAAAGGAGGAGTTGCAGGAACAGGGAAGGTTGTAGATAAGGACATGGCAGCTGAGAAGCTAGTCAATTATCTTAACTCGCGAACAGGCGGAGGAGTCGAATTAGTTTCTTCTACGCAAGAGGGAAGCTTGTATAATGTCATGGTTTCTTATCAGGGAGATGAAATCCCGGTTTATATTACAACAGACGGACAGTATTTTGTCCAGGGCGTTGTTCCACTAACAGATGAAAATGAGAGTGTGCAACCTCCTGAACCCACACCTACAGAAGTTGTAAAATCTGATAAGCCTAAAGTCGAATTATTCGTAATGACAGAGTGCCCTTACGGAACCCAGGCTGAAAAAGGGATTATTCCTGTTCTGGAATTATTGGGGGATAAAATAGACGGTCAAATAAGTTTTGTTCACTATTTCATGCATGGAGATAAAGAAGAGCAAGAAACTTATAGGCAAGTTTGCATCAGGGAAGAACAGCCTGATAAATATCTTGCTTATTTGAAATGCTACTTAGAAGGGGATGGAAAAGCCGATTCAACAGGTTATATTGCAAATGGAAAAGACCCTGGAGCTTGCATTAAGGAAGCTAAAGTCAGTGAAACTAAATTAAAAAGTTGTATTTCCAAGAGTTCAGAGGCATATTATAAAACAGATTCAGCAGCAAGCCAAGCAGCAGGCGTCCAAGGAAGCCCAACACTTGTGATTAATGGGCAGATAGTCAATTCTGGAAGAAGCCCTTCTGCATTTTTGCAGACAATATGCTCTGCATTTAACACAGCTCCTTCAGAGTGTGAGGAAACTTTAGACTCCACTAATCCAAGTGCTGGATTTGGATATTCTGCAGGTGGAAGCAATACTGCTGCAGGCTGTGGAACGTGAAAAAAGGTAAAAAATGAAAATTTCTGAGTTATTTGTTAGGCAAGGGAGTGTAGAAGTTGAAGGGACTATAAAGGAAATAAGCGAGACTAGGACCTTTAATAAGTTTGGCAAGGAGCTAAAAGTGGCAGATGCTATTCTTGAAGATGATTCTGGTACAATAAAGCTCACACTATGGAATGATGATATTGGGAAATTTAAACAAGGCGACAAAATAAAGATAACTAATGGTTACGTTAACGAATATCAGGGGGAGAAACAGCTAACCTCTGGCAAATTCGGTAAGATGGAGAAAATTGGCTCTGGCAAAAGCGTGAAAGGTGCGGAGGGAGTAGAAGAGGAAAAAATTGGAGAAGAAGTAAAAGCTGAAGAGCCTTTAGAAGGAGAGGAAGACTTTTAAACTCCTTTTGTTTTATATTTTAAACAGCCAAAGGAGAATTGGATATGAAAAAGGGCGTTATTGTTATAGTATTTGTTGCTATTTTTGTTGCTGCAATTCTATTTGCAAGGTTTACTGGATTAGTTGTTACGAGCGTTAATACCTGCACTGATACTGATGCTAAAGATTCTTCTTCCAAAGGAGAGGTATATGGTGTGTACTATATGTTCACAAAAGAAAATTATACTTTTGAAGATTATTGTGTGGATGGTAAAACCTTGGTAGAGTATTATTGCGTTCAGGATGGAATGCATTCTTATAAGGAAAGCATGAAGTATAATTGTGAGCTTGGATGTTTTGAAGGGGCATGCAAAACAGGCTTATTAGTAGCCCCTGATGAAAGGCCTGCCCCAACTAAAAGCACATTTGAGAAGATAATAGACAGAATTAAGGCCAAGTTTAAGATTTAAGTTTTATGCTATGTCCTTCCTGTATAGTGTTGGCGTGCTTCTCCTATAAATGCAGCAATATCTGTATAATCTGCTGTTTTTCCCCAATCCCCGAATTTTCTACCTGCTAGAAGAACAGAAACTTGGTTTTTTTTGATTATCTGCCCTACTGCTACATTGGTCATTACACCTGGATGCTTATTTCTTAAGTACAGCCCAATTAAAGCCCTTGCGAAAGATAGTTCTCCTTTTGTGCTCTCGGATTGAACCGCTTCTGGAGAAATTCCTCTTTGTTCTAGTACTCCATATACTTTAGCAAGCTCTCCTCTTACTTGTTCTCCTAGAGCCGAGTCTGAAGGATTCCAATCTCCTAGGTAATTAACTCCTGCAGCAGGTCTCGTGGGGGCGTCTACAGTTGATTCTACTTGGATTGTTTGGGATTGTGTTTGTTCAAGCTGGTCTATGGTTGTTTCTAGTTGGGAAATACGCCTTCTTAAGTCATCAGTTAGTGAGCCTGTGTAGGATGAATTTGTAGTGAACACAACAACGTAACTATCGGGATCGTCATCATCCGGGGTTCTTTCTATTTTATAGACTGAGCCTACTCTTCTGGCTTCTTGTAAGAGCGCTTCTAGCCTTTGTTTTTCTGATACATCTGCTTTCATGCCTACAAATACTTCCCTTCTTCCTTTATTGCGTCCTATAGCTATTTTAATTTCTCCTGGTTTCATTTTTATTTTTTCTCAGCGATATTAATTTTTGAATATTCGTCCAAAAATTTTTCTTCATCTTCGCTTAAGTCCAGTTTTTTCCTGGATTCTTTTGTGAGAATGTAAGGCAGTATAAAGAATTCTCTTAAGGCTCTTTTCTTGCTGATATGGGTCATTTTTGCGAATTTCCCGGCTATGCTTTTTTTCTTGGCATACTTTTGATTTTGAAGCCAGATTTTTAATATCCTTTTAGGACGTTGATACATTGTAAAACTTGAAGCTGGCTTTGCCTTGCCTGAAGCAAAAGAAATGCCTGCTGAGAGAAGAAAGTTTTCGTAAACTAGAAATCTCCAGTGCTGCTGTCTGTGTATTCTGCCTCTAAAAACATCTGCTTTGCTTAGGGCGTCATAGGCTTTTGCGAGCGCTTCTCCGCGGTATTCATAGGGTATATTTTCTTCTATCCATAGAAATATCTCGTCTATAGGCATCTCTACACTATCGTATACACTTGTTATTTTTGGGTCGGACTGATTTTTAAATACTTTCTTCAGTACATGGAAAATATCTTCTTCTTTTTCTCTTTCGTGTATTTCTTCTACAGTTATTTCGATATCTATAGCGGTTTGCAGATCATTTAAAGCGGCTCTTACGTCCCCTCTAGATTTGGCAGCTATACTTTTCAAGATATCTTCTTTAACCAGCTTTTTTTCTTTGGATGTTATATCTTTAACTATGTTTAACACTGTTTGGTAGCTCAGCTCTTTTATTTTAATTAGTTCTGCTTTTCTTCTTAATAGATTAAATTTCTGCTGCCAAATATTATTTGCTGTTATGATAATTGGGTGCGCGGTTTTTTCAATTAGGGCGAGAAGTTCAGGAAGCCCGCCTTTATCAACTGATAAACCATCTACCTCATCTACTAGAATAATCTTTCCTTTTTTTCCGAAAAGGGATTGTTGTTGAGTCGCTGGCTTCATTACTTCCTCTAACTTTTCTTTGTTTCTTAAATCTGAGGCATTTAATTCGAATATCTCGAGTTCTCTCTCTTGCGCTAATGCATAAGCTAAAGATGTTTTGCCTGTCCCAGCTGGGCCGTGCAGTAAAATTGCCTTTTTTAGTGGGAAATTTTTAAAGAAAGCCTGGATGCTTGCTATCGCAGTATCTTGCCCTTTAACATCTGCAAAACAGGTTACCCTGTATTTTTCACATAAAGGTATCATTTTCTTTTCCCTGTTTATACTCTAATTTTAGGGTTTATAAAAATTTATATACTGTATTTTAGAAAGTAAAACATTTTAAACTTGGTTTTCTTAGTTTTTTATAAAAAGGTTGAACATGAACCAAAAACTGGCGGAGATATTTTATGAAATTGCCGACATCCTGGAAATTAAGAAAGTTAACTGGAAGCCTCAAGCTTACAGGAAGGCTGCTCGTTCTATTGAAAATTTAGGAGAAGATGTTAAGGAGATTTATGAATCTAAAGGTGAAAAAGGATTAGAAGAAATTCCAGGTGTTGGAGAGGCAATTGTAAAGAAAATTGTAGAATACATAAAGACAGGAAAAGTTCATCATCTGGAAGAATTGAAAAAAACAATTCCTAAAGGAGTTGTGGAAATGATGAGCGTGCCTGGAATTGGGGCAAAAAAAGCAGTGAAACTTTATGACGAGTTAGGAATAAGCTCTGTAAAAGAGCTAGAAGTGGCTGCTAAGAAGCATAAAATAGCAGGTCTCGAAAGCTTTAAGGAAAAATCAGAAGAAAACATAGTAGAGGGTATAGAGTTCATGAAAAAAAGAGGAAAAAGAATTTTATTGGGCATGGCTCTGCCAATTGCTAGAAAAATTGTTTCAGAGCTAAAAAAGAGAGAGGGAGTGAAAGAGGCAATTGCAGGAGGAAGTTTGAGAAGAATGGAAGAAACAATAGGGGATATTGATATTTTGGTTGTTTCTTCTGATTATAAAGTCGTGGATTTTTTTACTAAAATGCCTATTGTTAAGAAGGTGCTTGCAAAAGGGGACACTAAATCTTCAATAATTACAAAAGATGATATACAAATAGATTTAAGAATTGTAAAACCAGGGGCTTTTGGCTCTGCGCTTCAGTATTTTACTGGGAACAAAGACCATAACATAAAACTTAGAGATATTGCAATTAAAAAAGGCTTGAAACTAAGCGAGTATGGTCTATTTAATGGAAAAAAGCAGATTGCTGGCCGGATTGAGGAAGAAATTTATCATAAACTTGGGATGCAGTACATGGAACCTGAGTTAAGAACAGAAACAGGGGAAATAGAAGCTGCTTTAAGGAAAAAGCTTCCAAAAATAGTAGGATATAACGAAATTATTGGAGATTTGCATGTTCATACTAAACTATCAGACGGAAAGAACACAATTGAGGAGATGGTCATTGCAGCTAAAAAGCTCGGATATGAATATATTGCAATAACAGACCATGGTGGAAAAGCAATAAGCCATGCAGATGAGAAAGAATTAGTAAGGCAGGTGAGAGAGATAGAAAAGATAAATGAAGAATCTGACAGTAACATGGAAGTACTTAAAGGTGTTGAAGTGGATGTTGGAGCAGATGGCAAATTATCTATAAACGACTCAACTTTGGAAAAAATGGATGTTGTTATAGCATCGGTTCATTCTGGATTTAAATTTCCTGAAACTAAACAAACAAGCAGGCTTTTGAAGGCAATGGACAATCCTTATGTCAACATCTTAGGACATCCTAATGCAAGGCTTATACAGACAAGAGAACCAATAAAACTGGATTTAGAGAAAATTTATGAGAAAGCAAGAGAGAGAAATATTGCCCTGGAGATAAACTCTGCTATCAACAGGATAGATTTGAATTTTAGCCAGGCGAGAGATGCATTGGAATATGGTTGTAAATTTGCTTTGGGAACAGATGCCCATACTACAGAGCAGTTGAACCATATGGAATTAGGAATTGGAACAGCGAGAAGAGGGTGGTTAAGAAAACAGGATGTGATTAATGCGCAAAGTTTAAATAAACTGAAAAAATGGTTGAAAAGATGAGCAAAAAAATAGAGTTTGAGAATTCAAGTGGCAAAAAATTAGTCGGGGATTTTTATCCTGCGAGCTCTGAAGAAGCAATTATAATGTGCCATGGATTTACAGGAGACAGGCACGAGTGGGGAAGGTTTGATAAGCTTGCAGAGGCATTTAATGAAACCGGATTCAATGTGCTCACTTTCGATTTCTCAGGAAGTGGCGAGAGCGACGATGATTCTATTTCTGTTGAAAAGGAAGTTGATGACTTAAAATCTGCTATTAATTTCATGAGGAAAAAGGGCTTTTTTAAAATAGGCTTGTTTGGGCTTAGTATGGGGGGGTTAATTTGCTTGAATAATACTGAAAATGTTTCTGCAATTGTCTTGGCAGCTCCTGTTTCCAATAAGGAAGAAAATTACGAGGAGGGAAGACTTATCCCAAAGGGATTTGTCAAGCTAGAAAATGGAAATTTTTTATTTAAATATAAGAAAGATATAGATGTTTTCAGAAGAAAGGTAGTTGTTCATAAAGAGATTATAGAAGAAAGAGAAAACATAAATCAAGAAGAATTGCTAAGAAATGTAAAATGTCCTGTCTTGATAGTTCATGGGACAGAAGACGAGTCTGTGCCTCTGCAAGACTCTGAAAATGCAATCAGGTACTTGAATGAAGATTCGAGATTGTATATAATAAAAAGCGCAGACCACGGGTTTAATGACCAAATAGGTGAAATAGCTGATTTATCAATGGATTTCTTCAAGAAACATTTGTAATTATCCTTTTCCTTCTCCAGCTAAGACAAAACTTGCTAAAAGAGATTCTAACTGGATGAATTCGTCACTTCCTTCTACTATCCTGAATTCAATATCCCCGGTTTTTTCAACAAGCTTGACTTTCAAGTCATTTTCTATTGGTAAATTCCAGATTTCTTTTTGAATTGCCTTTATGGCGTCTTGGCCTGAAATAGACTCCTTTAGCATAATATCCAGCAGTTTTTCACGTGATTTTATGAAGTCTCCACTTAAGGCATACTCTAAGGCTATTTTTACATCAGCGGGTTTTGCTGATGATACTATTGTATTCACTAAATCTTTAGTTATATTTGTAGATATAGAGGCGGTTGCCTGCATTAAATTAATTACTCTTCTGCAATCACCTTCACTTGCTTCGTAGAGTGCTATCATAGCTTCTTCGTTAACTGAAAGGCCTTCTTTCTCTGATATTTCTTTTATTTTTTTGAAAATATCTTTTCTTTCCAATAGCTTAAAGCGGAAAATTGCGCATCTGCTTTGAATAGGGTCTATAATTTTTGATGAGTAATTGCAACTAAGGATAAAACGGCAGGTGCTTGTATAGTTTTCCATTGTTCTTCTTAAGGCTTGCTGGGCTTCTCTTGTAAGCGCATCTGCCTCGTCTAGGAAAATTACCTTGAATGGCACCTCTCCTAGAGATTTGGTTCTTGCGAAGTTCTTAACTTCCTGCCTTACAACTTCTATTCCTCTTGTATCTGAAGCATTTAGCTCAAGAAAATTCTCTTTCCAAGTTTTCCCAAACAATTCTTTGACTATTACAATTGCCAAGCTCGATTTTCCCGTTCCTGCAGGCCCTGCCAGGAGCAAATGAGGGATGTTCAAGGAGACTGTTAAATTTTTCACTCTTTTAACTATCTCTTCCTGGCCCAAGATATCTTCAAATTTACTTGGCCTGTATTTTTCAGTCCATATTTCGCTTGACATTTCTTTTTATTTTTTCCTCCTTTGTTAGAAAATTCAGATAAAATTATCTTATAAACATTGCTATGATAGATAATATATTTTAAATTTTTTAACCTTTTATTCCGCTTTCTTCTATCGCTCTTATCTTATTTACTCTCCGAGCATGCCTTTCTTCGCTTTCGAATTCGGTGTTCAACCAAACTATTATTATCTTTTCAGCTTCTTTCTGTTCTATTAGCCTTCCTGGAATGCATAACACATTAGCATCATTATGCTTCCTTGAAAGTTCTGCAGAGCTTTCGTTCCAGCACACTGTCGCCCTTATGCCAGGTATTTTATTCGCAGTTATGCTCATCCCGTGGCCTGCTCCGCAAACTAGAATGCCTTTCCCGCCTGTTTCTGCAACTTTTCTGGAGAGCTTTACTGCGTAATCTGGATAGTCATCTTCTGGGAGATATTCATAGGCTCCAATATCTTCTGCTTCATAAGAACTATTCTTTAAGAACTCTTTTAATTTTTCCTTTAACTCGAGTCCTGCATGGTCGCTTCCAATGTAGAGCATCCCTTTATACATTAAATTACACTAGAATTTCTATTAATAAATCTTTTCAATTGTTTATTTGCTCCTTTGTCTATGCAGCTTTCTCTTTTTCTTTTCCTTTCTAAGGCGCTTTCTCTGCCATTTCCACCGCATCTGCCTTTTCTTCTTCCACCTTCGTGATGAGCGTTTCATAGAAATCTGATAAAATCAGGATTTATAAATGTTTAGCTTTAAAGTATTCTCTAACTTTCTCTAGTTCTTCCTTGCTGCCTATATCTGCCCAGAAACCATTAAAAATCTTCCCGTAAACATTAGATTCTTTATAAAGGAAAGAGATAATATTGCCAAAATTATCTACATTTTCAAATTTGTGTTTTTTTATCTTTTCTACATCCCCTTTTTTTAGAAAATAGCAAGCTACTGAGAAGATGTTGCTCTTTGGTTCTTTTGGCTTTTCTTCATAAAAAACTATTTTGTTATTTTCTTCTAAGAATATATGATTACACCTTTTTATCAGCTCAAGGTCATCGGTTTTCCTTAAAATAACTGCGCTCGAATCTTTTTCCTTGGATAAATTTATCAGCTGGTTTAACTCAAATTCGAATATATTATCAGATGCTAATAAAAATACGTCATCTTCTTCCATAAATTTTAGGGCTAGCTTAAAGTCTTCAACTGCCCCCCTTTTTTCATAGTCGTAGTTAGTCCCATTATTCAGTATTTTAATTTTAAGGTGAGGATCTTTTTTCCTGTAACTATCTACCCATTCTAAAAAATCTATGTAAAACCGGTTGTTACTTAGGATATAGAGTGTTTTAACTTCCCTAATTCCTTTTAATTTATTTATTGTGTACTCAATCAACGGGATTTCGTTTATTTTTATCAAAGCTTTCGGCATATCCCTTGTTATTGGGTAAAGTCTTGTTCCAAAACCTGCTGCTAGAATTAGTGCTTGCATTTTTAAGCAGATTTTCTTTCGTAGTGTTTAATGAAGCTATCTAGACCAACACAAGCAAAGTCAAGATTCTCAGCAATTCTTTCAGGAGGAATACATCTGAATAATTCGGTTGCGTCAGTAATTAACTTTGCTTCCTTTCCATCAGGTTTTCTTTCATATACATTTCCTAGTTGGATTATTCCCATTAATTCGTAGGTTCCAACAGGTTTTTCAATGCAAGGAGATCTTTCTTTATAAGGATTTCTTCCAAAAACAAAAATCTTTCTTCCAGAAATGAGGAAGTTGTATTTGTGCCCCTTTCTTAAAAGATTATTATAAAGTTCATAGGTTCTAAATGGAGCATCTCTTCCATCGAAAACTACACAATCGATAGCGTAGTCAACCACTCTTTCTATTCCTCTTGCTATTTTTTCCCGTTTTGCTCGTAACAATGGATACTCAAGCTGTTTTCCCCTAGATTTTATTTCTTCTGGGTCCACAACTTGTGCGTGTGGATGTTTAATTGTTGCTCCTGCATCAAAAGTATTGTAAAAAACACTCTGCCCTGTTAGAATAGAAAATCTCATGAGGGTCTTAATGTCCTCTACGGTGGGGGTGTCTTGTTCTTTTGAAACATCTTTGCTAACTAATAAAGAGCTATAATTGTGGTATGGAAACTTATTTGGGGTGAAAGTGAAGCCACTAAAATCAGCAAGAATCATTCTAGGAGTAAGATTGTTTACACAAACAGGACAGTCTTGCTCGTGAATTCCGGTTTTATCTTTTTTATCTGCAGTATGCGGGCGAGAGTCTCTTCCAAGATTAATAACATAAACAAAATAGTCCAGCTGTCCTATTGGTTTGTTTGGATCGTCAAAATAAATTGGGGCCATGCAAACAAGAGGATTATAAGCCATTTGCCATACCTGTTTTTCCTCGCCATTAGAAGGCGGAAGGAACCCATCCCAGATCTCACGATAGCGAAACTTATTTGTCCTGATATCTTTTTCTATTCCAGCGTAACCATCAACAACTGCATCATAATCTTTTTCTTCTCCTAAAATAATTATCGGGTCTGGCTTGTTCATAATTAATCTAAAACGCTTTTCGACTTAATTCTTGTCCATATTTTTCCTTACTGCCTTGTGCTATATAGTGAAAATAAGAAGAATAGTGAGGAATATTTAGAAAACGTTATTTAGATTTTTATCTCTTTATTTTCTCTATTTTACAAGGTCTGCTAAACTATCTTCAGGAATACACGCTGCTTCTATACTAGCTTCTATTGTTTTGTAATCCAAATTTGTAAACATCTCTTCTGCGTAAACCACCCTATCTTCTGCTTGCCCTGGAACGTATCTTTCTACATTACTTGCTGTAATTACTCCTACTATGTCCACGGCAGTTACCCTTCTTCCTAGGGCATTTGAGAGTTCTCTCTTTCTATTTCTTGGCACAACATAAACTTCTATTCCATCTACAATAATATTATAAGAGATATCATCCGTTTGTTCTATTCCCTTAACTAGTCTATCTACCCTCCCTGCTGCATATTTATCATTAAAAATAAAAGCACTAGCAGGATAATTTTTAAGCCTATAAACTCCTGCTCGAATACTCTCCTTTTTAACGCATTTGTCATTTTTTATTGGAAACTCAAATAATTTTCCTTCATAATTTAAATTAGCTTTATCAAATACTAGTGCATGTAATCTTTCTGGTACTCTATTTCCTGCCCCTATAGAATTAAAAAGTACAGTTAGCCCAGTTAAATAGGAAAACTTTTGCCAAGTTACAATATCTTCTTGTTTTACTCCATCTTGGGGCCTTTTCTCTTCTGATATCAATAGGGAGTCATTAGGATTGCCTGGATAAAGGTTGGGGCTAAGGTAAAAATTTGAGCCGTCTGTTCCTCCATCTATTCTAGAGATTACCGCTCCCCTATTTAATAAGTCTTGTAAGAAATCCACCCCTGGTGGAAAGTTTCTTGGAGGCCTGGGATCCCTGGCTGTGTTTAAAAGAACAAAAAAATAAGGGGGATTTGTTTTGTCATTAGTTCTTTCAGCTTCGACGCTCGGTACTTCACTTAAAACCATTCTTTTAGCTACTCTTGGAATATAAGCTATTGACCAATCTTCGTAATGGGTATTAATTATGTGGTTACCACCGTCATGAGTTTCTAGATGCAAGAACTCTTTCCACTTATTTCTTATCAATTGTTTATTTTGCTCTTTTAATTGCCAATTTCCAACAAAACTATCGATGCAAGCTCCCAAATCTTTTTCTTTTATTCCTCGGATTTCTATTGGGTCGGGTGCTGGCATAAATAATACACTCTTTAGAACATCTTAATTCTTCTCCATATTTTTCTTTACTGCCATGTGTACTATAGTAGAGATAGTGAGGAATATTATTTTTATTCTAGTTTGGTTCTTCTAAGCATTCTTCTAGTTTTCTTAATGCATCATTTGCAGCTTCTTTTACTGTTGTAGTGTCATCTTCATCTGCTTGAAAACCCCCATAGGGAAACTCCCACATCCGCATATCTGAAAGATGTCTTTGAATTCTTTGTGTCAGGTCTTTTCTCTGTACAGAAGTTAAATCTCCTGTTATTAGGGGAACTATCCCTTTCATTGCAACAATAAGAGTATTCGAATCTGCTGATAAAAGCATTGCTGCGATGTCTTCGTATGTTCTTATTGAGTCATATAAATGGTCGTATGCTTTTCCTCCGTATCTGCCGTAGACCTTGTCTCTTTCGCGAATCCTTTCTATTATCCTTGGGTCTTCTCGTGCTTTCATTCTTTTACGAATTTAGAATAAAGTTTAATTTTTGCCACTATTGTTTTATATTAATATATAAGATATGGGAAGTAAGGGAAGGATAGTGAAAAATATTTTATGGATTATACTCGCCGCAAAAAGGGCAATTTCTATCTCCCTCATTTTCTTGATTCTGCCCTATATGCGAGAAGGCATAATCAGCGTCTAGGCAATTTAGACAGAGGTGCCAGAAGTAATAATAACTATCAAAAGTTCCTTCTTCATGAAACCCGCAATAAACGTCCCCTCCACACTTTTCACAAGGCTCTTTAAGAATACGACCCGGCCCCAAACTTCTTTGTAAGATTGTTTGCTGTACGTGGTATAAATCTAAAATTTTCATTAATCTTTGTTGTCTTCTGCTATGGTCGGTTATGCCCCTTCGGTTTACTTCATCGATAGCTTGATTTATCTTAACTTTGAATCTTTTGCCTATATCTAATTTTAAAAATTCTTCAATTAGCATTCTTTATGCAGCTGCTACAACTATTTTGGCTAGTCCTCTATCTTCCCGCTTTCCTGCCTCTTCTCTTGTTAAGTCAATTGCATGGCGCCTTTTTGCTTCACTAGCAGAATAAGGTTTTACTTGTAAAACTTTGAGTCCTCCGCATTCACAGTCATCTTCACAATCTTGCCTCTCCGTGCCATAGAGAGGGCAATGAGTAGCGCCTATTCCAGAGCCGTCTTGCCACCAGGTAACAAACCACGATTTTACTGCGCTTCCACAATTGTATTCTACTTGCACTAGATATCTATCCGTCATTAATTATTCAGTTTTTCTTCTGACTTATTTCTTGTCCATATCTTTCTCTTACCTTATAGTGAGATATATTTTCACTAGTGAATATATTGTAAAAAGATTTATATATATTGTAACCTTATATATACTATGAGGAGAAAAATTATACGCCAAGGGCATAATACTCTCACTATCACTCTTCCTTCTGAATGGACAAAGAAATTTAATTTAAGGGCAGGCAGCGAGATAGAATTGATTGAAAGGGAAAATGGGCTTTTTCTTTCTACTGAAAAGAATGGAGAGAGTAAGAGGGCAGAGTTCGATATAACTGGTATGGATATTCCTACAATATGGAAGTATTTCATGGCAGTCTATCGAGAGGGTTATGATGAACTATTAGTAAGATTCCCTCCTAATTTAGAATTTGACAGCCCTTATAAGTATTTTACCCATCATAAATTAGATGCAAGGTACAAAATAGAGCGTGAAAAGAAGACTGCCTTTGGAGCCTTGCAGGGTTTTGTTTCTAGATTTATTGGTTATGAAATAGTGGAGCATGGCAAAGACTATATTATTGTAAGGGAAATGGGAGAGCTTACAAGCAAGCAGTTTGATAACGCTCTAAGAAAAATATTTCTTATCCTTCAGGAGATGGCAGAAGAGACTCTAGAAGCAATAGAAAAAAGCAACCCCAAAATATTAATGCAAATACATGACGTCGATGTTAATCTTGACAAGTTTCACGATTATTGCGTAAGGATATTAAATAAAACTTCCAATAAAGAGCCTCGCCAATCTGAGCTTCTTTTCTCTACTTTATATATCTTAGAACTTATTGGAGACGAGTTCAAGAACATATCCAACCATATAATACACGATTTTCCAAAGACGAAGTTAGGGGCAATAAAGGAGCTTGCCGAAGCAATTAAAGAACAGTTAGATGTCTATTACGACCTATTTTATAAGTTTGACAAGTCCAAAATAAGCAAGTTGTCTGAAATAGACAAAAAAGTCTATTTCAAAGTTCTTCCTGATATGTATAAAAAGGCAAATGACAAAGAAAGGGAAATTTATCATCATCTAAGGATGATGAGCAAATACATAAACGCGCTTCTTGAGCTTAGAATTGAGATGGAGTTTTAAACCCTAATTAGAATAATAAGGTTTTTAAAGGGGGATTTTAATGGGGCTATATGGAACCAAGTCAAGCCACACAAGGATACACTTTTACAGAAGAATATGTTTTTAGCTATTTTGGCGGAAGAATTGAAGTTCCGTGTGTTGTGACTAGTACCTATATAAGAAAGGGTTTTGGTCGTGCTTCAGGTACCTTAGATTTTTCACAGATGACTATAGATGGTAGCCTTCGCGGCGGTTTTTTCCCAAAAGTTTTTGATAATCCTATTAGTGGTAGAGATAGACCTGAAATAAGAAAACATGCGAGGCAAACTGCAAGAGGTATCGGATTAGGTATAATAAAACATCTTAGAAGTGATGGAAAACTGGTATTTTAGAATTGGCTAGTATTATTCTTAGAGAAGGGCATGGCCTTTTTTAATAGATAGGTTTTAAAAACCCAAAACGCCTATAAAAATTGCCAGAATTTAAAATTCAAAAATAGTCCCGTAGTGTAGCGGTCAAATTCTCAAATTAATTTTGAGGAGACTATGCATCACACGCTCTGGCCGTGTGGACCTAGGTTCGAATCCTAGCGGGACTATTTGGATTTTTTTGAAGAAAATCGTGGGACATTTTTTGCTCTGACCTTCAAAAAGACCTTATGCTTGCTAGTAACAGATACAACTGAAGAATTTTCTAGTTAATTGGAACAACCTAGATTATTCGCTTTAAAAAGACTTCTATAACTGAGAATAGAAGAGTTTTTAGTAAGATGTAGTTTTTGTTCTATGGTAAGGTTTATCATCTGGGAATTTATTTTGACTAAGTAACCAGAGATGATCATTAACATGAATTGAATCGATATAAAGGATCTTTGGTTCGAGTAATCTTTCTAAATATTTCACCGCCCAAATTGTGCATGCTCTAATTTCTACTTCTTCTTGGCTCCCCTTCATGATGGGGATTTTATGATCAATTTTATTGCTTAATTCTTTTGAATAAACCAATATCTCATTTTTTCTAAGAATTTTGGGTAGTTTGTAATCTGCACAAGCAGTTAGTTGAGAGGTATTTTTTAAATAACCATAACCATTTTGTTTAAATGCTTGATAAATATCTGCAACAAGTAATTGTGCTCTTTTATAAAACATTATTTCTTTTCCTTTATAGAAAGAGATATCCTTGAATGATGGAAAAGTATCGATTATAAGATTAAGTAGTTTTACCGCATCTTTTTCTCCTTCTTTTATTAACTGGCCTAATTCTCCATCATACTTTTTTTTAAGAATTATGCCTATTTCTTTAAGTATTTTCCATCTTTCCTCCAACAAAGGAATTTCAACATTTCCTCTTAAGATATATTTCAATTGATCTTTACTTATATTCGCTAGGAAATCCGCTTTTAAATAAAGTTTACCTTCTTCTATACCTTTTTTTAGTGCTGCAATCATTCCCCATGCACCATCAAAAAACTTTCCGTGATACTCGATAGTCCATTTTGGTTCCCCCCAATAACAAAAACTTATTGAGTTGAAGACTAAAAGAAAATTCAATCTTTCATCTGGATTTAATTTGGTTATATCAAATGGGGCATCATCTAACCAGTGTCTTATGTTTTCATCATTAGTGTGGTCAAAATGTCTACAAAATTCTATAAGCATATTTTTATTTATTTTAACATGTTTTGCATGGTCAACTACAAACCTCGTAGATTCCAAAATAGGATTGGGCATTCTTTCTTCGCTTAGGGTTATACTTAGTTTTTCCATGTTAAGAGTAGTTATTTAATTTATATATAATTTATTGCAGATTTTTTTGCATAAGTAAAGTTTATATAGTATTGTACATTAACAATGTAAAATGGACGTATTAGATAAAAAAATATTACTTGAGCTAACTAAAGATTCAAGGGTTCCGATTACGATTCTTGCTTCTAAAGTAAGATCTTCTAGGGAAGTAGTTTCTTATAGAATTTCGAACTTATTGAAAAATGGCGTAATCAAGGGCTTTCTTAGTGAAATCAATACTTCTAAAATGGGTTTTTTAAGTGCTGCTCTTTTTGTTAATATTAAATCTAAACGAGAAAAAGAATTCGAACAATTCATAAAAGAATGTAATTTTACTTCCTGGAGCGGGGAATTTTCAGGAGTTTGGCGTTTTGGTGTTGATATATATGGTAAAAGCAATGAAGAAATACATGAAGGGTTTAGAAAAATATATTCTTTATTTAAAGAAGATGTAATTGATCATCGACTTACCCTGTACAAAAATAAAATATTCTTTTATGAAAAATATCTTGAAGGCGATATAGTTATTAGAGAAAAAGCAAAAAAAGAATGTAATTTAGATAAAAAAGATAAATTAATCTTAAGAGAGTTGTCTAAAAATGCGCGTATTGAATATGTAACTCTTTCTAAAAGATTATCTTTGACAATTCCTGCAATAAGTCAACGAATAAGAAATCTAGAGTCAAGCGGCTATATCAATAAACATTCAATTTTCTTAGATCTATCAAAATTAGGTCTCTTTCAATATAGCATTTTTATTATTAATAAAAACATTGATGACAAAACTAAGCTTTTAACCTACCTTTCAAAACATCCGAATGTATCATTTATAGCTGAGTATATCGGAGATCCCTTCTTAGAGTTTGGTTTATTTGTTAGGGATCCATATGAGCTAAGACAAGTTTTGCAACATATAGAAGAATCTTTTCCAGATAATCGCATAAATGAGGTGTTTCTTATCCAAAAAGAATTTCTTTCAGTAGGCCCCCCTGAATGTGTTTTTAATTAAAATATTTTGGTGGGGCTACATACCTTGTTTTAGGATTTTTAATTGAGAAATTTGGGAGATAAATCTTTTGTTTTTTATCTAAAACCGGATCTAGTTTTATTCAGAGACTCTACTACTTCTATCTTTCCGCAACCTTTACAATAATAAGCTACTGTTCTTCTGCATTTAGATTTCCTTCCGAAGGGATAATTTTCCTTTGTTCTAAGCTTGGCTTGGTTGCCGCAAGAACAATGTATTGTTCTGTCTCTTCTTTGAGATTGATTCCTTCGTTTAAAATAGTTATTTCTCATGTTTAAATTTTTATAGGAGATACAAGAAAAAGCTACTAATCTTTTATCAGGTATAATTCTTTAGAACTTTAGTAATAAAGACATAAGGCTCATGAATACCCGGCTTATAAATGTATGTAATTGTTAATAGCTCTTTATTTTTTCATTACCCGTCTATTCAAATACATAAATGGAATGTCAATTATTCCAACAAGCCACTTTAATACAAGCATTCCTAGAATAACTGTTCCGATTGGCATTTTATCATAGAAAGCTATCGTAACAAATATAATTGTGTCTAAAGCCATTGCTGGAATTGAACTGAAAGCATTTCTTACCCAAAGGTATTTTCCTTTTGTAAGATTTTTGAACCACGAAAAAACATAAGCATCAAAATTCTCGCTTATTAGAAAAGCAATCCAGCTTGCAAGAATAATTCTTGGAGTAAATCCAATTATTTTTGCAAATATTTCCTGGTCTTGCCAGAAAGGAGCCGGTTCTATCTGCACTGCAAGCCAGATAAAAAAAGTAACAGCTATCTGTGTTATGAAAGCAATAAAAATCATTTTGTGCGTCTCTTTTCTTCCAAACTTTTCATTTACTATATCAGTTAGAAGAAAAGTTACAGCAAAAACCAAAGTAGCAGCAGTTGAATAAAAAGTATAAAATCCTAAATTAAATTCGGCTATTTTGTAGGCGAGTATGTTGCTTATTAGAACAAAAGCGACATATAATCCAATTAGAGCGTCTGGTTTGTTATATTTTCTTGCATACCAGGAGCCGAATAAAGAAAATGCTGTTATAAGGCAAATCCAAATAATGATAAATAAAAGTGTCATATTGGACTAAAAGAAGTTGATTTTTTAAATTAATTGGTTTGGAAAATAGCAAAAAAATAAAGCAGCAAATAAAAAACTAGTGAGCTGCGAAGACATCGATGTCAATATTAACATCTGGAAATTCTTCCTTCTTCTCTTCTGGCTGTTCTTCTGTTTTTGCTTCGCTAACTTCTTCCTTCTTCTCTTCTGGCTTTTCTTCTGTTTTTGCTTCGCTAACTTCTTCCTTCTTCTCTTCTGGCTTTTCTTCTTCTTTTGCCTCTTCTGGCTTCTTTTCTTCTGTTTTTTTCTTTCTTGGCATGTAAATGGGTAGATAGTTAGTTTTAAAAACCTTACTACCTTGATTAAAACATGAAAAAAAAGGCGGTTTATATAATTGTCATAGTAATTTTGATTATTCTAGTAATTTTGCTGGTTTGGGGGCTTATTGGAGCAAATGAGGCAAAAGATCCCGGAGTTAGTTGTGATACAGGTATTGGAGATTCTTTATGCTGGAAATGGCATACAAATGCATTAGGGCAGTTCCAAGAGGCTATTGAAGATTTGCAAGATAAATAAACTATATAAACTATATATACTCTTATTTGGCTCTTTTTCTTTATGCACTATCACTTACTTTTAACTGAAAGCTGCAATTCTAACTGCAGGTACTGCTATGAGAAATCGCTTACAGAGTTTGATAATGGCTTAGATAAGAAGTTTAAATTTGATTTTTCTTCGCCTGAAAAACTTGAAATAGCCATCGAAAAACTGAAAAAATTTCTTGAAAAAGATAAAGAAGCGGTATTGGTGTTTTATGGCGGAGAGCCTCTTCTTGAAATTGAGAAAATAAAGGAAATAATTGATAAAATAAATGTATCATTTAGAATGCAGACAAATGGAAAACTGCTTGATAAGTTGCCAACTGAATATTTGAACAAAATTGATAAGATTCTTGTTTCTTTGGATGGAACAAAAGAAAGGACAAATTATAACCGAGGAGAAGGGACCTATGATAAAGTTATGGGAAATGTGCATATGATGAGAAAAGAGGGCTATAAGGGAGAGTTAATAGCTAGAATGTGTATCTCTTCTGAATTTCCCGATTTGTTTGAACAAGTTTTGCATCTTATTGATATTGGATTTTCTTCTGTTCATTGGCAATTAGATGCCGGATTTTATAAAAATGACTTTAATAAAAAGAAATTTGAAAAATTTGTAGCAGAGTATGATGGGTCAGTTGAAAAATTGATTAATTTTTGGATCAGTGAGATGAAAAAAGGCAGGGTTTTGAGATTATATCCTTTTTTAGGAATTGTGGAAAGCCTGCTTAAAGGAGAGAAAACAAAATTAAGATGTGGCGCAGGGCATGCGGGATATGCTATAACTACAAATGGGAAAATTGTTGCTTGCCCTATTATGAATTGTATAACTGATTTTGAAGCTGGGAACTTAAATAGTAATATAAAAGAGCTGAAGAAATTTGAGGTTGGAGGAGAGTGTATTAAATGTAGTTATTTGGACCTTTGCGGTGGGAGATGTTTGTATTCAAATAAAGCTGAATTATGGCCAAAAGAAGGAATGGAACTTGTATGCAAGACAGTTAAATTTTATATTGATAAGTTCAAAGAAAAAATGCTTGAGATTGAAGAGATGATTGAAACTGGGAGAATAAAAAAAGAGGATTTTGATTATGAGAAATATTTTGGGCCAGAGATAATTCCATAATCTTTATATACACTGCCTTCTTTAAGGAATTATGGCAAAAGCAAAGCAGACAAAAGCTAAAGCAAAACCAAAGAAAGAGCCGAAGGTAAAAAAAGCTCCGAAAGCACCTAAAGCGAAAAAAGCAAAGCAAGCACCAAAAGCTGCGGCGAAGAAAAAGGAAAAAGTTGCGGAGAAACCAGAAATCAAGGAAAAATCTCTTGGTGAGGTGTCTAACTATTTCGAGCACGTGCAGGCAGCTGCTATAAAGTTGGAAGCCCCTATAAAAGTGGGAGATACCATACACGTAAAAGGCGGCGAAGTGGACTTTGAGCAGAAAGTTGAGAGCATGCAGATAAATCGCGTGCCTGTAACATCTGCAAAGAAAGGCGATGAAGTTGGGATAAAAGTCAGCAAGCACGTTAGAAAAGGCTACAAGGTTTACCTAAAGTAGGCTCTGAGTTATATTTATAAATGAATTTCTTTTATTTATTTGAAATTATTTTGGAGCTATTTTTATAAATATATACGTGAATTTATGGGCAGGACTATTTTAAAAAGGATTAAATTAGCAAAAAGACATAAAATATTTACAAACTGTTTTGGAACTTCTCTTTATATTGTAGGCATTCTTAATAAAGATAGGTTTGTTTCTCGTGTGTGGGATTACGAACCAGAAATAGAAAAATTAGCCAGATTAGACAAACCAGAATTGGGTTCTTTAGTTATTTTTAGAAAAGGAACAGGGAAGGGTAGGTACATAGACCATATGGCATTGGTATTAAGTGTGAATCCTACAAGAGTCATTCAGAGAGAATTGGATGGACATTCTATAGGAGAAAAAAATATTGAGAGAGTCATTAGAGACTATGATATTTTAGAAACAGAGTATAGAAGACCCTCAATTCCTTTTAGATAATATCGACATTTCTTTTAGCAATCAAAAACATTTAAAAAGATTCGAGTTATTAACAAATTGAGTGCTCCTGTAGTCTAGTGGCCAAATTTCCATAATCTACTGATTTGGAGAGGCTATGGATAGCGCCCTCTCGAGCGGTGAGTTTAAATCGATGAGATAATAACTCAGTCCTCTTGGACAACTGCAATCTCTGGCAAGAGTTTGACACAAGAAATTGTTGAAGACTTACGCACCTGAGAAATCTGAAGGAGAACGGCGCTGACCCGAGTTCAAATCTCGGCGGGAGCATGATGAGGGCTGAAACGCCCTCAATTATTTTCTCTTATTAATTAAACGAGATTTGAACGAGCAGAGTTCAAATCTCGCGAGGAGTATCTCATTTTCTCGACGATAAAAATTATTTTGAAAATAACTCGGCGTGAGAATTATCCCTTGGAAATAGAAGGAATTAAAAACCTAATAAAATTATAAGCAATATGAAAAAGAGAGGATCCAGTTTAATTTTGATATTGTTAGCGGTAGTTGTTTTTATTGTAGTCACAATACTAATAGTATCATTTTTATTATGGAAAAGTTCTGATAAAATAGAAAACGAAGAGCCTGCTAAGGAAGGGTCTACATCTTCTGAAGAAATGAGCAAAGAAGAGATCCAGCCAGAATCTATTTGCCAGAATGAATGTGTGAAAGAGGGGCTTAAAGCATGTTATAATGATACTGAATATAAGGTTTGTGGGAATTATGATTCTGATAATTGCTCAGAATGGAGTTCAATCAGCTATTGTGAAAATGGAACAAGCTGTATGATTGGCAATTGTATAGCAACTAATCCGGTTAATTCAGATGTTGATTACTGGGCAGTTTTGGTTTTTGCTCCTATAACTGAAGATTATACTGAAAGTAATGAAGCTGATCTTTTAAAAGAAATGCTTATTAGCAAAAATTGGAAAGAAGATCATATAAGAGTTTTAAAAAGAGAAGAAGCTACTCATGATAATTTTTTAGCCGCTTTAGAGTGGCTTGCAGATAATTCTGATTCCAATGATGTAATATTATTATCTATAGATGCTCACGGTTCACCAACTTCTATTCTTCTTGCTAACGAATATCTTATGGAATATTCTGAAATAGCACAAGAGCTTGACAAGGTTAATTATAAAGGACTTGGTATCATGTTGAGTGCATGTGACTCAGCTGAAGCAATTCCGATTTTAAAAAAAGAAAATAGAGTTATAATCTTACCTTCGGCGTCATTTCCAACAACCTTTAATCAAGCTTTGTTAGGTTTTGGGGATATAGAAGGGAATAACGATAATTGGGTATCATTGGAAGAAGTTTATAATATTTATTCTAATATTCACTTAATTGAATCTATAATTCAAGATGATTATAATGGAGAGCTTAATATTGTTTCCCCTAGTACTGATCTTCGTTATTTGGATCAATATAGCATAAAAGGAGATCATATTGATGGGATGATGGTTGGTCCCAGAATGCAGAATGAGAATAGTTATTTGGCTCAATCATTCAAACCTAATTATCCTATCCTCACTGGAGTAAGGATAGATCTTTCTCGGGAAAACAATCCAGGACCATTAACAGTTTCAATCAGGAAAGATTTGTCTGGCTCGGATTTAACTTCTATAATTCTTAATCAAGAGGAGTTTTATTATGAAGGTAATTTTCCATTTTCAAAATTCTACGAGTTTGATTTTCCAGATATTGAAGTTATTCCAGGTGAAACTTATTATATAGTTATTGGGGCTCCTGATGCCGTTTATAAACCATTTACCAATAATTATTATAGTGTTCTTTATAATGCAGCTTATCAAGAAGATTATTATTCAGAAGGAAAGTTATTTACTTTTTATAATCCTTCTTCAAAAGAAGATGGGGGAGTCTGGTATCCAGTAGAAAACGATTCTCGCTTCAGTTCTTTTGTTACTGAGCCAGGTTTTGATTTATTTTTTGCCACCTTTGGAAAGCCTAAATAAGTTTAGATATTAAGAAAAAGATCAAGAAAATACAAGAATTTTTCAAGACCCAAAAATAATAGGTGTAAAAGAAGATAATCGGTGAATTTTTATTTTCTTTACTAAATGTGACCTCGGTTACTCCGCTTTCAAATCTCAGACCAAAAGGTTTATAAATACTTATTTACTTATGTAAGTAAAATGTTACTTAATAACAATGCCTTTAAAGTTTTAGCTGAATTTTCTTCTGATTATTCTAAAAGGATTTATGGGGGGCAGGTTGCAAAAAAGCTTAAGATGAACCAAAAAACTGTTGCAAATGTGCTGAATTTTTTGGAAAAGCAAAATATTCTTAAGTATTCAACAGAAGGCAAGAATAAATACTATTTTCTTAATAAATTAAATCCTCAAATTCCAGATATTCTTAAAATTCTGGAGATTGGAAGAAAGAACAATTTTTTTGATAAATACCCTAAATTGAAGGAGCTTTTTATTGCTTTGGAGAAGAGAGCTGAGGGCATATTAGTCATTTTCGGAAGTTATGCTAATTTTACAAGCAATGAAAAATCCGACCTTGATGTTTTTGTCATGGGTAAAATAAGGGAAATAAGAGATTTGGAAGAAAAATATACGATAAAGATAAATGTAGTAAAGTCCAACAGAGAAAAATTTAATAAAGATGACGTTTTTATCAAAGAGATAATTAAAAATCATATAATTTTAAAAGGAGTTGAAGAGTTTATCGAGTTAATATGGTAAGCTTGAAATGGTGTTGCAACAAGAAGGAGGGCATTCGCCTTATTGAACCTAATGAGAATCTTTCTTCTGGGTATATTAAAATGGCTGAAAATGCTATTGGGACAATGAATCGCGAGAAAGGCTTAAACCTTCAATTTGCAATTTCTGCATGTTATTATTCTATGTACTATTCACTTTACTCAATTCTAATGAAAATTGGAATAAAATGTGAAATTCACGCATGCACTTTGGAATTTATGAAGAAGCTTCTATCTAGTTTTTACTCAGAGGAGGACTGCAAAATAATCAGCAGGGCTTTTGATGCTAGGAATGCTTCTCAATATTATGTTGATAAAATTGTTGCTAAAGAAGACATAGATTTTGTCTTCTCTAACGCCTTACCTTTCTTGACTAAATCTAAAGACATTTTGTCAAAGATAAATGAAAAAGATATTTTAGAAACTAGAAAACAGGTAGAAACAATAATTAAGGCGTAGAATTTTACTAAATGTGAGCTCGGTTCCTCCGCTTTCAAATCTTGCGAGGAGCATTTAGGGAATTCCCGTATTTATGCGGGAGTTTCTTTTTATTTTTCTTGAAAAATAGAAAGGGTTAAAAACTAAAAAATAATTATAAGTGATATGAAAAAAGAAACTATTAAAGAAAGACCGAAATATACTTTTTCTATTAAATCATTTATCATCTCGTTTATCTTCTTCTTTTTACTTTCGATTATCATAAACTTTCTTATTCATCCTGATAAACTTAAGCCGATAACTGAATCGTGTGTGCCAAGATATTGTCATACTAGTGTAAATACTATGGAGAATGAAGTGTATATTGGTTCTAATCCTGAAGGCTATAAAACCTGTATGCAAATAAGAAGAGTTGAAGCATATCAGTACTCAATTATGTATAACTCCAGTGAAGATTGCCTCGGTGCTCCAAAAAAACAGTTGTGTTATACAGTCCTAGCATCTAAAACAAAAGATGTAAATGATTGCAATGGAGATGATTATTGTACCTATCTTTTAGCTATTGGGGTCAACGATGAAAATTTATGTAATAACATTTCAACTATTCAAGGGCAGGCATATTGCAACTATCAACTTGCATTAAGAAAGAGAGATTCAGCTCTTTGTGAAAAGATAAATTCCTCTGAAGTTTATGGTTGTCATCAAGATTGTGTTATTACATTTATGGACATGAAACATTCACCAGCAGCAAATTCACCAACAAATCTTGTAATATGCAATACTGACTGTATGCGTTTGTACTACTATTTGAATGATAGAGAGGTATTTTATTTTAATGACGAAATTATTGCATAAATCAAGAAAGTTTTACTAACTGTGAGCTTGGTTCCTCTGCTTTCAAATACTTAAAAACTTATTAATATAGAACATAATTTTATCTTTCTGTGCGGGATTAATTGAAACTTCTTCTCCATAGCTTGTAGGCTTGCTGAACAGTATTCCTTCTTTCTTTAGCTCTTTTGTCATGTCTTTGACTCGCCCTCGAATTTCTGGAGGAAATCCTTTAGGGAGATTATCAACTGAAGTATGAGAATGAGAGAGTTTTCCAAGTCTAGTTAACTTATGCAAAATTTTGCCTTTTATTTCTTCATCTGTCCACATTTTTTTAACCACTATCCCCCTTTTCTAAAGTCTGTATAAACATACTTTCAACAGTTAAGTTTAAATACTTTTCTATTTTCAGACTTCTATGGAAGAAACTTCAAAAATTAAAATTTTTGACGGTCATCAGAAATCTAAAAAGATTTCTGATAAATCATTATTAGTAAAATTTTTAGGAGAGAATCCTTTATTTAAGATACTTGATTTCCTAATTGAAAACAAAGGAATGGATATGAGCAAAAAAGATATAATCGAAGGTGCAGGAATTTCAAGAGCTGCTTTGTTTAACAAATGGGAACAATTAGAGGAAAACGAGATAGTCTGTGTCACACGAAAATTTGGTAAGACCAAGCTTTACACTTTAAATTCTAAAAGCCCAATTGTAAAAAAATTATTAGAACTAGAAACCGTATTGATTTCAAGAGTATTGGATACTGCTAATAAGAAAGAGCTAGTTGAAGTTTGTGCATAAACTGGTTTAAGGTGTCATTATCTTCTTATTTTTTGCTAATTGTTATCTCGGTTCCTCCGCTTTCAAATCTCTTGAAGAGCACTTTTTTCTTTGAGATAATATTTCTTCCAGAACAACGTTTATAAGGACTATATCCCTTAGTTTAATATAAAAAAGAGATAAAATGAAAAACAATTTCGGTTTTAATACGCTAAATTTTAATCCTTATGGAAAAAAACATAAGAGGAGTTTAGGAACTAATGAGAAACACATTCTTTATGATGCTGCAGGACATAGATGTGTAAATCCCTATTGTAGAAAGAAGATAAGCGAATCAGAAATGCAGATAGGACATAAGAAAGCATATTCCAAAGGAGGAATTACTAACTTAAGCAAGTCTATTTGTCTTTGTTCTGCTTGTAATAGAAAGCAAGGGACTGATAGCTGGGAGAAGTTCTTAAAAAAACAGGCAATAGCTATAGGACAAGCAGAACCTAAGCTTAGAAAATCAAAGCATAAAAAGACAATGAGAAAAAGAGAATCACAAAAACTTAGAATGCTTTCTTATAAAGAACTTATGAATTAAAATAAAAAGCGTATAGAAGTTCTTAATAAATGTTATAGCAGTTTACCCATGTTCAAATCTCTGGCGCAAAGGGTTTTCAATCCCCAATTATAAAAAAGATACCTAATTGAAAACTTTTTGGAGCACTTTTTATATTTTTCTTTAGATTTGAATTCCCAGGAATATAGAACCTGGCCAAAATAACGAAGAATTAGATCCCTGGAAACATATAGAAAAATACCCGGAATGGAAAGAAGAATATTAAATCTCTAACTGAAGCAGATATTTTCGTATATAGTATATTTCAGCATAGATATATATTTATACTAAATAACCACTTTAAAATGACATAACAAAATGGACAAAGCTAAATTTAAAATTTTGATTTTTGCACTGCTTTCTATTGCGATTATTTTATCTGTGCAATTTGTTGCTGCACAATCGCCCGTAGATCTTGGAACAGCCTGCAATTTCACAATTCTGTCAAAATCAGGGATTACTAATATTCCTACATCGGTTATTACTGGAAATATTGGAACGAGTCCAATCACCGGAGCTGCTATTGGTGTAACATGCGCAGAAGTGACTGGTACAATATACGATAATGATGGTTTATATACAGGTGGCGGTGGTGGAAGTACTGCATGTCGGGTGACTGACGCCGCATTACTTACCACGGCTGTAAGTGGCATGGAAGCAGCGTACACTGATGCTGCCACACGAGCTTCGCCGGATTATATTGATCTTGGAGCTGGGAATATTGATGGGATGACACTCCTTCCTGGCCTCTATAAATGGGGGACTGGGGTTTCAATACCTAACGGGGTCATTCTCTCGGGCGGCCCAAATGATGTCTGGATATTCCAGATAGGGCAAGATCTCACAGTTGGCAGCGGTGCTGTTGTTACTTTGAACGGCGGTGCACAGGCAAAGAACGTCTTCTGGCAAGTCGCCGGCCAAGCTACACTTGGAACCACCTCTATTTTCAATGGAAATATATTAAGCCAAAATCTTATTGCAATGAATACTGGCGCAAAATTAAACGGAAAAGCATTGGCGCAAACAGCAGTTACATTAGATTCCAATATCATTACATCTAATCAATGTACCGGAACAACAACTCCTATTTGTGGAGATGGCAATTTAGCTTCTAACGAGGAATGCGATGATGGCAATAATATTGATGGAGATGGCTGTTCTGCTACATGTAAAATAGAAGCGCCCATAATTCCAGAATTCGGGTTTTATGTTGGAATTTTGACATTAATTGGAGCTGTTGGAATATTCTTTGTGATCAGAAGAAAATAATTCTTATTCCACTTTTAAAAACAAGGCTAGAATTTTTATAAACTTCTATATTATGTGTATATATAGTAACTATGTAACAATTGTGATTGTGTGACTCCTTTTTGCATGCCTGGAACAATATATAATTCAACACAGTGTGGACAAATAGACCTTGGAGAATGTTCTTATGGTGCAGAAACTAGAACATGCGATGAAAGTAGGCTAGGGAGAGACAGGGTATGTGAAGGAGATTCTGAAAATAAGGAAGACTCCCGTTTGGCATCTTCTGGTGAAACTGAAGATAGGTAATTCTTAATTAAGTTCTATAACATTTTATATGGTAGCTCGGCGGGAGCATCTTTTGTCTTTTTATTTCACAAACTAAATAACCCTTTTTAGGCATTTATAAAAGAGAAGTCTATAGTCATACAACAAAGTATTATGAAATACCGCATCTCTATATATACTTATTTTTCTCTAAATAATTATAAGGGAGGGTTAAAAAATGTTTGATTCTAATTCGTGCGCCATATGCGGGTATCCTATTACCGATCCAGTATGCAGAAATTGTTATATTAAACAAACAGAGGTTTTACTAAATGATAAAAAGTTGCATCCTACAGCTAATGAGATTCTCTTGAGCAAGATAAAAAATAAATTTCCTATGGAAACTCTAAACGACACAGAATGCATATTATGCAGGCGGGAAAATGTTACTATATGCGGTTATTGTTTTTCAGTTATTCTCATGAGGACATTCAGAGAACTAAATTTTTCTGAAAGATTTATTAAGAATTTAGGATACAATCCAATGTATGAATAAATTTATTAGGGAAATTAAAGTGTATCATACACGGAAATATTAATGAAATAATACACTTTTAGATATAACTAGGGCATGGTTAAATTTTTTATAGCAGTTAAACTCCGCTTATTCTTAAAATCGAAAAAATTATAAATACCCTTATCTTAAGTAAATCATGACTGATGAACTGATAATAAAAGCTTTTGAATCAGTGGGCATACCTAAAATGCAGACTCTCGTTTATCTTGACCTTCTTAAAAATAAAGAGTCTACTGCAACACAAGTTTCAAAAAGGACTAAGATGCATAGGGCTAATGTATATGATACTCTGACAAAACTTAAGGAAAGAAATCTTGTTTATTTAGCCACTAAGGAAGGAAAGCAGGTATTTGCTGCCCTGCCTACAGAACTAATTCTTAATGAAGAAAAAGATAAATTAGAAAACCTGAAATCAGCGATGAATTATATAAAAACAACTTATGTATCAGGACAGACTCCAAAGGTTTATACTCTCGAGGGATTAAATGCAGTTAAAAGCATTTTATTTAGCTTACTTGAAAAAAAATCCGATGTTTGGATATATGGCTTGGCAGAAAATGAAAACTTGATTAATGTTCTTAATGATAGGCTAATGCATTCTTTTCATCTTGAAAGAATAAAGCATCATATTGAACTTAAAATGCTTTTTTATAAGATTCCTATGGAAGAAGTTAAAACACTCAGCAATCTAAAATTTACAGAAGCAAGGCTGCTGCCAAAAACACAACAGTCAAAGACTTCCCAGATAACCCAGATAGTCTGCGATGGCTCTGTTTATATTACTCTCTGGATTCATCCAATCTATACCATCGTAATAGAGAATGATATTATTGCAAAAGAATATCTTGATTTTTATAATATTCTTTGGAATTTTTCTGAAAAAGTTGTGTGATGATTTATAACCAGTCTCTAACTCTTCTTCTCATTCTTTCACTAAATGTTGGTTGTCTTCTTTTTACTAGTGCATTAAATCCTAAAGCAACAAACGCCCCTATAACTGCGCCGATGCCTGCTGCAATAGTTATAGATTTCCATGGGTTTTCTTCTATATATCTCGCGGTTTTTAGTTTAGCTGTCCCTATTTTTTCTCCAGTGAGTTCTGCAAAATCTCCCACTTTTTCTCTAACTTTTCTAATAACTCCTCTATCCTTTTTTCTTTGTGGCATTTTTACCTCCTTAATTTGATTATTATCCCTAAAAATAATAAAATCAATCCAATAATTCCGAATGCTAGTGTTTTAGTTAGTGAGAAATATTCTACCAATAAAAACACCAAAGCTATAGATATAAAGATTAATGATGCTAAGAGTATCAAGGAACTAAATACATTTAATATGAATCTTCTTTGCAAATCGATTACATTCTTTTTTATCTTATAAATAATTCTATCTTCACTATTTTCTAGGTCTTCTATGAAGTTGTACACTGCACTTTTAGCAATTTTTTTAAGGAAATTTAAAAATACCATATTTTTTATAGATAACCTAACTTTTTAAGAATGAGTGTTTTGTAATATATATTTTCTGAGCGGGATTAATCGCGTTTTAAAGTATCCTCTCATACAACAGTTATACTAGGCTACTGCGCTAGCATATATACTCCATTGACTATGATATATTACAAAGGAGGAAAAAATAAAATGACAACTATACAAAGAATAAGAAGCGACATAGCAACGATAGACAGAAGAGAAACTACAGACAAGGCAGTAATGGACAACCGAGACAGAAATGACGAACTGACTAAGGTAAGAAGAGATAAGGCAGATAAAACTGTTATGGATAACAGAGCAAGAAACGACGAAACAACCGCCAATAGAAGAGAAGCAAAGAATGGAGATACTGGCATAACATTACAAAGAATAAGAAGCGACATAGCAACAATGGACAAAAGAGAAATGACCGATAAGGCAGTAATGGACAACCGAGACAGAAATGACGAATTGACTATGGAGAGAAGAGATAAGGCAGATAAAACTGTTATGGATAACAGAGCAAGAAACGACGAAACAACGGCCAATAGAAGAGAAGTAAAGGGCGCTAGCATAGCTATATGTTAAAATGACAACTATATTAATATCTTTGCTGATATTGGTAGTTTTTTCAGTTGTAATCTTTTTTAGTTTCATCTAAAGGAAAATGGCAAATACAAAAAATGAGCATGTATCCCCAAAAGATGGTGGATGGATAGTAAGGCATGAAGGAAGCAAGAAAATTTCCAGACTATTTGAAAAAAAGAAAGATGCAGTGCAATATGCAGGCATAATTGCCTCAAATGATGGCGGCTTGGTAGTTACCCATAAATACAATGGGCAATTTGAAGATTTCATGCATGGAAATCAGATTCATGTAAGAGCCCATAAAATAGTTCCTTTAATCACTGGAACTATTGAAAACCCAAGATTTGCTAGAGAAGTAAAGAATTTTATTGCAAATCTTGAAGGGGATCAAGAATCAAAACACTCAAGAATGAGCGTTCTTGAGATAAGACATCCTATTGTTAACAACATTGACCCAATCATACAAACAATGATTTCGGTTTAGAAAAAGACTCCTGGGATATAATTGGTAAGAGATACACTATATTCCAGAGAGCCTATTTTATTAAAGGGATAAAATATAAATAATCAAATCAAAAATGACAAAATTAAAAAATAATGTAGAAAAATTGAACGCCTTAATTCAAGAAGGCAGTATTATGGAAGCTTTTGAAAGATATTATGGCGAAAATGTAGTTATACAAGTTAATGGGAATCCTCCTATAACCGGAAAAGAGCAGAACAGAAAGAGAGAAATGATCTTTCTACAGGAAATAGAAAAATTGAACAGTGCAGAAATAAATTCAGTAACTTTTGGAGGAATTGATGATAATGTTTCAATGACTGAATGGGCTATAAATATTGAAAGCAAAGAAGGAGTTAAAAAAATAATTTATCGTGTAAATGTCCAGCACTGGAAAGACGATAAAATAATAAATGAAAAATTATATTTTTGCGGTGACCAAAAATTTTAGATTATTATCGAAGAAATCTAGAGTTCTATAGCACATTTAGTACCGCAGAGATATGTATTTATAATTAATTTTGAGTAACAAAAAAAAATATAGTTTAGAATGAAATAATGCTTAAATACCACTTTAGGGTTAATATAACATGACTAAGGATAAAGGTGTTTAATATGCATCATAACTATTTTAGTATAATGGCAGAAAAAATGGACAAAGCTAAATTTAAAACTTTGATTCTCACACTGCTTTCTCTTGCGATTATTTTATATGCGCAGATTGTTGCTGCACAACCAACTGTAAATCTAGGGACAGCTGACAATTTTGTGATTCTATCAAAATCAGGGATTACTGATGTCCCTACATCTGCAATTATTGGAGATGTTGGAACTACTCCAATCACTGGTGCTGCTATTGGTTTATCGTGTGCAGAAGTGACTGGGATAATATATTCAGTCAATGGTGCTGGTCCTCTTCCATGTAGAGTGACGAATGCTGCACTACTGAACACAGCTAGAATTGATATGGAAGCAGCATACACTGATGCTGCTGGAAGAACTCTACCAGACCAAACTGGACTTGGATCTGGAGATATTAGTGGGATGACCTTAACACCAGGGCTTTACAAATGGACTACTGGGCTTTTGATAAACCCAGGTACTGCTCCGGATACAAGTGGCGTCACTCTTGACTGCTTGGGCAACTCAAGTTCTGTCTTCATTTTTCAGATAGGGCAAGGTCTAACAGTAGGCAGTGGCGCGGTTGTTACTCTGAAAAATGGCTGCCAAGCAAAGAACATCTTCTGGCAAGTCGCTGGCCAAACAACGCTTGGAACAACCTCTATTTTCAATGGAAATATTCTGGATAAAAACGCGATTGTGTTAAATACTGGCGCAGCATTATGTGGAAGAGCATTGGCGCAAACGGCAGTTACATTAGACACCAACCATATTTCTGCAGTATGTGGAGGTATAAACTCAACAATCCCTAGTTTGACAAATATCACATTATCGCCAACATCAGCAAATCTTACTGTCGGATCTGCCCTACAGTTGAATGTTACAAGCCTTGATCAGTTTGGCTTACCTATAGTTGCGAACATTTCTTATACTTCAAGTAATTCATCTGTTGCTACAGTAAATGCTACAAGCGGCCTTGTTACTGCTGTTGCTTCTGGCAGTGCTGTAATTACTGCGACGAGTGGAAATGTAAATGCAACAAGTGTGATTACTGTAAAAACAACTGGCCAAAAATCAATCCCGGTCATGAACGACAAATTATTTATATTGCTCATATTATTCGCATTGATATTGGGACTTTATGGCCTCAAGAAATATGGCAGATAAGGAATTTGTGAAAAAATCAATATTTTTTATCTTAAAATTCTTTAGTGTTTTTCTTTTATTGAGTTGGTTCTTTAATCTGAGACCAATAACTGACTTTTTCATAAACTTCTTTGTTTTGGTGACAAGGTGCTTCCTTTTAATAACAGGAAAAGGAACAGCGAACATAGTGAATAATGAGCTTGTCATTAACCCAATTTCTATAATCGTGGCAAAAGAATGTACTGGAGTGGCAATGTACTCACTATTCATTGCTTTTGTTGTAGCATATGGCATCTCAAGAAAAACCTACAAATACAGCATTTTTGGTTTGTTTATGCTAATAGGCCTTAATATCTTGAGGCTGTTTACTATACTTATTTCGACATTTTTTGGTATAAAAATCTTCAATTTTGTTCATGACTTTCTTTGGCCATCAACTTTTTTTGTCTTCACATTAATAGCAATATTATTCTATATCAAGAAAACCTCTTGTTTTTCTCGCGGATTTTCTGAAGGCTCAGAAATGCAAAAATTTAACAACATCTCTGACATCAAAAAGAGCTCAAAATGAAATCCTTTAAATTTTTCCTGACCGCTGCTGAAATTAATTTAGTCTTGTTTATCTTTGTCTATTTGCAACCAGTAAGCCCTTTAAGATTAGTTGTAGGTTATATGACAAGCTTTTTCGTGTTTATATTCGGTGTCGGATTAAGGGTTAGTGTCATTTTATCCAAAGATACATGCATCCTGGCCACAGCAACAGGAAATCTAATACTCTACCAGACTTTCTATGAGTTTCTCACAATCATATCTTTAACTATCCCTCTTTATCTGAACTCCTGGAGGAAACTATTAAAAAAACTAGTGGTACTCCTGGCCATAATGATCGGCTACTACGTTTTATTGTATGGTGCTACAATCTTGCTTCTTCAGAACGGCTTCAAGGTTCCCTGGCTGCTAACTTTTATAAGATTCAACACAGAATCTTTCATGATACTAGCTTTTGGTCTGATCTGGTTCTTTGTCAACAAAAATGATATTCTGAAGAGGATATATCCTATGAGAGAACACTAAGATACAAATGCTCCTTCTAGAGAGATTAGGAAATGTTTTCTAGTATCTTAGAATTTAAGCATTCAAAAGTTGTATATAATTATACAGCGCAAGTATATATATCCTAATCACTTTAATAAAAAGGAGGAAAAAATGAACAAGAAAGGAGTAACAGGCTGGTTGATTTGGGCAATAATCTTTTTAATAGTAGCCATAGTTGCTGGAGTATTTGGATTTGGACTTATTTCAGGAGTTTCATATACAATAGCAAAATGGTTAGCAGTAATTTTCATAGTTTTATTTATAATTTCATTAATAGCCCATACAATAAAAAGAGCTTAAAAATTTATTAGTTTTTTTAATTTTTTGATCTTAAATTTTCATAATCTTAAATTTAAATCGGAGGAAAAATACAAAATGGCAAAGAAAAGCAGAGGCGGCCGAATGAAGGCTGCAAAAGGAAGAGCAAAATCAGGAAGACCTGGCGGCAAAGGTCATGTTAAAAACAGGCCTGCTGGAAAAAATATAATGAGGACTTAAAATGGCCTTTGGATATGGCGGGGGTATATTGGGAATTGTCGCATTAATATGTGCAATTTGGGTAATATACGATGTGCTTGCAAATAATAAGAAATTATCTGACGGCATGAAAGTGCTGTGGATAATACTTGCTGTACTTTTTAGCATAATCACGGCAATAGTATATTATTTCATTGGTAGAAATAATCAGAATGATTTATTTAGAAAAAAATAAAATATAAAATAGGAGATATATAAAATGGAACAAACAAAAGAAGATAAGCTAGATGAAATAAAAAGTTGTATAAATCAAAAAGATAGTTTATACTATATTCATAGAAAGGATATTGAAGCTTTTGAAAAAAACAGCAAGCTAGATGGAAAAGATACAATACCCATAATGACCTATGGAGATTATGTAATCTATCTAAAAGCAGATTGTTCTTCTATTCCCAACATTCCATTATCTAATTTTAATTATACTTCAGGGACTTTTGAGAAAAAATGGGGGCCGGACCATAAAACTATTGTTTTAACACCAAACCATTCAAGCGTTAGGAAAGTTGAGATTGAGATTCAGGGAATAGACATCCATAATATGAAATTATTGCCTGACAAAACCGGGGATGTAATTGAAGATACTGCCAAGATAAAAATAACAAGGCATTACAGGTTTGCTGAAGGGGATTCTGAAAATAAAGGGGATTCTATTTCAGCTTCTCCTGGCGAAACAAAAGCCAGGTAATTCCAGGAATGTGGATGAAACTATGGCTGCCAATAATTCATATCAGAGAATAGTTCCGTTTGTACTATTCGCACTGGCGTTAGTTCTATTGTTTGTGCTAGTCAGGCCGATGATAAATATTCTTTTAAGCAGTATTCTTCTTGCATACATTTCTTTTCCTTTTTATAAGAGAATAGTCAAAAAGATACCAAATGAATCTATTTCAATTATTTTATCTTTATTCATTATATTTATTCTTATACTAATTCCATTCGCTTTTTTAGTTTTGGGAATTGGGCAGCAGGGATATTATTTCTATAATTCATTATCAAGCACTGTTGCGAAAGGAGCATTATTTGGTTTCGGATGTGTTAGCGAAGAATCAAAAGTATGTTTGCTTCTCAACCAGGCAGAAAAATTCAGTTTAGAACAATTGTCAAAGTTTGGTTTTGACAAGCAACTGCAGAAATATCTGCCCGTTTTGGAGGAGAAAATAAACAACTTTATTATGAGACTGCCGCTCCTAGTCGCACAAATTTTTCTTACATTGGTTATAACCTTTTTTCTCCTAAAAGAGCGAGAGAGCATATTAAAAAAAGTTGTTAAGTTACTTCCAATGGAAGAAAAGACAACAAAAAGGCTTATGAAGAAATCAGGGGATATAGCTCATACGGTGATTTATGCACAATTATTTGTTGCATTTGTTCAGGGGATTGTTGGAGCGATAGGGTTTTACATATTTGGCGCTCCTTTTCCTATATTATCAGGGGTTTTGATAGCATTCTGCGCTTTGCTTCCTTTGATTGGAGCAGCCATTATATGGCTGCCTGCTTCGTTATTCTTAATCTTCAGCGGGTATTTTTCTCAGGACTATTGGGTGTTAGGCAAAGGCATAGGTTTATTTTTATACGGCCTTTTAATAATAAGTACAATTGACAATATTTTACTTGCGAAAATAGTGCACGCAAAAGCTAAGATAAATCCCGTAACAGTAATTATTGGAGTTATAGGGGGAGCCAGCATGTTTGGGATTGTTGGAATATTTATTGGCCCAGTATTATTGCCTTTGCTTATAACTTATTTTGAAACGTTTAAAGAAAGGTTTGAGTAATTTATAACTAAACATAATTTGAGGCAAAAATCCTATCAATTATCACCTTTTATATGGCGGTTCTGGCAAAGCATTTTATTTTTTAGATAAATATTAATATCTTGTCTCGCGTGTATTTTATGAAAAGCATGAGAAATAAATTTGTTTGCCAGGGTTGTGGAGAATGTTGTAATGGATTTGGAAAGGGAAAAAATAGCAGCCTGCCTTTATTTGAATGGGAAGTTGAACAATACAAAAATCTTGCAAATCAGAAAGGCATTAATATGAATATAAAGCCCCTGCATTATTTTCTTGATAAGAAATCCGGTTTTGTATTCTGTTTGAATTATGGAATGTTTAATCAGCCGTGTCCATTCTTGCAAGAGAATAAATGTTCTATCTATAATGATAGAGCATTAATCTGTAAACAATTCCCCCTCCTTAATACCCCTGAGATTGTCAAAGAAAATAAAGAAGCTATGAAAACTAATAATATTGAGGCTTCAGATTTCTTTTTGCATTGCCCAAACTTTGAAAACAAAAAACAATTTGAAGAAAATTTTAAAATAGGCGAGGCAACTTCGGTAGAAGAAATAAAAAATTACTTGAAAGAAGTTTATGGTGACTGCTATGACTGTGCTCTACAATCTAATTTTATAAAGAAAATTCAATCTAATTTTTTACAGAGTATGGTTGAAAAAAAGATAATAAAGTTAAGAAAAATAAACGAGTTGGATTTAAACAAATATAGGATTATCCCATTTTTTGATTTCCTGATTTATAAGGGCATTATAGACAACAATACAAAAGAATATTTTATCAACTCATTTAAAGATAAAGAAGCTTTTAAAGAATTTCTTAAAAAGAGATAATTTTAAAAATAAGAGATAATTAAATAGGAGATGCTAGATACAAGAGAAGGGACAGATTATGATGCTGGATTCTTCGCTATGTTAGAAGAAATCCGGCGAGAATCTCGCGCCGTTTTTGAAAGAAATGTTCAGACGATATTATCGGCAACTGCTCGTCTATTAGACCATCCAGCCAGTCAAGATATTTGTGGTGTAATGGATCAGATGTATCGGCAATGCACAGCTCTGCTCTTTTATCCTAGGGCATACGCCCTTGCTCATGCTTCTGGGTATCGCCGAGTAGAAGAATGTTTACCTGAGATGCTTCGTGATGGTGCTCGGAGAATTAGTAGTGGCGATACATACAGGGACTGGTTCAAAGCACAACAACAGCTTGTTGAATCTCTTGTTTCTATTGCTCAGCCCCATTCTGAAGAACCGTAAATCTCACTCCGAGAAGCCTAATTTTTCTATTCTTTTCAATAATTTTAAATATCTTTGTTTCTTTGATAAACTATGAAAAAGGTGCTGTATAGTAATTATCCATTAGGAATAGTGATTCTTGTGAATGTGCTGATGCTCTTGGTTTATGTTACAGGGGCCTACATTTTGTTTGTGCTGAGTTGGATTACTGGAGTTTTATATCTGGCATATCTTATTTTTCTCGAGCTTAATATGTATAAGGGGGGGTGTGTTTATTGTTGTTATTATGGAAAGAGGTGTGCATTTGGGAAAGGGGTTATTGCTTCTATTTTCTTCAAAAAAGGAGACCCTAAGAAATTTGGAGAAAGAGAGATGGGCTGGAAAGACATGATTCCACAGCTTTTAGTTGTCCTTGTTCCTGTGATTGTGGGAATTGCTCTTTTGATTTTAGACGGATTTAATTTCTGGATTTTGATAGCTGTTATTTATTCTGCTCTTTCTTGGTTTGTCATAAATCCCATAGTTTATGGAAGAATTGCATGCCCTCACTGCAGGCAAGGGAGCTGCTGTCCGGCAGCTAAGTTTTTTGCAAAAAAGGGAAAGTAGAAATAAGGACAAGACAGAGTAAGAAAGATAATTATAAAACCAATTTTATATTCTTCTTTTGTAGCCTCTTTCTATAGCCAAAAGAATTGCTGCCCCTACAATAACAAGTATAAAAACCCAGACAAACAGATTATTCCTTAATGAGCCATAAAAGGTTTGGTCTCCGGTTTCCCCTGGCCTTGGCCCGCCTGTAACTGGGCTAGGTTCTCCTCTTTTGGAGTCTAAAATGCCTATTACATTCCCGGATATGCCGGTTAATTGCACATTTGCCTGTGAAAGAGTAGTTTTTCCGTCGGTTACTTTCACTGAATAAGTTCCGTCTGGAGCGACTAATCTGAAGCTGGTTTCTTCTCCAATATCAAGGTCAACATTTTGTTGAGTATAAGCTTCCCCTATTATTATATCAATAGTATTAGAATACCTTTTGTTGCCTATATTTTGAATAATTAACTCGTCTCCCTTAATTTCAAATTTTACTTCTTCGTTTGCTTTGATCTCAAAGAATTCTTTTGTTACAGGGGTATCTTGGTAACTTGCGCTTATGGACCAATATCCTGCCCGAGGATTTTCAAGAATAATGCTTACTGCCTCTCCTGAACTTACATTTTTCTCAATTAATGTACCTTTTTCTGGGTCTTCTATTTCTACTTTGACTTCCCCATTTATTATATTGTTCTGCGAATCAAAAATATTTACCTTAAAGGTTATTGGGTCGCCAGCTTGGAAACTTTCTTGAATATCTATCCCTAGTTTGTAGTCTTGTGCAAGCATACATGGCAAGACAAAAACTACCATTAGCAGGATTAAGCTCTTTTTTATCATAAAACTTTAAAAGAAAGATTATATTTAAAGATATCGCTTGACTGCAGTAAAACTTAAATAATCTGTAAGAGATATTTGCTAGTGAAAGGAGGTAATTATGAAGAAACAAATTTTTTTTATGTTTTTAGTCTTAGCAGCCGCCGTAACAGCAATCCTCGTTTCAGCAAGACCTCCTACACAGCCGGTCTGCCCTATAGCTTCTTCCACTAACGTGGTTTTTTATGGGGATAACAGGTTCAGCGCAGTAGGAGACTTAAGCGAATCATGGATAAAACACTTTTTAGACTGGTGGAAACAACAAGATAGCTCTATAAATTATGTAGAATTAGACAGCGCAGATGTACAGAGTGAATGTGACTTAACAGCAGAAAACATACAAGTTTACATACAACCTGGCGGAAATGCTTACTATCAGCAGAACTATCTTGGAGCAGAAGGAAAGCAAGCTTTGACTGAATACATAAACAGCGGAAAAGGATATGTTGGGATATGCGCAGGATTTTATTATACTGCGCAAGACTATTGGTGGCAGGATGATTATTTTGCTCATCCTTATTTGCTTGGAATTTATCCAACAGTTGAAGGTTCTATAAGAGAGATTGCAGACTATAGCGATAATCCCGGATATGCATTGACTCCTTTAAGCAATGGATTCAGCGCGATATATTATGGGGGGCCAACAAGAGGATACGAATACACTAACTTAATTGATGCACCAGGAGTGTTTGATGCTACATACACTGCCTTTGGTAATGGAATGCCTGCTGTAATAAAATACAACAACCTGCTTCTTAATTCAGTCCATTTAGAGGCTTACGAGAACGATGGAATAACTGGATTGACTACTGAACAAAGGATTGAAAACTACAAGTACCTGGCTAATTTAATAAATGAGGTTTCTGGAACAACATTTTATGTTCCCCCTTATACCAACCCGCCTGTTTGCGGAGATGGGACCTGCAGCAATGGAGAAGACTATGTTTCATGCCCTGAAGATTGTGCTGCGCCTGCATGTGCAGACAAGCAAGACAATGATGAAGATGGTTTGACAGACTATCCTGCTGATTTGGGGTGTTCTAGCCTTGAGGATGACAACGAAGTGGATATTATTGAGCCAACAGAAGTTTTTTTTGATGGATTTGAAAGCGGATTTTCTTGGACAACTTATGGAACAGGAATTTCTTGGACAAGGACAACAGAAGCAAAATATGAAGGAGGTTATTCTGCAAGAGCTAAAAAAACAGGGGCTGGAGAATTAAGCTACATGGAAAAGGAGATCAGTATTTCTGGCTACAACACAGCAACCCTGGAATACTACAGAAAACTGGTAGGATTAGATGCTGCTGATGACTTCTCAGCAGAATACTACGATGGAACCTGGCATTACCTTGAGCATTTAGGAAGCGGAATAGAAAACGATGCAACATTCCTAAAGAAAACCTATAATATACCAACAACTGCTACAAAAGTAAGGTTTATGTGCGAGTGCGGAGCAGTAAGCGAGATGTGTTATGTTGATAATGTAAAGATAACTGTACAATAAATTTTTCTTTTTTTTCTTTTCTATTTTTCTGGGTATAAAAAGGTATATATAGTATTGAAACCTAAATAAAAAAGCAACATATTTAGCAAAATGAAAGGGGGTGTAATAATGAAAAAGATCTTTTTGTTTATCTTAGTTTCTTTGGTAATAATGTCCCTTGTTTTAGCAGCACAAAGTGATACCTCCGGGGTAGGAAGCGCTACACAAGGAAGTGGTTCAGGTACCGCAGGAGATAGCTCGGGCGCAGCAGCAGGAGATGGAGGAAGTAATGGTTCAGATGGCGCTCAATCAGGGCAGGGCGCAGGAAACGGGACTCAGACAAACCTTGAAACACAAAATCAGGGAGAAAATACCCAATTACAGAATCAGGTAAGAGTGACGTCTGGAAATTACGTAAATGCAAATGGAGAGCAAATGCAGATTCAGAACGAGAACCAGTTTCGCCTTCAAGTTGGAGGAGTTGAAGCTAAGTCTAGTATGCAGGTGGGCTCAGAATTCGACCCTGTCCAAAACAGGACAAGGTTAAAAACCCAACTTTCAAACGGAGCTAATGCAGAGATAAAAGTGATGCCAAATACTGCTTCAGAAAGAGCTATTGAAAGGCTTCAATTGAAAGTCTGTAATTCTGAAAATGGGTGTTCTATTGAGCTTAAAGAAGTTGGAAGTGGAGAGCAGGTCAAGGCAGCTTATGAAGTCCAGGCTCAAAAAGAAGCGAGAGTTTTAGCGATGTTTAAGACCAAAATGCAGGTTAAAGCTCAAGTTGATGCAGAAAACGGGGAAGTGATACAGGCTAAAAAACCTTGGTGGGCATTTATAGCTACTGAATAAATTTTTTATTTAATCTTTTATCTTTTTCTTTATTTTCTTATATTCTCTAATTTTTTATTTCTTTATAAGTATATATATTTCTTTATACTTCCAAGGAAAGATTTAAAAACAGGAAGATGCTAGTAATAGCATGTCAAAAAAGAAGGTTACGCTAAGCATAGAGAGCAAAGTCTATGATGATTTTCAGAAATATTGTGAAGATAATGCTATAATGCTTTCTAAAAAAGTAGAGATTGTCATGAAAGAACTGCTTAAGAACAAAAAGAGCCTTTCCTTGTTTTTTATGATTTTTTTGGCATTATTTTTAATAAATTTGGTTTCTGCTACAGACATATCAACTGATAATTTTGAATGCGGGGGTTTTAGTTGTGGGAGTGGTTGGAGCGGGTCATGGAGCTATTCAGGAACATGTGAAATTACAAGTCTTGGAGGTGCTATTGGCAGTTATCATTTAAGAGGCCAGGAGGGATGTGATGCCACAAGGAATTTTAATAGTGCAAGTTATGCTCAATCTAACGTTTCTTTTTGGGCAACTGCCCAGTCTTTAGAAGCAGGAGATTTCTGTTATTACTATTATTATAATGGAACAGGGTATACTCAACTGCTTTCTTTAACTGATGGAGATGATGATACCACACATGATTACTACGAGTATGATGTTACAAACTATGGGTTATCCTCAAGCGCAGGTATAAGAATAGAGTCTCCTGGAGTTGCCGCTGATTATTGTGCAATTGATAATATAACTATTTTTGGATTTGGTGTTGCTGATTCAACCCCTCCAACATTTTCTTCCTATACAGAAACGCCTTCGAATAACTCAGCATATTCTTCTGGGCAGTTTTATCAGTTTAATGTTACAGTTACAGAGACTAATTCTATAAACCGAGCAGGAATTGAATTTAGTGGTGCAAACTATAGTGTTTCCAATAGTTCAAATGTTTATTTTTTCAACAGGACAAATTTAGCTGCTGGAACCTATTCTTATTACTGGTGGGCAAATGATACCAATGGGAACTTCAATACATCTGGAGTGAGATATTATACTCTTGCAAAGGCAAGCCAGACAGCTGTTCTTTCTATAAACGAGACCTCTCCTATAATTTATGGTAATTGGATAAATGTTACGTGTAATGGAGAGCTTTTTAGAAATAATTTAAACATTACTTCGCAAAAAGGGCAGTCTATTTTACTTGGAGCAGGAAACTATAATTATTCCTGCAAGCTTTATGAAAGCCAAAATTACAGCTATGATGATGACAATTCAACTTTTGTTGTTGATCCCGCATCAACAATAACTTCTGTCTTAACTTCTCCTTCTTCCCCAATAACTTATCCTGCCGCAAGCAATTTTTCATGCTCAAATAGTCAAGGTCTTTATACAGAGATGTATATCAACGGAGTTAATAAAACATCGGAAAAAGGATTGAATGCTGTTAGAGCTGCTGGAAATTATGTTGTTAGCTGCAATTCCACTGGCAATCAAAATCACTCTGCAAGTTCTAACCAAACAACTTATGTTATAGACAAAGCAGCTGGGCAGGTTAGCTTGCTTTTAAATGGCTTGGAAGATAATCTAACTGTTTCTTATCCACAACAAATAAATGCAAGTGCTTCTACAATCTATGGAACTGTTTCTTTGTACCGAGATGGAACTCTTGTCAATTCTGAGAATGGTGTGAACAAAACTCTTGGTTCAGAATACTATAATTATACTGCAGTCAGCTCTGGAAACGAAAATTATTCTTTATCTTTTTTAACTTACTTTGTGAATGTAACTAAAGGAACTCCTGTCTTGACTTTTCTTTTAAATGGAAATCCTGACAATGCTACGCTTACTTACCTTCAGAATCTTAATGCTTCTGCTACGGCTAGTGGAGGAAGTGCCAACCTTTATAGAAACAATGTGACCATTAATGGCGAAAATTCAGTGAACAAGATTCTTGGAGTTAACTATTATACTTACAAGGCAAATGTAACAGGAAACGAAAATTATACAGATGGGGAAGGGATTATTTTATATGTAAATATAACAAAGGCTTCTCCAAGCGAGAATATGGATATAACGATTAATCCTTCTGAAACAGTAGATTATGGTACAGAAACGAATGCCCAGGCATCTGAGGTGAATCCCGGAGATAGCGATTTAGCTTATAGGCTTTATAGAGGAGGCACTCTTGTCTCAAGCACTTTCCCTTGGTTTGACCAACAGACTTTAAATGCAGGAACTTACATTTATACTTTTAACACAACAGGAGGGCAGAATTATACTTCTGGAAGTGTAAATGCCACCTTGACAGTGAATAAACTTGGAAATGCCATCAGTTTGTTATTAAATGGAATTGCTAGCAACTTAACTTTAAATTACTTGCAGCAATTAAACGCTTCTGCGTATTCTGATTCTGGAACAGTAAGCTTGTATAGAAATAGTGTGAGCGTGGATTTTGAAAATTCAGTTAACAAAGTTCTTGCTGCAGGGTATTATGAGTATTTTGCGAACTCTTCTGGGAGCTTGAATTATCTTGAAAACTCAACAGGCATTAAATTTTATGCTAATATCAACAAGGCGATTCCAGCTGCTTCATTAACAAACAACGAATCTTGGACTATTACTTATGGGACTTCAGTTACAATTGGATATTCTGAAAGTAATAATGGAGATGGGGATATTGTTTATAAGGTTTACAGAGATGGAAACGATAGGGGAAGCGGAGAGAGCGTTTTTCTTGGAGGAGGAGAGTATAATTATTCCATTAATACCGATGGAGGTCAGAATTATTCAGCTGCAAGCAATCTTGATGAGAAGACACTTATAGTTAATAGGAAAACTAGCTCAACAACTTTGACTTTTGATAAGACTTCTCCGCAAATTTATGGAACCTCTATAAACGCAACTTGTAGCTCAACTAATAACGAAGGAGAATTAAAGCTTTATCGCGATGGGATTGATGTAACTTCTGCTGAAAATGGAAAGAATATAATACTGGGTGTTGGGGAGTATAGTTATACCTGTAATGTTACAGATAGTCAGAATTACACTAGTTCTAGTTCTTCTGGAAATTTTAGCATTGAAAAGGCCGTAGGAGAAATAAAGCTTTATTTAAATGGGTTTGAAAATGATTTAGAAATTGTTTATCCTCAGCAGTACAATATTACAGCCACAACTTTATACGGCAATTTAACTATCTATTTCAATGGTACAGATGTTACTGCAAATAATGGTTTGAATGTAACTCCCGGTATGCTTGAAACATCTTACAATGTAACTGCTATTTCAAGTGGGGATGAGAATCACTCTTCTGTTGCTGTAACAAGATGGTTGAATGTAACTTTTGATTCTGTTCCTCCTGTTTTGTATCTTCTTTCCCCTGATGGCACTTACGGATTTAACGAATCAATTGCCTTGGAATTTTCTGTTTCAGATAATAATCTAGAAAGTTGCTGGTACAGTATCAATGATGGAGAAAATATAAGCCTACCTGATTGCCAAAACACTACTATTAATGTTTCTGGAAATGGTGAATATAACCTAAGCTTGTTTGCAAATGATAGCATGGGTAATGAGGCAAGAGCTAACGGAGAATTTTCAGTAAGTCTTGGGGCTCCTACGATAATTTTGAAATCTCCTGTCAATTCTTACCTCAATTATTATGACATTGTCTTCAGATATACGCCTTCTGATATTGACTTAGGAAGCTGTGAGCTTTGGGGAGATTTCGACGGTACTCTTAAATACAATCAGACAGATTATTTGCCTTTGAATGGCAGCGATAATTTTTTTAATTTAACTCTTCCTGATGGGATTTATACTTGGAATATTAGATGTAATGACAGTCAAGGGCATACAGCTTTTGATGGTAATAGGCTATTTTATGTTGATACTGTAAATCCGCGTATCGTTCTATCGCAGCCGAGTGGTAAAAAAACTTCAAGGACAGGAATTCCTTTGGAATTTTCTGTTTCAGATAATTCTCCTGTGGCTTGCTGGTATAGCGTTTACCTTGGGGAAAGCGTTCATATAGGTAACACTACTTTTAATTGTTCGCAAACGACAACGTTCAGTGTTAATAGTGATGGTAACTTTATTATTATTGTTCATGCAAATGATTCTGCTGGAAACGCTAATTCTTCAAGCAGCAGTTTTACAGTTGATACTTCTACAATAGTTTCACCCCCTTCTGGAGGAGGTGGGGGAGGTGGAGGTGGTGCCCCTGTTATTTTAACTCCTAAAATTTACGGCCTTGAAATAAACAGCTTGCCGGATATTATTATTGACCCTGGGCAAAACAGGAAAATGGTGTTAAAAGCAAGAAATAACGGGACTTTATTCTTAAACGAGTGCAAGCTTCTTGGAAAAGGAGAGAATGCCGAATGGATAAGCTCTTCAGGAACAAAAGGATTAAGCGCAGGGGAAGAGTACGAATTTACTTTTAATTTAAAGGTTCCAGATAAACTAGAGTTTAATTCTTATTTGATAGAACTGTTTTTGGATTGTCTAGAGTCTAATGCTTCTACTACATTTAATGCAGATACAATAGAAAAGAAGCTTGCAGTAAGCTTAGTTAGAATAAAAAAAGATGGGGCCCAGGTCAAAATTACCTATTCTCTTGAAGAGCTTTCAAATGTAACTCAGCAGGTTCAAGTTACTGTCTCTCTGATAAACAAAACTAATGAAAAAGTCGCAGAATTTAAAGACTCAAAAACAATAAATGCGGCTTCAAAACAGGAATTCGAGGCTGTTTTAAGTTCAAAGGAAGAATTGAGCGGAACCTTTAACTTGTTGATTAATGCTTTATCTGATACTTCTTCAGCATTTGTGCAACAAGAGGTGGTTCTAGGAGAGTCAAAAGTAAGTGGGATGGCTATTTTGGACGAATCTCAGAAGAACCTCATTTTAAGCATTATTTTAATTGCAATTTTTCTTGCCTTTGCAGGAGTGGTTGTGTTTAGGATTATTAAATTCAGAGGGTTTAAAAAAAGAACGCAGATTAAAAGCGTGCTTTTAGACAAAGATGTGGGAAAATTGAATGCACAAGGCATACCTGTAACTAGCATAGAGGCAATTAAGAAACCTTTTTAATTTTTTAGAAAGGTTTTTATATTAGTTGCACTTTCTTTACTTTGTTATTGTTAAAAGGAGGCAAAAATGTACTGGATAATAATTGTTGCTTTGGTTATAGTCGCTTTTTTACTATTAAGAATGTACCATCTTAAGCATAAAATTACTCTGTTGCTAGTAGTACTGTTCCTTTTGTTTTTGTATATAAGCGTTTCAAGCGTGTTTTCTAAGTATAATGTTGATTTGAAGTCTGCATCTGGAATTGAGCGGGGAGCAAAAATCTATTTCGCGTGGTTGGGAGGAGCTTTCGGCAACATGAAGGATATAACTGCCAATGTGGCTAGAATGGACTGGAAGTTTGAGAACAAAACTCTGGGAGCAGAGAAAACTAAGACAAAATGAAAATCTTACTTTTAATAATAATATTTTTATTGATTGGAGTGTTTTTTATAATCAGTCAGAACAATTTAGCATTATCCAAAGAAGGCAGAATAAAAGAGCTTTTTTCTTTGTATATCCCTTGGCTAATTGATGGAGGAGAAAATATTGTTCAGTTGTCGGGGCAGATAATTAAGCTGGAATGGCTTCCTAAATAAGCCTATCTTGATTTTTTGTAAAACATAGGAATTCCTTCTTTTTCTACATCTTCTAGTAGTTTTTTAATGTCCACTTCTTTTTCCCTTTTTCCTTTAACCCAAAGCATTTCTGCTATCGCCCAAATTAATAAAGAAATAATAATGAAAACCATCCCCCATAAGTTTCCTCTTGAAGGCCCTATGGCTGCTCCAGTTATCCCCAATAAGAATAGAAGAGAAAGTGCAAACCCTGCTATAGAAATAACTGCTAAGGATAGGATCATTACCCTCCTCCTTTTTTCTTTCGACCTTTCTTCTTTTAAGGTTTCATCCTCTTTTGTAACTGCCCTTTCCTCTACACTCTTTTTTACTCTTGTGGCCATGCTATTTAGAGGGCAGCTAACTTTATAAATTTTCAGTTATAGCAGTCAGGCCATTTTCCTTTTGTGAACTTCTCTTCAAGAACTCCGCAGTGCTTCCCGCACTTCGTGCATTTCAGCCCCAGCTGTCCATTATCCTTCAAAACAGAATCATAAGGAGCCTTACAGCACTTACTAATAAAGAAATCTAAGATTTTGTTCATTCTAGGATCTAACTCAGACATGAAAAAGAGCCAGAACTCTAACTTTAAAAACCTTGCGTTTGTTAGAATAATGCGTTTAATTGCAAAAAAATTTGCCTCGATAGCTCAGTTCGCTATCGAGACAACAAATAATACAAAAAGCAACATTGCCTCGATAGCTCAGTCGGTAGAGCGTTACCTTGGTAAGGTAAAGGTCCCGAGTTCAATTCTCGGTCGAGGCTTGTTTTTAAACAAGGTTTAAAAACTCGAATATTCTTAAGGGTATATGGAAGAAGAATCTCCTCTGGAAAAACTGAAGAAAGATTACGAGAAACTAAGAAAGAAGTACCGCATTCCTAGCTTTAAGGATCTTAACGAGGCTTTTGATATAGAAGAAGCTGCTGAGATAGAAAGCGATTGTATTCTTAGGCAGATTAGAAAACGAATGATGGATAAGGTTGTTGCATATCTAAGATTCATAGAAATGTTACTCAATCCAAGCAATGCACCTATATTTTTCTTTGCATTGGTTAAGGGTTTGACTGCTTCTGATAAAAAGCTCTTGGAAAAAGTTTATGAGGAGCTCGGAGAATTTGAGATAAGCGTAGTGGCTCTGGATTGCAAATACAGCGAAGCAGGAGAGGCAGAATTTATAAACAAACTATTTTCTGAGTGGAAAGAGATTTCTGAAGAAGTTCTTGAAATTTCGGAAATTTTAAAAAAGAACTGGAATCAAAAATCAAGAGAAAGTGAAAGAGGATACTGCGGATAAATGTTTTCTGGCATATAAATTTTTATAAACGTGTTAATCCTATGTTTCCTATGAGAAATTTAATAAGAGAGTATATACAAAGGTATGTGGGAAGAAGGAGGGCGGAGGCAGAAGTTTATGATATTTTAGTTAGAACCGAAGGTGTAGTTAGGCGCGCTTCCTCTCAAAGAGATATAGATAACGCAACCGATTTATTGAGGCGGGCTGGCAGAATAACACTAAGGCATAATACCGTTTCTGATAGGATAATACTTGAATATGCTCGTATAATGGAGGCAGTTGCATGCACTTTATAGATTTTCTATTTCTAGTGAGGAAAAAAGCAGGTCCATTAGAGCGCTTCTACTTCTATCTCTAATGAAGAGACAGGCATCTTTAATCCCCAATCATCAATAACTGAAGGGGAGATTTCTCCTAGAATACCTATTTTTTTGCCTTCTATTATTATTTTTCCAACTCTCCCTGGAATAAAGCAAGGATGCTCAGTTTCTTCTATTTTATATTCTTTGTTTAGCATCCTTGTTAGATAGTCTAAAATCTGCTTTATTTCTGTAAAATCTGTGTCTCCTGTAATCGTTATACATAGCTTTTCTTTTTCTTCTATTTTCTTTCCGCTTTCAAATATTCTTCCAAGTTCGAATATTTTTTGAGGATATCTTGCATCTGTATTCTCACTTAAGGTTCTTAAGGCACTAACAAGCAAGTCTGGTCTAAGAATGTTATAGTCTGTTTTAGATTCTAGGACTTCTATGCCTCCTTTAATAGAGTTTTTCTTTAAGTCTTCTTTTCTTACAAGGTGGTAAGTTGAAATTTCTAATAAGCCTAAGCCAGTTAGAATTTCGGCTATTTTTCTTTTTTTAACTTCTAGCTCTTCTTCTTTTCCGATTGTAAAGACATCTGGAAGTTCTGGATTAAGATGGTCATAACCATAGGCAATTGCAACATCTTCGTAAATATCAACTGGATGCATGATATCTGCACGATAGGCTGGATATTCTACAATTCCTTTATTGTAAGACATCCCCATTTTTTCAAGTAATCTTTTAATTTCAGTTTCTTTTATTTTTATTCCCAAAAGCTTTTCGCAATCTGGAATGCCTATTTTTATTTTTTCTGGCTTTAACTCTGGAGTAATAATCTTTTTTCCTTCGTAGTCAAGCCTTATTCCATAGATTTCTCCACCCATATCTGCTAGGGAAGTAACTAGGATGTTCAGAGTCTTTTTCAATGCGAGAATGTCAGAGCCAGAGCACTCTATGAATATTTCTTTTGTTTCTTCTGTAATTTTTCCGGTCATCTGGGAGTTTATTATTGGAGGCATGCTAAGAACATTCCCCTTGTTGTCTCTAAAAACGGGATATTTTTCAAAGCCTTCAAGGAGATGCGCATAATCTCTTCCAGTTGGGTGCTTGCTAAGAATCTGTCTTCCATTCAACTCCTTGTCCATTTCTAATGGGACAAATTTTATAGCTTCTGGATTTTCTGCCCTGAAGGTAATTGGGAGCTCGATTTTCTCAAGTGGATAAATTCCAATAGCTATTTTTTTCCTGTCTCTTCCAAAAGTTGAATGGAGCTTTTCTTGTATATCAATGATCTCTTTAATTTTCTCGTCGTTGAATTGTAGATTCTTTATTATTGCACATACAGTGTAAGGCCTTATTGATTTAAGGCTAGAGTCTATTTTAACATCGTAGTTTTTAAGAGGCTTGTTTACTATATACTGCTTTATTTTTTCGCCAAAATAGTTTTTTAATGCCCTATGAATTCCTTGTGCAGAGAGCATATCTGGTCTGTTGGGAGCAATTTCCACGCTCACTTCCTCTTCTGTTATGTTTTCAACTCCTATACTAAACATATTGAGCTTGTAATCAAGCTCTTCATCGCTTAAATCTCCGATTACCTTTTTTAATTCCGCTTTATTTAAGTTTACAATTGCCATTTTATATTTTTTTATCGATTTATTTTTATTCCATTTCTATTTCCCAAAACCCAAATTTCTCTATTTTTTCTAGGCTATGGTACTCTGTAGGATTAAGTTTAGCTAACCACTTTACTTTTTTCTTTATGCTTCTTCCAGTATACCGCTCGGTTTCTGGGTTGTATTCTTCTAAAATTAATGTGTCGCCTTCTTTTAAGTCGAAATCTGCCAACCTTAAATCGAATTTCTTTTTTCCTTCCAAAACTTCTTGAAAAAACTTTGGCCAGGTTTTCTTTTTTATTTCTGCCATTTTATTTGTTGTCTATTCCTCCTGCTAATTTATTTCCATGCTTAAATTTTTTTATTTCATCTATCGGAAATCTTTTTTCGTACTCTTCTAGCACTTTCAAAGTTTCTTCTTCTGAATTTATTCCGCAGATGAATGCTATTTTTAAAATCAAATATTGCATATCTCCTATAAAATTTCCAACTTCTCCTTTATATTTTTCCAAAAGTTCCTTTTGTTTTTCTGCATCAACCCATTTTATTATATGCCAGAGTTCTCCTATTTCTTCGTCCATATTTAAGAGAAGGTCTTTTATCTCTGAAACTCTGCCCCATTCTCTCTCTTTATTAAATTTTTCTACTTTATCTTGAATTTGTTTCATTTTATTTCACCAAAAATTTAAGTTCCCTTAGCTGAGTTAAATCATTTTTATACACATCTCTCATGTCTTTAATTCCGAAATTTTGCATTACGAGTCTGTCAAATCCCATACCCCATGCTAAAACAGGAATATATCTTCCTAAAAGTGGCTCTGTTACTTCTGGTCTGAAAATCCCTGCACCTAAAACCTCTATCCATTTTTTATTTCTTTCGTCCCAGACATCTGCTTCTACGCTTGGCTCGGTGTATGGGAAATAGTGCGGGCGAAATCTAACTTTTTCAAAGCCCATTTTATTTAGGAAAGCTTTTAAGTATCCTAGCAGATTCGGTAAAGTTGCATTTTCGTCTACAACAATGCCTTCTGTTTGGTTGAACTCAAAGCCGTGGCTCCAGTCTACAGTCTCGTTTCTGAAGCATTTTCCGACCGAGAAAAACTTGCCTTTTATTTTGTTTTCCCCTTTGTTTTTTTCTCGCAGTTTTACAAGTGTCTGGGCAGAAAGACAGGTGGTGTGGGTTCTTAGAAGAGTTTTTTTAGCATCTTCTTCTTTCCAGGAATATTGCCAGCCAGTACTTCCTTCTGTTCCGCTTTCGTGAGCTTGTTTAACTGCCTGCACTATTTTCTTTTCTGGAAGCTCAGAGTTTCCTGCTATAAAGAAAGTATCGTGAAGCTCTCTTGCAGGATGATCCTGGGGGGTGAATAAAGCATCAAAATTCCAGAAACCGCTTGTGGTTAAGTTGCCAGACATTTCTTCAAATCCCATTTCAGTCCATATTTTTCTTGCATAGTCTGTTGCTTGATTTACAAAATGCCTTTTTCCTCCTGAAATTTTTGGAAGAGGAGAGATAATATCATATCTTCTTAATTTTTTGCCCCTCCAACTTTTATTTTTAATCATTTCTGGAGTTAGCTTTTCCAGCATCTTGCTTTCATCAATATCTTTGCTGTTTGCTATAATCTTTTTTCCTAGGCTAGTTATTTCAACAGAGACTATCTTTTTTTCTTCTAAGCTTACTATGTTTTTCCTTTTCTTTAGACTATCAAATGCAAATTTTTGCTCTGGTTTTAGCGATTCTAAGTTTAAGGGTAGAGATTCTAAGAACTGCTCTTCAAGACTTTTTTTAGTTATTTCTTCTGGCTTAGCTTCAATTATAATTTTTCCATTTGCTAGCTTAATTAGCGCTTTCTTTTTTAGTGCTCCAAGCGCAGCTTTAAATTCGTTTTCATTCAAGCCAGACTGCTTTTCTGCTTCTTCCATATCAATTGTTTTTTTATCTGCAACTAAATTAAGGAGATTTCTTTCAGGAAGCCCTTTTTTCTTGTAGAGTATTCCATTAACATCCAAATCCACAATTTTTTCAGTTTTTTCCTTTATTTTGACTATATCCTTATTTTTTAGAAATTCTAATGCTCTGAGAACAGAAGTGGCGTCTAGGCCTGATTTTTCTCCTATCTTTTCAAGAGTTTCTTCCAAGTAAGGCAATACTTTTCGCTCCATTGGAGATAATTTTTCAATAATCTCTTTTGTTTCCATAGCAATTCCAGTATAACATATTTTATAAAGCTTTTTAGCTTAGAAAATACATGAGAAAAGCGGTTGTTGCAGGGCAGTTTTATCCAGGTGTTAAAGAAAAGCTTGAAAAAGAGATTAGGAAATATGCAAAACCCGGGAGCCATAAGAGTAATTCTGTTAAGGCAGCTATTGTACCTCATGCAGGTTATCTTTTTTCAGGAAGATGTGCTGGTAAGGTCTACTCTGTTTTGCCATGGGCTGAGACTTACGTCATTTTTGGGGTTAATCATCGAGCTATTGGAGAGGATATTGCTTTATCTTTAGAAGCTTTTGAGACTCCTTTGGGCGTAGTAGAGAACGATGTGCAGCTTGGTGAAGAAATATTAAGGCAGCTGCAGATTCATGAGGGCGAAGAGGCGCATGAGTATGAGCATTCTATTGAAGTTCAGCTTCCATTTTTACAGTTAACCCAAGAAAGATTTCATATTGTCCCAATTTTATTGAAAAACTATACTTTAGAGACCTGCCAAAAACTTGCTAAGGTTATTGTTGACTCTGCTGCCAGGCTTGGAAGAAAAATTGTTGTAATTGCAAGTTCAGATTTTACACATACAGGTCCTGCTTATGATTTTTCGGGAAGCTTGGAGGCGGACAAAGAAGCAATTGATAAAATACTTGCTTTTGATACGGCTGGATTTTTAACAGCAGCTGAAAAAACAACCATTTGCGGGGCAGGAGCAATTGCAACAACAATTGAAGCAGCCAAGCTTTTAAGAGCTAGCAAAGCAGAGCTTCTTATGTATTACGACTCTTCTGAAATAATTAATAACGAGAATAAAGTTGGATATGCAGGGATTGTCTTAAAAATGGATATTTAATCTTCAACTGCCGCTGCTTGCTTGGCTTTGTATTCTTCAATTACCTCTGCTAATCTTGTATCTTCTGGAACGACCAGCTGTTTTAAGAGAGGTACTCTTTTGCTGTTTGCATAAGCTATTTCTGCGCCAGCTAAACTTTCAAAATATCCAAAACTCTCTGAACCTATTTCCCCACTGGGTTGCTTTTTCGGGTCTTCATCATCATCCTTGATGATATTACATAGGTTATCTCCAAGCCGAGTTCCCAATTTTTCTGTGCGAAATCCTCTCTTACTTAGAAATGATCTTATTTGTACGAATTCTGATTGGCGTTTAGATCCTATATCTATTCCGTAACTTCTTTCTATTATCTCTCCTCTATCAAAAATGATTCTTTCATCTTTTGATATTTCAGTATATAATTTTAGCAGTTCGCTTCCCGCGAACATCTTTAATGAACAACATTCTACTAAATGGGGTATACCATGGATTTCCACAGACGCTTCATATTTCTGAAAAATTCCTTCTGCATTATAAACAAATCTTCCGCCTTCTTTTGTTCTTACAGGCCAGAGAACTTTTGGCCGCTTGTTTTTGAACCACTTGAACATTTCTAGTCTTTCAGCTAATTTTACAGCGGTGCATGCTCGATTTGAAGTATCCAAAATATAAACCAATTCGCCTATTTTTTTAGTTCTCAGATCTGTGTATGGAATGTCATCTATCCCAATTCCCATAAGTTCTAGCACTATTACACTTAATTCACCTAACTCTATATTACGAGAGCTTCTTATCCCAATAGCGGCTGGCAAAAAATTCGGTGAGATTGCGTAAGTTCTTGAGATTTCTTTCATTTTAAAATTCCTAAATATGATTCAATTATATAGTAATAACATCTTAAAAGGTTATTAAAATTTATACCGAACTTGTTCGGGTTTTAGAATAAGGAGAATTAGATTGGATTAACTTATTTTATTTGTTCTTCAATTATTAGTGGAAGGAGTTTTAACTCTGCTTTTCTTAGATGCTCCTGAAAAGTTGACTTGCCAACTCCTATGATTTTTGCCATTTTTTCTATAGAGATTTTTCTTGGATATTGATAATAGCCATTTTTGTACGCAATTTCTAGTGCTTTTTTCTGCATTTTTGTCAAAGAGGGGGAAATTGTTGGAAATCTCACTTCAGATAAATTAGACTGTTCAAGTTTGAGTATCTCGCAAGAATCCATGTGCTTTTCTTCTGCTTTTATGAAATCCTCAAGGATTTTTCTGTCCCATGCAGCAACTTCCCAATATTCATGGCCATCATAATGATTGACTGTTGGTTTAACAAATAGGATATTATGAGTATAGTAAAGCATCACATGCTCCCCTTTTTTTCCTAAATTAATCTCGTAAACAAATACATCTCCGGCAACTTCAACTCTTGTAATTCGTTTGTCCGCTTTTAAGTCTTTGATAAAACTTTTCTTTGCTTTGTCATTTGCACTCTGAAAATAACAGATTGTTGTTGCGTATCTATTTCCCTTTTTCTCGTACCAAATGCTGGGGTAAGAGAGAACTATTAAATTAAATTTCTCACATCTTCTTACAATTGGGCAATCGTTATGGCAGAGTTTTAGTTTTGTTATCCACATAAATTAATTAAGAGTTCATTAATTTTAAACTTATCTATGCAATAGATTTTTTCAAAGAATTTCGTTAGGTTTATAAATAAACAAGGCTTGTAGTTGGGATGGCAGAATTTAACATAATTATAGAGAAAGGAGAAGATGGCTATTTGATATCAGAGGTAATTGAGCTTCCTGGATGCCATACACAGGCAAAAGACCTTAACGAGTTAATTAAACGAACGAAAGAAGCGATAACTTTATGTTTAGAAGAGCAAAAAGATGTGGAGATTAATGGTAATTTCATTGGGATTCAGAAAGTAGAGGTTTGAAATGGCAAAGTTGCCGCAGTTAACAGCAGTAGAGCTGATAAAGATTTTTTCTAAAATGGGTTTTAGTGTTACAAGGCAAAGTGGCAGCCATGTTTTTCTTAGGCATGAAGATGGGAGGACAACTGTTGTTCCTAATCATCCTGGAGAAAAACTTGATAGGGGTTTGTTATCTAAAATCTTAAAAAAAGATGTACAAGTTTCCAGAGAAGAATTTGAAAAATATTTGTAAATCTGCATTAAGCAACTGCTTTCTTCGCCTGTTCTGTTGATGCGCCCAAAGTTAAGAGAAAGGAGAAAGCAGCTCTTTTATCATATTTTCCAAGTAAAATTAAATCACATTTGGCTTTCCTGCACAGTTTTATATTCTGCATAATTCTCGCAAGAAGAATTGCTTTTTCTTTTTTTTCTTGCTTTTTTGTTATTTCTTCTAAATTTATTCCAATTTTGACTTTGTTTTTTGCAGCAATATCACACAAAACTTCATTTAATCCAGAATCTCTTTGTTTCATTTTGTCTTTTCTGTTGTGGATTTCTGGACTTAGGAGAATGTCTACGTTTTTCATCTCGAGGACTTTTCTGTTGAATTCTTCGTCTTGAGATTTAACTATGATTTTTTCTTCTTTCTCACTCGCCAATCCTGTCCGTTTGGACTCGTTCGGATTTTCCTTCTTTGCTTTTTGAATAATCTTTCTTACTTCATTTATATCCTGGGATTCAATTATCATGTTACAATAATGCTTTTAAAGCTTAAAAAGTTAAGGGTTGCTAAGATGCCCCAGTATAATTTTAGATTGGAAGTAGATGCCCCAGAAAATTGTTTTTGGGCCTATGTATCTTTTCGAAATCAGCCCTATCCTTTTTGCGACCCTGCGACTATTAAGGCGCCCATACTTAATGGAAGTGCTTTGATTACGCAAGATGCGCAGTTAGGAGATGGAGATGTTCCTAAAATGGATTTTTCACAGGCGATAGTTGAAGCGCCGTATAGAAGGCGTCTGCTTGTGAGCGAACAGAAACAAAGAGTTTTAGGAGCTTTTCAAGAAAAAGCTTCGCCTTTAATTAGAGAAGCGCTTACTCACCCAAATCATAATAGAAGAAGATATTCTGTTGCTTTTAATGTGGCTGATGGAGCTGCTTATTGCGGGCTGGGTGGAATTAGAACAATGAGGGGAAAGCCCGGTCCAATGAGATATAAGGGCATTGGGGAAGAATAGCTCTTATTCTATTATTGTTCCAACAAAATGTTTTTTATTTAAAAGATTGTTAAGATTTTCCATGTCCGAGCCTATTATATAAGTTGGTATTTTGTGCTTTTTTATTATTTTTGCTGCTTTTTGGTCTAAAACGAAATGCTGACCTGGAATAAATTTAATCTTTTTTACCATTTTTAAGAATTCTTTATGAGAAATTTCATTGATTAATCTTGCATTTTTGAATTTTTTTGGGTCTTTGTCAAATAATCCACGAACGTTGGTTATATTTATGAATTCACAATTGAAGAAGTTGGCGAGTTTTGCTGCCGTGGCATCTGAAGTCTCTTTTTTATGGTATCTTAATGCCCCGCAAAAAACAAAGTCATTTTTTTGCAACAGATATTCTACATGCTTCATGTCATGAGGAATGCCTTCATTAGCATCTTTGCCAAAAAAATAAGTCAAAAGGCGGGCATTTAGTCTCGTTATAGAAATTCCCAACAAGCATTGAAAGCGCTCTTTTTTACTCTCCTTGATTTTTCCCTCTTTTAAGCCATTAATGTAAACTCTTGAAGGATTTCCTCCACCACAAACAACTACGAATTTGTATCTCTCTTTGTTTTTTTCTAGGATTTTTCTAAAATTCTCTAGAAACTTGTAATCTACTTTGTCTGGAACAATTAAACTTCCTCCAAGGCTTAAAACAACCACTTTTTTTGCCACTTTCATAGACAAATAAACACTCGTTCTTATATAAATCTTTTTGAATATATACAATAAACTTATTTAAAATCTTTTTACTTAATTAGTTGATGGTTAGAGGCAAGACACTTGGATTAGGGGAACAGTGGGCCAAGGAGTTTTCTGCATGGTTGGGGAACTCTCAGTATATGGCAGAAAGAAATTTAGGCGGATATCGTTCTGAAATTCATGGAAACGCCTTGGAGTTTAGCCTTATGGATGTAAGGACTAGACTTGAATTTCACGATCCAGAAGGAAATGGGCGCAAGCTCCATTTACATTTACAGATGTCTCTAGAGATTGAAGGAAACAAAAAAGAATTGGTATGTGAATACACGCGAGATTTGGGGGAGGAGCCCCCCAGTAGGTTCTTGGGTAGTTCAACCGTAGACTTAATAATCGATGATTTTCTTTTGCCAGGACTAAAGAATTTTATAGAAAATATATGCTTTCCTAAGCTTCTTAAACAGTAAATAACCTATTATCTTTTACATTAAATATTTTTAGTCTTGCCCCACAATCCAGCCATCCGTGAGCATAATTTAGACATCCGTAGGCGTCTACAAGATGTCCTTGTTTTTCAAAATGCTTGGAATCTGATAAATAACATTCCACCATTTCTATAATTTCTTTTGCCTCTTTCTCTTTTCCTTCTGAGATATTTTTCTTGGCCATTTCTAGAGCCTCTTCTGTTATTTTCCTGTATTTGAGAATCTTTTCCTTTGTTATTTCACTTTCCATAATAGAAAAATGTAAGTTAATTATTTAAACTTTCCTTGTTTTATTTTTTTATGCAATTTACAGTAAAGACTAACAAGAGAGAAGAAATTATTGATATAACAAAGCAGGTTGAAGATACTGTTGTTAAAGAAGGGAAGAAAGGAAACGCCTGCTTGGTTTATGTTCCTCATACAACTTGTTCTGTTATTATAAATGAGAATTATGATTCGGATGTCCATTCCGATATTTTAGAGCATCTTAGAAAACAATTTCCTCCTGGGATTGGAAAGCATAGCGAAGGAAATTCAGATGCGCATATTAAATCCTCTCTTGTTGGCCAAGCGCAGGTTATTCCTATCGAGGAGGGGAAGCTGCAATTGGGAAAGTGGCAGGGAATCGGGCTTTGTGAATTTGATGGTCCAAGAGAGAGAAAAATAATTATAAAAATAATTTAAATTGTATTTTCAATCATCCATTTTGTTAAATCTATATGCAAAACTCGATTTTATAAAATGAGGTTAGGAAAATAACCTTAACAATCTGATTTTTTTAGATATATAGGTTGGAGGATAGAAATTATTTAAAAAGGCAACTACCTGTACTTTTCATAAAAGAGGATCAAGGGAGGAGAAAACATGCATGACCTCCCTCTCTTCTTTTTTAATAAACTTTATATACACTTCTAACCTTTCTTATTTATGAATAAAAGAGGGGTTAACGAGCTTGTTGCAGCTATACTTTTGATTTTGCTAGTAATCTCTGCAACAGTTATCTTTGGATATATTTACACAAATTTTCTTTATAGCCAGGAGGATGCTATTGAAGGAACAGTTTTTGAGGAGATAGGCCTTAAAAGCGGCTGCGAAACCAATTATCTACCTGGAACATGGTCAGATTGTGAAGTGACTTATAATCTGCATAATCTGGTTGAGGAGGACCTGGATTTTCAGGGGAGTAGAAACAGAGTGCTTAAGGACTTGAATAAGTGTTCTCCTGATAAGATAGAGATAGAAAAATGTTCTAGCAAAGAGCTAGTTAGCCTACAAATAGTTGGGCAATATTTAGAAATAAGGGACGGCTATGGGGACCTTGTTTCAAAATTGGAGCTAAAGGGCGGAGAGTTAAATATAGAGCTTATTTTAGTATAGTTTTTATCTAGAGCTTGAATAGCTTAGAAGGTTGCCCTACGCTCATTTGATAATATTTAAATACCTTCTTAATATAATACATTACATAGGAATTGGGCAGAAATTAGCTAGTTTAACTTGCCTAAAAGAGATGGTTTATAAGAAATATATTAAAAAAAAGGGGAAAGTATTTGGGCCATATTATTATGAAAGTTATAGAACTAAGGCTGGAAAAGTTAGAACCAGGTATTTAGGCGAAAATTTGCCTACAAAACAAACTAAAAAGATTTCTGGAAAAAGTAAGGTAACTCCTTCTTATGTCAGAAATGCTAGGGGCATTTCTGAGCATCCTAAAATTCCTGTTAGGGAATTTTTTGACAACCGATGGTTTTACTTGTTTTTTATTGTTGCTCTTTTGATTTTAGTTGGATTAGTTATTCCTAGATTTCTACATTTGGATAAAGGAATTCAGGCAGGTCAGGGAGAGCTTGGCTCTTTAAGCCCGGCTTCAGAGGAAACTGAAACTCAGGAGAATGGAACTGTAGGAGAAACTAAAGAAACTATAGGGATACCTGAAAATTGGCAGGAAGAAATTTCTGAAGAGCCTGTTCAGGAGACCCCGCCTGAAACTGCTTTGCCTAAGGATACCCTTCAAGAAAACCCCCCTGAATCTACTCCTCCGTCTCAAGAGGCAGCAGAAAAAGAAAGTGGGATAATTGCAACAAACCGGGAGGAAATCCATGTTTCTACTCAAAGATATGATATTGTTATAAACCGGCCTGTTAAATGGGTTAAAACTGTGAAAATAAATGACAAAGCAGACATTGAAGGGTTGGTTGTCGAATTGCCAAAGCAGGCAGAGTCAATTAGTATTAAAACAGGAGAAGAAGCAGAAGTGGCTGTGGAGAACATAACACAGTATAACGAAGAACTTGGAGAAATAGATAAAAAAGAGTTAAAAGAGGGAGAAACAAGCCTGTCTGCATTGAAACCGCAAGTTAATTTATTTTCTGAGTTTGCTAACTGGCTGAAATCCATCGGGCTGAAGGTTACAGGGCATGCTTTAGAAGAGCAGGTAATGGGGGAGGGAATTAGCAAGACAGAAGACAAAACTCTTGTCAATTTAGGAGAGGTTTCAGAATTGAAAAAACAAGTAGAAGAAAATTTACAGCAGAGTACAGAGGCAGAAGTTGCAGTTGAATATTTTACAGAAGGTCCGCAATCTTATGAGGAGGAGATTTCTGAAGGTAAGCGAGTTAAAATTTCAGCTCCTGACGAACTTGGCTATGAGAATGTTTTAGCATATACTGAATTAAGCAATCAGGTAAGCATGGACAATAAAGAGGAGATTAAACTTTATAACATTATGGATGGGCAGAGAGAGGCAGTTGATTTTGATGCTTATGATTTAGATAACGATGGTAAGGTTGATTATATTGAATGGACTGTTCCTCATTTATCTGAGCAGATTTATGAGATAATTATTATAACAAAGGCAGAACATTTGGATTCTGAAAGGAATTTTATAGAAGATGTTTATGATAAAGTTAAAGAAAAAGACAACAATTGGGCTGTGATAAACAACAATGAATACGTGAGAGTCACTTTTGAAAAAGCACTTGACAACACAAAAGACATAACAATTTATGCAAGAGGAAATGGGGCAGTTGAGGTTTATAGAAAAGACAGCGAGGAGCTAATAACTACATTTCCTGAGATAAGCAGCGAGGGAGAGTATAAAATTTACCTTACCAACTTAAGTGAAGGAGAGACGCAGCAAGTTTTTGACTTAAAAAGTGTTGGAAATATAGAGTACGATTATATTGTTGACCCGCAGTATATTTATCCTCCTACTGGCACAAAAGTGGCTAAGAGATATACCGGCTCTGGAGACCCTCCTGCTCCAACTTCTGCAGAGTATACTGAAATCGGAATAATGGAGTATACTTATCTTGATTCAGCAGATAATAGTAGGTTAGAGGTAAGTGTGGCAACTGGTTATATGCAGAATAACAGCTTGCTTTTAGTTTTTAATGTTAATAACTTGGTTGGAACAGGGCATAACTTGAATAATATAAACTCCCTTGTTTTTGATTGGGAGGGTTATGGGGAGATAGGGAGCAATTTTCTTACAAAAGTATATTTATGGAATAAACAGACTTCACAATGGCAGTTATTTGCAAGTTATGATTTTTCCTCAGCAAATGATAAAACACTCGAAGCAAAAGTAACTTCTTCAAGTGGAGATATAGATGATAAATATATCAGTCAAGTGGGTAGTAATTATTATGTTTATGCTTTAGTTTCCACTTGGAAATATATTCCGCCTTGTAAACAAAATGCTGCAGGGACTAATTGCGCTGATAGTAGTTGGGGTGCTAATTCATGTAGATGTATTGGTAATGCCAGAAAATGTTATAGTGGCAGATGTGTCCAAGCATGTGCTGGGCTAAGTAATGAAGCTCACGATGGCGATATGGACACAAATGGTGATGGAGAAGGTGTGACTGAAGCAAACCAAATCTGTTCAAGCAAATATGGTTCTGGATGGATTTTTGGAACACAAGCGCAGGTTTATGAATGTGATTATAGTTTACAAGATTGTCCAACAACGGGGGAGTATTATCACACTTTTATTTCTGGTGGTTGTAGCGATTATTCTTGGAATATGAATCCTTTTGGCGCTTTTGGCAGGGCATATTGCAAATTGGATGTAGGTACAACTATTAGCGGATGTAATTCAGATAAGCAGATTTGGTGTGTTAACACAACCTCTTACACTTATGATGCTGCAAGCACAAATCTTTTTGTAGACTATGTTAATTTAACTATTTTTGAAGTAGATGCTGGTGCTCCGACTGTTACCGTCCAGCAGCCGCCTCTTGCAACGCCTACAGTGAACTATTATAAGGCTCTCCCTATCTCTTTACAGATTACAGCAACTGATGACTTGAATCCACTCGATGCAGATGACTGCTGGTATAATATTGATGCAGGAACTAATCAAGCTATGACTAAAAATGTAAATATTTATACTGCCTCTATTTCTTCACTCAGTGATGGAGCACATGCGATTCATTTTCACTGCAAAGATGCAGAGAACAATCAGAGGGATGTTGACTCTAATGTATTTATGGATATTGTTGTTCCAACAACAGCTGCTTCTGGAACTTATAACGATGGGGAAGTGTATCCGTTTACTAATCCAGGTACTTGGTCCAATGACACAGTGATTGTTACATTAACGTGCAATGACCCTGGCGCTCCTACTACTGGTTCTGGTTGTGTTTCAATACACTATTGTACTGGGACAACTATGGACTGTACTCTTTCTCCTCCTTTAGTTCCTGGCACTCTTTATTCTTCTCCTTTAAGTATTTCTAGCACAGGCAGCAGCAACATTGGATTTTATTCTACTGATAACGCGGGGAACAATGGTGCTTTTGGGCATGTTTATTTGAGATTGGATAAAACATTTCCTAATGCTATTACTATAGACTTTCCTACAGTTAACCAAGTTTTTCCACAGACAGTCAGCTTTTTGATACATGATTCTGATAATATGGGCGGGTCTGGGATGGACAAATGCCAATATCAACTAGATGGAATAGGTACTTTTAACGATCTAGCTTATTCTACTTGCTTTCCTAGCAATGATTGTTATACTGCTACAAGAAACGACCTCACTGATGGGACACATAGTGTTATTTTTAGATGCTATGATATAGCTAGAAATAGGGTAGAAACTACTTCAAGAAATTTTATTGTCGATACAGTTATCCCTGCAGGTACTATCTCAGGAATAGGTGGAGATACAACTTCCCCATATTCTACATCAGACACAACTCCAATTGTTACAGCAACAACCAATG
>Ga0105101_10000001_pt1 | contig 163273 bp, 184 predicted proteins | sample PPLLak21cMay2015_2_FD_87037 | JGI IMG/M metagenome (GOLD analysis project Ga0105101, IMG submission 87037) | Freshwater sediment microbial communities from Prairie Pothole Lake near Jamestown, North Dakota, USA - PPLs Lake P8 Core (1) Depth... | ecosystem: Environmental > Aquatic > Freshwater... | reverse complement strand
TATGACCTCGATTTCTTAGCTTAAAATATTCTTTTCTGACTTCTTCTTTATCCATTAAATTAGCAATAATTCACATGAGAACTATTTTTCGGTAGCCTAGGACATATGTCCCTAGCTTATACAACCCAAAAATTCTTGATAGCTTTTTAAATGGCAGAAACTCCGCTTCAATGACTATAGGTCCAGAAGAAATATCAGTCGATGCAAGCCCTCTTATATATTCTGCAGCACAGCTTGCATCTTTCTATATAGAAGAGGCACTTAAAGGTGAAATTGGAAGATTAGAATTTCACATTGATGGCCCGTTGCATGTAAGAGACAAAAGATATTTAAGGGACGTTTTTAAAAATCGTAGGGATCTCTTTATAGATGGCGACAAAAAGCACTGGAGACAAGGGCCTAAAAGAAAAGGCAAAAGAGAAGAGTATTACCTCCAATCAGCTATAGTCCTTGCAGCAGATGCCTTATCTAACTATCTTTTCAATAAAATGGGGCTAGAGTTATTCCTTAGAATGGACTCTAGAAAAGTGAGAATAGAAAAACTGGAAATAAATGGAAGGATAGTAGAGCACTATATATTAAATCCTTAAAATAATTTACTTTTTACTTCAGCACCCCTTTAATATAAGGCATTTCTTTTTCGATAAATTCAATGATTTCTCTTTTAAATCGGGTATTTAATGAAATTCCTGTAAATTTCGGTTTATTATGAACAATTAACCAGCCACATTTAGAAAGTTCCTTAATTATTTCTTTCAAGTTTTGAAACCTCTTAAAATGCTCTAATCGGTCATATTTCTCCCCCCAGTTTCCCTTGCTCCTCGCTAAAACTGACATTAGTTGGGCTTTCTCTAAATCAGATGCCATAAGATTCTAAAGATTCAGGATTTTTAAATGTTTCCATCTTTGATAGTTAATAATAATTAATAGAAAGATTTATAAACCTCCCTAATTTAATGAATTTAAATAAATTAAACAATTTAAATCAAATGAAAATAAAAGAAAATAAAAGCTTTTTTCTTATGCAATTTGGTGATACTCCTCAGTTAAGAGTCCTTGACTTCTTGATAAGTTTTCACTTTTTTGATTATCCCATAACTGAAATAGCAAGAGAGAGCAATGTTAGCTATAACTCCATTAAAGTATTCTTTCCCTACTTTATTAAATCTGGAATTGTTTGTAAAACCAGAAAAATAGGGAAGTCTGATTACTATAAACTTAATTTGGATAATCCATTTATTCAAAATCTTATTAAGCTCGATTGGAGCTTGACCAAAAGGAATATTCTTTCAGAAAAAGAAGAAGTTATAGCCGTCTAAGGATTTTCATTTTTTCCTTGTTTCAACAAGTTTTCCAGCTTTCTCAAATTCAACTTCAGAGTTAACTAATTCTCTTAGTATCTCGCGCAAATCTGATATCTTTACTCTAATCTGTTGAGTTGTATCTCTATCACGAACAGTTACGGTATTATCTTTAGGACTTTGCTCATCCACAGTAATGCAAGCAATCGTTCCAATCTCATCGTTTCTTGCGTATCTCCTGCCTACGCTTCCGCCTTGGTCATAAATAACATTGAATTCCCTTCTTAAATCTTCAACAATTTTTTCAGACATTTCTACATACTGAGGTTGTTTGACGATAGGGAAAACAGCTGCTTGTATCGGAGCTAATTTCGGAGGAATCTTTAATAGAATATAATCTCTTTCCTTGCTATAAGTATAAGCCTTTGTCAGTATTGCTAAAAACACTCTCTCCATACCAAAAGTAGGCTCGATTACCCTTGGAATCTCTTTATTTTTATATTTCTCATCAAAAACAGCCATTTTTTCTCCGCTAAATTTTTCATGCTGAGCTAAATCATACTGCCCTCTGTTGGCATTCCCAGCTACTTCCTTGCTCCCAAATGGATACTCGTAATCGATATCAAAAGTTGCAGAGGAATAATGACTTAACTCTTCTTTTGTGTGCTCTCTTATCTTTATTTCAGTTAAGCCAAGAGAATCAAACCATAATACTTGCTCAGCAAGCCAATAAGCGTGCCACTCGTCTAATCTCTTTTCTTTTAACATTTCTCCAATAGTGGTGTTTCTTAAATTTTCTTTTCCTGACTTCTGAGTCTCAGCATCTAAAAGCCTGACTTTAACATTCAATTGTCTTTCAGTTAGAAGTTCACATTTTTCTTCTTTAACATTTATAAAAAATTCAAACTCCCCTATATGGAATTCCCTGCTCCTGAATAAAAAATCCCTTGGAGCAATTTCATTCCTAAAGCATCTTCCTATCTGTGCTATACCGAATGGAAGTGGCTTTCTTGAAGAAAGCTGTACTGCCTTGAAATTCAAAAACATGCCCTGCGCAGTCTCCCCTCTTAAATAGGCAGTCATGTGCTCTACTGCCCCTGTTTTTGTCTCAAACATTAGATTGAATTTTCCCTGATTTTCATAATCTCCTCCACATTCGCATTTTACTTTTCCAAGCTCAGCTTCATCCAGCTTTCCGGTTTTTCCGCATTTTTTGCATTTAACAAATATATCATTAAAATTCTTCAAATGCCCTGAAGCCTCCCAGGTCTTCGGATGGCTTATAATGCTTGCCTCTATTCCAACCATATTTTCTCTTGATTTTACAAAGAAATCCCACCAGCTCTTTTTTATATTGTTGAAAAGTTCAACTCCAAGAGGGCCAAAATCCCAAAATCCAGACATCCCCCCATAAATCTCGCTCGACCTAAAAACAAAACCTTTGTCTTTGCAGTATTTTGCTATCTCTTCAATCGATAAGATTGAACCTGCTTTATCATCTATTGTAATCTTCTCTTCTACAGCTTTTTCTTTTGTCTCTTTCTTCATAACTTCTTTCTTTGTTTCTTCATTTTTTAATGTTTCGCTTTCTTTCTTTCCTTCTTTTCCCAATTTCTCAATTATTTCTTTTGCTTTTATCTCAGCTTCTTCTCTTGTCTTCCCCAAATAAGCGACATTTTTACTTTTAACTTTTCCACCCTCTCGAACAGCTTTATTCAAGTAAAAATATTCTTTTCCATTAATTTTCTTTTTAACAATGTACATAATCCATCACAGAATTAGTAACTACAGAGAGTTTTTAAATGTTATTTTAAACTGCCTTTTCATCCAAAATATCAATAGTAATCTTCACAAGCATATTGGGAGAAAGTTGTTCTTTTAAGACACTGGGTATAACTATAATTGCCTGGTTGCCATGTTTGGCTATTTTCTTTGTTATTGTAAATGTTCTATTTGCCATTTTACAAACCCCCCTCCTTCAATTGTGCATCATATTCTTTGTAATCTAGAGAGCATGTTTCAACAGATTCCCTGGAAACTAACTCGTAGATCAGATGGTTAGAAACACTAGAAAGTTTATTGTAGTCTGCTCTTTGTATGATCCCAAGGCTATTAGAAAATCTTGCTATTGTTCTAAACCTGTATCCTGTAGATTTTATTACTAAATGCACCAAATCACTCCTTTTGCCATCTGGTATTCTGTCTCCAATTTCAGGAACATTTTCCAATATAAGTACATCTTCTGGATGTAAGGGGGTTAAGATTTTCATTTTTACAAACCTGCCTCCCAAAATTGCTTAAGAAGAACCTCATAACCCTCTTCAGTTGGATATTTCGGGTTTCCTTCTGACCTTTTAAAATAAGCGCAGCCCGATTCTGCTCCCTTTTCCAAGAATTCGTAACCTACTCTTATAATGCCCCTACCGTCTCTTCTCAAAGTTAAAAAACCTTTCGGCAACTCTAATTCAGACACAACTTCTACTCTCCCAGATGGAAAGTTAATTATATCCATTTTAGAAAGCCCCTCTAGAAACCCTTGAGGAAATCTCTCTGTGTTTTCATCATAGACATATTTTTCTTTCTTCTCGGCCATTTCTACTTCTCCTGTTTATATTCTGGTTTTTCAAAAGCTTCAGTTGCTTTATCGAGCATACTTCTCGCCTCATTTATCTGAGAATCAGTAAATGGTTTAATTTTATTTTTGTCTGCGCCACAAGGCTCCCAAATTGTTTTTCCTTTATCAAAGTAAACAGCATTGAATCCATTTTGTGGTGTCTCCTGAATAAAAATCCTGTCCCATTTCCTGTCTCCGTCATAATCATGCCCTGTCAATCCATAAGGTACAATAGAATTTGTTTTTCCATTAAGATGGATCATCCTGTTTATGTTATTTCCACGTTCTTCTAAAGTTATTTCTACCTTATAATTTCCAGAGTTTCCATTAAAATGTTGATACTCACTAGTAACTGGTCTGTCTCTACAACCGCCTGCTAATAATATTGCAGTCAAAATTGTTCCTAATGTCTTTTTAAATCTCATTTTTGCTTACCTCCAAGAGGAATGGCAGCAGTTATGCTTCCCCAAGTCCTGTCCTGTCCGTCATCAAATCTTTCATGGCTTGCTTCTAATTTAAAAGGTCCAAGATAAAGAATTCCAGAAACTCCATTGGAATTTTCTGTTTCTCCAATTCCAAATTTATGGAAAACACATGCTCCACCATATTTTCCTTGATTATAACCAAAATCCGCTTGAGCATAACCCTCCCAATCATTTCCGTTTGTCCTGCTCATATATCCATTTCCACCAAAAGCAAATCCTTTTTTTCCTCTCTCAAAGATTGGAGGAGATTCAATAACTGTAACTGGTGATTTCATAATCTCTGAACTAAGAAGATAGCCCTGGTTTCTTCCAAGAAAAGCTGTTCCATGAACAAGTTTATTAAAAGTTGGATTTTGAGCAAAAATAGTTTGCCAGGTAACTGCTTGAAAATCGCTTTCATCTGTTTTCCAGTCATAAAGAGCATAGGTTCTATTACCCCAGTCTACATCTCCATATCTCATAAACATTCCAGCTATTCTATTAGTTCCTAGATCATCATCAGCTAATTTGAATCCGGCTCCTGTCTGGTCATTTTTATCAATGTTCCAAACAGCTTTTCCAGAATAATAAGTAGTATCTCCTTTTGGAGTCTCAACCTTATCAATTCCAGCTCCAAAATTCCAGGTTCCGCCATAATTATGTTCAAATCCTGTACCAATTCTATTAGTTTCTTTTGTAGAGTCTTGCTCTGCATTTAGGTACCAGTCTAATTTTCCGAGTCCAAAAATTTGTTCAATTCCTCCGCCTTTCTTCTCTCCAGCTTGCGCATAAATATTGGAAGAACTTTCTATATCTCCAAATTTTACTTTTGGAGTAATAAACCCAAAAGAATCCCAGTCAACCTGTTTCCCCTTTTCCTCTCCAAAATAATGATAGCTCCTCCAGAATTCAATGCCTCTGTTGTATCTTGGGCTTGTAGGAGAAATTCCAGTAGTTACCTTGTTCAAATGAGTATCTTCTGCATCTGTATGCTCGTATCTCGCCCTCATGCTAAAAGGAGTAGTAGCAAAATTCTCAGAGGTTACAGGATTCATTAAAGTACCAGATTCTGCATTAACAATTCCAGTTAATCCTGCTGCAAATAAAACAGCTCCTTTTGCAATTCTCTTCCAAAAGGATTGTTTTGGCGGCTGTATCATTCTATTCCAGCCTCCCTCAATACTCTATCATTAACATCAAATATATCTGGAGGAACGGTATATGCTTGAAAATTGTAAAGTAATGGAAATCCTTCTTGTCTGCTAGATAAACGATAAAAATCCCAACTCCTAAAAACAATTTGTGGATTTCCTTCTAATGCAGTCATAGCTCTATCTGGAGTCCTTTCTAATGTGGTCATAGCTCGGTCTATTTTTCTAAGAACTAATAATCTTGAAGTATCAGAGAACACTAAAATATCTCCTTCATTGACCTTTTCATAAGGCGCATTAATCTTTAGATCTCTTCCTTGAAAAACAGCCAAGTGAAGCTGTCTTCCATCACTTCTTTGTTCCAATGTTTCATTTTCGTTTGCCATTTTAGAGTCCGTCCTTAAAAATAGTCTCAATAAGTCGCAATTCATTCAAATCAGAATTTTCAGGATGCAGAAATGCAAGAACATGCTCATGTACAAAATGAGAAACAACTGCAGATTCTAGTCCTTTAAATGCAGTTCTTAATTTTTCAGGAGACTTAAATGGTTTTCCAATCCTATAGGTATCAGCAGCTCCAGGGTCAGTTTCATCTAATGAAAAAGTTACATTCAGTTCCCCATAAGAAGGATGGGCTGTTGCACAAATAACCATCTTAGATATCTCTCCAGAATGAATACTTTTGTCATAAACTGTAACGCGCTGCTTATCATGAAATTCATACCCTCTTTTAATTTGCATGCTTGAATCCTCAACAGTAACTGTATATCTTCTTGCCACTGGATGTTCTTCTTTTCCTTTCATTTTACCATTCATAGGATGCTCCTACGCCTCCAAAAGTGAAACTTTCTGCTGTTTCATCATTCAAAGAAAACTGCCTCTTTACGAATCCATTTATGCTAAGAGGACCTTTCCCAACTTTCACAGACAATCCCGGAGAAACGTGCTGAAATCCGTCTACTCCATAAAAGTCCCTTGTATAAGCAGAACATAATTCAGGAGTTACTGAAACATCTGCTCCATTTATCTTTCCCAGAGGGAATGTTTTTGAGATGCTTGCAGAAATTGACTCTCCATCTGGCCTGCCATCATGTGCGAACATATGCAAAACTCCTATTTTTGCATCTATTGGCCCTTTGTAAGAGAGTGTTGCGTTTGCAAGAATATCGTGATACCAATCTCCCTCACAGGTATAATTCCAGACAGTACCATGCACACTTAAACTTAGATTATCATTTATCTTATGATCATACCCCATCCATTGATCCAGTTCTATTTTTTCATTGTCTTCTTTTCCTAACCCTTGAGAATACCAAACAAAACCTGAAAAGGGTCCTTTGCTTACATAAAGTGTGTTTTGACTTGAGGTTCCTGCCCAATGCATCCCAGAAGGAGTTACCCATTCGCTTACAAGGTTTGATTCAAGAGAAGCTCTTAAAGGATTAGCGTTATTTTCTGCATTAACAATTCCAGCTAATCCAGAAACAGTTGCAATTGCTCCGATTGCAATTCTTTTAAATAAAGATTGTTTTTTTCTTTCCATTTTCAAAATAAATATCTAAAAGAAATTCTAGGAATTGCTTCTGGAGCCAATTCTCCTGCTCCCTGATTATTTAATTGAAGATTAGCTCCAACTGAAAAGTGCTTTCCAAATTTCTTTGCAAGTTCAACTTCTCCATAACACCATTGAGGTCCTTTTTCTGCAGCTAAGTTTGCCTCGCCAAAAGCAGATAATGTGACGTCTTTCGCAAGATCAATTCCAGCTCCAAAACAAACAATTTGTTTGTCATCTACATGCTGTCCTTCATCATCTACAAAGTATGGAAGATAGCCCACTTTTGCATAAGTTCCTTTAGGTGTAGGCAAAGCATAGCTTAATCCAAATCCCGCCTGTGAAAAAGGGTCGTCTATATGGACTATATGGCCCCTAAAATTTAGCCTGTCTACAAGCCCTTTCTCAACAATAGTCTTCCCAAAGTATCCATTTCCATTTTCATATAAATCCATAAAACCAGATACCTTGAAGTTATAAGGAAAAGTTGTTGAGTGATCTATTTGAAGATAAGAGGTTTGTGCTCCGCTCTCAGCTTCTCCTCCAACGAAGTAAGTAACATCGCCTGTTGGCCTGATATCTACAGGCTTCTTTTCTTCTGCTGTAGCGGTTTGTACTAATCCAGCTAAGCCGATTAGCCCTGCCGCTAGGGTATTTCTTATTTTTGTTCTTAGTGTGTTTTTTGTTTGTACCATTTTCTATACATAAACTATGTATTTACTATACAATAGTAATAAAAATATGAGATTTAAACATTTTTATTAAACTATATATACTAGTTTAAATCTATATACATTTTAGAAAAGTTTATAAAATAAGAAATATTCGATAATGCATGAAACGCAAACTAGTCAAACAAGGCTCAGCAACAATGATGGTTTCTTTGCCCAGTAAGTGGATTAAAGCAAATAATCTAGATAAAGGAGATGAGGTAGATATCGAAGAGAAAAGAAACTCTCTAATAATAAATCCAGAATCTAAAAAAAAGAAAAATGAAACTGAGATTCAAATAACTGGCTTGACAGAGTCTTCCATAAGAACCATAATAACAAATGCCTACCGCCTTGGCTATGATAAGATAAAGGTTAATTTTCAAGACAAATCTGTTCTTCCGGTAATTCAAAAAACCTTGGACAAAAATCTAATCGGTTTTGAAATAATAAAGAAAACAGACAAAGGATGTGAAATAGAGAATATTACAGAGCCTTCTTACGAGCAGTTTGATAACATTTTTTCAAAAATTTTTCTAAATATAGAAGAACTTTTCCAGATAACAGGATCTAATCTCAAAGGAGAAAAGAAAGAATTTGAAGATGCAGAAAGAAAAATACAGCAGTTTGATAATTTCTGCAGAAGAGTTATAGCAAAAAATGAGATTTACGAGAAAATGCAGTTGAGGTGGGCATTTCATGCTGAGCTAATCCATGCACAAAGAGAGCTCTATCATCTTCTAAAATACCTAGAAAAGAATAAAGTAAAGGTAGACAAAGAAGTTTTTTTAATGTTAGAAGATTCAAAAAGAGTTTTTCAAATGTTAAAGCAGGCTTACCAAGAAAAAAATATCTCTCTATTGGAGAGAATACATGGAGAAGAAAAAGAACTCATCTATAAAAAAGGTTATTCTTCAATAAAAAAATCCAATCCGATAATTATTCATCATTTAATGAATGTTATCAGAAATCTCTACCTGGCAGCCTCCCCTTTAACTGGGCTGTTTATTTAATAGGTTTGTCCCACCTGCTTGTATATGCTCCTGGAAAAAAGTCTCTTTTTGGAATCTTATCAAAATCAATATTTCCATCCTCATCTGTAATCAAGTACAATGCAGTAGCCATATTAATCAACTCCCTTTCATGTGGAGGCAAGAGCGCATGATAACCCCTTTCTATAGTTGCAGAATGCTCTCCAACAACTTCTCTTGGCAGATAATCTGCACTCCTCGTTTTTACTTTTGCAGCATTTATGTCTTCGCTTGAGGAAAAATAACTTGCAAAAACATCAGCAACGTTATGTTCTGGACCAAGACATTGTTTTAAGTACATGCATCCAAAAGCAATTGCAGATTGATCTTCTAAATCAGTTGCATGGGAACTCATATCATTTACCTGAACAAAATGAAGAGGCACAAAACTAGGGCCAATCCTTTCTTCTCCAGAAGATTTGTATACTCTTCCTGCTTTATGACTCAAGTAACATGCTCTTAACCATGAAGAAACAAGCCTTCTTGGCATAGAATGCACAGTTTCAGAAAAATTTGTCATGTTTCTTACTTCTGGGTAGATTTTTGCAGCTTCAATTTGAGGAAGATTTTTCTTTGCTTTTTCCATGTAGGGAATAAGCAGGTCATAGGCATAATTTTTCTCATTAGGGTCTAAGGTTTCTAAATTGAACGCTCTATAATCTGATCTCCTTAATATTTCAGACATTGTTGGTTTGGCTTCTGGCTTAGGGCCAAAAGCACCCCATATCCCTAAAGAAATCACCCCACTAACTATAGCTGCAGGAAGTGCGTATTTTAAGCTGGAAGTAACCGCTTCTTTTACTTTTCCAGCTAAACCCGCATCTATTTTATCAAGATATCTATTAACTCCCGAGATGTTTTGTATTGCAACTTTATCATCCAGAGTCAAGCATCTATAAACCAGTTTTCTCCATTCGCTTGGAACTTTTTTAAGCCCTGCTTTTAATCTTGATTCATGTTCATCTTTTGAAACATGCTCTAAAACCTTTTCTCCATCAGTTAATTTAAATCTGTAAACTTCTCCTTCCCATTCTACTACCCTGCCCCCTGGGTCCGAAGTGAGTTTGTAATCAAATGCGTCTTCACCTGTAAGCATGTGCCATAAAGTTGTACCAAAAGAATACACTTCTGTCCTTCTGGTTGCTTCTGCAGGATCTCCAGTGATGAGTGCGCTCAATAAATATGGATGGGTATGCTTCGCCCCACCAAAAGTAGGTATGCTTGCATTTTTTATATCCTGTATCCTTGCAGCAGTCTGCAAGTCTCCTAACATAACTTGCCCAGAACGAGTCAAAACAACATTGGAAGGTTTAATATCCCTATGCAAGATACATCGGTCATTGTTAAGATAATCTACTGCAGAAGAAATCTGTCTTGCAATATTCACTGCTCTACTCTTATTAGTCAATGGACCAGTCTGTCTTATTGTTGTTTCCAAGTCAGTTCCTTCGTAGTAATCTTCAACATTCACTGTCCTTCCATTTAACCTAAAATTATCAACAACCGATATAATATTTGGATGTTTAATTTCATTAGAAGCTTTAACTTCAGCAAGGTCCAAATCTTTTCTATCTAGATTCATCTGTGTCCTTACTGATTCTGGATCAACTTCTCTTTTAGATATTTTAACAACTCTTAATCTTTTTACATCTCCACGTGTATACTTAGCAAGATAAGCATTCCTGGTTTGCCCTTCTCCTAATTCCTGCAAGACTTCATAGCCTCTTCTTTTCAATTGCTTTAGCTCGTATTTAGAAAGGCTTATAGGTTTTGGTCTTTCATAAGAAGGCATATGTTTTCTTGTTTCTCTTCTTACTTCCTCACGTGTATGTGCCAATTTTATTCTGGCATTTGCATCAATTGTCTCCATTGCAGCCATCTGTTCTAGGAGGGTCATTTTTCATTACCTCCTTTCTCTAGAATATTTAATTTAACCTCGACAATGGTCCCAGGTTTAAGCTGGGTTTCCAGAACTCTTGGTATGACTATAATAGCTTGAGAGCCATGCTTGGCTATTTTCTTAATAATTGAAAATTCTTTTTTAGTTTCCATTTTGAATGTCTCCTTGTTTATTTTCATCAAAACCATAATCTTTCCAGTAAAATCGGTCATAGAAATGAATTGGTGTTCCAATTTTTGGCAGGATTTTGGATCCTAATCTTTCTAATCCTGAATTAAAATTTTTAAAATGACCTGAATCAGGAACAAAGTCCCAGACATCATAAATACTTGTATAAATCCCGCTTTTATCTCTTCCAAAAGATAAGGTATAGTTTCCAAGATCAACATTTGTAAAAGTAGGCGCCATTGAAGTACGGAATATGTCCTTCATCGATAAAGCATCTCCTTCTTTCATTCCTAGTATTCTTTCTAGGGCTGTCCCGCCAACTATCCGATTTCCAATCAATCTTCCGGGATCGGGAATAAAGTCCTTTATACTATAGAAAGTGATTTTATCTGAACCAGTAAGTCTGGTAGGTTGATATCGAGAAAAGGGTAATGGATTTTTTTGTAAACCTAGATATACAGCATTCAAATCCATATTATGCAGTCTTTTTGGAAGCTTATCAAAGGGATCTGGCTCGTATACTATCAAATCTCTTTTAAAGGGGTCATCGCTTGAATCTAGATTCCAATTTCTAAATCCCTTGTACTCCCCCCTAGTTAGATAGGTTAAAGGATTTGTTAAAGATCGTGAAAAATCCTGTTCCCTGAATCCTGCATGAGACATAGCGTTACGTGCTATTATCCGTAAACCTGTATTAACACCAGCAACTGCCAATCCTGCAGCAAGCAGGAATATAGCCAATTTATTAGCTTTTGTTTTCTTTTTTGCATCCATTTTAGTACTACTATATAGTTTATACATATTTTATACATAATCTGCCTTTATAAATCTTTCTATTTGTAACTACTTAATAATAACACTAAAACTAGAAAAAATAGCCTAAAAATAAAGAAACATTTATAAATATGTAAGTACATGTAATAACACATTTATGAGAAAACATGGGAAGCGATAGAAAACACATGAAGAAAATACGCGAAAAGAGAATAGAGGCTGTAAAAAAGCAAGTGGAAAGCCATGAAGACAAGATTGAACATGAAAAAGGCAGAAAAGACACTACAAAAGATTATTGGAAAAAAGAGATTGATGAGAAGTTTTTAAAACAAATTGAAGAAGATGAGGAGTATTTAGAAAATGATAGTTAAAAAAGCAGTTAAAGCAGGCAATTCCTCTGCAGTTATACTTCCAAGAGCCTGGCTGAACAGAGAAGTAAGAATCGAACTGATAAACAAGACCCCTGAAATAATACTAGCCGATACCCTGGAAATTATAAAAAAATATCTCTGTCCAGAGGAAATAATAGGGATTTACCTAGTTGGAAGCTATGCAAGAGGAGAAGAAGATAAAGATAGTGATATAGACCTACTGGTGATAACAGATGATATAGATAAGGAGCTGATTAAAGAAGGAATTTACAATATCTTGACAGTATCTTATCAGTTAATCAACCAAAAGTTAGATGAAAATTTATTTCCTGTAGGACAGATGATAAAAGAAGCAAAACCCCTATTAAATTCTAATTATCTTAAATCGATAGAGGTAAAAGTAACGAATAAGAACGTAAAATGGTATCTGGATACGACCGAAGAAAAACTAAGTCTGATCCAAAAGATAATCAAAAAAGCAAAAGAGAAGAAAAAAGCGAACCTAAATGATGCTGTTGCTTACACTCTCATTTTAAGGATAAGAACTCTCTATATTATTGAAAAGCTAATAAAAAATGAAAAATATTCAAAAAAAGAATTTCTGAATCTTATAAAAAACCTAGCGGGATTGAATGTATATGAAGCATATCAAAACGTAAAGAACAATTCAGAACAAAAAAATAAAGTAACAATAGAAGAAATTGAAAAACTAAACAATTACCTAAAAAATAAATTTGAAGAAATAAAAAGAATGAGTTTATAAACTTGAAACTATATCTGTAGTTATGAGCTTGGTAAAAAGGGTATATGATGAAGTAGGAAAATTAGCTGCAGAAGGGGGAGATGGAGAAATTCGTGAGTACATTAAGAGATCTGCCTATTTTGCTTCTCAAATCGAGAGGGGTGTAAACGGATCAGATTACTACTGGTTTGCTGCACTTGCTTCTGCTACACTTAATTTTTTAGCTGAAAGAGAAGGCAAAAATGCAAATCCCGTTCAGGTAAGATACGAGCGCTATATGACTCCATCAGAATTTAGAACAGAAGACCCTATTGGGGAATTGGACGAAGAGGACAAGAAAATAATTTCTTTAGGCTTTCAACACCATTTCTGGTGTTGTGTAGATACTCCTAAAGATAATTTCTGGTGGACTTCCAGAAGAACGCAAGTAGGCTTAGCAGAGCTTTATCCATGTAGTGAATAAATAGTTTACTTTATGCATACAAATCATTTATTCTTCTTTTTCAGCCAAGTCAGATACTGCAAGATCAAAATAAACTTCTTCTCCCCATAAATGCTCTTTTCTAGCTTGCTTAGCGCGCTCTTTATTGAGCTCTATTAACTTCCGATAAATAGGCCCCGAAACATATTCTCTTAAATCTGCCTTTGAAGGTTTCTTTCTCAATAAACTCATAAAAAGAATAGCAGCTTCCTGCATTAAATCATCTTTATCTCCTGAAGGAATTCCTCTTCCAATAGCCCCATAATAAACTTTATCAACTATCTCTTGAAGAAACTGCTGATTACTTAAGTACAAGTTTTCAACAGAGCCATCTTGTTCTTCAAGGAGTTTTCTATCAAGTCCCCCGCCTCTAGAATAAACCATTCCTGCTTTTTGAGCTGCTTCCCTAATCCCTCCTGGAAAGTAGGCGTAAATTGCAGCTGCAAGATTTTGGTCTATTCCGCGGACTCCTGTGACTACCCCTGAAGGAAATCGCTCCCTTAATGCTTCTAAAACCCCTGCCCCATTTTTCCAGTCATTTCTAGCATGGTATTTAGATATGTCAACACCAATTCTTTCTAGAAATCCGTACCAGCTATTGAATCTTCGCACAGCAGCCCGGTATATGTTCTTAGTTTCAGGGTCGACCCTTACTAGAGAAACATCTAAACTTCTTCCATTTCTTTCCCACTCTTTTACAGCCTCTTCGAGTTCTTTAAATTTGTATTTTCTGCGATTCTTTCTTATAGCATCATAGTCTAATCCTGCTCTGCTGATAGCTTCTTCCCATCCACCATCAAATCGATTGTAGGATTGACTGACCAATCTCCTAATAGAGAAGTCTTCATCTTCTACAATTGAAGTAATACTTAAATCCCCCCCAAGAGAAGCAAGCTCCTTTATTTTTGCTACTATCTCCGCTTCGCTTAAAGATTCTTTCTCTTGGCTTATCTGAGAATAGTCAAGGCCCGCCGCCACTATTGCTTTTTCCCATGAGCCATAATATCTTGACCCTGCTTTATACAGTGAATTATTCCCCTTGATTACAGAAGAAGAATTAAGAGGCTTTCCTGATTCAAAATTTCTCTTTATCTCTTCTACTACCTTTTTTTCATCCCATTTTTGCCTTGTATAATACTGCAAAGGATTTATCCCAGAAAATAAAAGTGCGGCTCTCCAGTCTCCGAATCTTCTTGAAGCTGCTAAATAAAATCTATATCTCTCTCTGCTCCTTTTGCTTCTTTTTCTATCTTTAAAAATCCTAGCAGGATTTAAGCTTATCCCAGAACTATGGCATGATTGTAGGTATTCTACTAATTGCTCGTTAGTATACCTTCTAGAAAAAATAATTCCATCTGGATTTATTCCAGAGTATCTCAGGGCCTCTTGGTGAGAGCCAAAATGATTATCAATAGCATGGGCCAAACTCATGTCTTCTTTTAATGCTGCAGCATTGAGGGGTTTGCCTTCTGCTTTTCTTTTTAGAATCGCCTCTTTTACTCTTTCTTTAGTCCATTTTTTCTGCCTAACAATTTTTCTTGGGTCAAGACCTGCTTCTGTTAAAACATCTTCCCAAAAAGTCCTACCAGAATAAAATTTCTGAGCTGACCAATAAAGAGTTCTATAATCAGGATTTTTTATTATACTCCCGCGGTCTAACAGAGCCCCTTCTTCAAAAGCCGCCCTTAAGTCCGCCAGTAATCTTTCTTTTTCTTTTTCCCCTCTTTCAGAATAAACTCTTTCCTCGATATCTCTATAGCGTATCCCCGCCTCTTTCAAGGCTTTTCTCCAGCTTCCAAGATGCCAGCATGCTGCACGATAAAGTTTCCTATAATTTTCTTGAGCATTATTATCTCGTAAATCTGCTCTTTGTTCATTTAAATCTTTTAAATTCTTGAGAATAAGTCCTTTACTCCAATGAATAACTTGCCGGACCATTTCATCTTCTTCCCGCCTCGTATTTCAGAAATTCCGAAAAAAAACTCCTAGTAATCATCTCGTGTCTAGCAGATTCTTGGAAATTCAAAGGAGATTTTACTAACATAAAACCCTCCCCTTTCACTTTGTCATAAATAGAATCTGTTAATGCAGTATAGTCTCCTGTCCAAATCTCTCTTTCACCTGTAACAACCTTCGGCTTGACATTTTCAACTCTTACTGCTGGAGACTTGTCATCTCTTATTATTCTTAATTTGGGCCAACTATAATTTTCAGTATAGAGATCATTTCCCTCTTTTATAAAAACGTCGACTTGAGGGTTTTTTAATTCTCCAATAATTGCAAGATCCATAACCTGTGCAGGCCCAAATGAGGGCTCATAAGGCATTTCAAAAAAATCCTTAACTTTATTTTGGGTTAGGGCTTTGTCTACTACCCTTAGATGATAGCGGACGCTCCAAGTCAAAAGATAAGGAACAAATAATCCTTTGGCAGCCACTGAAACCTCATAGATTTTTTTTAGGGGCCCCTTTTCGGGATTTGTAACCTCATCTACTCTCCCCTCCAAAACCATGTTTCTTACTTCGGCAAAAGCATCATCTATAATTTTTGCTTGATCTGGCGGAAGAAGAGCTCTGTGGAAATTATCAAAATCCTTAACAGCATCTTCTAATTTTCTTACATCCGCTCGAAACTCAGGAGAATCTGCCTTCATATTTAAGCCAAGCCTAATAAAAAGATTACCAAAAAAATCATTAATGTTCATTTTATTTCTTCCTCCTTCAAAACATCAATTCTAATTTTCACCAGCATTTTTGGCTTAAGCTGCTCTTTAAGAACATTAGGGATAACAATAATTGACTGACTGCCATGTTTGGCAATTCTCTTTGTGATTGTAAAAGAATTCAAACTCATTTTTTCTGTCCTCCGAACTTATAGTTCAAACTTAAGTAAAGAAGATCTCCATAATTTCCAAGCAAATCCCAATCATAAGAAGCCATGAAACTAAGGTTATCTGCTAACTGAATGGTTGCTGAAGGCCCCAGATAAAAGACAGGGTCTTTTGTTTCTCTCATCACAGCATATCCTAAAACCCCCACTTTCAACTTATCATTAATTTTATAATCTGCAGTTGGAATAACATAAAGTTCATCTTTTGTCCCTTCTGTTAATCCCGAAAATAATCTAATCTGAAAATTTGCATTTAATTTGCCATCTAAGAAATTTTTTCCATAATCGAATCTAGTTCCTGCCAAGCTGTTATCTTGATTATCTGCCTTAAAATAAGCATACGCTGAGAAATCTCCAAATTTTCTTCCTAACATTAATTCCATTCTCTGATTTTCAGAAGGAGCAGTGTAAACATAAGGCCTTATTCTTAGAATACTATTTCCCTCTGTATAAGTTATTTCTGTATTCATCATAGTTGTCAGAGGCTTTTCTTCTGCTTGCATTGGGCTAACCAAGCTAGAAGCTCCAATTAAAATCCCAGCTAAAGTGTTTCTTATCCTTGTCCTTATTGTTTGTTTTTCTCTCATCTTAGCCACCTCCGCCTTACATCTTCTAAATTGTTTACTTCCGCTTGACTTTTATACAGTTGAGCGACATAAACTCCTGCGGCTTGCACAAGCAATTCTTCTTCACCTTCAATTCCATACTTCCTGCAAAACCGATTCAATGCTTTTTCAAGAACTGGATTTTGTCCGAAAATTTCTTTGGCTCTTGTTTCCATAGCTCTCATTAGACTCTCCTCGCCTCCCGCGTCAAGTCTTGCTTCTTCAATGAAATGCATTTCCACAGTAGCTTCAGTCAGTACCGGAAGTCCTTCAGGAGTATATCTTGGCTCCATTTTAATGCAACCTCAGGTGCTGTAATGTATCAGCTAATTTATCTCGACATCTCCCAGTATTTCCCGGGTTCTGGTTTTTTAAGGCATAAGTTAAAGTAGCCTCAGTCTCAGGAAATGCAGTATCATAAACAGTAAGTTCTCCGAGTCTTTCTCTCACAACCCTTTCTCTTACATCAAGATAGACCCTTGTATCTGTCTGGCCTGTGAATACCTGGTAAGTGGCATCAACTGGATATTTTTCTGAATCTTCAAATTGCTTAGATAAGAATCTTGCAGCTTCTTCACTCGGGATATTTGCTCCAAAATAATTTCTCCAGCCCTTACTAAAAGAAATATCCCAAGGACCTCGAGCCGATCTTGCAACTCCGAGGGCAGCATCTAAAGAAAGATTTATTTCTGTTGTTTTTCTCCTTCCAGCCAATTTATTGCCGATGGTTCTAAGAACGCTCATGCTGAACTCCTTCCAAAAACATCGTTAATGCTAGCTTGAGCATTGTGGAATTGATAATAAGTTACGTTATCATTCTGTTCCCTAATTGTAACCCTGTCTCCTCCTTGAGAAGGTGTTACCAACAGGTCTGATGGCTGTTCAGTAGGATGAGAATCAATGGCTCTTGAGCGATAAGAAAGGGCCAGCATAGGAGAACTTATTGGGAATATTTGAACTACCCCTAAATCATCTTGCCTAACAAATACATCTAAAGAGGTTTTTTCATCTCGGGGGAATGAACAATGTCTGCTCAATAAATCCAAACGACCTTCTAAGTACTCTAAACCTTCTTTTGATGAAACTAAGTAATTTGCATTGAATTTCATTTTTTCCTCCTAAAAACTATACCCCAAACTCACTCCGCCCCATAACAAATCATTAAAAAGCTTTCCATCCTGAGCATTTACAAAAGCATTGAAGCTCCATCTTCCATTTTTTACTGAAAGATTCACACCAGGGGTTACTTGCGACAGTCCAGTTTTTCCATAGTAGTCATCAAGAAGCGAAGCGCCTAGCGATGGGGTTACAGCAATCTCATTTTTCCCAAGGTTTCCTAATGGAAAAGTCTTTGAAACCTTAAAGTAATGCCTGTCTCCTGTAGGAGTTGTATTATGGCCGATTATATGTGTAAAGTCGTATTGAACATCTACTACCGGCCCAGTTAGTTTTGCCCCTGCTTTTACAACATTATCGCAATCTCCAAATTCCCCATTCAGATAATTCCAGTGCTGAAACCCGACATTCGCAGATAAGTTCCCTTCTATCTTTCTTGAATACATAATCCCGCTGTCTATTTCGTTTACTTTCCCACTGTTAAAATCATAGTTTTGCCATGCAAAAGCAGATAGGCCATTATTGAAGTCAGCAGATATCATATTCTGATTTACCAGCCCTTCTTTGAACCATCCATGTCTGCCTACATATGCAGATACAACTCCAGACTCAACATAGACTTTTGGGCTTTCTGCAAAGCAGGTATTGACTGTTCCAAGTAGGGCAGCCAGTCCTGTAACAGCGGCCATTTTTATTCTCGATTTCCAGTTTGTTTTTTTTGTTTCCATTTTGTATACATTTATTATGTATTTACTATACAATGGTAATACAAACCGGTACGATTTAATATCTTTCTGATATTATTAATATTACTGATATCAAAAATAGAAAACTTTAAAAACACACATTTCCTGTATAGTTTATGGAAAGAAGACTCATAAAACAGGGAGGGGGAGGCTATACAATATACCTGCCTAAGAAATGGGTAGACCGGAAAAAGTTACACGAAGGGGATATAGTTGATGTAAAAGAAGTAGAAAATTCCCTGATAATTGGAAGCGAGGTTAAGGAAAAGAAAGAAATTACAATAGAAATAACAGAACAAAATAGAGAAGATATAAAAGTTATACTGACTCATGCCTATAGAAGGGGCTTTGACTCTATAATCTTAAAAAATACTGACCAAGAACTGATTAAGAAAATAAAACAGACAACAAAAAATCTTCTTCTTGGATTTGAAATAACCGAGAAATCAGAGAAACAATGCAAAATAGAGAATATTTCAGAGCCGACAGGGCAAAAATATGAGGTAATGATGAGAAAGGTCTTCATGATAATAGAAGAGACACAAGACATCCTTCTAGAAGATTTTACTAATAGCAAATACGAAAACTGGAAAGAAATAGAAGAAATAAGAAATAACCAAGATAGTTTTATTTTATTCTGCAGAAGGACTTTAATTAAAGAGAAATATGAAAAAGACCCTGTTCTGGAATGGGAGCTTTTAACTTTTTTAATGCATATAGAGCACGCATATTTTTATCTCTATAAATATGCAAAAGAGAACAAGGTCAAAACAGACAAATCAGTTCTCATGCTTCTCCAAGAGCTTAAAGAACAGTTTCAGCTCTACCAAGACGCTTATTTTAATGAGGACATAAAAGCAGTTCACAAAATAAATAGTCTGAAAAAAGAATATCAATTTGGAAAATGCCTTGAGCTAATTGAAAAAAGCAAAGGAAAATCTGCGGTTGTACACTGTTACATCAAAGAACTATTCAGAACGATTCAAATCGGAACAAGTCCGATTTTAAGCGAGATTATAAAAAAAGAAATTTAATCTATATCTGCGTTGTAATAGGCAAGCCAGGTATTAATAAAACTCTGCTCTTTTTCTGGGATTATATACTTTCCTTTGCTGTCTTTGGCGGTCCTATAAACTTCATAATCAAAACTTCCTGAGGCTCTCTTTGCTTGGTTTACTAAGTCTACTCCTACTCTTGAGATAGTCATTACATCTTCCAAATCAACTTTTCCATCTGCTGTTTTAGCTTGGTTTAATGCAACCTCAATTGACTTCGCCCAGACAGGCCAAGGAGTTCCGCTCAATCCCGCAAACTGCCTCTCATCGTGAGTTGTATAAGCAATATATGTACTGAATTGTGTATCTGTATAGGCCCCTGGCGGCCTCATAGTATTTCTAGAAGAATGTGCTTGCGCATATGCTTTCAAAAGATAGGCAACAATTCTATTATTAGTAGATAATTTAGCATTTTGAATTATACCACGAAATACCAATTCATCATTCGCTGCACTTGGCAAGTCATCAATAGTTTCTTTTTCAAATTCTATTCTTTGCTCTTCACCGGGTTTCTCAGGAGGATAAACCATTCCCTGGATATTTGTTCTAGGCATTTCCAATCTTTTTGGCTCATGAGTTACTGCACCATAAATAAGCAATCCAGTTAAAGCCAAAGGTATACCCAAGGGCCACCATTTCTTAAAGTGGGTGTTTACAACTTTCTTTGTATCCAAATTGTCTATAACTTGATCTAAGCTTTTCAAAGCTTCATCCCCGCTGCGAAATCTTTCAAATTCATTAACCGCAAGGCATTTTCTTAAAAAAGACCTTAATCTCCACGGAACTTTTCTTATTTTCTTTTTTATTCTCGAATTCAATTTAAATTGATCTGTGTTGTCTCTGTCTATTCCATTATAGATGCTTTCTCCAGTAAGTGCTTCGTATAAAATTGCTCCTAAGCCCCAGACGTCTGCTCTTGTACTTGGGCTTGCATCCCCATCAGAGCATTCAGGAGGTCTGTAATTAACGTCTCCATGAGGGCCTCTTTTCTTTCCGCTTCCGCCAATTGAAATGCAGGTTGTTGATCCTAGATCGCTTAAATCAGCCCGGATCTGTTGTCTTCTCCCATCTTCATCATACGTTATATTGAGAAGTACATTTGATGGCTTCACATCTCCATGAGCATTTCCGTTGCCTTGATTTTTTTTATCTTTTGCATCGTAGAATCTATTTCCATTCACTCTTCTATTATGAAAATAAGTCAATGCAGTTGCAATATTCTTTGCTACGCCTAAGGATTCCCGAAGAGTCAGGGTGTGAAGTACTTTCGAAAGATCACAGTCATAAGCGGGCATAGCAACAAACATTTTTCCGTTTTTATCTGTTTGGATTATTCTTGGGGTTACATTGTAAGAAGCTGCTCCGATTGGAATCGCTTCCCTCATCATTACATCTTCTTCTGTCCACCCTCTTTCTTCCATCTGCCTTCTTCCATCCTCATTTGGAGCAAATATTTTAAGTGCCCACATTTGGTCGCCAGGACCTCTATATAAACTAACGCTCCCCCAAGCCCCATCGCCTAAGTGTTTGCCTGTCGGAATGAACGTATCACTTACTATTACTTCATCTATAGAAGCTTGCTTGTCCACAGGGGCTCTTTCACTCCCTGTTCTTCTTTCATTTAATACATTTTCACTGGTTTTCATTTTCCCCTCCCAATACTTCATTTATGCAGAATTCAAAGGCATGGCTTCGGTTCCTGAATTTTCTCTTAAAAATATTCTCATCTATTTTAGCCAATGTTTCTTCATCAACTGAAACGCTTATCTTTGATTTTTTTACCATTTTATAATAGTACTACTTAGTGGTACCGAGTAAGAAGCCTTTATAAATCTTTCTATTTGTAACTATAATATAGTGATAACATAATACTAGGAAAACTAAAAGCACGGAATGGGACTCGAACCCATGAATAACCGCTCTGCAGGCGGTCGCGTTAGCCACTTCGCCATCCGTGCATACCCCTAAATAGAAAAATCACCTTTTAATATTTTATTGTTACAGAATCATACAAATTTTTTTCCTTTAGTATAAGTTCATGCGCGCGTATTGTATTTTATACATAAATAGTAAGTATAAATAGAAAGATTTAAATATACTTATTAATAAATAATAAGTAAAAAATTCCTTATTTTGTAATTCTGGAGTAATACATACATAGTAAGTACAAAACACAATATTTATAAGGTATTTTTAACAAATAATAAGTATGGGATTGACTCAAAAAGAGGGAAGTATCTTAGTTGAACTTAGAAGCAGAGTCAAACAAGCAAAAGAAAACAAAAGTAAAGTTCTTAATTATATTAATGGGTTAAAAAATAAGTGTGAAAACCGAGAAATAACTTATTCTGAATACGAAAAACTGCTGAACAAAAAAAGAGACGGAAAAACACTCGGCCAGTGGCTGAAAATCTATGACTCTTACATAGAAGACTGCAAATCAAAAATAGAAAAAGAAAAAATAAAATCCACAGGTAAAAAGATACTGGCTGTTTTTTTATTTCTCCTTTTTATTTCCTTAGTGTCTGTAACTTTATTTTATTTCCGGGGAACTATGCTAGGTTTAGTTGTACAGGAACAAAAACAAGAGTACACAGAAAAACTTAATCTAACTTTCTCTTCTTCTGAAACTTACGAATGGCAGATTCAAAATCCAGGCCAGTTGCTCTCTGCAAGACTTTCAGGATTAATTGAAGGCGAAGGAGAAGTTAAAATATATCTGGATAATTACTTAATTCTCGATAGCTCTAACCTAAAAGCAAAACAAGCAAGCCTGACTGGCTTGGCTGTTGATGAAGCAGCAGCTTCTGAATCCTCTTCTGCTGCCTCTTCTGAATCTTCTTCAACCGAATCATCTCCGCCAGAATCCTCACAAACAAGTTCAACTGACTTACCATCCAAAGCCTCACAGGAGGCTTCAGCTTCTACTCCTTCAGAAACCCCACAAGAATCACTATCCTATTCAGAAGAACAGGGGGCTCCAAAAGAGCAAGAAATTGCTCCGAGTCAACCCCAAGAAGAGCCCTCTGTCTCCTCTGAGCAAGGCGAAGAGCCTGCTAGCTCCTCTGAACGAAGTGAAGAGCCAGCTGTCTCTGAAATTTTACCAGAAGAAAACCAAACAGCTTCAAAAGTAATACAAGAAGAAAATGTAACTGAAGTGCAGCCAGAAAATATAACTGAAACAAATATAACCCAACCAACTGTTCCACCAGAAGAAAAAGAAGAAATCCCGAAACAAAAAGAAATAAGAAGATTCAACAAAATATGCGAAGAAACCTGCGACCTTTCCTCTCTAAATCTCAACCAATCTTCATATAGCCTAAGAATTGAAATTAACAATGCTTCTGTTTTCTTGGAAGAAATAATCTACGAAATCCTAAGTGAAGCAAAAATAAATGAAACAATAGAATTAAACGAATCTGTTATAAACCTTACAGATACAAACATAACCCTAATTAACACCACCTTCTCAAGAATAGTCATAGGCCAGCCTGTAAATTGGACAAAGAGAATAGAATTAGATAAGCCAGGAAAAATAAAGGTAGAGCTTCCAAAAGAAGCTGAAAATATAGAAGTTAACAAAATCGAGTCCTATAAAATACAAGAAGAAAGCGAGCCTGCTGCTTTTTCTATAACTTCTGGCATTACAGGCCAAGCAATTGAAGGAAATCAAAAACCGGGATTTTTCACCCGGCTTTTTTCAGCTTTAACAGGAAGGGCGGTTACAACAGAAGAAACTCCGCAATCAGTTGATGTAGTCATTGAAGACAATGCCTCTAAATATGAAATAACTTATGAGACCCCTGCCCCAGAAGCAACAGAGATAAACATTTCTAAAAACGAAAAGCAGATCATAGTTTCAGCCCCTGATAACTTGGGATATGAAAATATCCTAGCATATACAACTCTTCCTAAAGAAGTTCCAATAAACCAGATAGCTCTATATCATCAAACAGAAAACAAAAGAGTTCAGATTAAGGCCTATGACACTAATCAAAATGGTCTAGTCGATTACATTGAATGGAATGTTCCTCATTTATCCAACCAGTCTTATCTTCTGATAATAAACATAATTCAAGCAGAACACTTGGATGAAAACAGAAATTTTATTTCTGATATCTATCCCGAAGTTAAAGCTATTGACGGAATCTGGAGTGGGACAATAAAAAACAACGAGTATGTTAGATTAACTTTTGAAGAGAATCTAACCAAATCCAGCGATATAAAAATATATGCAAGAGGTTCTGAAAATTCCAGAATTGAAGTGTATGCAAAAGACAGCAGCGAACTAATAACTTCTTTTGAAAATATTAGTGAAGAAGGATGGTACAGAGTTTACTTGAATAATTTAGGAAGCGAAAGTTACAACTCTTTTGATTTAAAAATCCTCGGCTCAGTTGAATTAGACTATGTAATTGACCCTAACTTAAATCTTGAGATAATTGGGACCATAAATAGCTATACAGCAAGCGTTTTTCTTAAAACTAATCCAGATTCTACATCAGGATTTGATGCCTACGATATTGAAAGCGAACCTCCGCCTTCAGAGTACTCAGAATTTTATTCCAACATAACTGATGGAACACATTACCATTTAGCAGTTGATTCCTGGAATGCCTCTGAAAACCCAAGAACGTTATATCTAGAGTACCACATAGATACTGCCCAAACTGGTAGCTTGAATTTCAGCTGGGCGTCTCTCGACGGAAGCGAGTATTACATGAACTTTACTTATTACGGAACAGATGCCACTTACTCCACACCAATTGCCTCTCGTGATATGAGAACAAATACCGGATACAATGCCTCTATTAACGCAGCTTCTTATCTATACGTTAAGATAGGATACAGCCAAGATACAGTTGCCCCAAATATTATAATAAAAAGCCCAACTAATACAACTTACAGCACCTCAACTATAAACTTCAATGTTTCTTCCAACGAGAACTTATCCTTCTGCAAGTTTACAATAAATAATTGGGAATCTAATTATACAATGACTAGATATAATGATACTTATTTTAATTTTACCAATAGTTCGGTTCCTGAGGGAAGTTACATTGCCAAGTTCTGGTGCAATGATACACTAAACAATACTAATAATACAGAAACAAAGGCATTTGCAGTTGATACAACTAAACCTCTTATGACTATTGTTTCTCCTACCAATACGACTTATGCATCAACAACAATGAGCTTTAATGTAAGTTTAAATGAAAACTCGAGCTGGTGCGGATTCAGCTTAGATGGCTCGCCAAATATAACAATGACGAGGTTTAATGATACTTATTTTAATTTTACAAACACAACAATGACACAAGGAGGGCATTCAATTGTCTTTGCATGCAACGATACAGCAGGAAATATGAATGCTTCTTCCAATATTGTAAGTTTTGCAGTTGACACAGTTGCCCCGAATATTGTAATAAAAAGTCCTGAAAGCACAACTTACACCACAACTACTATCGAATTCAATGTTTCTTCTAATGAAAACATAAGCAATTGCAAGTTTACAATAAATAACTGGGAATATAATTATACGATGACCAGATATAATGATACTTATTTTAATTTTACAAACACAACAATGAAAGAAGACTCGTTTACTGCCAAGTTCTGGTGCAACGATACTGTGAACAACATAAATAACACTGAACAAATAGAGTTTACAGTTAATACTGGAAATGCTCCAAATAATCCGATAGTAAATATAAACTCCACAGATGGAAGCAACAAAACTCTCCAAGATTTATGGTGCAGAGCCACAATTTCTGACCCTGATTCTAATTCATTGAATGTCTCAGTAGAATGGTACAAAGAAAATTCTTATCAGTTCAGATTTGATTACAACAACAGCTATGATTCTGGAACTCTTTTCAATGCTTCTCTTCATAATACCAACACAACCAAAGGAGATAACTGGAGCTGCGGAATAAGACTTCACGACGGCTCAGACTATAGTTCTTGGGTAAATTCTTCCAAATTAACAATCCTAAACACCGCCCCAGAAATAATAACCGTTTACAATCAAAGCCTAGCAGTTACAATAAACGAAGGTCCAGACCCTAGTTTTGCAGAAATTAATTTCACAGCTTATGATCCCGACTCTGCAGCAGATCTCGACGATGCAACTTCCTATGCAAATATGTCGTTCCCGAGTGAGGAATTAAGAAACGTTAGTTCATGCCAAGAAAAACAATCTTCGGGAGATTATGCAAATTATACCTGTAATATTACAATGTGGTGGTGGGATGTAAATGATACCTGGACAGCCAATGTTCAAATAAAAGATATAGGAGGAGCTTCTGCAGTGAATGAAACAATACAAGAAGTAGGAGAGCAGTTATCCATAATAAATGCAAGTGTCCCATTCATAACCTGGCAAGCACTTATGCCCGGTTCAGAAAATCAAACAGCAAGCAACTCTCTAAAAATAAACAACATAGGAAATGTTCCTTTAATCAATTTCCCAGTAAATGCAACTAATCTAAGAGGAGAAGCAGACGATACTAAATATTTATGGGCAGAAAATTTCTCTATTGGAACAGAAACAGGCCCTTTAAAACCTGAATGCGCAGCAACTTCTATGCAGCATGGCCTTTTTACACAGATAGCATCTTCAACACTTCCAAAAGGAAACTATACCAGAGGCGATGGAACTGCACAAGAAGAATTCTACTTTTGCTTAAAGATAGTTGGAAGCGACTTAACTCAAACACAGGCTTTTTCTACAGCAAAAGAAGGATCTTGGGAAGTAGATCTACTCGCGAGCTTAACAGTATTGGCAGTAGTCAGAAGTAGAAAGAAAAAGAAAAGAGCAGCCGTTTTGTTTACTAAACTAAGAAAGCTAAGAGAAGAAAAAATACCTATAAGTGTATTCACGAAACAATTAGGGGGCTTAGAGGCAGTTGTTAAGTATCTTAAAGAAAATTTACAATTAACTTATCATGAAATATCTCAATTAATCAACAGAGATGAAAGGACAGTCTGGGCATCTTATAACAAGGCAAGAGAAAAGATGCCAGAGAAATTAAAAGTAAAAGAGAAAGAAGAAAAAGGAATTTCTGTTCCATTATCAATCTTTAGTACAGAGTTAACAGCCTTAGAAGCAATAATCAACTACCTTAAAGAAAAGGAGTTTAGAAACAAAGAGATAGCAGAATTATTAAACAGGGACGAGAGAAACATCTGGACAATTTATAACAAGATAAGCAAAAAAGCAAAGAAGATAACAAAAGAAGAAATAAAGCCAGAAATAACTCTAAAAGAAATAAAAGATAAAGTCTCCGTCCCTCTAAGCATCTTCACAAAACAATTGGGAGGATTAGAGGCTGTTGTCAAGTATCTTAAAGAAAATATGCAATTAACTTATCATGAGATATCACAAATAATAAATAGAAACGAGAGAACAGTCTGGGCATCTTATAACAAAGCAAGAGAGAAAATGCCAGAAAAGCTAGAGATAAGAAAAGGCATCGAAATTCCATTGTCAATATTCTCAGGAGAATTAACAGCATTAGAAGCAATAATAAGCTATCTTAAAGAAAAACAATTAAGATACATAGAAATAGCCAATCTATTAAACAGAGATGAGAGGAATATATGGACAATTTACAACAGAACAATAAAGGATTAAAGATATAGAAAAACTGATTTTAATTTTATTTCTTTCCAGAAGTTGCCTTTTCCATCATTTCCTGATGGGCCCAATATGCTAAATTCCCTAACTCCTTAGGAGTTGCTCCTTTTGGAGCAGTACCTCGAAGGTATTCATCACAAAAAAAACCCAAATCAGAACCATTGACTGCCCCATCTCCGCCTATTCCGGCCTGCATTTCCCCATTTGGATCAACTCTTGCATAATCATGTTGCGAATTTCCTACTCTTCTCCAGTCTCTTGCAAATCTAGCAAAATCCCTCAAATCTACTCTGCCATCTCCCAATCCAGGGGCAGTATCTGCCATTGAAGATTGTGTTAGCAAACCATAATTAGTTGCATCTCCAGAAAGTACTTTTTTAGGATAAGCTTTAAGAGGAATTTCCATAATGTCTCCAGGGGCTTTTAGCCCTGTTTCAAGTTGATATGGAGGAAAACTCTCTGCATCAGGATATGGATTCGTAGCATCTCCTGCAAGTGGAATATATTCTCGAAATATTGTAGTTCCATTCAAAGATCCTTGAGTAAGATGAACCCGCAAATTATGTGTTTCTTTACGGTTAATGTTAATATTCTGCCCATCATAGCCTGAAAACCATCTTTCCTGTAAAAAAACAGAGCCTACATCGTTTACATCTTTTTCGTGTACTGTGAAATATTTTCCATCTTTAGCTACAACAATTGCGGGAGGAGGAAGTCCAATTGCAGTCCCAGGATGTTCAACATCCTGCAGAGTTCCTTCTTTAGCCCTTAAAATAAGGCTAGAAGACCCCATAAATGTATGCACATCTTCGATTAAAATTTCATGAGGTTTTCTTACAACAACAGGAGGATTGTTTGGCTCTCCGCCATTACCATTACCAACATATTCAACAAGAGTATTCCAACTTGCAGTTGGATGTTCTCCTTCTCCCAATGTTTCTGTTAAAGTCCCAAAATCTAATCTGTTAGTTGTTCCTGCATCTACTCCATTAATATAAACCTTACAACCAGGTAAATCCGCCGACCATGTTAAATAATGTGATGCTTTATCTAAATTGACAGTGCCTGTTTGAACCTTTATGCTGCCATTAAAACTTTCAGAAGAAGACTCTCCTAATTTCAAGGGAGGATTAGCAACCCCTTTAACTTCTACTCCTTCAACACTCCCATTAGCTTCAATATAAGCTTGATCAGGACGAGGGATATCTTCACGGATATTATCAAAATCATCCAACCCGCGACTAGCCCCTGCAACAAAAACAACATAACAATTAGAGCCCCCAATTCCATCCACATGATAGGTCATAGCCAGCCCTTCTGCATCCGCCTTACCAGCCATAGCAAGTGGTAAGGCTAAAGTAGTTAATCCTCGCCTATGCTTTCTAACAAATCTGCCAATACCCCTCACAGCTTTTCCAGCATTTTTTACTGCACCTACCAGCAATTCTTCTAATGGGTTTTTCATACTATCATATAGTAGTTACAAGTTTATAAACTTTTCGCTTATTTTAAGGATAGACAATCATAGTTATATTATTATAATCACTCCAGATAAAATACCCTTCCCACGGAGAAACAGTTGTTTTACCAGTGTAGCACTCCATTATATTCCCACAGATATCCTCAAAATCATTTATATCCACATCTCTAAAATAAATAAAATCGTTTTGTAAGAACACCCAATCATAAGTTCCAGCAGTCATCTGTGCCATGTTTGCCAAATTTGTTCCATTATGGAACTGCAAACTGCTAAAACTAAAGGTTTGACCTTGGCTTTGAGGCGGGCTTCCCCCAACGCCTGGCAAGGTAATGTTACCTGGCTCCCATACATAAACCCAATAGGCTCTTCCAGGCCTTAAGGCATAATCATGCATCCCACTTCCTTCCAAGCCTACATATTTGTACCTGTTATTTTCCCTGTAAATTAAATATGCCTGGACTTTTCTTGCACTTATTGCCTGCTGCCATGTATATCTTGAACCAGAAGAATTTGTAAAAATTACCTGGCTTAAATTAACAGAAACATTACTAGAATATCCAATTAAATTCCACCCTGCTTCAACTGAAATATTCCTATCCTTCCCGTCATTGGAATAATTGGATATAACTGCAAACAGATTCCATCCTTTTGATAAAGAAACATTAAGCTGCAGTATATAATAACCCAAATGTGTGTTTGTTCCTGCTGTATCCTCATTTGCATAATACTCCGTATCATCCGCACAAGCTGTATAAACATAATCTATATCTCCTGTTAATCCAGAAACAGAACAAGAGTGTGAGGTTGTATAAGAAGAATCACATGTATTGCTCCCAGACATGCTTCCATAATCTTGGTCTGTCAAACTCCATAAGCACCTTGCATCCTCATCAGTTGAGAAAGTTATTGCAGGAGAATAAGTATAAATTGTCGATCCATCTGAAGGAGAATGCCCTGATTGTATTGGAGCAGTAGAATCAATCTCGTAACTTACTTCTGTGTTTGTTCCAGATGTATGATTATTTCCAACCTCATCAACACATGCAATATAATCTGTATAGCTCCCATCACCCTTTCCAGCCCCCCCGCATGCATGCCCTGTTCCTCCTGCATCTGCACTGCAACTATAACCCATTGAATCATATCCTACATCTGCATCGTCCCATTTACAGGTTGCACTTTCGCTAGTTGTAACATTTCTAGTTAATGAAGATGAAGTGTCTGAAACAGAATATGGAGAAGAATCATCAGCTCCAACAGCAACAACTGTTATAGTGGGGGGAGTAATCTTAATTGTAAAATCAGCCTCTGTGTTTGTTGCAGATGTATGATTATTTCCAATCGAATCAACACATGCAAAATAAACCGTATAAGGACCCTCAGTCCACAACCCCAAATCACAAGTATGACTCGTCCCTGCAGGACCACAATCATAATCATCTGCCATATCATCATAACCTTCATCATCAAAACTTGCCCTGCAAGTTGCACTCTCTTGAGTCGACAAAACAGCAGAAGGGGTTGTATCTGGTGTGACATAAGGCGCAGTTGTGTCTCCACCTATAGAAGTAATCGTGATTGTAGGGGTAGTGCCATCTGCAATATAATCATCTGAAGAATCAATTATCAAATTTCCAGGACTATCAGATACTCTACAAACTAACCATTTTACACCATTAGTACCGTCATCAATTAAACTGCCGCTACAAGAAAGGCTTTGCGTATTTAGAGGATCTTCATAAACCCAATAATCAAGTGTTCCACAGAAGTTATTAGCAGTACCAATACCACACCAAATACTTAACTGATCATTTTCTAAATCCGACATTGTTAAAGTTCCTGTAATTTGAGACCCTGCTTTGTAAGTTGGCTGGCTTACAGCAACACTTAATGAAGGAGGACCATTAACAACTAACGTCTTAGTATGTAATAAAGAAATAGCTGAATAATTTTGCCCTCCAGTTGTATTTAAAACATAGGTATAACTTCCTCTAGTAGGTGTCCAAGTCTCTCCGCTTCCAACATCTACCCAACTGGATTCTCCTACTTTTTTCCTCCATATTTTATATACTACATCACCATCTCCACAATTACTTTCTGTAACACCTATCGTGAATTCTGTACCATTATTTATGCCCCAAGAATCACTATGATCCCAAAGTGTAGCAGTAGAAACACTCAAGCTTCCAGTTGGTGTTGCTTTATTGATTGTAAATGAAGGATAAGTATCATTATCATTAAAGCTGTTATCTGATGCAGACCAGTGCTGGCTGTAAGTTCCAGCACCAAGACCACTACATGAAACTGTGCAAATGTTACTTGGGCAAGCCCCTCCACCACCACTACACGTAGAAGGACCTCCTGTAAAAAACCATTCATACAAATCTAAATCCCAAACATAAGCACTAAATTCGTAACTTCCACTACACACATAATTAGCAGATGGCGAAGATAATATATTGATTGTAGGATTAACTGTATCTCTCCATGTTATTACACATTCTTCTTCGCCTTGCTCAGCACAAGATTCAGAAGCTACAGGCCCTGCATAGCAGGAAGCATAATAACTGGTGGCCCCAACCGAATCTCCAGGAGTCCAATTAACTTCCTGATTATAATTTGCAGTAGAACTACAATCTCCAGTAGACAAGAAATTATTGCATTCTAATAGTGTTGAAAGTCCTTCGTAAACTCCTAAATTCGTGTACGACATAGTGGATAGAGGGTCTGATTGGCAGCTTGCATTGTAAGTTAAAGTAATTGCAGTGCCTATCTCATGATTTCCCCCGCATCCTGTTCCAGAAGCGCTTATATCCACTCCCGAACATACATCGTTATATTGATAAGAGCATCCTGCTTGATTAGTGCAGCTGCTATAGCTAGTGTTAAGATTATAACATGCAGTTGCTGTTCCGTTGCATGCAGACCATGAACAACCTAGCTGGCCATTACACTGTGACTGACTGCTGTCTAGACCGTTGCAAGTAGTGGCTGTTCCAGAGCACCCTGTCCAGCTGCAACCTCCTTGGCTATTACAGTGTAGTTGAGTTACTGAGCTACAGGCAGTAGCTCCTGGATTATTATAGCATCCTTCCCAATGGCATCCACCCTGGTCCAAACATCCATTTTTATTATCATTTAGCTCAGCCCCATTGCAAGTATAGGCAGTTCCAGTGCATCCGCTCCAAGAGCATCCAACAAGTTCACAATTAGATTTTTCACTTTCATCATAGCTGTCATAAGAATCACAACTGTTATGCGCCCCATAACATACATAGTCAGGAGAACCAAGGTTATCACAGCCTGCAGCTGAGCAAGCTGCTTGGTTCGAAATCCCAGTATGACTATCGCAATCGGGCGTAGACCCACTGCAAGCATCCCAATTGCAACCTCCCTGATTATTGCAGCTTACATCTGTAAAGGAACTGCAATAATCTGCGCTTCCAGAACATCCATCCCAATAACACCCATACTGATCTAAACACTCAACTTTATTATTATCAAACAAAGAATCTTCACATAACAAAACACTTCCATTGCATCCCACCCAGCTACATCCATATTGAGGGTCATTTACAGTTGCTCCACAGCTGCTTTGCGATAACCCAGAACAAGCAGTTGCTGTTCCGTTGCATGCCTCCCAAGCACATCCATACTGAGGGTCACTTGCTGTTGCTCCGCATCCTGCCTGATTGCTATCAAAACTATCACAAGTAGAAGCTCCAGGATTATTGTAGCAGTAAGAACTAGGGTCTACAATATAATCTAGTTCAACTGCTCCAATTACCTTCAAATCAAAAGTTTCATAACTCTTTCCATCAGGAATTTCAGTTAAATAAACTTTGTAAGTGTTCTCCCCTGCAATACTTTCAAATTCAGCAATTTTTGCGTCTGTGCCTGAAATATAAACCTCTATTCTTGCTTCTCCTGAAGCTCTTGCATATAAAGTAATATCCCTTGAATTATCCAATGCTTGCTCAAAAGTGGCTCTTACATACTCGTTATTGCTTATCGTCTCACTCCAGAGTCCATCCTGCTTAACCACCTCGTTGTAAATGTCAGAAACAAACTCTTTATTTTCATCCAGATGCTCTGCTTTGCTTATCTCGATTACAAGCAAGTAAGACTGGTTTGACAAGTGAGGAACATTCCATTCAATATAATCTATAAGCCCGTTTTCATTTTTATCATACCCTTTAGCCTCTACCCTCTCTTTTATTCCATCTATTTCGTGATAAAGCTTTAGGTTATTGTAAGGAACCTCTCTTGGGAGCGATGTGAAAGCCAAAATATTTTTATAACCTAAATGATCGGGTGCTGAAATTATTATTTTTTTCTCGTTTTCAGAAAGCAGTAGTTCAGTTGCTTCTGGAGCCGGAGTTTCGTATTTTATATAATACTCTGCACCAGACTCGTCAATATTCATATTAATCTCTATAAACTGCTCGTCTACTGTCCTCCCTGTAAGTCCGAGTATTTTTTTGAGAGTGCTTTTTAAATAAGAGACCTTAACTTCGCTGCTGCCTTTTATTACTTCTCCGCTTATTATGCTTGCCTCTGCATCTTCCTTTACTTTGTTGATGTCTATGTTTTCTGCTTGTTTTGGGATTTCCACTATCAAAGAGCCTTCTTCTTTTGGAACTATTTGTTTTGTCCACTTTACAGGTTGCCCGATAACAGCTGTAGACTGGAAAGTTGTTATAACTGCTTCTTCTGTTTCATTTACCTGGGCAAGATTCCCGGAAGCAGGCAGGTTCGCCAACTGGCCGTAGCTCTCAACTTGCTCGCTGCTAGGATTTTTAGAAGAATTTAAATAGAGCAAAAGGAGTATCAAAACTGCAGCAAGAATACAGAAAAAAAGCACAGCTCTTACTCTTTTAACCGACTTTTTCTTCGCCCCTTTTTTAAACGCTCTTTTATGACCCATACTCTCAGCTTATATTACTATATAATGCTCTTACTATATAAATTATCTAGGCTTTGCACTTTTTAAAGTTTACCTGTGTCAAAAAAGTCCAAAATATAAGTATTTTTGGAGTCCTGTAGAGTTCTTAACTTCCTTTTTAAATAAAGCTAGCCTTTCGGCTTCTGATAATTAACTCGATTTGTTCGATGCTCACAAATCCAAATAAAAAGCGTTTGCTATAATATGAATATTACTTAGACGCTTTTTATTTGCGTACATGTATAATTTGAAGGTATATTCTGATTTTTATTAGCGGAACCAAAAAATTTCTTTAAGAAATTTTAGGGCCCTGAAATTCTCAAAAGAGAATTTCTTGGAAACCGAACACTGAGGTTTTGAAGCAAGTAATAGAGGTGATTTATAATCAAAAGTAAAGTTTTTTGGAGGCTAACAAAGTTTATAAATAAGATTTCTTATTAATATAGATGGAAGAAATTAAAAAAGAGGAAAAAAGCCATAAAAAATTAATCTTATTTCTGGCAATTTCCATCTTTGTTGTTTTTGCAGCTATTATAATAGTTGTCTTAACTTCAATGGGCCCAGATTTCAAGAAAATAGTTTCACCCGAGTCAACTTCCTCTGAACAAGGCGAATTAGGGAGCATAAGTCCCCTAGCTAAAGCCCAAGAAGCAATGGGCGACATAGCAGAGCCCTCTAAAGACAATGTAGAAGAAAGTAGCGGGAATGAAGGTGGTTGGGAAGGCGGAGGGAGTGGAGGGAGTGGAGGAGGAAGTGGAGGTAGCGGAGAAAGCAGTCTTAACCTTTCTGGAGAAAACAGCGATGTAAAGGGCTCCTTGGAAATTGATAACTTAATAAGCAGAAGCTACACTAGCAGCAATTTAGGCCTAGCCCACTATGCTGGAGCATCAGAAGGAACTGATTATTACGACAGTAAATATTATGCAATGTTTGACCCTTCAGGAATTGCATCAAAAATAATTTCAAAAGTAGAAGGTTACGAGTTAGATGCTGATGTTAGACCGGCTGAAAGCAAAACAGAAGTTTATTTAGAATTGTGCCTAGTTTCCCAATCTGGAAAAGATATAAAGATAAATTCCCCTAACGAATTAAGGATATCCCTGCCTCTTGAAGGTTATGACTTCGGCTCACAAACACTAATTATCCAGCAATACAATCCTGACAACCCGTCTGAAAGCTACCCTGAATATGATATTAAAAAGCTTATTGAAGAAGGGAGCGGGGTAGGTACAATAAAACTCCCCGACTTGAGTGGAACTTACGTTTCTGAAAAGCCTTATGCTTATTTTAAGATAAAATTTAGCTGAAAGAAAGTTTTAAAAGCCCCACCATCTTTAGTCTAAAATGAAAAGAGAGGGTAAAATAAAGAGCTTTATATTAATTCTAGGAGTAATGGGAATTTTACTTTTATCGCTAGTTTCAGCAAGCTGGTTTGACTGGGTTAAAAAAACAATAACAGGCAAAGCAACAACAGTCCCATTTGATTTGAACATAACAGTAGGCGGCCCAGAAATAATAACAGTTTATAACCAAACCGATGCAGTTACAATAAACGAAGGCCCTGACTACAGCGAGGCTATTATAAACTTTACTGTGTATATCCCAGTTGGGGTAGAAAATCTTAATCTAAGCACAGCCAAAGTCAACCTTAGTTTCACAAACGAAGATACAAGAACAAATGCCAGCTGCAAAGTCACAGACTATGAAGGAGACTATGCTAATTTTACCTGCAATGTAACCATGTGGTGGTGGGATGCAAATGATACCTGGACTATAAATGCCTATATAAAAGATAACGCTTCTAACGCAGCAATCAATACAACGCAGATACAAGACGTTGGAGAACAGCAATCAGTTCTAGGTGGCCCTTCTCTTTTAACGTGGTCAGGAGTCTCTCCTGGAGCATGGAACAGCACTTCCACCAACGATCCTCTCCTATTAAATAATAGTGGAAATTTTCCCTCTGCAAACATAACACTTAATGCCACTCATCTTAGAGGAGAAACAGATAACACCGAACTAATATATGCTGGCAATTTCTCAGTACACTGGAATACAGGAGGTTCTCCACCAACAGAATGCAACAATACAGCTAGAATGATGGCGGGCGAATTTATACAAGTTATGGTGGCTAATCTAACTAAAGGAAATTATACCAAAAATAATGGAAATGAAGGACAAGAAAAGCTTTATTTTTGCTTGCTCTATCTTCATTCCAATTTATCAACACAAGCCTACTCAACAGTCGATGAAGGTCAATGGGAAGCCGATATGTTATAATAAAAATGAAAAATAAAACACTCTTTATAACAGGAATTTTGCTAGCGCTGACTTTATTAGGAAACTTTGTTTCTGCATTTGGAACTTCCTATATATTTGACCGTCCGCTTAAGCTCTATCCCGGACAGACAAGAAACATCTATGTAACTCTCCAGAACAATAACGACCCTAATCCAATAATAGCAGTAGCAGAAATGACCCAAGAGGTAAAAGTTGCAAAGATGACTGATGGTTTAGACAATTTTGTTGTTCCCTACCACCAACCAGTTCAGGTGAATCTTTCATTTACAGCCCCTCCAGACGCTGAAGTAGGAGACATGTATAGAGTAGAGTTAAGATTTATCCCACAAGCAACAGAAACAGGAGGAATGGGAATAGTCTTTTTAACAGGCTCTAACATTGACGTCTTGATAGTTGAAAAAGGGGTACCAACAGAAGAGATTGCAGAAGAAGCTGATGTTACAGGAGCACTAATCTTCCTTGGCTTGGCAATAATTATAATATCAGTTATCTTGATTGTCCTGGTAAAGAAAAGGATAAAAAAGTAAACTTGTTTCGAACAACCTTCAGTATTTGACAAGTTTTAAATAGCTGTTTCTTCTCTTTTAGTAATGAAAAAAGTAGGTATGCTAGTAGTAGCTGTTGCTTTATTGATAATATTTATTTCAGGCATACAGGCTATTGGAAATAACTCTGTTGGAAAGGTATCTGCTACAGGAAAAAGTGTGACTGGTGAGAGCGTTAGTGGAAAAGCAACAACAACTTCTTTCCATATGAACATAACTTTAATACCCCTAGTTCCAAATATCACGATAATTTCTCCTGAGAATATCACCTATAATTTCAGTTCCTACGCTCCTTTAATAATCGATCTTAACACCACTTCTAACTTTGATGTTAACAGATGGTGGTATAATTTATATGATTTAAGACACAACATAACAGTCAGAGAAAATCAAACTTTCTGGCCCAATACCAACTTTACAGCTGTTAGATGGGAGAACAAAATGGTAGTCTATGCCAACAACTCCACTGGCTACACAGTCAATGCAAGTGTGGAGTTTTTTGTTAATGTCAATAACAGCGTGCCAATAATTTCCATACCCAATTATATCTATGCCTGCCAAAATTCTTCCTTTTCCTATTTCTTTAATATAACAAGTTTAGACGAACAATATTTAACAGTAATCTTTACACCAACATCTGACAGCAGGAGGATATTCGGAAACCCTTTCTATATAGGAAATTCTTCCAACTTCAGCTACCCAGTTAATTATACAACTTGGGCTTATGAAATAATCTCTTATTTTTTAAACCAGAGTTATCTTGGAGGAATAAATAACGGTTCTGGCATGCACAGGTATAATCTTCTAGCATACCACACAGGAGGAGGGTGTAATCCTTCAAACCCTATTTGTCTAAGCACAAAAACAGTCTACATTACAGTAATTGAAGTAAACACCCCTCCTAATTTTACAACCTATCCAGGAGTTCAGACAATTTATAGTAGAGGGGAAAATTCCACATTTTACTACGAGCTAAAAGCAGATGATGTAGAAGACGGAAGTTTCACATCAGGAAATCTCAGCTGGAGTATAAATTTCTCAGGAGAACACCTGTTCAACATAAGCCAAGATGGAATAATTAACTACACATCCAACACTACTACTCCGAGCGTGAATAACATAACCCTCTGCGTTACTGACCTCGGGCTTCAAAGACCTCACGAAAACGCGAGCCTATGCAACGAAACAGGGTTAAATCTTTCAACTTGCAAAAACTTCAGCTTAACAATAACTAATGATAATAGGCCCCCTAACATTACCTCTCATTTTCCAATCGAACTCACTTTTACAACAAAAGGCACGATTCCCCTTATGTTTAATGTGACAACCTACGACCCTGACGGAACAATACCAGACGCCTACTGGTATGTTGATGATGTACTCCAAGAGCGCGACTCAGGCTCCTATTTAGATGAATTCAGGTACACTTTTCCCTGCGAAGTTTCAGGGAGACATACTGTAAAAGTCATAGTAACCGATGGGCTTCTCCAAGATAGCCGCCAGTGGAATATAACTGTAACTGAACAAAAATGTGTCGAGGTAGGTGGTGGTGGCAGTACCAAAGAGTATTGTGTTCAAAAATGGGGCTGTGAGGATTGGGGTTATTGTTATAGCTTAAGGGAAAATCTAGAAAAAGGAAACTTATCGGGAGAGGAATACAGAGAGATGAAAGAGAACTGCTCAAAATTAGGGCTAGACGACTATTCCTGTGGATTCCAGAATAGGCTGTGCAAAGATGTAAACAAGTGTCCAAGAAAACAAACAGAAAAAATAGAAACCCAGGTCTGCCATTACGTTAAAAATCCGAATTGCAAGGATGGTGTAAAAAATTGCCATCATGGAGAGTGCGAGCTTCTGATAGACTGCGGAGGGCCTTGCGATCCTTGCCCTACCTGCTCTGATGAAATACAAAACCAGGGAGAAGAAGGAATAGATTGCGGGGGCCCTTGTCCATGGGCGTGTGAGCCTGGAAAACCAACCCCGCCTCATCAAAAGACGAGGTATAGCTTATTAATACTGATAGTAATTCTCCTGCTCTATATACTGAACAAAACTTATAGGATTGCTGAAAAAAGATTAAAGATTAAGGGAGTAATTCTTGTTCCAGTTCTTCTCGTTGCTCTCTTGATTTTCTCATTAGTATTCCTTTATTTGTATTCTTCTTTCAATGTCGGAGACTTTGTCTACAAGAAAAATGCACAGATATTGGGAGAGATTAAAAACACTTCTTTAACACTCAATCCTATGGTAAAATGGCAAGATGGAAGGTATAGCCGCGAATCCATCTTCAGCATAGGAAAAGTAGATGACCTCGAGTTGGAAAGCATTCAAGATATGTTGGAATTGAACAATCAGGGAGGATTTTCTCTTTATTCCTGGTCTTCAGGAGGCACTGCACTAAATGAAGAAACACCAATAAAGAAGTTACAAGATTTAAAAGATTACACTGTACAAATAAAAGAAGAAGATTGTATACCCTCCTTTATCTGCGAAGAATGGTCAGAATGCAGAGTAGGGTATAATGTAAGCAGTATGTCCTTGGGAAAAGTAACCTCCGGAACAAAAACCAGATTATGCAGAGACTATTCAGGATGCATGTCTGATTTTGTCTACTCAGAAAGCTGCGGGATAAGAAGCCCAGTAAGCCTAGAGAAAACCTCAATCGAAGAAGGAGAATACCTAGAACTCTATGACGTTGATAATAATATTGTAGCCAGAATCACCAAGAGATTTATCGAAGGTCTGGAAAGACTGGACATAGAAATTGTTACGGGGGAGTAAAATTCCTCCCGTCCTCTACAAACCAGCCGATAGCACTAAGAATAACTGCAGCATACCCGAAAAGTTCTGTTTCGTCTCTTCCACCGGCAAAGTGAGGGGATAACTTCAATCCTAATTTGCCACCCTTACTGTCAAAGCCAACCCAAACATCTGGTGCTGATGTATCAGACTTACCTGCCTGCTCTCTATAAGGTTGATCATTAAAACCATATTCCAAACCAGAATTATCCCAATTCCTATCCATTTCAGCAGGAACTAATCCCTGTATAAAGAGAACCTGTTCTAAAGCCCTTCTCTTCATTCTAGTTTCATGCCCTGAAAAATGAATCTCTTCTGCAACATAATCTGCCCCCCTTGAAGAAGGAAGACCTGCAGTCACATCTACGTTTCTTCTGCCAATCCTCGTAGAATATTTTCCAGCCATGCTTAAAAAACAAAACTTTAATATTTAAAGATTTATGCAATAAAACAATTATAATCAAAAATAAAACGGGCCCGACAGGATTTGAACCTGCGACCCTTAGCTTTCTTTAAGCTGCCTTGTAGAAGGCTAATGCTCTATCCAGGCTGAGCTACGGGCCCATACTAGAAAGAATAAAGCATCATTTTTAAATATTCGTTTTAGTCACGAATAAAAACAGAAGAAAAGTTTATAAATGTAAATCGGCTATAATAAGAATGAAAAGAGGGGCTTTGAGTTTTTTAAGCTTATTAATTTTAGTGCTAACTTTTGAAGCTGTTTCTGCTTGCATAATAAATAATGCGGATCAGCTAGCGATAGTTTTCCCCAATGGTTCTGGGATAGATATGGCGGCTCTTGAGAGCTATTGCACTGAAAAAAGTTGCGTAAACATTTCTACCAGCGAAGGGTTAACAGAATATAAAGAGATAAACTTTAATACGATATATGCAAAGCACGAAATACTCATGGTAGCTAGACAATCCCAGGAGGGTAATAAGTCGAAAATTTATTCTTTAAGCCTTAAATTTATGGATAAATATCCAGAATCTGAAGGGCTAACCTCATTGGCATTAAAGTTGCTTGTAACTAACAATATAGTTTATGGGATTTCAGCAGAGGATATTAAAATAATTTCAAACGCTTCGCGCATAGGTAATCTTCTCTATTTCAAGCCAGCTGGATGCGGCAATAGCTTCGTTCAGATGGGCTCTAAAACTGACGAGTACGACAAGGGGTGGTTGCTAGCTGCAAGGAATTGTAATGTTCAAGAATCTGATGGCATATGCCCCGTAATCGGATGCTACAAATGCGCAATGGCGACTCCATTAGAAAACCTTAATCTTCTTCAGCTACCATTAGTAAATTCTACAGTAGAAACCTTCGGAGAACCTGTGCCTGTAAATCTAACAGCGAATGTTACAGAACCGTCAGAAGATACCCAAGAAAAAGGAAAATATGAAAGTGGCTTGATCACCGGGTTATTAATCGGAGTAATAGTAGTGCTTCTTATCTTAGTTCTTATACTTGGGATCCCACATATTAAAAAGCTAGCAGGAAAATAGTTTATCCTATACAGTCTCTGAACTTCTTTCACAAATAAGACCTCACTTCGCTCAGATTTATAATTCGATTAATTGCGCCGACTCATTAGCCTCGCATTTTAAATTAGTTGGAATTCTAAGGAAAGTTATTATCGAGAAAAATGAGCCCCGAAGTTTTCGAGAATATTATGGACATTTAAAAGTAAAAGTCAGAAAGCAAAGCATCTGCAAAAGAATTTAAACCTAATTTACTATCTTTTTCTATGAAAATACCAATAGTTTTTCTCGGAACAAGCCAGGCAATTCCAACTGCCAGAAGAAATCATGTAGCCATGCTTCTAAGCTATAAAGATGAAACTCTCTTAATAGACTGCGGAGAAGGCACCCAGCGCCAGTTTAGGAAAGCCAAACTGAATCCCTGCAAAATCAGCAGGGTACTTATAACTCACTGGCATGGTGACCATGTTCTCGGACTTCCGGGCTTGCTTCAAACCCTTGCATTAAACAGCTACAGTAAAACACTGCAGGTCTACGGTCCAAGAAATACAAAGAGATTCTTGCCTTTAATCCAGAACATGTTTGTATTTCAAGACAAAATAAAAATAAACACAGAAGAAATAAACGGAAAATTTCTGGATACCAAAGACTTTTACATAGAAGCTTTTCCTCTGAAACATGGAATTCCCTGCAATGCCTACTCTTTTATTGAAAAAGATAAAGTAAGATTAGACAAGAAAAAACTAGAAAAATTAGGGCTTCCAAGTTCTCCTTTAATAGGAGAGTTGCAAAAAGGAAAAGATATAAAATTCAACGGAAAAACAATAAAATCAAAAGATCTAACTTACAAAGAAAAAGGTAAAAAAATAACAATAATCCTAGACACAGAACTTACAGACAACTGTTATAGAGCCGCAGAAAACGCAGATTTGCTTATAGCAGAAGCCACTTACAATCAGGAAGATAGCGAGCTTGCAAAAGAAAACATGCATTTAACAGCTAGTCAGGCAGCAGAGATTGCCAAAAAAGCAAAAGTAAAAAAATTAATTTTAACTCATATAAGCCAGAGATACCAAAGCAATGAAAAAATTCTTCTAGACGAAGCAAGAAAAATCTTCAAAAATACAGAACTTGCAGAAGACTTGATGAAAATAGAAGTTTAAATTTTTTAAGCTGCAACTCGCGCAGATCTTGCATGCGGATCTGGATTAGCCGAATTTTGCCTATCTGCTCCAGGAAAATACGCAACTTTTGTATCCTTCAAACTATTAGATCTTCCAGCATCGCCTGCACCTTGATAATCCCCAAGATGCTCTAATTCATAAAATGGGCAACCTGTTTTACAGACCCCATCGCTATTACAGGATGCGTAGACCGCCCCTTGTTGGTAATTTGCGCAAGGGTTTCCATAAGCAACAACATCACTTCTATCTGCAGGAACAGCTGAAGATTTCCTCTCTGTAACCTTATTGGTTTCGGCAGATTCAACAGGGCTATCTAATGTTGCAACTGCTGCTAACCCTGCTGCTGCAGTTCTTGCAACCAATCCGAAAAACCCTCTTCTTGTAATATTTCGCTCAGTCATGTTATCACTCTGAAAATACTACGCTTTTTAAACTTTTCTCTTTTGCAAACGTTATTTTAAGAAATATACGAAACTCCAAATACCTATTCAAAATAGAGAAATCAGCAAAATACTAGCTTAAGGATTAAAGAAGAACTTACTGTTTTTCTGATTTTCCTTTTTTCTCAGTTGCTACTGTTGATGCCGGGGAGATAAAGATTATTGTGTCTCCTCTCAAGAAGGTAAGCCCAATATTTCTTTTTACTTCTCCTGCCTGCATTTCTTTTGTATTCTCCATAACAATGTTTATATGGATATCAAAAGCCAATAGCGTCCCCACTAATTGCCGGTCATTCTTCAATTGTACCAAGACTTCTTTTCCCTTTGAACCATTCAAAAGGTCAAGAGGTCTCTCAATACCGTTAACCATAATACTTTTGTGATAAAATACTTTTTAAAGTTTTCTCTTTTGGAAAATATGCTTCTAACGCAGAAAAGTTTAAAGTAAACCTCTATCTTAACACTACTTTGCCCGATTGCCTCCTCATGCTCAGCAATCTTACAGACAATATTAGAATAGGGATAACTGTTTTAATATGAAAAAGTAATTTCTCTTCGGAAAAAGCTAGCAGGCGTCGAGAATTTTCAATTAAGTATCCAGCATAGCAATTAGAATTGAAAGTTTGAGATAGCTTTTGGAGAAGGCTTACTTGAAGAATAGAAAAGAGTAGTTGTATGTAAAGTTTGCAAATCGACTTTACAAAAAGCAAAGGTTTAAATATGATTTTTCATGAAATTTAAAATGGACAAAGGAAGAAAGATATCCGGCGGAAGGTACAAACAGCAAAGAAAGAAGAAACACTACGAGAAAGTGGGCAAGGTAAGAACTGTAAAATTAAAAGAAACCAAAAAAAAGGAGATAAAAGGTAGAGGCGGAAAAAAGAAAACTGTTCTTCTTTCAGCAGATATTGCTAATTTAATTGACAAAAAAACAAGAAAAGCAAGAAAAGCAAAAATAATTACAGTAATTGAAACTCCATCCAACCGCTTCTTAGCAAGGCAAAACATCCTAGTCAAAGGCGCAATTATAAACACCGAACTAGGAAAGGCAAAAATAACCAACAGGCCAAGCCAAGAAGGCAAAGTTGAAGGGGTACTGATAGACTAAATTATAGACGAGAAAACGGAATTCTAGGCAAAGGTTTAAATACTCTCAACCGAAAGGTTTATAAACCTTACGCAACCATAAGATTTATAAATTTAACTCTAAAATCAAAATGACTTTTATAAAAAGATGCCCAGAATGCGATTCTATAAACCTTACTTATGATGAACAAAGAGGAGAAGTTATTTGCAGTGACTGCGGCTTAGTAGTAGAAGAAAAGATGGTCGATACCGGGCAGGAGATGTATGGAAAATCTGAGTCAGGCGAAAAGAAAGGAAGAGGCGGCGCTCCATTAAGCATACAGAAATTTGATAAAGGCCTTACTACCAACGTAGGAGAGATTTCCGATATCTACAAGCTAGAAGGCGGAGCAACCCGAAAGTTTCTCAGGCTGAAAAAATGGCAGGAAAGAGTCTCAACATCGATAGAAAGAAATCTAAGACTTGCAATGGCAGAGCTAAGAAGGGTAGCATCATTCCTAAACTTGCCTACAGTTGTAAGAGACGAAGCAGCCAGAATTTATAATTTTGTCCTGCAAAGAGGCTTAGTAAGAGGAAGAAGTATGGAATCTGTGATAGCAGCCTGCATCTATTCTGCATGCAGAAGCTACGATATTCCAAGGACTCTAGATGAAATTTCCAATGCCTCGGATGTAGAGAGAAAAGAGATAGGAAGAACTTACAGATTTATAATAAGGAAACTTGGAATCAAAGTTACTCCTAGTTCGCCTAAAGACTACATAAGCAGATTTGGCTCTATCTTGCACCTAAGCCCGAAAACTCTTAACGACGCTCTTAAAATACTGAAAAAAGCAGAGATTTCTGAACTGACCTCAGGAAGAGGCCCGGCAGGTATAGCTGCAGCTGCATTATACGTAGCCGCTTTATTAAACAACGAGAAAAAAACCCAGAGAGAAGTTGCAGATGTTGCAGGGATAACAGAAGTTACAATCAGAAACAGGTACAAAGAACTTTTAGAAAAGCTAGAATTAGAGGAAAAAATCAAGATAAAAGAAGCTGAATCAAGAGTCTCCAAGGGCAAAAAAAAGAAATAGTTCTTTATTTTTCTTTTTTCTATTTTTTATTTTTTCTTATTTTATTTGTTTTATATTTTTTCTTCTTTTGTTTTTTATTTAATGTTTAACTTATTACTCCTTAGAGAAATAAATTTGTTCATACTTTTCTGCAGTCATGCCAGAAGTAAGATGAATTTCGCGTTCATTTCCAAACATATCAGTCTCTTTCTTAACTTTTGAACCTATAATCTCCTGAATCTTATTTTTAGTTGCCTCGTCAAGTGCATTTTCTAAAAGAAAATCCAGCCCCCATTTTACCACATCCCCTACATAATAATCTGAGCCAAAAAACCCATGGGTTCCAACTCCCAGACCATCACTAAGCATCTTTAACATTTCTTGGGAATATAAGCTTATATTCGACTCTTGAATTTTTCTTCCTAATTTCAAAGCAAAGTCAGCTCTCCAACGCTCAGGCCAAACTCTATCCTCTTCTACACCTTCATCAGGCTCATAATGCCAGGAAAATGCAGTATGCCTGCCGAGTATCTCATCACAACAAGCAATCACATACTCTAAAGAAGATTCCCATCCTCCCCCAGTTATATTCTGAAAAGCTGTACTGCAATTGACATCGCTTCCAGCATATTCTATGCTCTTTCTGGCAAGATGATTCATAAACTCGCAAAATAGTTGGTTAGTTGAATGATTTTTAGTTTCCATTTTGTATTTTTATTTTATTACCACTTTCCGTGAATGTTCTAAACATTTATAACTAAAATATATGTCTGCACTATCACTATAATGACAACTGAAAGCATTATAATAATGAAATGACGCTGGAACAATTTCTGGTAGAGATAAACCCTTAACACTAAATTCTGCTTTTTCACTTGAATCTGCCTCACCCACCTGGACAGCATCTAATAATTTTTGACGCGTTCCCGGACCAAGTAAAGTAGCTGCATGTGAATCTAAAGGATATTTTCTAAACCAGTCGCTTAAACTTATAGAATCTTCTTGACAAGATTCTTTTAATGGAACTGGGACGATAATTCCAAGATAATGTTCATCAGCTTGTATTACCCCCTTATTGTCTTTCTTAAAATATTTTCCATTATATACAAAAACTTGGTGAATCCAATACCTTATATTCTGTTCTTTGATATCTTGATGTATTGATGAAGATGCATTACTTGCATCGCCAGATCTATCAGTAGGTATGACTCTATGCGCATGAGAATATAATATTATTGGCAAAGAAGGCAAGGTAACTTTATTTTCTTTAATTTCTTCGCTATCTTCCAACCACTGTATATTAAATCCTTCTCTTAATTTCTTTATAACTTGTGGATCTCCAATTACATTATCTGGCAATTCAAGTTTTATTATAATATTTTCTGACATTTTTAATCCACTATAATATCCCCCTTTATTATAGCATTTATTCTCGAGATAATTTCACTAAAGATCCATGCCCTAAGATTTCTAGTCCAAGGCTGAACAGACTTTTCATCAAAAGGAACTCTCCAAGTGCTTGGCACTAAAATTTTAGCATCGCTTCTTGCATCACTTAAGCTTTTTTCTAAAGTTTTTACGCATCGGTACATATGCAGGGGATGGGCAAAAACAGCGATATTCTTGTAACTCCTCAATCCATTATTCACAAAATAATCAGTAACTCCTTTAGTGCTAAGATATCCATCTTTTGCTCTTGCAACATTTCCAAATTTTCTTTTAAATCCATTCTTACTTGAAAATGCATCAGCAACCTCCCCCTGAGCAAAAACATCCTCTAATCCTATATTTTTATTCTGTTTTAAATGCTCATCTATCAAATCTGCTAATGCCTCGTTGCTTTTTCCAGGAACATCTATTGTAGGGTCGTATATTGCGTTTGTTGGCCTTTCGTTTTTTTCTATTGAGCCAAATCCAAAAGCATAAGCAATAATAGCATCTGCCATTAAAAGTTCTTCTTTCGTAGAAGTAGATACTTCCCAAATCTGAAGGGCTCTAATTATGCTTCTAAAATCACTTCTATTATCCCTATAAAATCGCTCTCTTGAAAATTTATCAATATCTTTAAACACTCTCCTATCTAAAATCCTGCCTTCCACTTCTTTTTGAATCTTGTCCTTGTCTAAATGATAAACTGCCCTTAGCCATCTTGTATTTGGATTTAATCTAAACTCCTTCCCATTACAATCCTTTTCGTTACAGCTGGCACCAGGACCAGATTCATTAAAATACCCCTTAGAACAAGAAATTTCTTCAGCATCCCTGTCAAAAGTATAATTCCTACACATCCTGCAGCCATAAACATATCCTATAACATCACTAAAGGCATTCATATATTCTGGATCGAAATTTTTAAAATCCCTATCAAGCTCATCTTCTTGGTTTTCTTCTGCCATTCCTTATCCAAGAATAAAAACTATATAAAATGTTAACACCCTATTTTAGAACAATAATATAAAAAATTTTAAAAAAATATATTATTGTAATAGAAAATATAAAAATTAAAGATAAAAGATAAATTTATATATTAATTATACATATATATTTTATGGAAGAATTAAAGCTTGACAAGAAAGACTATAAGATTCTTGCAGAACTGGATTTAGATTTCAGGCAACCATTTTCTAAAATAGCAAAAAAAGTAGGATTATCTAAAAATTCTGTTGCTTTAAGATTTGAGAAGTTAAAAGAGCTGATGAGCCATAATATTGCAGGAATTAATTATCTTAACCTAAATTACAGGATGGTAAAAATTTTTTATAGCCTGTTAAATTACAACGAAGAAATTGAAACAAGAATTATTAATGAAACCAAAAAGAACAAAAATATTTTATGGGCAGCAAGGCTCTTTGGAAACTATGATTTAGAGATATGCATGATTGTCCATAGCCTAGATGAGCTTATCTCTCAGATAAGCAAATTTGAAGGAAAGTTTTTGGAAATTATAGACCATAAAGACATGCTTATTACAGAAAAAGAATTCTTCCATAAATATTCTTTTTTGCATGAAAATAAACAAAGTACCCAAGAGTTAACAAAAACCTGTTCAATTTCCGGGCTTAGCAAAACAGAAAAGAAAATACTCCTAATACTCAGGCCCTCTCCAAGAGCAACAATACTTAAAATATCAAGAAAAACACGTCTTACTCCAAAAACAGTTTCAGATAATATTAAAAATCTTAAAAAGAAAGGCGTAATTACCGGCTTTTATCTTTCACTAAATTTAGGCAAGTTCGACTATGAAGTATACAAGCTGCTTATCCAGATACAAAATACTAAAGAACTGGAAAAATTTGAAAAGTACCTTCATTCGATAGAAAACATAAAACATCTGTCTAAAACAATAGGATTATGGGACTATGAAATAGACTTATATGCAAAAAACCTAAATGAAATACACTGCCAAATAATAGGGCTTAAGAACAATTTTCCAAAAATATTAAAAAGAATGGCAATAATAACCCATGGAAAAAGGCTTATAACTAACAAAGAAGGATTTCTAAGAGACTAAAAAGCAATTACAATATCTTTTTATAGCCTTTTTTCTTTTCCATTTTATGCGGGGATGCCGGAGCGGTCAAACGGGCTAGATTTTTTAAGAAATTCTTAAAAAAAGCCAAGCTTAGGACCTAGTGGCTTAGTGCCTGCGTAGGTTCGATTCCTACTCCCCGCATAAAGCTCTTTAGGAAAGAGTTTGTAGAAAACAGCTAAAGCTTAAGTCAACCCTCTGTCCGTTGACAGCGCGCCCTCCAGAATCGAACCTTTCGATTGCCTGAGCACACCTCTTGTGCGAATGGTTCCCAAAAATTCGCAAGAATTTTTTAGGACCTACTCCCCGCATACAATCTTTCTGGAATTTTCATGCGAACTTTCTATATGCTCAAATTTATTCCAGAGAAATATAAACTTGGAAAGCGTGAAAAGGAGATAAAAATAGACTCGTATAAAAGCAAAGAAAGATGCTTGGATATAATAAAAAGTAGATCTCTCCATCTGAGGTTGCTCAAGCAACAAATCAAGTTATTCTCGGTAAAGGTATCCAAATCTTCCTATATATCCCTCAACGGGTCTTTCATCTTCAACAACTTCTCGCTTTATTCTTATCACCATTTTTATCTCTTTCCTTGTTCTAATCTTGCTCTTTCTAATCAAATAAAAACCAGCCCTATAAACTTTTATGTTTGTTACCACTATAAAGATACTAACATTTAAATAGTGTTTTCTATGTCTCTTCCAGTGGAAAATGAAAGAAAGAATAATAATTGATAAGATTAATTCAGAAAGATTACTCAAGGAAATGAACAGTCTCCTCTTCAGAGCATATTTAGATATATGTATTGGGCATTCACAATTAACAGGATATGAAACTCGCTTTAAAATTATGAGAAGCAAACAAGAAAATGGTTTCTATTATTCTAATAAAATAGAAGTTGGAGATCCCAATGAAGTAGGCAGGCCAACTCAAAGACACTTAAAATTACTCCAGGAATTTGAAAAAAAGTTTGGTCCTCCTCCAACTAAACCTCCACTATCTCTTTTACATGAGGATGAAAATGCATATATTCAAGCTTGCAATAGATACATAAAGAGGTACGGCAAATATCATGCTTTACTCAATAAATACCTAAAGAGAAGGGATGAAGATTTAGAAATAGAAGTGCCAGTCCCATATAATAAGTCTAAGGAGTATGCAGAACTTTTGGATGATTCTTACTTATTCCTAGATGGGCATACCCATCCTTCTAAGAAAATTCACGTTTCAATTCCATCACCGGGAGATGTGGCTTTTTTAAGAGACACAAAATTATTTATTGAAGAATATGGTGTTGGAATGGATATCCCAAAAATTGGACTGCAGAATAAAGCAGAATTAGTTGCAAGCCCCGTCTTGTTGATAATTGGAACTGCAGAATACGACCACAGGTACGAACTAGGACTTGTAAGCTGTTGTAATTCTGCTGCAAGTGACCAAGAGATTTCAGAATTTCAAGAAGAACTCTTTAATCTAAAAATTAATAGTCTAAAACTTAGTCTTTCAAATAAAGGGCCTCAAACATTTCATGATAGAAATTTTTGTTATGTACAAGGTTATTATGATCTAAATAGGAAAAAGGTAACATTTTGTCCTAATTCACTAGATGCACTTTTAGAAGTTAATTAGATATGACAACAATATACCAAAAATATAGATACTAGAAGGCATTAAGGTAACCGGCGGGATAAAACAGGCGAAAAAAAATTCGCAGCATTATGCCGAGATAGTATCCTGCATACTCCCCGCATTTCTATTCTTTTTACGACCTGCTACCAACCATCCACATAGTCATAAACGTCATTAATAAAAATCCCCCGCCAAGCAAGACTGCGACTGAAATCCAGATTATTCTTTCATCTTTTTTGCAGTCTTTCTGGCTCGGACAGTCTGGGTCGCAGGAACCAGTTTCGCAGAAATTATCCAGAATGCCGCAATCGACTACACACGAAACGCGATTTTCAGGCTCCTCGCATTCTCCATCGCCGCAACCCTCAGAAAGAAGCTTGATTTTTGTAGAGGCTATCGGTCTGTCTTCCCTGTAAATGTTTATTTCTTCTGCTTCTTCTGAATAGGGAATAGCCAAAGAAAAATCAAAATTATCCTCATAAACCAGCGTTCCATTAGGCGGTATAGGGAACATCTTATCAGGAATGTAAAGGCTGGAATTAAATATCTTCCCATTTGTTCCAACAACTTCTATGCTATAATCTGACTTTCTAAAGTCCTGCCACGACATTATAGGTTTGAGGAAAACATTATCAAAAGAAATTTCACCCTTGCTATACTTTAGATTGACAAAATAACTTTTTTCGCTAAGTTCAACAGAATTTTTATCTTCATTATATTTGTCAATTAGATCTTGAATATGACTATTACAGACGGTATTAAACTCCGGATAAAGGTCATACATGATAGAATCTTTTTCTTTAGGCCTGTAAAGGTTAGAATAGGTACAACCCTTAAAGCAGCCTTCACTGATATTTTGCCATTTGTTGCATCCCTCTTTATCACAGTTAAATTCATCAACCTCCCCAACAGAATAATCTCCAAAATAATCAGCATAAACGTATTCATCTGCTAAGTCTCCAAAGCTATGGCCCAATTCATGGATTAAAACAAGGTTAGCATAAGAATTATCTGCACATACTTTAGCATAATAAGAAGCAGAGCCGCACTCTTTATTGCTTTTAATTAAAACTACCACGCTATCATAATCGCATCTTGCAGCCTCTTGCATAACTTTTTTGTTGTTGCAGCAAACAAGAGTCGAAACATTTTTGCATCCCACCTCACATTCCAGATTCTCAGTTGTATTAACAATAAAAAAAGCTAGCTTGTCTTTATTGGACTTAAAAGGCTCTATACCTAAAAGAGAATCCTGTCCTTTGATTAATTCCTTGACATCCTCCTTAAAATTATTATAATCGCTGTAGCCATATGGAAGAAAAACAAAATTAATCTGTTTTCCGCTGTACTCTCCTTCTATAAGCTCGCATCCAGGCTCATTAACAAGAAAACTGGCAAGAAAATTCTCAATACCATCTACTTTTATCTGGTACCTTCCTACCTGCTTATTCTTTGAATCAAAATAACCTCCATAAATACCATCGTTTGGATTTCCATCAAAATGTTTCCCATCATCATAAACATCTACCTCGCCTACATAGTTTCCGTTTTCCACATTTAGCCTCAATTCCTGCTGCTCTCTTTCTTCAAGATATTTTGCCCTAACGAAAAATAAAGTTCCTAACTGAGAAGACTCTGGCATAACTTCCACTTTTATATTCCCAACTTTCCCAGGCATAGGCACAGCGCTTACAATATTTCTCATTTCAACAACTTTCCAGACAAAAACACTCCCAGAAATAAGCATGATAATACTTAGTGTTATTACTACCACCATCTTTATTGACATTGCCATGAAATATTAAAGAAATAATGTTTTAAATAGTTTTGTCTAAGCTTATTAATCTGAATTGATTTTATCAAAAAGTTCTTTTAACTGCCCCTTAGTCGAATAGCTGCCCAAGGACCTTCCATCCTTATAATAAACATTAATCTTAACATTATTCTGGAATGAGTAGGTTATTATTTTTTTAAGCCCTTCTTGATAGTCCGTTTTTACTTTTGCAAAATCTCTAAGAAATGCGTCATAACCTCCAATAGCTAATTGTTTAGCCGCACCTAAATGCAAATCTTGAAACTCTACAAATACCAAATCAGCAAATTTTTTATCCCCCCCTATCCAATTTGCCCCATCAGCTACTTTCCAAGAAGAACCTTCATATTTGAAGTAAAAATTATACATTTTCTCATGCTCAAAAACGACTCCATCAACAGGTCCTTCAATCCAATCTTCCTCTTTTATTGTTAAAGTATCTGCGCTTGTCCCAGTATTTGTCGTAGTTCCACTCGAGCTTGCTGCAGAATCTACAAAAGAAGTTACAGGCATTAGTTGTTCAAATGTCGCAGTTTTTGTTTCATCTTTTTGACTTATCCAGTAATTATTGTACCCTTTCGCCCATACTCCCTCATAACCTTTATTTTGAGAAGTAACCTTTGCTCCAATCGGATAATTATCATCTGCCTGTTTAACTTCAACCTTCTGGCTTTCTTGAGTGGGGTTTGCTGCTGGTGGCTTTGGTTCCTCTCCTTTTAATTTTCTTGCAACATCTTCGTATAATTTTCCCAATAACAGATAACCTCTTGCTTTGTAAGAGTTGCTTGGAGCTAATTCAGAAAGCTCTTTGAATTTATCCTCTGTTTCTTTTATTGCAGTATCGGTAGCTGCTATTTGATCTGCTTTATCTTTGTCTGTAGCAGTTGTAGGCAATTCCTTAGGTACTTTGTTTAATGTTTCTGTAATTAACAAATCTCCTGTACTGCTCGTTGTTTTTGAGCTCTCAGGAGTTAAAGCATCCATGCTTCCTATAACACTCGTATCCACGCTATCTAACACCTGTTTTTCCAGATCTTTGTTCTTTATTACATCTTTTACAGACTCTGTATCCAGCCAGCATCTCAAAGTTGTATCGTCGCAGTATCCAACATCTTTCCACCTATCAAAAGTAGAATTGGTTGTATCATACTCGCCTTTGGCATCTACTTGTCTTCCTGGATTATAAGTAGAACACACTCTTACAATTCCTTGGTTGTATAATTCAGGCTCAACAGCTTCTTCTGCTCCTGCCTGAAGATTGGGCTGCGCCATGCTATACAAAGAAGGAGTGCCTGCAACACACTCTTTGCTTGTGGTTATGTCCTGTTGTGCTTGTTCTGCAGCATACTTATCTGAAATATAATCCACAGCAAAAGAAGTTGAAACTTTCCCAAAATCACACTCATCCTGCCCATTGATTCTTACACACAGTTTCTTATATCCAGAAGGGGCTGTGAAGTCTTTTGCTTCATCAACACTACCGCCAGAAGGAATATAACCCTGTGCCTCTGGTACAACAAAGTAAGTTGACTGATAAGTATACCTAGTTGTGAACTCTTCTGCAATATCTGTCAAATAAACTTCGTAATAAGCTCCTTGGTCTTTTCCAGCATAAATATGATAATAAACTTTATAGTGAGAGGTTGGATATGGAGTTGCAGTCGTCATGACATTCTCATCAAACCAAGCATGGTATTGAACAGGAGAGTCTGGCTCTGTCAGCAAATCAAAGTCTGTAGGATATCTTGTTGATACAAAAGATTTGCATACTTCGCTTCCAGCTTCTTCTGTCGAGCGCATTTGGAAAGCTTTCATTGAATTAACAGCATACTCGTTATTAAAATAATCAATAGACTTCTGAGTATTATCCCAAGCATTCTGCACTGTTAAATACTCTCCCCCGCCTCTTGCTCCTTGTCCCATGAAACTTTCTATCAGGCGCGGAACAATTACATCAAAGAATGGAACCATCTGCCTCCAGAAAAATTCACATAAATAAATGCTTCTTATCTCATCGCATATCCCTATTGTTTTTCCAGTTGTTAAACTTTCATTTAAGCAGTCTCTGTGGGCTTTTAAAATGCTCAAATACCCTTCAATTCCTGCATGCACTCCAGACAAGCAGACAGGAATGTAAATCCCTTCTTTTATATTAGGTAGGCATAAAACTAAACTCCCTATAATTCCTGTCTGGATTACATTATCAACTGGGAAAGTTCCACCTAAATCGCATCTCGATGCAGGGCATATTACAGGGTCACAGACATTGAACATTATATTGCAGTCTTTAGGAGACATAAAGTCTGTACATCTTCCTCCACTTCCTGAAAAAGAAGTTCCTGTTCCAAACTTCTGCCCATTAATATAAGCCTCTTTCTTTCCATAATACTTAGAAGCTTCTACAACTGCCTGTTTTGCCCTTGCAACTAAGTTTCTAGATTGAGTTGCATCTAATCCTGGAAATCCAAGCTCATCGCTTATTCCATTATAATATCTGCATATATCATCTGCATTTCTCTTGAATTCAATGTTCCCGTTAGCTCCAACATTGCATATATAAAAGTTAGCAATTCTTCCTGATTCATCGTATGGCTTTCCAAATCCAGAAAGTACATATTCCATTTCAGCATACCATCCATTTTGCACATCAAATGGAACTTCAGCAGGCAATCCTTTGTAAGGGGCTCTCTCAAAATATTTCACAGTTAATTTTTCAGGATTTGTTATTTTGTTCTCGTAAGCTTTGGCATCTGTCTTGACAAATCTGCTGGCTCTGTTCTGAGATAAATAAGCTATAACTGCCGCACCTTCTGGGGAATCAGACTTAATCGGGTTTCCATTTTGATCATAAATCTGGGTTGTTCCATCGCGCGTAAAAACTCCATCGTTATCTTTATCTTGCACCTGTATTAAAACAGGCAATCCTCCTAAAGCTCCTATATTATATCCTCCTGTACCATCTTTCTTGTAATCTTTAGGAACAACTGTTGCAACAAGCCACTCGTTTGATTGAATTCCAGTTCCAGAAGCAGTCACAAACCTATCAGTGGGTTTTGCCTGATAAAGGTTGGCTCTTGTTGTGCTATCTCCATCCAAATAAGTCATTTTCATTCCAAGAGCCTGCACTTTAGTTGCTGCATCCTTCCTTGCTTGATCCTCATTGTATCTGGCAAGGGCTTCTGTCTCTGTCCTGTTTAATTTATCGAAAACTGCATTGCTCATCTCAGTGCTGACAGTCCCACTACGCACACAATTTAATGTATAAATCTCTCTTGTAGCATCAAAACCTAAATTGCTACAGTCCACACCAGAAGTAGTGGCGCAATTAATAGAACTCCTAAATTTGCTCTCCATTTGCTGTCTGTCAGTTACCTGCCCTTCAATATCCAAAATATCAGTTCTTTCAGTAATCCCGCTTCTTGCCTGCTCTAATTTATCATTTGTATTTTGGATACATTTAGAATAGGCAGAAACATCGCTCTCTATCTCAGGGTTTTTATCAAGAAGGCAGGCCTGAATATTGTAATACTTCCCTTCGTTAACCATTTTCTCGCAATAATCATTCCACCCTCCTGGCATAGTCATTAACTCGTTTCTTGCCATCGCGCCTCCTGAAAATCCGGTTACAAGGTTCTTTGCAGTGAGTACCATAGAAGTTGCAAAACATGCTCCCTTTAATCCTTTAACAACTTTCCCAAGTTTCTCGTTAATATCTTCCCATTTTTTAATTGTCTCTTCGATATTATCCATCATCTCTTTTGTCTTTTCCGGGCTTAATTGAATGCCTCTTTTCTCAATTCCAATCTTAAATGAAAAATTAGCATAAGCTCGTGGCCCTCTTACCTCAGAATCCAAAGTAAGCTTTGCCTGTTTCTCCATATCAATTTTCAAAAGCCTTATAGTGTTTGTTCCCAACACAACGCTCTCTTTTTTGTCTGTCTCGAGTTCTTCTTGCTTATTTACAATAGCGGGAGTGTTGCCAACAGCAGGTTTATTATAAACAAGGGTAACTTTGTTATCCTCTATCTTTGTTACCTGTAGTGTCTCTCCTATTGATGTAGTAGTTGTAGTAGTTAATTGGTTTCTAGCAGGATTCCCCTCAAACAAGCTGTCATATGCATTAACATTTATATCCGCAACTGGAATTTTTATATAAGTTATGCCTACTTTCTCCAAAGTGTCAGTTAACCCGCCGCTAACAATCACTATGCCCGCGCTATCTACAAAATTATATTTACCTTCTTTAAGCTCTACTTTAAAGATATAAGTTGTTCCACCAATAGTATAGCTTGTTTTTTCAGCAGGCAGCCTGAACTCAGAAAGTTTTGTCAATGTTGTTGTAGCTTTTGGTTTACCTTCTATAAAACCAGAAGTTGTTGTCCCACGCTCTTCAGTTTGGTCAAGATGAAATATCTCATCTTTCCCCAATCTTTCCTGAACCCCATTTATCATTAAATCCACTCCAAGAGTGTCTTTTGTTGGTCTCTTAAATCCTAAAACACTCACAAAATAACTCCCTTCCCTTAAATTGACAAGTGCTCTTGACTCTTTTGTATCATATCTTTTAAGAGAGTCTATTCTCTGCTGAGTCAAACTTGTCCAGGAAGAATCAGGATAATCTGCCCTTAATCTCGAATAAAATTCTTCCCGCTCTTCAACCCTGCCAAAAAGCTGTGCAAGAATAGCTGCTTTTGAAAGAGCTTCTGCAGCATAAGGCTCAAAATAATCATCATCCAATCTTTTTTCCTGCGGATAAAAGTCAACTAAGTCTCTATAACTCTGAATTGCTTTCTTGTAATAAACATAAGCTGGGTCATCATCGCTGTATTCTTTATTCTTAAGGCTCTCTAAGGCCCCTAATTTTATTGTAATAGTAGAACTCTGTTGCTGTCCTTGCAAAGCAATCGGTGTAATTGTCCCCTCTGGCTTTATTCCTGCCTTATCGATTAAAACTAAAATATTAGCTTCTATAATTTTATTATTCTTGCTTTCTGGAACTTTTTGGTTATACCATGAAATAATCGAATCTCGGATTTTTTTCTTTAATTCCTCATAGTCTAAAGCTCTATTATTTTTGTCCATAACAATCTTATCCACAACAGAGAATAGCTCTCTTTCTTGGAAAGCCATTGCTGTCTTAACCCAAGGGTCTGAAACAATTACTGCAACAGGTCTTGCAACCTCTCCATTTTTCCAGGTTCCAGAATAAGCAAGATAGATATTTTGCCCAGAAACTATTTCTTTCCCAATTCCATACTCTCCCTCAGGCCCAGTTCCTATAGTTAAGTTTACCTTCCCGTAATTCAAAGATAAATCAAATTTGCCATTAGTTACAGGGCAGTTTATTGTGACTTTTCCACCCGAGTCGGTTACCTTGACCTCGTTAACAGTACATTTACCATCCATTATCTTGTCATCTTTTGCAACCCAAATTGTATCGTCCCCAATCTGAAGCAAAGCAGTTTCAACTGGGGCAGTTATGCTGTTTACTGTTATTTTTAATCCTGCTGCGCAGTAAAATCCGCCTAGATAAATTGGGTCTCCAGTAGCTCCTTTCTTTATAGTCTGCGTAGCTTCTTTTGTATCAAAGTCTCTGTAAACAGAAACTCTCACCTGATCAGACTCAATTGATTCCATTCTCAAATAACCCTTACCTTTCCAAAAGCTATAAAACTTATAATCTCTCAACCAGTCTCCTTCTGGAACCTCAGAAACATAAAAATTAGTCCTCCCCGTCCCCAAAGCGCTCTCAACATCATAATCGATTATTGCTGTTAAATTACCCTCGATCCAATCAGGCATTGCTGATTCATTGGGTGTTTTTTTCAAGCTTACTACAAAATATCCTATGTTATCATCAATAGGGGTATCTGCAATATTGTTTCTCTGCATTAAATTATATCTTGGAGGGAAATAAGTTATGCCTGCAACTCCTTTTGGAGGGCTCCCTGGAAATCTTATTGTTTTAACCCTCGAAACATCTATCAGTGGATTTGTCTGAATAAGCATTATTTTACAGAAAACAGGAACGTTCTGTTCTTCTAATAAATCACTTCTAACAACAGCAGGCTGGCATCCTCCAGGCAATACCTGCACAATAAAGTCCTGCCTTTGCCTGCATATTTCTCTATTAAAGTCAGGCCAGTAAATACTAGGGGAAGTCCATCCAGTAGTGCTGTAAGTTCCTGGCTGATAAAATTGAGTGTTTACAGAAGAGCCAATTGTCTGGTAATTTCCAAATGTAGAAGAGCTATAATCCGCTTGGGCACTAACAACAAATAAACTTAAAGCAAGCACAGCTAAAATCAGCATTCCTATTCCACTTATCTTGTTGTTTTCCATTTTATCCGAATTGCATATCTAAATTTTCAGTCTGGATTTTATTGTAATTTTCCTGCAGTTCTTCTACTTTAGTCGGCTTTCCAAAATTTGTTGCATCTATCTTTAATTTGTCTGATTCAAGCTCTGATTCTGTAACATAATACTTTTGTGTTCCTCCTCCTGAAACAGCAAAGCTCACCACTTGCTCTGGAATCTCCAAGGTAAAGCACTTCTCATCTGTCGCTCCGAAAACCCCTCCAATTCCAGACTTTGCAACTTCTATGCATTTTTCAGTGCTGCTTCCAGCAAGAGTAATAGTCGAATTAGCATAAACATAGACCTTTACCTCATAATCTCCTTCTGTCAACTCTATATTTTTTTGCTCAGGATAAACAACAGTGGCTGTTTCATCACCTGTAAAAGTAACAATAGCATATTCTTCATTCAAGCTACTCCCATCTTTGGTTACTTCCAAATCCAAATTATACTTTTTATTTAAAACAATAACTGCCTCTCCAGCAGTTACGGTGCTCTGTACAAGTTTTGCTGTCTTATATCCTTCGGCCTCTGCAATAATATAGCCATTAACGCACTGCGGGAAATTTGCCGTAAGCACAGCATCCTGTCCTTCTATTAATGTATCTCCAATATAGCAGCTCGTGTCAAAGCATTTGTGCTTTATAGTAGCAGGAACAGGGTCTAATTGAGTATTATAAGTATAAACCTTCATTTCAGTAAGTTTGTGCTCACACAGTTCTGGCACAACTTCAGGCAATCCTTCTACATCTGGAGCCTGCCTTGGGGTATTTTTATCAATTACAACCGCAACTGGAAACTGGAAAAGTTCCTCCCCATCATAAATCTGTATCAAAACAGGATAGGAAAAATCATAGACAAAATGATAAGGCACATAACAAAAACCCAAGATGCCCAAACCTTCCTGTAATCCAACTGGCTCCGCCATTAAAATGTTGCTTTCGCTCGGCCATACCTCAAATTTCATAGGCCAATTTCTCAAATAAAGAAAATTAACTTCTTCTTCAACTCTATCTCCTAAATCCTGAACAAAATATTTGTTTTCTTCTTTCCCTAAATCGTAGTAATCTCCCTTAATTTTTATAGCTCTAGTATTTGCCTCAAGAGCCTGGGTAAGATTCTCCTTCACAGCTGCTTTAGACCAGATTTTAGGGGCACATCCAAGATCGCTTCCATCAACAGGCGCGTACAGTCTTAAAATATCTACTCCATAATTCTCTAAAAATTCTGTTTCCTGCTCTTTACTATAAATCTTACTAGCAAGATCATAAAATTTTCCTAATTTCGAATCCACTTCTACTTGATGCTCAGTCTTTGTCCCCTTGCTGTCTTCAAAGGAAACTGTTAAAGGCATTGTTACATCCACGTTTATTTTCGTATCTTCTATTGCTACATTAACATCGATATCTCCTTTTTCTACTGTAAATCCATTTTCCTCAAAGGCCTTAAAGCTACACTCGTCTATTCTCTCTTTAAGATATAGCCTTAATTGCTCTTCCATTTTGTTCTTGCTAGGTACCTGCTCTTTAGCTACGCCATTTCTTGAAACATAATACCAGTAAGGAACAGCCCCCATGAAGTCTAGTTGCGAGGAAAAAGGCATGTAATCGCTTCCTGGCTCAAATTCGGGCAGTTCAAGGTATCCTGCTTGAGAACCCATTGTAAGAGCCGCCATTCTAGTCTCCTCTTCAATACAGCTCGAAAAATAATCGTAAACGGGCCTTACTTCCTTAGGAAGCGTAGAAATTGTAAAGTTTTCTCTAAGCACATAAACTAAGATAATGGCTGCAACTAAAAGTATGGCTATTATTATGAAAATCGCCAGGCTTGCAGCCTTCTTACTTATGTTAATCCTTCTTAGTTTCTTTATCATCTTTTTTCACCATTTTCTTTATGAGCGCCATTATTTCTGTATTAATGTCTTTCTCTATAGAAGCCTTGAACTTCTCCCACAATTTTTCGTCTTCTATTAAAAGCAGATATTTTTTCATATCCTTGTTCTTCCCATTTCCTCTTTTTTATTGTATTTTCAATAATCAAGAATATATAAACCTTTCTTAGTTAATTAGTTACTTAGTAAGTTAGTAAGTAAAACTAAAAGCAACAATTCAACAAAAACCTTTAAAATCCTCCTAAACCTTGTTTTTTTACGGTCTTGTAGTTCAGTGGCAGAACGCATCTTTGACGTGGATGAGATCCAAGGTTCGATCCCTTGCAGGACCATTAAAACTCAATATTTATAAATCCAGAAAATATATACTTATATGGCGAAGAATAAAGTAAAAAAAGGGGTAAAATACTGCCCGCAATGCGGCTCAGAACTGAAACAAGAGGACAAATTCTGCTTGAAATGCGGCTACTCTTTTGAAAAAAGAAAAAGAGGATTAAATATAAAAAGGTTGATAATTGCAATCATAATAATTATACTAGCCTGGGCGGTTTTAAGGGTCATATCAGGCAATACAATAATTCCCCAGCCTATCCTTAACCTTATTACAAACAGAACAGCAGGATAAGCTTTAAAAACCCCTTCTTTCTCTACACTTTATTAAACTATAATTACTACGATGAGATTACCTAAAAAAACTAAAAGGTATTGTCCTTTTTGCAAAAAGCATACCGAACATAAAGTTAGCCAGGTCTCTTCAGGGCATAAAAGAGGGGCGATGAAAAGAGGATCTATGCTTCGTGCCAAAAAGAGAGGCAAGGGAAGAGGCTATGGAAATCTTGGAAAGTGGGGAAGCAAACCAGCAGCAACCAAGTTCAAAAGAAAAACAAAATCAACTAAAAAAACAAATACAATGTATACTTGTTCAGTATGTAAAAAATCCACAATGCAGAAAAAAGGCAAGAGGACAAGCAAGGTACAGATAGGGGCAAAAGAAGAGGGGGATAAATCTAAAGAGGGAGGCAAAGGATAAAATGGCTACACTAAAAAAAAGATTTTTTGAAATAGAAGTCCCTTTAACTAATTCTTCTGTTGATGCACTAACATATAATATCGAATCGCTTAACGGCAAAGCAATAAAGCTGGACTTAACAAGGCAGTTAAGGGGGAAAAGCATTGAAGTTTTGCTTAAAATTAAAGTGGAAAAAGGAAAAGCAGTTGCTTATCCCACCAAATTAACTCTCTTGTCCTTTTATATAAGAAGGATGCTAAGAAGAAAAATAAGCTACGTCGAAGAATCTTTCCTCGCAGAATGCAAAGATGCGCAGATAAGAATCAAACCTTTCTTAATAACTAGAAAAAGAGTTTCAAGGAGGGTAAGAAACGCTCTAAGAAAAGAAGTGATAGACTGGCTCCAGGTTTATGCCAAAAGCAAAACTTACCAAGAAGTATTCTCAGACATAATTTCCAACAGGCTTCAAAAGCCTCTTTCTCTAAAGTTAAAGAAAATCTATCCATTGGCCCTTTGTGAGATAAGAATATTAAAACTGGAAAAATTAAAGGAGCAAGAAAAAATAGATGTAAAAGAAGAGAAAATAAAAGAAGACAAAAAAATAATTGAGCCAGTAGTGGAGTTTAATCCGGGCACTGAAAAGTATGAAGTAAAAATTGAAGACACAAAAGAAAAGCTTATAGAAGTGATTAAAGAAGAAAAGGAAGAAAAGCCAGAGAAAGAGCACAAAAGCAGAAAAAAGAAAGAAGAGAAAAAGGAAAAAGAGTAAAATGATACAACAAACCCTAGTTCTAATAAAGCCAGACGGAGTTCAAAGAGGGCTCATAGGCGAAATTATAAAAAGGCTTGAACAAAGAGGACTGAAAATAGTTGGCATGAAAATGGTTCATGCTGATAAAACCTTTGCAGAAAAACATTACACTGAGCAAATGGAGCAAAGGCATGGCAAAAAAGTAAGAGAATATCTTGTAAATTACTTAACAGCCGGCCCCATCATAGCAATGATAGTTCAAGGAAGCAGCGCAATAGAAGCTGTAAGGAAAATTGTAGGCACAACTTACCCTGGAGAGTCTCCAATTGGAACAATAAGAGGGGACTTCTGTCATGCGAGCAGGAATTATGTTAAAACTTACCAGCAAGGAAAGAATCTTGTTCATGCCTCTGAAGATGCCGAGCAAGCCAAAAAAGAGCTTGCCTTATGGTTCTCCATAAACGAAATACATAATTACAAATTATCAGCAGAAGAACATTTGATATAACAAAACAGTTTTAGATTACAACTAATTTTTGCCAAAATGATCGTTTTATACCAAGACTAAATCTTCTTCAATAAATCGATTTTTTCTGCATACTTAGGATTTAACAATTTAACCTTATATAAAAAATCTTGCACACTTTCTTTACCATAAATATAAAGAGTAGAATAATTTGAAGTGAAAGAATGTTTTATTTTATCTTTAATAAATACCTCGGAGATTTGGGTTATTAATTTGGGATTGTTCATGTGGAGAGCAATTACAGGATAAGGAGATTTATAATTGGTTCTTTCATCAAAATAAAAACAACCTTCAGCATCATAAATACCGGCTATACAGGACAGTAGAATATCCGAATCAGCTCTTAAAATCTCCTCAGGAATTAAAACATCTTTGCTTTTCCTGCCTGCTTTTATCTTAAATCGATCAATGATTAACTTATAAAGATTAAGAGAATAAAAATTAACTCTTATAGCATTAGTCCTTACTTCTTCCTTAATAACTGGTGAAATATTAAACAGATTTAAAGTCATATTCGAGATAATCTTAGAGTAAAACTCTCGCTCTTTTCTTTTGTCTCCCGTAAACTGCAAAAGATAATAATTTCTATATTTATTAGTAAACCCATCGCCTATAAATAATCCGACAAAATAAGATAATTCTTTTGTTAACGGCAGATTAATATCAAATCTCATTGCTCTCTCTCTTATCCGATCATTCGCTATTTTCCTTCCATTATCAAAAATTTGTTTATGCCTTAAATAAGTAGATTTCCCCCCCTTAATCCTCCCCCAATCTTCATTAAGATAAATAATTTTACTATAAAAATAATTTAAATCTTTTTCATTAAAATTTTTTGTAAATCTTTTAAAAACTGGCTCGGGAATCGTTAAAAATCCATTTCTGTACTTACTTAGCATAACTCTGGGGACATCAAGACGCACCACAATGTCGTTCCATTTAATAAAGTTATAACTACTTAATACCTTATTAAAAAATAAGTTTCTGACATTCTTAGATTCAAAGAATATTCTTCTTTTCATCAAATAACATAATTTTCAAAATATTTAAATTTTTGTGAATTGAACTGTAGATACATCCTTTTATAGTTATAATTTAAAACAATAAGTTTTATATACCAATTTAACCATCTTCCACTTAAGCCTCTATAGCTCAGTTGGCAGAGCGAAAAATTTGCCAGAGCAAATTTGCTCAGCTGCCTTGTAAGTTAGGCCATGTCAGCAGAAATTCCTAAAGAATTGCTGTATAGGTCGGGGGTTCAAATCCCTCTGGAGGCTTTTTTATTTAGAAAACTCAAAATTAAGAATATTTTTGAATAAATCCATCAAGACAGAAACTTATTTCTTCTTTAGCATAACCTTGGATACACCTCTGAATTTCTTTAATCATAACCGAAAATTTCTCAGAATCTTCTCTTGAAAGGTTCATATTTGCAATATCTCCCAAAGTCAGATCTCCATAGGTTTCATGGCACTTACTCCTGCAGGAGAGATTTATATAATAAAAAATCTCGCCTTCATGGGCTACACTTTCATCTCCTTCTATTGGACAAGAAGAATAACATTTAGCGATATTTACAGAATATTCTTTTAAATTCTTCATTTGAGCAGTTTCCCTAAAGCTCAAAAATAATATAATTGCAAAAAGAACTAATATAATCACCAGGATTGAAAAAATTATCCGCTTCTGTTTCATCTAATGAATAATTAACCCTCATTTATAAATTTATTCTTCATCCTCGTTAATATACTCTGCTTTGTTATCCACAATTAGTATGTTGGCTATTTCAGAAGGCAGATTAACAATGTCTCCTTTTTTAAAAGGCCCTAACTTATCCCCGTCCAATCCCAAGAACTCTTCTGTGTCCTGTAAAAAGCTAATTAGCTTGTTTTTCTTTTCTTCTCCTTGTTCGTTTTGCCCGCTCAACAAGTTAGCAACCCTCTTGTCTCCATCTTCCATGGATTTCATTATTATCTCAAAGACATCTTTCTCAAAAGGAAGCATGTTCTCATAGTCTCGCTTACTTATCCCCGTCTCCGCAGCAACAAAGGCCAGATTAAGTAGCTTCTTTTTTCTTCTCAACATAAGTTCCTTGAACATAGAAATAGCATTTTCAAACTGCTTTTTTGTCTTTGAAATTGCATCAGAAAATAAATCCCCTGATTTTTCAGATATTGCCTTTTTCTCTTTCAAATATCCCGCTACTTCGCTAACAAAATTCTTGCCCAATGGCTGCAACTGCTCTGAATATCTCTCTTTTCTAAGCGACTCGTAAATATCGTTATATGTTATCACCACTAAACAATCCAAACTCGATTTATAATCTTTATTATAGTGGAGATTAATTTAAAAAGAAGCCATCTATATTAAATTATGGCAATCAATTACAGATGCGGAAATGAAGATTTGTTTATCAAGTTTATAGAAAATCTAAAGCCAGAAGACAAAATTGCTCTCCTTTCTCATATAGACCTAGACGGATTCGCTGCTGCAAAAGTTCTTAATAAAATAATCAATCCCGTAATCATAAAATTTCTTCATTATAACGAGATAAACAAATCTCTCCTGCAAGAGCTTAAAGAATTGGAAGTGAACAAAGTTATTCTAACTGACTTAGCAATAGACCTTCCAGATTTTACAGAAGAACTAGAAAAGTTTGCCGAAGTGCTGATTATTGACCACCACGAATTCAAAAAAGATCATAATTCCAATAAAACTATATTCATCGATGCCAAAGATTACTGCGCAGCTTTTCTGTGTTTTAAGCTCGTCTCAAAACTAAAAGATATTAAAGAACTCGGATGGATGGTAGCTGTTGCTTCTGTCTCTGATGTTTGCTTTATCAAAACTAAAGAGTTTATACAAAAAGTATATTCTCAATACTCTGAAAATTTCGATGAAAAAGATTATAGAAAAGGAAAAATGTGGGATATCCTTATTACTCTAAGCCTTTCAATTATCTACTTCCAGAAGAATCTCTTAGAATTCTATAGGAGACTGCCTGAAGATATTAAGAAGATTAAAACGCTAGAGCCCTATTCGTCTGCTGTTCAAAAAGAATTAGATGAAAACTTAGAAAGATATATGAAAGAAAGAGTAAGAATTCCGAGTGGATGGTTTTTTGAAGTGCAATCTTCTTTTAATCTCGAATCATTTTTAGCCACAAAAATAAGTCTCGAAAATCCAGGAGAAACCATAGTCCTTGCTCACAAAAAAGAGGGTTGCTACAAAATATCTGCTAGGAACAACAGAGGAGAGTACAACATGATACTCCTCCTAGAAGATACAACGCGAGGATTTAAGCTGAAAGATTCAGGCGGCCATATTGCTTCTGCAGGTGCGAGCGTGGCTTTTGAAAACTATGCAGAGTTTAAAAAAAGGCTTAAAGAACTGAACCTGTCTAAAATAAAGACTGCCCCTTAAGGTTATTTCTTTTCTCGTCGATAATAAAAATAGCAAATATTATAAACCCTTTAATTGTAGTTAGTTTATGTTTAATTTCTTTAAAGAAAAAATAAAATCCTGGCTTGGAAAAAGCAAGGAAAAAATAGAAGAAAGCGCAAAAAAGGTAGAAGAGGCTAAAGAGGAAATAAAGAAAGAGGAAGTGATTAAAGAAAAGAAAAAGGAAGAAATAAAGAAAGAAGGAAAGCCAAAAAAGGTAAAGAAGAGAAAAACAGTAGAAGAAAAAAAAGAAGAGAAAAAGATAGAAAAAGAAGAAATTAAAGAAGCAGAGAAAGAAGAAGAAATAGAGGAAGAAAAAACAAAGGAAGAGATAAAAGAGATAGAACAAGAAGAAGAAAAGGTTATAGAGGAAGAGAAAAAGTTAGAAAAAGAAAAAAGGGTAGAGTTAGAAGAACCTAAAGAAGAATCTTTTTTCAAAAGGCTTTTCAAAAAAGAGAAGAAAGAAGAAGAAAAGCCAAAAGCAGAAGAAGTTAAAGAAGAAAAGAAAGAAACAGAAGAAGAAAAGATAAAGGAAATTAAAGAAAAAGAGGAAGAAGTTAAAAAGGAAGAACCAATAAGCAGGGCCGCCCCAACAATAGAAGAACTTGAAAAAGAAAGGCCCTCGATATTCAAAAAAATAAAAGAGCGTTTTTCTTACAAGCTTTCAGAAGAAGACTTTGAAGGGATTTTTGAGGATTTGGAGCTGACTCTGCTAGAGAGCAATGTAGCTTTGGAAGCAGTAGACGCAATTAAAAAGCAGCTGAAAACAGAATTAGTAGGAAAAGAAATTAAAAAAGATGCCTTGGAAGAAAAAATTAAGGAGGCTTTGAAAAAATCAATAGATAATATTCTTATAGAACCCGATGACCTTCTTCCGTTAATCAAGGGAAAAAAGCCCTTTGTTATGGTATTTTTTGGAATTAACGGAACAGGAAAAACAACAACGATTGCAAAAGTTGCAAATCTTCTCTTAAAAAATAAGATTAGTTGTGTCCTAGCTGCCTCAGATACTTTCAGGGCAGCTTCAATAGAACAACTGGAATATCATGCTTCAAAGTTAAATATTAAAGTAGTAAAACATGACTATGGAGCAGACCCTGCAGCAGTTGCATTTGATGCAATAAAACACGCGAAAGCCCATGATATCCAAGCAGTTTTGATAGATACTGCAGGAAGAATGCACACCAAGGATAATCTTCTATCAGAAATGGAAAAGATATGCAGGGTTACCAATCCCGACCTGAAAATTTTCGTTGCAGAAAGCATAGCAGGAAATGATGCGATCCAGCAGGCAAGAAATTTTAACGAAGCCATAGGTATTGATGGCAGTATTCTCACAAAAGCAGATGTGGACGAAAAAGGTGGCACAGCAATCTCCGTTTCTTACATTACTAAGAAACCAATTTTATTCCTAGGCACAGGTCAAGGATACGATAACTTAGAAGTTTTTGATAAAGAAAAATTCATAGAAGAACTTTTCTCGTAAATCTGAAAAAGAGAGGGTTTATAAAGGGACTTAATTTCTCAACTATACAAGAAACTCTAACGAGGTTAAAATGAAAGGAAAAGTAAAATTTTTTAATGAGATGAAAGGTTTCGGCTTCATTACAGCAGACGACGGAAAAGAGTACTTTGTACACCAATCAGGGCTTAAAGAAGGAACGACCATATCTGAAGGGGATGACGTCACCTTTGACGTTGAACAAGGAGACCGGGGCCCTAAAGCTACTAATGTCGCGTTAAGCAAGTAATTCTAATAAAAAATAGATTAATTTTTTTATTTGGATTCTATCTGCTAGCTGGGCTTTTAAAACCAATAATCATAAAAACCCTTTTTTCTTGATATTCAGATGTTATCTGGACTTGGAAATGCATTGAAAAAGACCTTTGACAAGATATCTGGGAGTATCTTTCTTGACAAAAAAACAATAGATGCTATAGTAAAAGAGCTACAGAGGGGCTTGATAGAAGCAGATGTTAATGTTGCCTTGGTTGCAGAGATAAGCAAAAAAATAAGGGAAGAAGCTTCAGAAGAGAAAATTAAGGGCAAGGGAATAGACCGAAAAGAACATCTGGTTAAATTGCTGCACGATGAGATACTTCAAATGCTTGGCGGAGAGAAAAAAGAGCTTGAACTTAAAAAGAAAACCAAGATAATGATGCTTGGCTTGTACGGCAGTGGAAAAACAACGACATCGGGAAAATTGGCTTTGTATTACAGCAAAAGAGGCAAAAATCCATGCTTATTAGGATTAGATGTACATAGACCTGCGGCTGCCGACCAATTAGAGCAAATTGGAAGCAAGATAAAGATTCCTGTATTTATAGACAAAAAAGAAAAAAATCCAATAGAAATCTACAAAAGTTTTGAAAAAGAAATTGAAAATCATGATTTAGTCATAATAGATACTGCTGGAAGGCATTCTTTAGACCAAGAGCTAGTTGAAGAAATAAAAAAATTAAAAGAAGAGATCAATCCAGACTATGTTCTCCTAGTGATACCGGCAGATATTGGGCAGGCAGCTAAAAAACAAGCTTCTGAATTCCAGCAAGCGTGTTACATTAACGGAGTTGTAATAACGAGAATGGATTCCTCTGCTAAAGGAGGCGGAGCTCTTACTGCCTGCAAAGAAACATCTGCGCCTGTTTTTTTCATAGGAACAGGCGAAAAAATGGGAGATATAGAGACTTTTAATCCTGCTTCTTTCATCTCTAGAATTTTAGGACTCGGAGATTTAGAAAGTCTAGTAGAAAAAGTCAAGACTTCTTTAGAGTTTGATGAAAAAAAACAGAAGAAACTACAAAAAAAGCTGCAGGAAGGCAAGTTGGATTTAAGAGATTTGCAACAGCAGCTCAAATCAATGCAGGGCATGGGCTCTTTAAGCAAAATAGCTGAAATGATTCCGGGCTTGGGAAAAGCCAAAATTCCAGAAGGCATGCTAGGGGCGCAGGAAGACAAGCTGAAAAAATGGCAGAATGCAATTGACTCAATGACTCAAGAAGAAATAGAAAATCCAGAGATTTTAGAAAAACAAACCTCGCGCCTTAAAAGGATAGCAGCAGGCTCGGGCACAACCACAACAGACATAAGGCAATTAATCAAACAATACAAGCTCCTGAAAGAATTTGCCTCAGGAAATATATCAGATATTGATCCTTCCCAAGGCCTATCACAGAAACAAATGATGAAACTAGCCAAGAAATTCGGAAAAAAGATGCGATTAAAATAAAGAATTAAGATTCTGCTTCTCCATACCAAACAGCAGCATATCCTCTTAAAGTTTCAGCAATTTTTTGTATTTCTGAAGCACTATCAAGTTCTTCTGCAAGACCTCTAAATTCCCTTCTATCAACCTCTACCCCATGAACAAGCGCATTTCTTGCCTTAAAGATTTTACTTCCCTGTTCTTCAAGTTTTATGATTCTATCTGGAGCCAAAGGTAGCCCCATAAGTTCTCCAATCCCATTATAAGCGCTTCTTAAAGCCCCATGAACAACCCCAAAATCTGAACTCCCCTCGCCCTCTCCAAAATTTGGAGTTCCTTGTTTCTCAAGCATCTCGCATATTGCTACCAGCAAGGATTTTTCATAAGTTCTTGCATTCGTTATTGTTTCTTCGCCCATATTACTCTTCAAACATCTATCTATTTAAGCATTATTAAAATAGAAACTATACAATGAAAACAAGGACATCCAAAGTTTTAAAAATGCCTGTGTTTCTAACATAAGTTCCAAAAAAAGGTGTAAAATGGTAAGCATAAGTTCAGGTATTCTTACAACAATCGCAGGATTTATAGGAGTACTTGTAGGCACACTTATTGGCCCATATATAAACCACAGGCTAGGGTTAAGAAGCGGTAGAAAAGACATTATTTTCAAGAGAAAACTAGAATATTTCGAAAAAATGGCAGAAAACATAGAGAAAAACCTAAGAAACTATCGCAATGCTTTAAGAGAAGCTGAATCTGCAAGTAAAAAATCGCAGCTGAAGAGTATACACGAAAAACTTAAAGAAGAAAGAAAAAATTTCCTGATTTTAGCAAGCCCTTTATACTTCAACGTAAATGGATTATCTCAAAAAATAGTGGCTTTTGTAGAAGTGGAAAAAGAAATATTCAAAGAATTTGAAAAGCTGCCAGAAGAAAGCAAGAAAAAGCAAGAAGAGTCTTTAGAAATAATAAGAGATAAATTAAAAAAGCTCACAATGCTTGGAAATGAAGCAGTCTTTCAGATGAAAAGAGAGCTTGGGAAATGAAACAAAACATAATAGGCCGGGGAGCAGAAGCAATTTTAATTAAAGAAAACAATCAACTGGTAAAAGACAGGATAAAAAAAGGCTATCGTCTCCCCTCTCTGGATGAGAAACTGCGGAAGCAAAGGACAAAAAAAGAAACTAGACTCCTAGAAAAAGCATCAGAATTAATTCCGGTCCCAAAAGTAATAAAAACAGACGAAAAAGAAAAAATAGAGATGGAGTTTATAGATGGAAAAAAGCTGTCCGAGCACCTCGATAACCTAAAAGATGCAGAGAAAATCTGCGAACAAATTGGAAAAAATATAGCCAAACTGCATGATGCAGACATTATTCATGGCGACCTTACGACAAGCAACATGATTCTAAAAGATAATCAAGTTTTTTTCATTGATTTTGGCCTTGGATTTACAAGTAAAAGAATAGAGGACAAAGCAGTGGATTTGCATCTCTTAAGGCAAGCTTTGGAAGCCAAACATTTTCAAAACTGGGAATCTTTGTTCAATTCGGTCTTAAGAGGCTACAATAGCAAGGATAAAACTCTAGTTCTAGAGCAATTAAAAAAAGTAGAGGCAAGAGGACGTTATAAGAAAGGCTTTTAAATTGCTTTTCTCTTGTTTTTGAATAGCCCCGTAGTGTAGCGGTCAAGCATGTAGCCCTTTGGTCCATTGAGAGAAAGGCTGCGACCCAGGTTCGAATCCTGGCGGGGCTACTTATAAAAACAGCCAGGATTCAAAGGAAGATTTTTTCACCCTTTTTCCATAATTCCAAACATTTTTAAAGCCCTAAAAATAGAGATAATAATGACACACTCCAAAGCCGAGAAAACTAAAGAAACGCCTTTATGGTTAAAATTTAGCGAAAAAGACATGGAAGCTATCGTAGTAAAGCTAGCTAAGCAAGGACTTACCTCCGAGAAGATAGGCCTTGAACTGAGGGATAGCTACGGGATACCTACGACAAGAATCACTGGGAAAAAAATAAGTCAGATTCTAAAAGAGAATAGCCTTTACCAAGATACAACCGCCGTCAACCTTGATAAAAAACAGCAAGCAATAACGCAGCACTTAAAGAAAAACAAACAAGACAAAAGGGCTAAAATGGCGCTAACAATAATAAACGCCAGAATCTCTGAGTATCAAAAATACAAAAAGAGGAAAAATGCTGAAGAAAATCCAACAGACAGCAAAGGACTTCCTAAGTCAGAGTAAAGAAAAAAGGGTGCAGATTGTAAGCCATTATGACACCGATGGAATCTGCTCTGCTGCAATTATGGCAAAAGCCATGCAAAACTTAGACAAAAATTTCTCTGTAAAAATTATAAAACAACTGGAAAAAGAGACCATAGAAGCGCTGCCCAAAAACAGCATCCTAGTATTTCTTGATTTGGCTTCTGGAAGTCTGGAACAGATAAACCAGCTAAAAAATCCAGTATATATTATAGACCATCACGAAATAGACAAAAATCAAAAAATAAACGAAAATGTTCATATCATAAATCCCTATTTGCATGATGAAGATAACCTATGCGGAGCAGCTCTAACTTACTTATTCGTAAAAGAAATAAATCCAGAAAATAAAAAACTAGCAAATCTTGCAGTAATCGGGATGGTAGGAGATATGCATGACCAAAATATCGGAAAAGTAGGAAACAGCATAATAAACGATGCAGAGATGAAAATTAAAAAAGGCCTTCTTCTCTATCCTGCTACTCGCCCTTTGAACAAAACGCTCGAGTTCAGCTCCAGCATCTTCATACCGGGGGTTACGGGAAGCTCAACAGGGGCTATAAGCCTGCTAAAAGACGCGGGGATAGAAAAAAAAGATGGCGTCTACAAAAGTCTCATAGAGTTAAATGAAGATGAAATGTCTAAACTTGTAACTGCCATAGTTCTAAAAAGAACAAAAAGGGACACTGAAAAATTTATAGGTAACATCTATCTGATAAAAATATTCAGCAAGCTAGAAGATGCGCGAGAAATAAGCGCCATGATAAACGCTTGCTCACGACTGGATCACAGCGAAGTGGCTCTAGCGTTATGCATGGGCAGCAATGAAGCAAGAAAAAAAGCAGAAAGGATTTATGCAGATTACAAGCAGCATATAATCTCTGGACTTAACCTTGTTTCCAGCATAGAAAAGATACAAGGAAGAGACTACATAATAATAAATGCAAAAGACAACATAAAAGACACTGTTATAGGCACAATAGCTTCTATCCTCTCAATGTCCGCAGTTTATAGAGAAGGCACTGCAATAATAACAATGGCTTGGAACAATGACAAAATAAAAGTCTCAGGAAGGATAGCAGGAAGAAATGGCCGCAACATAAGAGAGATCCTCGACTCGGTTGTTGAAAAAACAGGGGGAGAATCAGGAGGCCACCCATTAGCTGCCGGATGCCTTATTTCAAAGGCAAAAGAAGAGGAATTCATTGAATTGCTGAAGAAAAAACTAGAAATAGAATTAGTAAAGATTTAAAAATAAGCGTTCTTAGGAAGTTTCATGAAGAGTAGATTTGTAAAAGTCAGATGCCAGAAATGCAAGAACGAGCAGGTAATATTTGGCAAAGCATCTTCCCATATAAAATGCTTAATCTGCGGAAGTGTAATCGCCGAGCCAGCTGGCGGGAAGGCAAAAATAAAAGCCAGAATAGTAGAAATATTAAATTAAAATGAAGCTAGAAGAAGGCCAAATACTAATCTGCACTGTGACAAAAATAGTTGGCACTACTGTCTTTGTTAAGCTTGATGACTATGGGAAAGAGGGCACGATAATGACCTCTGAAATAGCTCCGGGAAGGATAAGAAACCTGAGGGATTATGTTGTTCCAAACAAAAAGATAGTCTGTAAGGTTCTCAGAATGGACGACAAAGGGCATATTGACTTAAGCCTGAGAAGAGTATCTGCAAAAGAAAAAAGAGACGCCCTTGAACTAAACCAAAAAGAAAAGAGCCTTATAGCAACTTTAAAAACAATAACAGGAAACCCCGAAAAGATAATAGAGAAAATAAAAGAAAGCTCATCGTTAGTTGAATTCTTCGAACAGGCAAGGGAAAAGCCAGAGCTACTTGACGAGCTTATGCCAAAACAAGAGAAAGATAGGCTGATTAAGATATTAAACGAAAAAAAAGAAAAAGAAGTTTTTGTAAAAAAGAAGTTCGCTCTTTCAAACAAGGCAGAAGACGGGATTAAAAGAATAAAAAATATGCTACCTGCAGAAGCAAGGTACATTGCAGCAGGCAAGTTCTCAATAGAGATAAAAGATAAGAATTACAAAGAAGCCAACCGAAGGATTGACGCTCTTTTGGCAGAAATAGAAAAAAAAGCAAAAGAGAACGGCTGTGTATACTCCTTGCTAAAAGAAAAATGAAGCTTAAGAAATGTAAGAAATGCAAAAATTACACGCTAGAAGAACAGTGTAAAATTTGCAAGGAAAAAACCAAGCAAGCAGGCTACAAGTTCAAAATTTTTCTAAAATAAAGTTTTTTGCGCCTCTTTCATCATCGGGACACCATACTCTCCATCGTAACCCGGCTTTACTTTTATGTTCCCTATTCTATTCTCCATAATCAGTTCAACAAGCGTCTCATCCCCCAATAACTTTGCAAGCTCAATTTTATCTGCATGTAATAACACATTAAATTCATTTCCAAATCTCTCCATCAGCTGATTATAAACTTGCCAAGTCTTCTTGCTTGCTAAAGTACTTGCCTTGGCAAGAGCAATTAATTCATGCAGCGGGAGAATCTTATAAAATGGCTTTGCATTTCCTGGCTTATAGCCTTCTGGATTTGTTGCTAGTTCTTCTACCCTATTTTCAACTCCTATTACCAGTTCCTTGCCGCATTTAGGGCAGGTATTATTTAGTTTCCTGCTTTCTTCTGGAGAGCACGAAAATTTGCAAAGCCTGTGCCCATCCCAATGATACTTACCATAGGCAGGGTCAGTTTCAACAGTCCCAACAAAGCTATTTTCCCTAATCTGCCTAAGAATATTCTTATAGGTTAATTCACCTGTAAAAATAGTCGCCTCTCTCCCCATCCTCCATGGCCAAAAACTGTGTATGTCCGAAAAAGAAACAATGGATTTTTCATTTAATTCTTTTATTCTCCAATTCATCTCAGGGTCGCTTGACATGCCCGTCTCAATTGCATGTATCCTATCTGCCTTGTCCTCAAAAGCCTCTTTTAAAGAATCAAATCCAGACATGCTCCCAAAAATTCCGAACCAAGGCGTCCAACTATGCGCGGGAATTATTTCAATAGCTTTATCAATTTTCTCCATTTCCTCTGCTAGTATTATTGAAGAAAATCCAAAAATTGGCCTGCCATCGTAATCTAACCTTCCCTTGCTTCCTAAAAATTTTGTTATCTGCAATACAACTTCCTTGTTAGGAGCCAAGATAACGTAATGCACTCTTCTCCCTTTTCCTCCTTGAGAATACATCAAAGAAATTTCTGTCTGCCACAAAAAAGGGAAGTTCTCATAATAAATTAAGCCATCTTTTTCCTCCAGCATATTAAGTTCCTTAAACCATTCTGGATGCTGAAAATCCCCCGTACCTAACAATCCAAGCCCTTTAATTTTAGCATATTTCACAAGATTGGGGATAGTTATGTCTTTGCTAGTCGCTCTTGAAAATCTAGAATGTATATGCAAATCAGCTATAATTTGTTCTTTTTTTTCATCTATTTCCCCTTGTTCCATACTAATTTATAAGAAAAATAGTTTATATATTATTCTATGGGGCTAGAACTTCTGGAGCTACTAAGAGAATTCCTTCAGGGTTCAGGAATTCCGCGCATCATTATTTGTAAATCCTTAAAGATATATTATCGAAGAGGAGAAGTTTTAAGTTATAAAGCAGTTTAGTAGATATCCAAACAGCAGCCAACAACGATTCAACTCTTTTGTACATTGTATCAGGGTCAACTTCTAATACCCCTTAAATAAAAGCCCTATCAAATTCTAATTAAAAAGAGAAAAAATTTCCTTGGACTATGGACAAGAAATTTTAAGAAGTATTTTCAGAAAGTCTTGTATTCTATGGAACTTCTAAATATCTTATCAACATATAAACATCCCCCGCCTCGTGAGTTATATTGGCTATAGTTATCTGCATTAGGGCGATAACCCACATAATAAGTAGCCAATTAACAGCCAGAATCCAGATAAAATCATAGTCCCTAGTAAATTTAACCTTATAGAAGAAATACACATTCGTAAGTGCCAAATATAACGCAGCAAAAGATAATACAACTAGGTCTGAAACAATGCCTGCAGTATTTACTTTTGTTCTTTGATATTTATCCAGTTGCCGATACTGCTCAAGGCTAAATCTTGTAACGCCCAATTTTTCAGTTTTTGGATTAAAAAAATCAGGAATAGTGCTAATAAGATCAAGCGAGATTGTTGCATCTACTCCATACGACTCCAGCATAGTATAATGCGCTCTTTCATGCATGTAAGTAGAAAACTGAACCAGGTAAGGCAAAACAACAGCTATGCTAATCACTAAGAATAACGCAGAATATACTACTGTCAAAACGTCTTTTTTCACCTCTTCTCTCATGTCTTAAAAAGCAAAAGAATATTAATAAACCTTTTCATGCTTATATTTAAAGCAAAGCTCCCATAGTTCAACGGATAGAACACGACCTTGCGGTAAGCTTTCTCTTCAGAAGAGAAACTTTGGAAAGAGAACAGCATTTCAAAAAGGTTGGAATCGGGGTTCGAATCCTCGTGGGGGCATTAATCCTTAGGATTAAATAATCGTGGAAAACAATTTTCAATTTCTAATTTATACATTCAATATAGTGAATTAGAAATTGTTTTGGGGGCATTATTTATACTCTCTCCATACATGCTTGCATTTGGTGCATTTGAAAAATCTTGTCGATGCTTCATCTGATGCGCGCGTCTGCAATACCCAAAAGTATGCCTGATTATTACCGCACTTCGAGCATTTTGCCTCAATTATAGGGTTAACCTCCCCTTCATCCTCCCCTATCACATTTACCTCAGACTTTATCTTCCCTTTCTCAGATGTCTCCAGATTCACTTTTGAGTCTGAAATATATCCGCAGCTTACACAGCCGGATTTTTTCCCCTTATTCATCAAAACACTCCCACACTTTGGACAAAATTCCATTTTCTTTAAACAATCTAATTTATTATTAAAGGTCATATCGCTTATTTAAAAACCTTAGCAATCTAATTTTTCAACTTTTTCTAAATCAGGCTCAAAAATATTTTATTTCTTTATAACCAAAACTTTTTTCAAATCTTTGTTGAATAGGGCCAGGTAATGATAATGCTTGCGAGAAAAAACGCTCAAACCGTTCATTAGAGAAAACGCCCTTGTAACATCGATTAAGTCAATCTCTTCTTTTTTGGGGTCTAAAAGAAACGGCAAAAAATACAGGTCGACGAGTAAGTCGGTGAGGTAATAGGCTTTCGTAGACCCCCTCATTAAAAAATTTTTCTGGATATAAGGAGCAAACTCTTTTTTAACTTTTAGTGGAACCTCCCTTTTTTCAGGATGCAGCTCGGCATTTTTTATTGGAAACTTTATGGTAACATTGCTTCCAATCCTCTTCCTTAGGCGAGGAGCCCAGTTCTTAGAGTAAATAAATAGTATACCATAAAGGTACTCTTTCATCGCCCTTGAAATTTTAAAATCATAATTTAGTACTTTAAATTCTTTGTAAATAAAAGGCACGTCTTGATGAAGGGCGTTCAGAAGAAGGTTGCAATAAGAGGAAAATAAGTCTTTTTCCAAGTCCAAATTTCCGAGTATTTTAGAGAATATAGGAGCATATATTATTTTATCGCCCAAAACAACAAACTCGTCTGCGCGTGAGAATTTTATTTTGTGAGCTTTCTTCTTAGTCAGAATAAAATTTCCGCAGACTAAGTCATTGTAAGGAAAATGTTTGCAAACTTCTGGTTTGGCATTGTAGCCATAACTTTTTTGTATTCTGCATCTGTTATCTTCATCTAAAAAAAGGCAGGCACCTTTATTCATTTTCATTCTTAGCCTTCCGCCGGGGCACTCTGCAAAATCATAAGGATTTAATCCCAATTTCTCAAGCTTTTTTATATCTGCAACTTTCAAGCTAATATTCCAGTTATTATTGCAGCATTTTCCGCATCCATCACAACTCGTGACCACTCTCATTTTAAATAGAGTAGAATATTGGTTTTATATATTTATCATCAAGGGCCCCGAATAACTCTGGTATTTTTACTATTCTTTAAAGAAAGCTTAGTTTTTTATACTTCTTGTAATTTTTTGCTTCATGGGAGAAGAAAACTATCTTAAAAACATAAAAAAAGGGATGAAAGTAGAAATCTGGGCAAAGGGCAGAAAACTAGTAAAAGGGATTGTCGAAGATATTGCATCAAGAAAAGAATATCATCAAGATGGGATAATGGTAATGCTTCAAAGCGGAGAGGTTGGGAGGGTAAAGAGAATATTTAACGAAAAGCCAATGAGTGAAATTGAGAGTTTAATAAAAAAAGGGGAAAATTACAGATTAGAGTTTAAATCCGATGCTCTCTGGAGTTTAAATAAAACAGAAGAAGAAATTAAACAAAGCAAATCCTATGAACTTCATACTTTCAGGCATAAAGCCTCCAAAGTCATAATTGCAAAGTCAATTGCAGCTCTTCTAAATTCCGAAGGAGGAAATCTTTTGATAGGAGTCAAAGAAAAAAAAGATGGGAAAAGCGAGCGAGAAGAACCAGAAATTACAGGAATAAATGAGGACTTAGAAAAATTAAAAACATTAGGAAAAACAGGAACAAAAGACGATTACAAAAGGATGATAATTGATGATATAATCCGCCCATATTTTCCTCCAAAAATTTATAACCATCTTAACAGTTATATAATAATAGACTTTGAAGAGATAGGAGAAAAAATAGTTTGCAACATCAAGATAAGGAAAAGTGACATAAAAATTTTCTTGGCTTTAGAGGGGAGAAAGATTTTCATGATACGCACAGAAACAGAAACAAGGCAGATACAAGACGAAGAGTTGGTAGACTACTGCATGAGGAGATTTGCGAATTAAAGTTTAAATATACGATTTTCTGTGTAAATAGATGACTCCATTAAGAACTGTAAAGAATATGGAACTGCAAAAATCTTGGGGCCGGGAAATTAAAGACAACAAATATCTGATACTTTTGTCTTTCATTCTATTGGCAATCGCCTTAGTCATAGATTATATGACCGGAATATACGTAGAAGAAATCCAAGGAGTAACTGCTCCAGATTTAATTCTTGGCCATATCCCGACCTTAGACCTTAATTTAATTTACATCTACGGGATTGTAATTATCGTGGTAATTTTGCTGTTATACCCTCTGTTTTTCAGAGTCAATGAATTTCATGAAGTGTTAAGCCAGTTCAGCCTACTCGTGGCAATAAGAGGAATATTCACTATTTTTACCCATCTGGCACTTCCTGCAGGAGCAATAGCTCTCGATGTTCCAAGGGCTCTTTTTTTCCTTGACTTCAAGAACGACTTCTTTTTTTCAGGCCATACAGCCGTCCCTTTTTTAGGATTTCTTTTATTCAAAAAAGATAAAATAAGATATTTTTTCCTTGCCTGCTCAATAATCATGGCAATGGTTGTGCTTCTTATGCATATCCATTATACAATAGATGTCTTGAGCGCATTTTTTATAACCTACGGAAGCTATAAAATTGGCAGGAGATTTTTTGATAAAATAAATGCTTATCTTAAGAGAGAACTGAAGTAACAAGGCTAGTTAAAAAACATCCAATCATGAAAACCATCTTTTCAATTTATTTAGAAAAAGGAATAGAAGATATTCTTAAAAAAATATCAATTTTGTTAGAAAAAAAAGTAAGTGACAAAGAGGTAATTGAAAAAAACAAAGTAGAGTTTATAGAAGAATTATTGAGCATTGCTAAGGCAAGAAAAAGGGCATCCGAGTCTAAGTCTAAGTTCCTAGACCTAACCTACTTCAATGAAGAAGACTTAAGGTTTTCAACTCCGAAAGAAGTTGCAGACTATCGTGCCAAAAAACTAAAGTGCAACAAAATCGTTGATTTATGCTCGGGAATTGGCTCTCAATCTATTTCCTTTTCAAAAAACTGCAAAAATGTATTGGCAATAGAATTAGACGAGAAAAAAGTAAAATATGCAGAAATGAACGATAAAAACAAAAAAATAAAATTTGTTGTGGGGGATGTATTGTCAAAAGAAATAATAAAAGAAGTAAAAGAATTTGCTCCGGATATAATTTTCTGCGACCCAGAGAGGCTTGAAGAAGAAAAAGAAAGAAGTCTTGATTCAATAAAGCCTAGCATAAAGAAGCTAATCGAAATTTACTCTAAAATAACTCCAAATATATGCATAGAAATTCCTCCACAAATAGAACTAGAAAAATTAAAGGAATTTGGAAGTTTCGAAGCAGAATATCTTTCTTACAACAATAAGCTTAATCGGCTTTCTCTCTACTTCGGAAGTCTAAAAAAATGCGATGTTTCAGTTGCAGATGTTTCAGGAACAAGAATAGAAAAAACCAACAATAAAGCAAAAATAGCAGTCTTTCCATCGAGATATCTTTACGAAGCTTCCAGTGCAATAACAAAAGCAGGCTTAGAAAATGAACTCGCCTTATCAATAAATGCAGAAATACTAAGCAAAGAAAAAAACAGACTTCTTTTAACTTCCAATGAAGCAAGCAATATCAGAGAAGCAAAAGTTCTTTCAAAAATCTACAAAGTTCTTGGTTTTTCGGATAATTTTAAAGAAATAATAAAAATTCTAAAAATAAATAAAATAGGAAAAGTAATTTTAAAGAAAAACATCCGGCCAGAAAATTACTGGCAGGAAAGGAAAAAATATGAAAAATTACTCTCTGGAAAAAAAGAAGCCTGCCTTTTTTCAGTAAAATGCAAAAATAAAGAGATAGAGATTGTTGGGGAAAATTTAGTTTAAATCTCTTCTCTCTCAACCTCAATCCCATCCCAAGTTGGATACTCTTCTGCCCTTGTTATAATAAAAGTGGAATATTTTCCAATAAATTTTTTGTTTAAGATCACTCTCTTCTTTCTGCCATCATAATAGCCTTCATTTTTTCCAATTTTTTTCAGCATTTCAAATTTTTTCTTGTTTTTTTCTTTTGAAATAGAATAGTAAACAACTGTCCCATCTGGAGTTCTTTTTCCAAATGGCAATATCGAGTGTTTCAGCAGCCTGTTTTTATACTGATACCAGTTTTTAGTTTCAGCTGTGCATAAATGAATCTTTAAATTAATTTCTTCCTTGATGCATTTTTTCATTATCCACACCCCCGCGTTTATAGAATCTTTTACAGTGTAACCATTTTTATCAACATTATATTTTTTTAATATATAATTAAAATTGCTGTCCCCAATTTCCAATTCATTTAGGTTAACAAAACCGATATATTTTGCAGCTCTTTCTATAAAAGAAAAAATTTCTTTCTTTTTATCCGGAAAAAGAGGCACTTCAATTCCTATATTTTTTTTCTTAAAAAATTTAGAAGCGAGTTTTATCTTTCCTACATCTTCCTGTTGCCTCTCTACATCAAGCAAATAAATCGGATGAAATCGTACCTCATCAACACAAGAAGAAAGCTTCTTCAAATTCCCCTCATTAACAAGCTTGGTAGAAAGATAGATGTGAATGTGGAATTTCTTTCCAAACTCTTTTTCTAATGCTTTTGCATATTTTAATGTTTTACTCAAAACAACTAATGGATCTCCTCCTGTTATTCCAGCCCCTCTAGCATTGCTCTCTCTAGCTTCTTCTAAAACCTCCCTAACAGACTTGCATTTTCTTTCATTTGTCCACAGCTTAGAAGAATCTTTCCTTAACTTGCTTAAGGGACAATAGAGGCATTTAGTCTTGCATTTTCCAGTTACAAACAACACTAACTTCTCTCCTTTTATGCAATATTTACATCCATCAGGAATTCCATTCACGCAATAAGAGCCAAAACTAGTCTTTTTTATCTTATCCATGAATAAAAATCATTAGCTGGATTAATAAACCTAATGCCAGAACTACTTCTTTTTTGTATTTAACCAGAAAAAACTACTAACCAAACCCATAATGAAAAAAGCCGCCCCAATTGAATTAGAAACTGTCTCGCCGCCAATTGCATTTCCTGTAATGCTCAAAGAGAAAAAGAATAGTGCCCCAATTAACCCTATAATCGCAGCAGCCGCAGCGAGTCTTTCCAGCCTTCTTCTAGAGTGAGAAGAACGCCCAGCTCCTTCTGCCATCTTTTCATCCATCTCCTCCATTACATCATAAATAGAATCGACGGATCTTTCATAGTCCCGGTTACCTGTCTTTTGTTCAAGTTCCTGATACAGTCTAGATGCGACACTATATAGACTTTTAATTTTGCTAATTTGTTGTGCACTTAAATGCTCATAATGTTTGCCTGCACGTTTTGTCTCTCGTGCATTGCCTAATACAGTTGTTGCTGTCCTGATAAGATGCCCTGCTTCGACATACTTCCCTGCTTTGATATCTGTCTTTGCTCTGGCAAGAAACCCATAGACTGCAGAAAATGTTTCCGGATTATTCGGATTCCCATCTTCCAATGCCTTCCTGTACATTGCAACATTTCTTGCATGCCTTTCTGTTATCCTAGGAGAATGCCCATGTGCTTCTGACTCTATTTCTTTATCGGTATCGAATGTCCTTTGGGTTCTATAAACAATACCCTTCATCTCTTTTTCTCTCTTTTTTGGCATAATGAATCTAAAGATGCACTCTTTTTATATCTTTCTAGGAACTAATGCCAGAAAACATTTATAAACAATAATAATTAATTAATAATATGGGAATAATATCCGAATTCAAGGAATTTCTAAGAGAGTATAAAGTAACTGGGCTAGCAGTCGCGTTAATAATAGGGCTGGCTTCCGTTGCTCTTATCAATTCCGTAGTAAATAATCTTATCATGCCGGTAATAACTCCATTTATTCCAGGCGGAGCTTGGCAAACAGCTACTTGGAAAATCGGACCAATAGTTATAGGTTGGGGTGCTTTGCTAGGATCAATCATTAATTTTATCATAATCGCGTTTGTAGTTTTTCTAATTGCAAAATATGCTCTCAAAGAAGAAAAAGTGGAAAAGAAGTAATGAAGCATTAAAAGGATAGAAAGACAAATATTTAAAACTTAATTTTCTTTTATAGTTAAAGGCAAAAAAATTAAGGTTAAAATTTACAATTCACTTGACAAATGGTATGGAATTACAAATCCAGGAGATGAAAAACTGGTTAGGAAAGCCATAGAAAAATGAGACAGCTATTTCACAACCAATATATTTATAAATATGCAATTACATCATAAGTTATACAGAATATAAACTATAAAAGATGGTGGATAAACTTAAACTCACATATCTAATCTTGCTCTTGTCTGCCTTATTGGCAACACCAGTTCTAGCTGAAAGTTTCGATGTCGCCTATGTATATAGCAACCAAAACAGGATAGATAACAATATTATTAATGTATTTTCAGGCTTGAACTTAAGTGTAGAACTAATTAACGAAAATTCTATGCCAAAAGATTTTTCTGGATACAAATTAATTTTTATCGGGGACGAAAGGATAAGTAGACCGATTCCCGTTGAGCAGTACCCCAGTATTATAGCAAGCTATCATATGGGCCAAGAGACTGGCTTAACAGACAACGATGGAGTGAGCAAAATGGCATCAGTAACCCCTCTAAAAGTAAAATTTGAGGGCAAGGAATTAGTTGTGTACACTTCCGGAAGAGATACAAGAGGAATAGCAATCCCTTACTATTTTTTAGACAATGAAAACAAAGTTAAAGGATTGATAAAATATGCTGGCACTTATTCAACAAGTTCTGGAAAAGACTTTGGCGATGTTGTCTCTTTTGCAGAAAAAGGCACTGTTTTATCCAATGGGAAAGTTGTAGATTCAAATATCTGCTTTTTCGGAATAGTCAAGTCTAATTACTGGACAGAAGATGCAAAAGGTTTATTTTTAAATTGCATTAAATATGTCTATGACTACACTTATCAGCCGCCTGTTGAACCCAATGAAACAATAGCTTGCTCTTTAGACAGCGATTGCGTCACTTTCTCAAGTTTTTCAGGAAATTCTTGCTCTGGAAACAATGTAGTTCATAGGTCTCTTGTTCCTAAATGCATTAATCCAGGAACAAAAGAAAGCTTTTGCTCTTCTGAAGAAAAAATAAAAATAATAGAAGTATGTAATTTGTGCCTTGACGGCATGTGCAAAGAAGTCAACTGTTCCTCCAATGCTGACTGTGATGACGGGACCTTGTTCACAGAGGATACTTGCATATCTCCCGGCACAGAAAACTCCACCTGCAAGAATGATTTTAAGAATAATCTGCAGTTGGTAACAGTTATAGCTATCCCTTCACAAAATAGCATATCTCTTAGTTTTAGTTATCAGTATCTCAATATTTCAGGGATTAAAGGCTACTACCTAAGCGAAAATGGAATCGATTGGGAATTTGTTCCAGCTACAGAAACAGGCTACACCTTCTCCAATCTCAATGCTTCAACAAACTATACTTTCTACATTCAAATAGTCGACCAGTTTGACTTACTGCTACAGGAAATAATTGTTCCAGTAACAACTCTGGCTCCACCATCAACCTCCGTTGTCACTATAGTTGCCTCTGGAGGCGGAGGAGGCTCATGCGCAACTAAGTGGAATTGTAGTGAATGGGGAGAATGCATAAATAACGTTCAAAGCAGAATTTGCAGTTATCCTCTAAACTTCTGCAAGCCACTTACAAAAAAACCAGCTGAGACTCAATCGTGCATTTCAAAAGAAAACATAGTAAGCGAGCCCGTTTACACAGAAGAAATAAGTGAACCAGAAAAAAACCCCGAAGAATCCAACAACAAAGAAAATAATTATCCAATAACTGGTGCTTCTATAGTTCCTTCTGGATTTTCCAGCGACAGCGCATTATTAGTCAGCAGCCTGTTTTTAATAGCCTTAATAGCCGCTTATTTTATTCTTAACCACTATAAAAAGTAAAAGTTACGATTTTCCGGTTTCTCTGTCTACATGCCCGCACTTCTTACACGTATAAAGGCAAACGCTTGCCTCGCTGTTCAGTATTTCCCCTAATTCGCTAAGCTCTGCATGCTCCCAACCACACTTGCTGCACTTATGCAAAAACCCTTCATTAATATTATCGTTAATAATTCCTGCTTCATTTAACTTATTCTTGTTTGTTTCAGAAGAAGAAATCTCGACTCCCGAAGTTCTTTTAAAGCCACAGCTACAATATCCAATAACTTTATCCCCTTCTTTTTTAACTGAAAGAAGGCTCTTGCATACAGGGCAAAAATTTAACATTGAGTTACTAAAGAAACAGGGTTTAAAAATCTTCAGGCAGAATCTCTTAACCCTGCTGCAGTCAAGAAAAATACTGTTTCATTCTCAGGAAGGTTCGGGGAGTCTATCATTTTAGCCACTCTTGAATCTTTCTTTCCTCTCCTAAGATACAAGCGGTAGGTAGAACTATGAGCCACAATATGCCCTCCGACAGCTGTTGTAGGATCTCCAAACATAATTGCTGGATTAGCCATAACCTGATTAGTGACATAAACAGCCAAGTTGTACTGCTCTGAAATCCTTATTAAGCTATGGAGATATCTGTTAAGCTTCTGCTGCCTGTCTGCTAACTGCCCTCTTCCTGTGAATTCTGATCTGAAATGGGCTGTCAGGCTGTCTATGATTATAAGCTTAATTGGCTCGCCCTCCTTAATCATCTCCCCTACTCTATCCAAAAGCAAAATTTGATGATCTGAATTTAGTGCTCTAGCCACAAAAATGTTCTTGAGAATTTTTTCAGGATTGGCCCCTGCAGCTTCTGCAATCTGCTTTATTCTTTCAGGCCTGAAAGTGCCTTCGCAATCGATAAAAACAGCCTTTCCATTTGCTCCCCCCATATTAACTGGGAGCTGAACATTCACAGCAAGCGCAAAACCCAGCTGGCTTTTTCCGCTTCCGTATGCGCCAAACGCTTCTGTCATTGACCTTGTTTCAACACCCCTGCCACCAAGAAGGTTATCTAAGTTTTTGCTGCCAGTAGTAATAACAGAGATTTCTTCCCTTTTCTTGGCATAATCGGTTCCTGTTTGAAAATCCAGGTTCATCATCTTCCTGGAAGCTTGAATAGCTTTTCTTGCTGCAGCCTCTCCCAATCCTGCAGTTTCAGCCAGTCCAGGCGGAGTCATTACAGCGACGCCCATTAAATCATAAATTCCAGCTGCCTCCAGCTTAGCTATAGAACTCGGTCCGATTCCAGGCAAGTCAGACAAAGTGTATTCCTTTTCCTCTTTCTTCTTCTCTTTTTTATCTTTCTTTTCCTCTTTATCTTCCTTCTCTTCTTTGCCCTTTTCACCTTTTTCTTCAGCCATCTTTTACGTCCTAACCTTGGGTTTAAAATAAATATGAGATCCGACTGCCGGAAGCCCCAAAGCCTCTTTCATTTTGATCATTTCCCTAGCTTCTATTTCCCGACTAGCACTAACATCGACATAAACTCCCCGCCCGTCTAAATTGAAAACCTGCCTAGCATAATAAGATGCACTAAGTCCTTCTGCAGAACAGGTCGCAACAACAAGGGTTCCACACAATTCCCCCTCCCCCGGTTCTCCAGCAGTAGGTTTTTTATATATTCCCTGTTCAGCTACAGAATCTGCCCTGCTAGTAAATTCGGCTCCAACTTCCAATTTTTCAGTAAGCATGAACCAAAAACCAATTCTATCTTTATAAGCTTTATCTCAATCTATAATATGTTTTAAAGAATTACAAAAATAAACAAGAAAACATCCACTAAAAGAAAGAAAAGAAAAACTCCACTTTCCATAACTCCCCCTGTTTTTAATCTCCAAGAGCTTTTTGCAGGATAAGGCCAAAAAGGCATTATCCCTTCCTTAGTGAAACTATCTGAAAACAAATGAATACTATATCCAAGAAAAAAGCCAAAAGCTAAAGTAGGCCAAAAAAATGCAAGAACGATAGAAATCGCAAGGCATAAAGTGAGGCTATGTATAGGCCCTCTATGATCAATAAAGAACTGCAAAAATCTAAATCCCTTGCTTTTTCCAAGTGTTGAGAACGCGCAATCAATGTCAGGCAACATAGTTGCTATTAAAGCCACAAACACGAAAACCAGCGGATTATTCACCTTCTCCACAAATAGCAGCATTGCAAAAACTGCTATTGATAAGTGCGTTCTAATTAACATTTTAAACGCCCTTCCTTTCTTCTAATGCGGAAACTATACTGGCAACCAAAGAAGATAATAACCCAAATGCGCTAATCAAGAGTCCCGTAACATCTAAGGGATTTAACTTTAGTAAAATTACTGCAAAATAAATGAATATAGCAAAATTAATTATCTGGGAAAATAAAGATAAAGCATTTCCAGTTCTCATTTTAAAACATAATTGCCCTTATAATCCCATAGACAATCAATACCAAAGCTATAACGCCCATTACCCAAGCAATTATCTGCAATATTTTTAATGTTTTCTTACTCATTTTTCCTCTTTTATAATAAATAGATATTTTCTAAATATATAAATTTTCTTATTTTATGTCCCCTTTTTCAATTAAAAATTGGGTATATGGGGAAACTGAGTGTTTCCATTTATCAATTTCTTTTAAATCTAACCATTTAATCTCTTGAGTTGGGGGAACAGGCTTAATTTCTTCTTTATTTTTTAATTTTGCTAAATAACTTATTAAAATTATCGCCATCTTCTCTTTTGTAGTCGGATTTTCCCATAGAATCTTGGGATGCAAAGGTCTGATTATCTCTATCTCTCCATTAATTTCTTCTTTAACTTTCCTATGACATGCTTCTTCTAAATCTTCAGTTCCTTCTCTTATTGTTCCTCCAGGAAGCTTATAGAAATCATCTTTATTGTCTTTATCAACTAGCAACTTACCTTCTTCGATTATAACAGGCCCAGAAGCAATTATAAATTTACCCTCCATCTTCCTCTCCTTTTAGCTTTGCTAAATAACTTAAATTTACAACTGTGCATTTTTCTCCTTTTTCATTAGTACCCCACCTTACCGTGGGGTGCAATGGCTTAATTAGCTCTATATCCATTCCCATCTTCGTGGCTGTTTCCCTACATACTTCTTCGGCATCCTCTCCTACCTTTATCCAGTTACCAATTAAACGGCCATCCTCTAATAAGATCTTTCCATCTTTCAAAACAACTGCGTCTGAACGTATAGCTATCCGCGCCATTTCATAAATAAGGTTAGAAAATATATAAAACTATTGCTTTTCCAGCTTTTCAATTAAGCTATCAACATCTATGTCTTTCCAGTCATCAACAAAAAATTCCAAATTGTCATAAAGTTGGTTTCTTCTTACTTGTCCTAAAAACAGCATCTCTTTTCCTAGAAGTTCTGCCCTTTTTTTCTCAAAACCTGTTTCTAATTCTTGGCTGTTTATAACTTTTTCAAGCTGGTCTGAAAATAATACTGCCCTGATAGTTGCACTTCCATCATCCAAAACAACGCTCAACAGAGCTCTTTTTTCTCCAATAACTTTTCCATGTTCCGCGCATTCCCCTGTCTCGCTTACTTTTTTCCTGCACATAGGACAAACTGTAAAAAATCTTGGCTCAAAAAGCTGGACAATAAATGCTCTTATCCCAACGCTCTCCCCTTGGTTAAGCTCTTTTATACTTTTCTCGTGAAATACTTTGTTCTCAACAACCTTTGATATAACTTCGTTGGATAGTTTAATGTCAGAAAATCCAGTAAGATGAAGCTCTGTGTTCCTTATACTCCCATTGCTTATTTCCACAACGTCTCCTTGTTTTATAGTAGCTTTCTCTATCAAAGATACATGGTTTGTGTCCCATAAAACAGTCTTTATGTTAGAAGTCTCATCTGCCAAGATAAAACTTCCTACTTTTCCTTGCCTTCCTTCTTTATTGTATTCCCTTACAGGAGATATCTGTATAATTTTTCCTACCACATTAACTTTTTTCATCCCGCTTAAAAGCTCTGATATTTTCATCTTCTCTTTTTCAAAGCTTATACCGAGCTCAGAAGCAACTACTTGCGCAGCCCCTTCCTTAGAAATCAAGCCAGAAAGCTTTGCTCTTTTTGCCTCTATTCTCCTTTCTATATCATCCACAGCCAGCCCACTACTCCTGGCAATCCTTTCAACAAGTTGCGAATAATTCTGAATCATGTTACCTTTTTTTTCTATATCTTAATCTAAAAAAAGAGGTGTTTAAAAGTATTGTTGTTTATTATCACAACATTTATAAACGAACTAAATAAAAAGAATATATGGTTGGAACAAATGCCGTTGAAGTAAGCGTAATGCCGGAAGGGCTAGATACTAATCTAGAAGAAATAAAAGAAGAAATAAAAAAGAAGCTTACTAAAGCTAAAAACATCAATACAGAAGAGAAAGAAGTAGCTTTTGGCTTAAAATCCCTGAGCCTTTTGATTGCCTGGCCCGATAACGAAGACACAGACGAAATTGAAACCATAATCAGCCAGATAAAAGGAGTTTCTTCTTGCAGAATCGAAGATATAAGAAGAGCTTTCGGGTAATTAAAAGTTGAACCCTTTTTCTTTAAAGGCCCATAACTAACTTTATAAACCTCTTTTATTTCTATTATCTATGGCAGCAACACCACCAGATCCGCAAAAAATGAGAATAGACTACAGAATAGATAGAAAGATATATGATGAGTTTATGAAAGCTTGCAGCAGAAAAGGCTTTGCCCCCGTGGTGATAGTTGAAAAAGCTATGAAAAAATTCACTGAAACCGGCCAGATTTAAGTCTGTTTATTGTAAACATTTATACCCCCAAACACCTTAAACTTTGGATGAATAATCTTCTTCAATTTTTATATCTCTCCTATCTGTCTTATCAGAGTATCACGAAATCTAGTTACCTCTCCTTTAGCATATCTACAGTCTGTCAAATCCAAAGGGTCTAAGAGATAAGCAGTCATGTCTGCTAATGGAAATGCTGAATTAAAAGAATTTCCTTCTAGCGGATCCAGTTTCCTATTCATTCCAGGAATAAAAGAAATTGTTGCTACATAACATCTGAAAAACTCTCGGGCTATTTGAGTATATTCTTCTCCAATGCCTTTTGGCAGCTTCCAGTCAGGACAAAGCACCGAAGGATCATTCCTTAAATGAACAGACTCTCCAGCACTAGCAACTCTTAAAACCCCTCTATCTTTAAGCGGACTTGGACCAAAATGTAAATCTTCTGGATCTTTTATTAAATCAGTTCTTAATAAATAAGCAACAGAATCTGCAATTCTTTTTATGGCTTCAGCAACCAAAGAACTAAAAGCTGGAACAACTATTGCTCCATAATTACTTAATAAGTGCAAGAGAACGTCACGGTTATGTTCGCACTCTTCTGGCAAATTAATCTCTAAACCTGCTCTTAATCTTCTTTCTAATTCTCCAGTATCTCTAACACTTACTTTATACGTAATTTTAAATCGCTCAGAAAAAGTGCTGAGGTCACTCTCACCTCAAACATCCGATAATCTAGACATTTAAATACCTATCTAAAACAATTAATTATTTAAAACCTGTTTCTTTACTTAATGCATGACACTGACAGAAGAAGAAGTAAAACAAGTTAAAGAACAGCTGTTCAACCAGATTGAAGAGTTTCCTGACGAGCAGAGAGATGTTGCAATGGGGCAGATAAATTCGATGAATTCTGAACAGCTGGAAGAGTTTCTTGTTAAAAATAATCTTATTAAAGGAGGCAGCTGCATCTTCTGCTCAATAATAAGCGGGGATACACCAAGTTATAAGATAGTTGAAAATAAAGAGGCAATTGCAGTTTTAGATATAAATCCTTTATCCAAGGGGCAGATATTAATTATCCCAAGACAGCACAAGCCAACAGAAGAAGCTCCAGAAGCCATGAAACTTGCCCAAGAATCAGCCAAGCTGTTGAAAACAAAGCTCAAGGCAGATGAAGTCAAGACAGAATCCACAAATGTCCAGGGGCACGGAATAATTAACGTAATACCCATTTACAAAAATCAAAAGCTGGAGCGGAAAAAGGCAGAAGATAAAGAACTTGAAGAATTACAGCAGATTCTAACAAAACAGGAAGAAAAAAAAGAAGAGCCAGTTAAACCAAAAGAAGTAAAACAAGTTAGAGTAGAAGACCTCCCAAAAGCTCCGGTAAGATTCCCTTAAAACTTTTAGACCAATATGGAAAATACAGATTTACATGTTCATAGCAATTATTCCGATGGAATCCTCTCCCCAAAAGAGGTCATTAAAAGAGCCAAAGAAAAAGGAGTAAAAAACCTTGCACTTACAGACCATAATTCTATATCTGGAATAAAAGAAGCAATTGAAGAAGGCAAAAAAACTGGAGTCAGGGTTATTCCTGGAATTGAAATCAAATTCAGCGGAGGAGAAATGTTAGGGTATTTTATAGATATAGAGAGCAAAGAATTAAAAGAATTCCTAGAAAAAACAAATAAGATTTACAGCTCAAGAATAAAAGCGTGTTGTGAAGAATTAAAAATAAAAGGTTTTAACATAACTTTTGAAGGGCTGCAAAAAGAATTTCCAAATGCAAAAAATAATTTAAATTGGACCCATATATGTTACTTTTTTTACAAAAGAAAACTAAAAAATTCTATTTCAGAAACGTATGAATTACTAAAAAATAACAGTAGTTGGAGAAAAGTAAAAGAAGCTTCTATAAATGACGCTATAAAAATAATAATTAATGCTAAAGGGATTCCTATTTTAGCCCATCCTTGGATAACAAAACAATCTAAATCCCTGCTAAACGAACCGAGAATAAATGAATCAATGAAAGAAGGATTAAAAGGCATGGAAATAGACCAAGGAGACAGAAATGAACGGAGAGATGAGAAATTTGTGAAGAAAATAGAAAATGTGGCAAAAAAATATAATCTTATTCTAACTTCTGGAAGCGATTTTCACGGAGATTTCCTGATAGATTCAAACGAAGATAAAAACCATCATGAACTCGGAGCTCATAACTGCGAAGAAGAAATATTAGAAAAACTATCAAAAATTCCAAAAATGACTCAAAAAAAGCTGTTTTAGAATTTCTCACACTCTTTCCACATTTGCAAAAACTGATTTCTTAGCATGTTTACGAGAGGCTTGCTGTCTGTTAAAATTGTTATGTAATCTTTGCTTTCTTTAATTTCTGGCTTTCCGATTGTTATTCTTGCATATTTTCTGTCAAAAACAGAAAATCGCATGGGATATTTTCCAAATTTTTTGTCATATGCTTTAATTTTACACCCAGATTTTTTCCATTCCTCTGCTCTTTTTGCAGTTTCGCTATTAATTACCCCAATTAGCTTAACATTAACTCCTCTTTTAACTGATTTTTCCATTTCTCTAATCCCCTCTCCCCAATATTTCCAGTTTCTTTGCACTCCAATTATCTCTTTTCTTGCATTTTTATTCAACTCCGCAAGCTTATTCATTATAGCTCTCTGCCCTTTAATCAAAGAAAAAACAAATTGTCCCCCGTCGTCTCTTGTTTCTTCAATATTTCTAAACCCCTCTTTCAACTCTTTTATTTTCTCTTCTTTTTCCTTAAGTTTTTCTTTAACCAAACCATCTATACTTATCAGCCTATATTTTTTAGGCTCAACAGAAACCAAACTTATAATCCCCTCATTTTCAAACCTTCTTAAGATAGCATATAATTTATTCTGCGGCACTCCAGAATCCAAGCTAATTTCCTTAGGCATAGCCATCTTAAGCTTGACAAGCGAAGCAAGAATCTTAGCTTCATAATCTGTAAATCCCAAATCTTTAAAAAACAAGATTCTATCCATGCCTTTCTCACCATTTTTCCTTTTTTAAGTACTATTGTACTCTGAAAGTACTTAAAAGATATATATGATGAGAAGAGAAAGGAATTAATGGAATTCGAAGGGAATGCTAGAATAACATATCCAGAAGTACATAATCCAGACTTTTGCAAAATAGTAACCCTATTCGAAAAAGGGGAATTTATTAAAGAATTGCCAATAAAAGTTACATGTCAAGAAATTCCTCCCCCGTGTTTTCAAAACGGAACACTTCAACCCCAATACATTATGAATGTAACAACTGGCTTTAGAGATCACTTAGTGCCATCCAGAAGGGTAAATTATGATTTAAGATCTCTTTGCAAAGAAAGATACCAGATGGAATTCACAACAACATACAATGATGCAACCAAACGTGATGAACCGGCCCTATGTATAGTTGATAGTGAAAAAAATAGAATGATCTATTTATCAGTTACGCCTCCAAGGATCGAAAGAGTCAAAGGGAAAAAAAGATTAACTATTGAAAGAATTTTAGACTATTTAAGAATAAGATGAACACTCCTAACTTTCGCCTATCAGTAAAAGCATTTATCGTTGATAAAAATAATAATTTATTTCTAATGAAAAGAGCAAGCAACGACGCACAAAAACCAGATATCTGGGAAATACCAGGAGGAAGGCTGGATTTAGGAGAAGACCCTATTTTAGGTTTAATGAGAGAAATAAGGGAAGAAACTGGCCTTTATGTAAAGCCCCTCTGCCCTATGAGTGTAAGGCACTTTCAAAGAGACGATGGGCAATTAATAACTATGCTTGTATTCTTTTGCAGAAGAATGAATGGCCACTTAAAATTAAGTATTGAGCACTCAAAATATGAATGGATCAATGTTAAAAAAGCCAAAGAAAAATTAACAGAGTTCTTTCATAAAGAAGTGAATATCTTCTATAAGCTAAACTTGGATAAAATATGAGTAAAGAAAAAGGAAAGACGATTTCTGACTGGATAGAGTGTGCAAAAAACACTCTGGCGAGCCTAGAAAAATTGGAATCTGACAAAGATTCTGACATGGCAAGATTAAGCGCATCAGAACTTCCACATTTTGAAGAACTAAGGCTTCCTTACAGCGATTTTTTAAAGGAAAACAATAGGCTTATGCAGTTTCTAAACAGGCATGAAAGAGTTACTATTCGAGCACTTCCAACTCCCGAAGGTAGGAAAAAAGGCTTTACAAGAAAATACGAAAAAAATTGGCCTTCTGCATTTGAAGAATGCATGCAGTTTCTCAAGCCAGTTATAAAAGAGAATGGAGAATACTTTACTGTAGGGCTAACTGCTTACGAGCCAAATGACTACGGTTTTATTTTAATTTCAGGGGAAAAATATATAAGAGGAGAAATTGGAAAAAGCTTAGAAGACTTATCTCATGGAGATGAAACCCCGATAGTCAGTTTTGTTCTTGACAGGGGGAAAACCGGGCATTTGGAAGATAAAATAATATGGCTAAAAAGAGAAGATGATTCGGCAGCAAAAGTCCTACTGCGGACGTTAAACTGCATCAAAGCTCCTTTTGACAATTTTAATCCTATTTTTCTAGAAGGATATTTTGAGGGGGTTGTAACCAAAACAGGGATAAAATTTCTAGATTATAAAATAAACCCGGCATATCTTTCTTAATCAAACAGGCTCCTAATCCATTCCCAGAATGAAAACTTAGTGCTGGAAAGTCCAGAGCAAAAACTAGCTTCTCCTCCCTGTGAGCAATAAATCTTCTGAATCTCGTCTTCACTTAATATTCTCTCGTAAATCATCGCCTCATCTATCTCCCCTGCAAAATCATAATCAAAAGTGCTGGAATAAGTTCCAAACCTTAAATAGCTAGTGAACGTATAATCAGAATAGCCCTTAGAGTATCCTATATTCACACCGTCTATGTACATTACTACAGTCCTTGGAAAAGTTGGATGGCCCATAGTTACTGTTATCATATGCCAGTTATTATCCGCAACTACGTTGCTCCTTGAATTTGAAGCACTGGTTCCTATTCCCATTGCCCATTTTCCAGAATCTATTGCAAGATACATCCTTGAACCCAGTCCAGAAGTAGCACTCTGTGATAAAAATATTGGAGTAGAAGGGTCTCCTCCGGTTGCGTTGTGTCTAACCCATAAAGAATAAGTACGCGGATTAGAAGCGCTTGAAGTGTACCCATAACTAGTATTCATGTAGTCATCATCCCCATCTAATCTTATTGCATTTCCTTTTTTTCCTGCAACATAAGCTGCATCTCCTCCCAAGATTCCATCATAGTTTCCTTTTTCATCATTTGCATTGTTTTCAAATTTCCAGTAGGCAACATAGTCTGTTGGTCCATAAAACTCTTTGCATAGCATGTCCTCTCCGTCTGTTTTTCCATCGCAATCGTTGTCCTTTCCATCCTTGCAGTTGCCATTTTCCAATTTTTCGGCCTGCGTAGCAACATTGTAAGAACAGCTGTTTGAGCTACAGTAATAATCTCTATACTCTCCAGAATAACAGTTATCTGCGCTGCAGTTAGAGTCTGAAACGCACTCTACACACTGCCCGTTAAAGCAGTCTTTTCCAGTGCATGTTCCACAATCTACTGTCCCAGAACACCCATTGTCCCATATCCCGCACTGATACCCCAAATCCAAGCAAGTTTTGGGTGTACATGCGCATCCTTCATCCAGGTTATCAATTTTATTATCGCAATCGTTATCTATTCCGTCATTGCAATTACCATTTGCCCAATTTTCATCTACATTAATGACATTATACTTGCACTGCTTATTTTCGCAATAGTAATTTCTCATCTCTCCAGAATAACATCCATCAGAGCTGCAATCATCATCTATCAAGCATTCTACACACTGCCCTGAACTGCAAACTCCTAGAGCACAACTGGTTCTATCTGGCTCAAAAGCATCATTCGGACATTTTTCACTGACTCCCGTGCAGGATTCAGCAACATCGCACTCTCCAGAATCAGCTCTGCAAATGCTTGAAGAAATGTTGTAAGATATTTCACACTTCCCGCCTGAATTGCATATTCCAATACTGCACACATCACTAAATTTGCTGCACTCTGAATTAATAGTGCAATCCGGAATATCCTTACAAGAACCACCAAAGCACTGCTTGTCTGAACTACACTCTGTTAAATTTGTTCTAATCAAACAGCCAGCTGCTCCTAGCGAGCAATTATAAGGAGTATTATTAGAACAGAACATCCCAGACTCTAAGCATTCGTTTGTGCATAAAACAAAGCATTTTCCACTCCTGCACTCCTGCCCGCCGCTACAAGTACCACAGTTAGTAGAGCTTCCACAAATATTCTGGGCCCCGCAATTAAATCCCAGGCTGCTACAGCTGTCCGTGCAGCTGTCACCTTTCCACTTCGAAGGAGAAGATGACTGATTTGTCCGATTAGCAGGATTACTAGTTATGTTAACTGAAGCGTTTCCAGAATCCAAAGCAGGCTTAACTTTAAAGTCTACAATTGCAACTGCGGTGGTTATTTCTTTAAAACTATCTAAATTGATGTCCCGTGCCTGAATAGTATATTCCTTATCAACATATCCAGGATAATAAGTATATTGAGTGCTGTCTCCTGCAACAAAAATTATGGTGACCAAAGAAATTCTCTCTAAATCTAAGCTATCAACTAACTTTATATTGGCTGTTTTTTCGTCAGTTACCCTGGCATGACTTATTAGGTCATTTACAGAGAGTTCTCGTTCTCCGCTTTTTAATGGCGCATTATAAAAAAGAAAAAGTACAGCTACCAAAATGCCAAAAAAAACTAGGATAATTAATAAGCTGACAATTATTAAGGGAGTTTTACTTTTTGCAGGATGCTTGACCTCTTCTTTCTTGATAATAGGCTTGGGCTTGGCTCTTTGAAAGGGCTTCTTTGCAGGCTGCAAAGGTATTTTCTTTGCAGAATTTTTATTGCTCACCCTTAAAATCTCTTTTTTTCCTCTAGAAGCCTCTCTAAAAATTTCTGAAGGACCCGAAGGATTTAAAGAAGGAACGTAAGAAGAATCTACCTGCATTTTTTCTGTATCTTGCTCGCCTCCACGAAGAGGCTTACCCATCTGTTTCCTATGCCTCTCCAGCTTTTTTCTAACTAGCTCTGCTATATCTTCCTCATTACCCCTCTTTTTCCTAATATCCATATCTAATATAAGAATATATCTTTAATAAAGTTTATGTTCAGAAAAACAAGTTAATAATGCCCCTATTAACCAAATAAATCAAGACTAAAAATGCAAATAAAAATGAAGGCGTAAAAGGAATGCCCTCCTTAATAGTCACTTTTCCTCTGTACCTCTCCAACAGCTTGAGTTCTTCTTCTGACAAGCCTTCCCAGTTTGGCTTTATTATCTTTTTTCCAACTTTAATCTGCTTGTACAACCAATCCCCAACAGTCAGTTCCTTAACTTTCTTCTCTTTAATGAGGCAGCACTCTTCTATCGCTTTGGCATAGCAATAAAGAAATGGAAAAAGAAAAATGCATAAAGAAAAAAGCAGGAATACGAGCTCACCCATAAAAATGACAAAAACAGAAAAAACTAAAGCAAGCACAATAAAAACAGCAAAAATTTTCTTTTGCCTCCTAGCCCGCCTAACAAATTCCAAAGCAAAAGCTTTTCTATTCCTTAAAGCCAAGCCAATGCTGTAAAACAAACCATAAATGCTCCCGCATAATAAAAATAAGAAGATGAAATAAAGAAAAATCAAAAGGTTATCAAAAAACAAGCCAGAAAAAGGCAGCACAGCTCCTAATCCCATTAACAGCTTAGCGTCTCCTCCTGCAAACACCCTTCCATAATAAAAAGCATAAGCCAAGGCAAAAAATATTGCAAATCCAATCAAACCATGAAGAAGATACCAATAGTCCTGCATCCATAAAGAAACAAAGGCCCGATAAGATAACGCAACTGCAATCAAGCTAAAATTCCACCAGTTTGCAATCTCCCTTTTCCTCAAATCCTGTATAACAGCAATTGTAACCCAAATTAAGCCAATTGCAATCAAAAAATAATTTTCTGAGTTAATCATTTTCCTCTTTTATTTACATTCCCCCTTTTTTCTCATCTAGTTAAACTATTTCCCTTCCCTTGCCCTGAATTTGCCGCCGTGCTTATAAGGAAACCTCTTTTTGTTTTTCTTTTTATCTTTTCTTTTGCTTCTTTTCTCATTAAATCCGTAATCCATCTTAACAAATTAACAAAAGAATACTTGATTTAAAAACTTAATTAAAAAATAAAAAATTACTCTGTTCCCTTTATACAATCTTGCTTGCAACAGACTTTTCCTGTAGCAGCAGTCTTTGTTATATCAGCTTGGCCAGCCTTGCAATTAGCTACTGCGTCTCCCACTCCATTACATTGATAGTTATCACACGCGCTGCAACTAATAGAACTGCACGCTTCCACTTTTGCTCCAGGAATGTCTATCAATTTGCCATCTTTATCTAAGCCTTTGCTATTCTGAAGGCTTAAACATGTGGCTTGCGCTGTTTCTTTGTTGCCTCCTGCTTCAAATTTCATATTTCTCACTTGGTCGCAATAAGCAGCTTTTGAATTGGTCGAGCAGGCAGTTGTACATCCACTTAAAACTGCATCGATAGTGCTTCCTGGATTTAAGAGATTGTTAAGCCAGCCCCATAAATTCCCCCATCCTCCTGTAAATCCTATAACCAACACTACTAACACAACCAAAGCTAAAATTATAACTACAATTGTGCCAATTGTCATCTCTGCGCCTTTTTTATTAAGTCTTCTCATTCTTTCCTCTTTTTTGATTGATAACTAAAGGAAAGGCGTATTTTTAAACCTTTTCCTGCGCTCCTTGTTCTATTTCTTTCTCAAAAGTTTTTATATAAGTATAAACAGAAAGAATCTCATCTTCCTCGATTTTTATCAAAATATCAAAGCTTGAAATAACTTTTCCATTTTCTACTTGAACATTCTCGATTTTCATCTGCTGTTCAAACTGTAAAAGCTCTGGGTCCTCAAAACTCCCATCTTCATTTTTATATTTATTTAGTTCCTCTAAGAAATTGCTGACAAATTTTTCCTTAAAACTCTCCTTAAACTCTTCACTTTCTCTGTCAATTTCAGCTCCCTTTTCCTGAATTACCTCATTTAAAGTTTTTGAGACCGCAGCGTTCATTACCTCGCTTATATAAAAATCTAGTTTTTCTTCTTCTGCATACACATTATCCAGCTGTCTTGAATCATAAACTTTACCAAGAAGCTTGCTTGAACTAGTCAAAAAAATAAAAGAGGCAGCTCCTGCTGTAACAATTGCCATAACGACGAGCAAAGTTACGGCAATATCCCCTCCTTTGTTCATTTTTCTTACACCCATTTTAACACGCTCCAACATAAAAGCTTATTTTTATTCTCTCATCACCTGAAATAAGATAAATATCAACTGCTTTTTGTAAAAGTGAATTTCTTATATAATTGATATTTCCATTGGTAATTTTATTCACTTTTCCAGGCACAATATTATGAATCTCTATAGAATTACGAGCATCAGGAGCAGCTTGTACGGTTTCATAACCAATTGGCTCGCTTGAGGTCTTCTGACTTCCTTGCGATACTTCGTTTCTTGCGCTGAAAATATAACACTCTTTTTCCTCAGAAATCTTCCACCTAGTAATAGTGTTTATTGCTTCTTGTTTCAAATTTTCCCTTTCTTCTCCTTGAGAAGCTTCCCATTGCCTAATGAGTTCCTTAACTGTTGTTTTCTCATCAGATGTCGGAGTATCAAGTATACTAATTAAAGTCCTAGTTGATCGAGATTTGTAAGAATCATATTTGCTAGTGTCTATTTTGATGGTCCTCTGAGCTGCAAGAATAGCTGTAGAAGAAATGAACAATAGCATAATAAAAAAGATAATTAAAAATGCAACAATCCATGTCAATGTAGGTGGAATCTGCCCTTTTTTACTAACATTAAAGCCCATTTTATATAACAGCTACTTTTTTTATTTCTTGATTAGAGGCTGCTATAATGCTTACTCTTATTTTTTCTAATTTTCCATCCTTGCTATAAAAAACAAGTTCGTCTCTTTTAACGCATTTTGCGTAACTTTCTGCCTTTACAGATTGTCCTATCTCACAATCTTGTTTTAAAGAAGAGTCCCCTTCTATAATCTCGCTCCTCTTGGAATTACCGTCAATGTCCTTGGCGTTTATCTCTATATAATAGGGGCTTCCCATGCCGAAAAGGTCTTTATTAATGTTGCACTCGCTAAAAACATCAAAATCCTGATTTAAAAAATTAGGATTAAGATAAGACCCATCGTTAATGCATCTTGTTATTCTTTCAGCTAAAACATCTGCCTCTAAACTTCTCGTATCTATTCCTGCACTGTAATAAACTAATACCCCAATAACAACTGCTCCCCCTATCACTACAAGTACAAAAAACCACCATACAGACAGCCATTTTTCTCCCCCTCTTTTGTTCATTTTTCTATAACAAGCCCTAATTTATTATTTCCAATATAGCTTGAAACCTTATAATCTGAAAAATATTGAAAGCTATGCCCTCCCCTGTTTGACAGACTGACAATCACCTCGTTTTTTTCCTTGTCAATTTTAACAATATCTTCAGTTTTTTTATTGTTTCCTTTGGCAATTTCCAAGGCTCTCGAAAAATCAATAAATACAGTTGTTCCCGGCTCTGCATTGTCTATTAATAATGCAATCTGTTTTGCGTACATCTCCTCATAAACAAAAGCCCCTTTAGAAGCATTATTTACAAACGTAAGCAAAAGCACAATAAAAATAAGATTAAGAAGGAAGAACAGAGAAGTAGAAAGGAGTTCAGAACTTGCTTTTTTATTTTTTTCCATTTTAATTAAGGTATGCTTTCGATAATCGAACAGTATTGTTTTAAATCCTCTTTTTCATAATCCACTATCCTTACAACAGAGCATCCCCTTTTTGCCGTATCTTTTGTTTCTATATCTGCGCAATGCCCCACTGCAAATGCCTGATTAGAATAAAAAGTGCCTGTTTGATAAATTGCAAATGCTCCCAAAACAACCCAAGTAACAGGGCTTCTCAAAGCAAGAACAGTTAATCTAGGAGCTAAAATAAAAGAGCCTACTGAATTAAATCCAAGAACCGTTAAATATTTTCCAAAAACCTCGTCCCCACTAGGAGTTGATACCTGCATGAACATTATGCCCAATTCTTTAATATCCTGTTTTTCCATAGGCTGCAGAGTTGCTTGTTGAAAATCAATAGTTGAAGGATCAACATACTCATCCTGATTCTTTATGTCCTCGATTGCAACTACTGGAAAAGGATCTTGCTGCGCATTATTAAAAGTCATTTTTCCATTCTGGCTGGAAAGATAATCATAATAAGTATAATCCTTGCCAGCAACTTTATGGGTTTTCATGTAAGTTAGAACATCTATTTGTTGGTATGGCACCCCATCCGCTTCCAATCTTGTCTTGTCAAAAGCTATCCTTGAACAGACAACACAGCTCGATCCGACATTATCTACTGCATAATCTGCAAGCCAGTTCCCAAAAACCTCTACTTTTCCTTCACCCATCATACTCCAGCAGTCAATCATTTCTTGAGTCATGAATTTTTCAATCTGCCTTCTTCCTTCCTCACCAGCTTTGACTCTGACTTTTGCAACATTTTGAGTATTTTTAAACTCTTCACACTCTCCTCCAATGAGCCCAGTAGTAATGCAAAATTTCTGAGTATTGCACTTTAAAGGAATGTACTCTCTAGCCCCAAGCTCCTTCGGCATGGTTGCCCGATAAATAACAGACTGGTGGCATATTTCCTCATCTATCCTTCCTGACCAGTTTAGATGATAGCGGACAAAAAACGCGAGCAAGATTAAAAAACCGAGAATAGCAATAACTATTATAACCAAAGTGCTCGTTGCTATTCCTTCTCCTTTTTTTCTCATTTTATTATATAGTTTCTTGCATTTTTAATTATTATGGATTACGTACTCAAAAATCTCATTAAAAAATAAATCGCACAAGCTAACACTAAAAAAACAACTATCCAAATAATATACTCTAAGGTCTTTTCAGTAACTAGAGTTAATGCTTTTTTGTTTTTCATTTTACATACCCCTGACCTGCCCAATATATACAAATTCTCCTATTTTTAAAACGATATCATATTCTTTTCCTTCAGAATCCTTAATAGCTAGTGTTTTATCGCTTGCTTCTTGATTAAATTTATTAAACACCAGGTCAACCTCCACACTATTAGACAACGGCAGAGTAATCAGCTCTTCTTGATTTTCTGTTTTAATAATCTGAAAAATTATTCCATTTTTCTCTCCAGCAAAAAATTCTTTTACTTTACTTATTACCTCACTTTTTTCTACAGTTTTATCAACATAACCTTGGCACAGTTCCTTTATACTTTTCTCCCCGCTTCTGAATTCAAGCAGGCTATTGAAAAGTTCATCTGAATTAAGCGAGTACTCTGTGTTTATCTTAACTTTTCCATCTTTGTTTGTAAAATAGATATCTAATGGAACATTATTCAAATTTAAACAAGAATCTACTTTTTGGTCAGGACAAAAAGAATCAAAAAAAACCTCTTTAGATAATTTTTCCAAAGCCCCATTTAAACAGCAAGTATCTTTTATCTTATTGACATAGTCTTTAGAGCACATACACATTCTGTCTTCATTTTGCAGAAGATACCAACCTTTTGGAGCAACAACCATATACTTATCCTGTCCCTCTTTTACCACATTGATTTTCTCAACAATTTGTTTCAAAGTCTCCCTTGCCTGCGCGAGCTTGGATTTTCCAACTGTTAAAGAATATAAATTCCATGCCAAATAAATAAGTAATAAAAGGCACATAACTGCAATTACGAGCTTTAAGCTTTCAGGCAAAACCAACTGGTCTGCTTTTTTATTTATTTTCTTAAGCTCCATTTTACTTGCATACCTTAGTTAGCTCCTCTTTCACATTTTCTCTCAATATGATATGGCTCCAATCATTTTCCAAAACATAAATATAGCTATATACGCCAGAATCCAATTTATTCCAAGATTTAGTGCTAGGATTATAAGAGTAAAGTACGTTTTTCTCAACAGTACCTTCAGCAGAATCAATAAAACTAGCATCTATTCCATAGCTAATAGGATTTTGTATAAAAGGACTAGAAACTATTCTCATTAAAATATAGTAATGCCCCTCACTACCTTTATCCATAATATCTAGCCCTTGTTGACTAAGCGCATTAGTAAAAACAGGGCTAGAAAATACATCAGAAGGAAAATAATAAAATTTGCTACCTTGATTGAAATATAAGCCACTGGTGGATTTAAATCCTATTGGCAGGTTGTCTTCTGTCTTTAAGTTTTTTTTCGCATTAACTATTGTATCCTGCTCTTTCCTTAAGTCTGTTATTTCTGTTATTTGCTCGTTGTTAAGGATTTCAGCAGTATTCCAAGAGCTATCAAGATACAAAAGCCCGCCATTTTTCAGCCCGTATCTTCCTAACCAATCTATAGGACCTTCAACAACTCTGCAAATTCCATTATCATCATAAGTTAATTCTACTTCTATAGTTTTACCATTTATGGTAATTGTTTTATAAATAGTTGTTCCAGAATATCCGGGAATAATCGCCTTACTCCTGCATAGATACCCAGAAATAAACTCTGAATTTTGCAAGTTGAGAATACACATATCTGAAATCCCTCCAACAACCACATCTCTATACAAATCTCCGCTTTTATCAATAAGCCCCTGAGTCAAAGTTACCTTGTTATCTTTCACTTCTGCAAAAACACTGCTTCCGAATTTAATCTTCCCGCTTTGAGGATAACCATCAGGATACCCATCAAAAACTAACCCAGAAGAGCTTGCTCTCTTACAATAAGTATCTGAAAGCAAAATTTCCCCCTCTTTCAGTATTTTAGCAATTTTAATAACACATTTTTCATTGAACTCGCTGTCGCTCCACGCCGGTTCTGTAAATCCTTCTCTGTTAGCCCCATCAATTAATTTTCTTGCCTCATCGTAATTGACTCTTAAATTAGTCTCACGATAGAATTTATCAAGATCGGGAGCATATTCTTCCTTCATTATAACCCCTGATCCATCTTTAAATGTCAAATCCTGGCTGTCTAAAAACCAAACAGAGCCATCAGGATAGATTTTAAGAGGAGCCGGAGGTCTCTGGTCACTTATTTTAAACATGCCCCTTACTAAAATGTAATCTCCTTTATTCTCTAAATACAGAAATCTTATATCCTCCCCCAAATTAAAATATTTGTCAAGTTGTGTGACTACTTTTCCTGTTTCAGGGTCAACGTACATCCTTAAATCAAGATTGATAATTTTATCTCCTCCAGGCCATGCTTCTACCATTTTTGCAGGCCCCCCTTCTCTGCATAATTTATTTGCATCAACAAAATAAGCTGCATCGAGTTTAGGAATAACCATGACTTCGGGAGGCCTTCCAGAAAACCTAGTTGTCTGATAAAATTCAGAACCATAATCCAATAAATCCTTTTCAACCCAGATTACTCCATTCTTATCCGATTTGGCAACTAGTAAATCCTTTTCAGCCCAGTCTGCTAGAAAACTTTTGCCAAAAATACTTTGGAAATCCATTTGTTTCAAATAAATTTCGCCATTTTTCTCCCCACCTTTCCAATATAATTTAGTAGAGGCTTCTTTTATTTTCCCGTCTCTCAAATCTTTTATAAAAAAACTTATATAATCCTTATTTAATTCTAAAGCATTAAAATCTCCAACAAAACCAACATAATTGGCGCCTTTGCAAATGCTGTAAGCTGTTTCTTCATCTAAACTCAAGTCTCCAACCTCTGGGTCTGTATAATTATATTCTGGCAGGTTTCTTAGCCATTCCAGAATATCTGCTTTAAACAAAAAGAAAAAAACAGCCGCCAATACCAAAAGCCCTAAAATCAATAAAATGAGATAATCAACAAGTTTGCCCTTTTTTCTCATTTTTACTTCCCCCCGAACCTGAATATACTCTCGATAAGCTCTCCAAGAGAAAAGTCTTTTTTAGCAAGAATATAGATAACTATAGAAAGGAGTATTAAAACAGCCAAGGCTATAACTGCTGCAATAAGTGTACTTATCGCTATACCTTTTTTATCCGCAAACATTTTGGCACTCCATTTTTTCCGCTCTTTCCCCAATCTTCATGCTTGAAAGCTGGCTACAGGTTAGTTGTTCTTCCGTTACCTCATCCCTTAATTCGTATTTCACTGTTTTCTTGGCGCAGCAATATTCGTAGACTGCATTTCTTGAAACAAAACTATTGCAGGCTGTTATAACGCTATCTACATTTGACTCGCCCATCAGCCCCTGAATATAACTAGAAAACCTGCCGGTCTCGATATCCCAGAAAACTATCAAAATAACAGCGACTAAAACCGCCATTATAATTACAACAGAAGTATTTATCATTAACTCCATGCCTCTTTTATCCATCTTTTTCATAACTTATCTAGAATATAAATATTAATAAATCTAACTAATTTCAAAAGTTATGGTTAAAGAGAATATTCAAGATCCAAATGACCGTACTGCAATACTTAAAGGGAGTGATGATGAAGCATTTGCATTTGCTTATGTTGAATTAAGAGAAGCAACACGATATAAAAGAAAACATTTTATGAAATTTGCAATAGGCCGGCATATCGATGCTTTTTTCCGCAGACAAATTCCAAGGTATCGTAATCTTCCTCAGACTCTTAAAAATAGAGCAGAACAATATGCTGAAGTATATCATAGACTCCTCGAAAAAGATATAAAAAGAACTAAAATGCTGCAAAGTCCAGAGAACTCTGTTTTTACAGAAGCATTTGAAGAATTGCGAGCAGATTGCACATATGTAAGAGACAGCTTTCTTCGCTCTGCATTCTGGAAAAGATTAGAAGAAAAAAGGCTTGAATTTTATCAAAAAAGATACGATTCTTTAAAAGCTCATTAAATTAAAATTTCAGGCAGTATCAGGTTACAATGCCCGCTAACACAAAGGCGGCCAGGATGCTTAATACTAAAATAGATAAAAAAGCAGTAATGACATATAAAATAGCCCCATATTTTAAGTTGTTGGCAGTGTCGTACATCTTCTTCAGTTTATCTTCTCCAGCATCGACTGTAACTAATGTTCCTGTAAGGATAAAAATAATTTCTATAATATAAACGCCTATTGCTATCTGCATAAAATAAGGAGAGATCATTTTTGTGACATCAAATATCTCTACAAGGTTGCCAATATTTACTCCTGCAGTCAGCTCAGCATCCCCGCCCATAGTAGCGATTATCTGAAGCTTATTTAAAATAAGCGTTATCATCGCAGATAATCCTACAACAATACCCGCCAGTAAAGGAGCGAGAAAAGTCATGTTACTTCTCATGTCCGAGACAACTTCTGCAAGTAAATCTCTCAATCTTTCGTTTATCTTGTCTATATTTTTTATGTACTGCGAAATTGACATTAGGCTTACTGCAGCTATCTGCAATCCTTTTTTAACGCTCTCCACAAGTATTTTCATGGACATTTTTATTAGAGAAGAAGGATAGTAAACTAAAGCTCCTCTTCTTTCATTAAAAATAGATTCCTCTAGAGACATGCCAGCCTGATGTAAATTTACATTAACAATCTTGAAAAAATCCTCAGTTGCTGTCCCTCTAGAAGATTCAGCTACCTTCGCAAAAGCCATCTCAGCAGGCAAGCCATCTCCAAGCCTGTTTCCCAACTGGAATAAAGAACTTGTAAATTCCTTTTCCAATTCCTTGCTCTGCTCCCTAGCTTTAATCAGCCCTTTAGTTTTAGCTGAATAAGCCATTGAGAAGAAAAGAGCAGCTGATAGAGGAACAAACAAGCTCAGCAAAATAGCCAGAGGTCCAAACGGACCAACTACTCCCGAATCAGTCTCTTGAAAACCAAAAAACTTCAAATCTCCTAAAAAATCTAATCCTATCTCTGCAAAGCTGTAATCTTTCTGCAAACCAATAAGTTCTGGAAGAGGAGTAAATTGAAAAATAAAAGGCAGGATTCCTATTAAAAACAGAGGAAAACAAAAAAGAAAAGCAGTATAATAAGGCTTTTTGCTTTGGTACTGAGGGTAGAGGGGATTGAGCTCTAATATAGAAGCTTCTCCATGCCCTCCCGGCCTCTTAAGTAAAATCTCAGTGGTCATATAAAATACAAAAAAAGGAATTATTAAATTGAAAAGAACAACAACATGGTACCACTGAAAAAAAGTCGTTTCAGAATTTAATAAAGTGGAGGCAAGGGGCAACAAAGCTAAGCCAAGTGTCGGAAGTATTATTCCAAGCATATAAAGATTGGTTAAAGGGCTTCTGATTTCCCTGCTGTACTTCAACATTTTTTCATATACCCCATCAAGTATCACTTGCAATGCCCTCTCCAAGGTTGCTATTCTCCTGTCATCGCTAGGCTCGTACAAAGAACTCTCAATTAAATGGAAACTTTCTATAAACTCTAAACTATAACCTCTCCAGGTTTCAAGATAATAGTCCAGGCTTTCCTTAATAGTTGAAAATTTCCCTGTTTCAACATCCCAGAATATTTTCTTAAAATCAAGAGACAAAGGGGCAGTTAAATGCTGAGAAGCAAATCTAATAGCTCTCTCTAAATTGCTAGTATGCCTCATGTAAACAACAACATAGAGTATACAAGGCACCATCTGGCTGCTTGCCCTTAATCTCCATTTATTGGCCAGCCTGGCAGGCATGCTGTAAAAATAGTAAAACAAGAAAGCAGAGGTAATTAGTACTAAGAATATAAGAAGTATTGGAAAATTCCCTAAAATCAGATAAAGGGCAACTGAAAGTATCAAGCCAGCAAAAAAAGTCAGCAACATGACAATGAGCGCCAATGCCATTACCTGTCCTGGCTTAACATCCAAATGAGCGGTGTCCAGGTATTTTTGTATCTTTGTGCTATCTTTTTCAGCTAATTTTATGTTTATAGAACTGCCAAGATTTTTGCACCAGTTTTCATATCTTGAAACTTCAGGAGCCATCTCTTTTTTAAACTGCATGTACTCTCTGCTGAAACCCTCATTCATACCAGCATTATCAGTATTAACTTGCTCCTCTATTTTCTTGCCATATTTTTTCAAGATTTCATCAACATTCATGAGCTCCCCTCTTTTATAGTACCAAATAACAATGAAAAAACACTTAATAAATCTTACATTTTATTAATTATAATTCAGAGCAAAAATCCTTATAAATGGGACTTCTGTGCAAATATATGCCAAGAAGTGAAAAGACCAAAGGAGTCCCAGTAATTAGAGAATCTTCAAGTGATGGTCTGATCATGCTCTGTGTTTTTGAGAAAGGTTCTGTCTGCCCCAAAAATACAATAGTCCTTAAAAGGTCCGGGGCAGCTTATGTAGTTAAGGCAAAAGATAACGATTCCTTAACCTTCAAGAGTGTAGGATGCGAGAAGCCTTATGATGCACTTACAAAAGCATATGATCTTGCTCTTGAAACTTCAGCAGAAATTGTTGGCAATGATCCCCGGGATATTTCAGGAAAAAGAAATTTCACAATTTTATTTGAAGGAAAAAGCGGAAAAAAACGTCTAATAAATTCAAAAAGGTTCTATAATTTTGTCGGAGATTATCTTAAAGACGAATATAATTTAGGTTTCTGATTTTACATTTTTTTAATATAAGACTTCATCCAATCCTGGAATTTTGGAAATACTCTTTCACTTAAAGGAAGCCCTATCTCTCCAGTTATTTTATCAGAGATTTCATGAAATTGATTGTTGGAAATGACATTAAATTTTGATTCAAGCAAAATGGGCATTTTCAATTTATCAGCCATGTCTACAATCTCCTGCTTTATCTTTCCCCTTAATAAAATATTATCATATACAGCATCCCAATTGCCTGCCCAGCCTTTAACTCCAGAAGCAATTGCCTTAATAACTTCCGAGTCTCCATTAACTAATTCGTCTGTTGCTTCTAATTCATCTTTTTCTACATTATACCTTAATAAATCCACAAAACCTTTCTCTTCCAAAGGGTCTTTGGTCCATTGCTTCCTGACTTCTGATAATTGAATAGCCCTTTTCCACGAGTGCAGACCATCGGGGCTTTTAACTGGATTATTAATCAAAATACAGTCAACTGCTTTAAAACTAGTAATAGGAACTTCCAAGTCATTTACAATTCTATCAAACACTCCATAAGGAGAGGCTCCATGAACTGTCCCCGCTACAACATTGGCTAAAGCCCCTACTCTCATTGCCTCAAAAAGCGCCTTGGCTTCCAAGCTTCTAATCTCTCCCAATATTAAACAGCTATCTCCCAATCTCAAGCTTACTCTTATTCCCTCGTCTGCTCCAACTTCACTAGTTGTTTTAAGCAAGGCTGACCTGACTTTCATCCTAAGAACATCATAATTCAGTTTTCTCAACGCATCCACTGGCAGTTCCATAACATCCTCCAAAACAATAACTCTATATTTTGGAAGTATCTCCAGCATTAATGCCCCAAGCATAGAAGATTTTCCAGAAGACCTTGTTCCTCCAATAAGAAAAGTCCTGTTTCCACTAATCAAAAAACTTAACAATCCAGCAGAGAAACTGTTAATCATCCTGTGCTTGATGAACAAAGGCAAAGTCCAGGGATCTTCCCTGTGCCTTCTGAAAGCATAAGCCAACCCGGTAGGAGAAAGTGGCTCCTGTATCACGGCAACTCTCGCTCTTATATTCCCCAAAACTAAATCTGTATCTAAAATTGGATTTGCCTCATCCAAAGGCCTCCCAGAGACCATCCTAAATTTAGCAGCCCAAGATTCTGCATCTTCCTGGCTTGGAAGAATATTTGTATAGCACTCATCAAACTCCTGATGTCTCACAAACACGGGGCTTAAAGTTACAGGCGAATTAAGCACAATATCCTGAAGATTTTTATCCTGCAACAAAACCTCTATCAATCCAAATCCAATAGTGTGCCTAACAAGTATAGAAGCTAGCTTATTTAATTCAGAATAAGGCAGTTTTATGTTGTTGCTCTTAGCAAGCTCCTGCAACAAATCTCTTGAAACATTAAAAAAGACTCTCCTAGTTCTTTCAGGATCTGTAAATTCTTCTGATTTTGGTTGATGCTCCATCAAAACATTTCTCGCCAGGCTCAAAAGAAGATGATAGTCTTCCCCCAAAGAATACTCAGGGGGTATTATATGATAAAAAAACTTAGCCTCGTTTTCTTTTTTAAGAATAGTAACCTGGCTTTTATCATACCCAGAAGCTATTTCATACTGTCTTACTATCTCTGAACTGTCTGGGAGGGTAGCAACAAGCCTCGTGAAAGTGAAGTTGGGAATGGTGTCTGGCCTGAAAAATTGCAGATAAATCTCCCGGTTCCCTGGCTTGTAATCTTGCAAATAAGGGGTTGCCTGCTTTATAATCTTAGTCTCCCCCAATAAGGAGAAAAATTTCTCCAGCAACCTGATGTAAGCCATCTGGTCTGCCTTTAATTGCAGAGGGACTTTTTCCAGATTTATTCTCTCTTCTCTCAGATGCCTCTTCAGCTCAAAATAACTGGCTACCGGATCTTTTTTTAGCAGCTCAAGAAGATAATTAACATCGTTGTATCTTTTGCCAATTGCAACGTTCCCGATGGATAATTTTTCAGGAGAAAGAACCTTTTCCTGTTTGGCAAGATAAGTATAAAGGTAAGAGATTTCCTGCAGTAGAGAAACTTGAGAAAAACCATAGGCATAATTTCTCTGCTGTACAAATACGATTTTGGAAACCTGCGGATTGTCCATAAGAAGAGAAATGGCCCTCTCCATGGATTCAGAATTATCCGAAAGATTCGGAACTGAAGATGAACCAAGATAATTAATATACATTACATCCTCTCCGCCCTCTCTCTGAACTTCAAAAGCATATAATGGAGTTCCTTGCTTGAATAACATTTTCTCTTTTTTAGTATTTAATACGCTTATCCAAAGAAATTCTAGTATTAAAATTTATGGTTGTACCGAAGGAAGCAGATAATTCTCTGGCTGCGCCTTTGGTATATAGGGAAAGTCATAAAGTCCAAGAAAAAGTCATGAGTTTCCCGTAATATACAAACAATTTTAAACCCCATTTTCTTAATAAATGAATAAAAGAGAAAATGCCAGAACAACAAATATCTCCAGTAACCTCACTGCTGTCTGAATTCAACACTAAACTCAGAGACATAGAAGAAAGGCAAAGACTGATTAAAGACAGGGTATTATTAATCGGCGAAAACTTGGTTAGTTTAAAAGAAGAGACAATAAGTGAGATTTCCAAGTTAAAATTGAGAACAGAAAAAATAGAGGGGGAATTAGAAAGAATAAGGGGGACAATAGCTTTATTGGCTGAAGAAAGCAAAAACTATGCAAGAAAAACAGAGCTAGAGATGCTTTATAGGCAGTTTAAAATGTTCCAGCCTTTTATAGAAAAGGATAAAAAGTAAAAATGCCACTGATTAATAGGATAGGTCGAATGAAAAAAGAGGGATTAAATGAAAGCCAAATAGCTCAAAGGTTGAGTGAAGAGGGCGTATCCCCAAAAGAGATAGACGAAGCCTTTGATCAAAGCCAGGTAAAATCTGCAGTAGGAACTTACGAAGACATCCCAGAAACTACAGCTCCTTTAAACGATTCCTCAATGGAAAGAGGAGCATTTGCCTCAGAACCAGTCAGTTATCCAGAGTTTACCCAGCCAACCATGCCTGAAAATCAAACCCCTTTCGAAGAGCAAACCCTTCTAGAAGTACCTCAACAACCAGAAGAAACTCCCTCTCAGCAGCCAGAAAATGTTCAACAAGAAGAGCAATACCCCGAATACCAGTATCAGCCTGAAACCCCTCCAATTGATACTGAAATGATAACTGACTTAATAGAGCAGATAGTCGAAGAAAAAACAGGAGAGATCCAAAAAACAATGTCAGAGCTGTCAAAATCTAAAATAGAACTACAGGGAAAAGTGGACAACCTAGATGAAAGGCTAAAAAGAATAGAGCTAACTATAGACCGATTGCAGGCGTCAATCATAGGGCAGATAGGAAACTACGGGAGGAACATTTCAGACCTTAAAAAAGAGATGGTAATGACCCAAGAATCGTTTTCTAAAATATTAAATCCTCTCTCAGACCACCTCGAAGAGTTAAGAAAAATAGCTGCCGGACTGCCAAAACCCTCGCAAGAGAAAACCAAGTCAGCAACAGGAACAAAAAAAGATGGTTTCCATAGCTATATGAGGTAACCCAACCTTTTTCTCTTAAAGCAAAATGGCCCTTTTAATTTCTCTTTTTTTACTCATTTTAGACACTACTATGCAGTTAATACAAACGAAAGATTTATAAATGCCAAAATCCAAGGAATTCTATAAACTTAAAAATCAACAAACAAAATGGCACTAGATGTTGCATGGGTAGCGTACGGAACTCCTATATATGCATTTTTGCTTGTATTTTTTTTAATTTATGCCATACTGGCAAAAACTAAGATTTTAGGGGGCAGCAAGGCAATTGATGCAGTTATTTCTCTTATTTTTGCAGTCATTTTTCTTTCATTTGCTACAGTAAGAGAATATTTAGTTAATGTAACTGTCTGGTTTACAGTTCTTCTGACTTGTGTATTTCTGTTTATGTTGGCAATAATGTTCCTAATTAAAGACCCTGCAAATTTCTTCAAGCCACTAGCAATTGTTTTTATAATTCTGCTTGCGTTAGTTATGATTATAGCCTTATTCTACACTTTTCCTGGAACTCGCGCTTATTTGCCAGGACAGAGCGAATCTGGCGCAGACGGAACTCTGCTTAGCATAAAGCATTTTATACTGCGCGATAGTACTTTAAGCGGAATTGTATTGGTAATAGTTGCTGCAATAGCAATATTCGTAGTAACAAGATAAAATTATTTCTTTTTTACATTTATTAAGTATGCGGAGCGGTACCACCTGACTTCTTAACTGTTAAGACTACTAATAAAATCAACCCTATAACAACAGCACCAACAATTATAGAGCTCATATACTCTTGCCACCACCAACTTGAAGAAAAGAAAACTTCATAAGAAGATAATGCAGATAAGGCTATGACTACAGCTATAAACAATCCAATTCCGTAAAAAACATACCTCGGCCACTTCTCGCTCTCAAAATCAACAAATAATCCAACCATTATCATACCCACTAACAAAATAGCAACTCCAACTCCAGCATACGGGAATAAAACTCTAAAAAAACTCCTAAATTCTAAAGAAGTAATAGCAAGCCCTGCTACTGCCAAGGCAATAACCATATTAACCCCTCTATTGTCCCCAATTATCCTCGATTTATGCAAGATTCCAAATACGAGTGCAAAAACTAACACGAAAGGAAGCACATATTCAAATATCCCCATGTACTCCCAATCTTGCAGAATAGTCCCTATATCACTACCCCATGCATAAAATCCGGTTATTAAACTTACACCATCCATTTTTTAACAGTAACTAATGTAAAAATATCTTTAAATATGTTTCGATAAGCAACTGTCTATTATTTCAGTTTGCCTTCTAAAAGCAAATCCAACTGTTTCAGATTCTCGCTGTAGCTCTTTTTAGTTTCCAGCTTAAATCGCGTATTAACAATTAAATAGTACAGATATGAAAACTGAAGATGTTCTTGTGTCAAAAAATCAACTGGGGCTACCGAAGAATATCCCTCTATAAACTTTTTCCTTTCTTCCTCTTTCTTGAACCACTTTAAAAAAGCCTTGGCTATCCCTCTACCCTTAAATCTGTATCTAACCGCTTCTATATCTACTAGAAATACTTTCCCGTTGGAAATCCTAAAATTGCTTGGAATGCAATCGCTTATCTCAGCAGCCATTTTAAGGTCTGCTTTTCCTTTAAGCGTTTTGTGCAGTTGTTTAAGCTTCTCATGTTTGTCGTTATCAATCAAACCATTTTTCAAAATAAAATCCAAGTCAGAATAGAACTTTCTATCAGGATTCAACTCCTTTAATCTATCTGCAGGTATCGAATTAACAAGTGCGAATATTTTTCCCACTTCGTAGGCAATTTCAGGTCCCTCCTTTAAGGTGCAGTCTCTCCCCTCAAGAAACTCGAATAAAAAATGCTTTCCCTCTCTGTACAAAAGTTTTGGAAAAAATCCGTGTTTCTCAATATTCTGGTAGAAAGCTGAATAATCCTCTGCTCTTTTTTCATCCAGGCAGATTCTCAAGGCATATTTCTTCCCATCATGCCTGACTAAATGCATCTCCCCGCTTATCCCGCCCACTCCAGAATCTGACCTCAATTTTGCGATCTCTCCTTGCTCTATAACATTTTTCATTGCCCAAATTTTATTTTGCAGGTTTATAAAACTTACATATATATTTTTACAAGCCTATAGGGGAAGGTAAGGCTTAATGGCTTTCCTTAAATGCGCATGCACATATTCTCTCTGAAAAGTTTCATTGTCTATTTTAAGCCACTTGGGACTCTGACTAGCCGCCACTTTTCTCGAGTCTGTCACATCCAAAACAATAATTTTTTTCCCTTTCCAAGCATAATTTTCCTTAAAAGGTTTCACTAATATTTTCCTTACTATAATAATTACGTCTGCCCAATCAACATCTTCCTGATGAAGCAGCTCACATTTTTTGCATTTTTTACATCCCCTGATATTCACTCCTTCGTGCCTTGCTTCATATCCTTTTTTCTCAAGATAATCCGCAAGGTATTTACTCCTGTTTCTACCCAAAGCGCATATACATAGTACTCTTTTCATTTTTTCTTTCTTTCCTCTTTTTTCTTTTTTACAGTTTTTTGAAGAATCTAGGGATAATAAAGTTTACTAAAGCAATTCCCAAAGCCCATCCTGCAATATTTAGACTATTATCTAACATCAGAGTGGCAGATAGTGCAAGTTGTACACAATTATACAGCGCATGTATATATATCATAATCGCTTTAATATAAAAGAGTAAAAATGAACAAGAAAGATTTAATTAAATTAAACTGGGAGGTAAAAAAATGAAAGCTGGAGCAGGAGTAAAAATCGGAAGAAAAGTTGGAGTTGGAGCAGGAGTAAGGGTTGGAAGAAGAAGCGGAGTTGGAGCAGGAGTAAGGGTTGGAAAAAGAAAAATCGGAGCAGGAGTAGGGTTAAAGGTTTAAAGAAAGGCTCACAAACTTTTATTTGTTATTATTAAACTTTTTTGCTATTAACTTTTTTTTAATATTAACTTTTGAGGGCCATAACCCTCTCATCACATAAAGTATTTAATCTAGAACTCTCTTATTGAAACATGAAAGCAATACTAATTATAAACCCTAAATCGGGCCAGAAAAAAAGAAAAATGCCCCCTATCTTAAAATGGACTTTAAAAAGAGTGGAAAAGAGATTAATAGGGATATCTAAATTTAAGATAACAGCCAAAAAAATTATAAAAGAGGTAAAAAAAGTATGTGATAAAGAAAAAATAAAATTAGATATTGAATTTACAAAAAGTCCAAATGATGCAACGAAAATAGCCGAGGATGCAAAAAACAAGTACGATTTGGTTATTGTGGCTGGCGGAGATGGAACTGTAAATGAAGTTGTAAATGGCCTCGCCAACTCAAAAACAACACTTGCAATCATTCCTTTTGGCAGTACAAATGTTTTAGCAATGGAATTAGGGATACCATTTAATGTGAAAAAAGCAGCAGAACTAATTGCCCATGGCAAAAAAATGAAGATTGATCTGGGTTATGCAAAAATAAATCAGAAAAGCAGATATTTTGCAATATGTTTGAGTGTCGGATTTGATTCAAGTTTAATAACGCAAATTAATTCAAAATTTAAAAAGAGGTGGGGGAAATTAGCATATCCTATTGCGGGGGCTAAACATCTTCTTAAATATAAATGGAATAATATTCATGTTAAACATAAATTTAACTCAGAAGGATATTTTATAATAATCTCAAATTCCAAATATTATGCTGGAGAGTATCAAATAGCAGACAAAGCAAGTGTAACAGATGGTCTTCTTGATTTAGTAATAATTGATAGAGAAAATTGGTGGGAAATAGTAAAAATCCTTTCTTCATTGTCCAGTGGAAAATTGAATAAATTCTTAAAAGGAGAGTATTATCAGACCAAAAAAGCGCATATATACTCGCATAAAAAAATGTTTGTTGAAGTAGACGGAGAGGTAATAGGGGAAACACCAGTAAGCGTTAAAGTAATTCCAAAAGCATTAAATGTAATTTCAGGGAAATAATTGATTAGGTATCCTTAGGATTAAATCTCTGAAAGAAAATGAATAACTTAAAAGAGAGTTAAACCTAAATTTAGATAAAGTTTAAAACATACCTGCTACTATTTTTATTATGGAAAAATTAATAATCGCTGGAAGAAATAATGGTAAAAGGAGTTTTTATATTGAATTTAAAGCCCAAGAAAAATCTATGAGAATTATTGAAAAAATAGTTCAAGAATTGGGTTCTGAATATTTTGTTGATAACCAAGTTTTACCAAGAAGTATGAAATTTGATAAATGGAAAGATCAATGGATTCCGATACATGAAAAGGGTGTAGATATTGACATTATTTGCGGAGATAAAATGATTCATATGCTTGTTGATAATTGCCCCAATTTTGATTTGATAAATAATATTCTAGACAAATATTGCGAATGGGCACAACCAAAATATAAAAAAGGGTTTGGTCCAAAACCTGATTCTATTTGAAGGAAAAAATTGGGGTATTAATCCTTAAAATCAAAAAAACTACAGTTGTCTTTGGAGAATGCCCGCTAACTTATCAATCATCTTGCCAATTTTGGATCTTTTCTTAAAATCTGCCCTCGTCATCAATTTAGAATTGCTTTTATCTTTCTCAAAAACTTTTACTTGTTCGGCAGCAAAATCTGCATCATAAATATTTAGGTTTGCTTCATCATTTAACCGAAAAGACCTGTCATCAAAATTAGTGGAGCCCACAGACACCCATATGTTATCTACAATGAGAACCTTGCAATGATACATTGTTGGCTGATACTCATAAATCTTAATTCCAGCATCCAGCAATACATCCCAAAGTGACCTGCTGGCTCGTTGCACTGTCTTTTCATCCATGTTAGGCCCGGGCACTATTATTTGAATATTCACTCCCCGATTTCTTGCAGCCACAAGAGTTTCAATAGTCAGCCCATCTGGCACAAAATAAGCTGCTTGCAATCTGATATTTTTAACAGCTGAAGATATTGAAAGCAAGTTCATTAAACGGACATTTTCACTGGAATAACGGGTGCTTTTGATTACCTGAGCCCTAACCCCTCCTGCTATGGGCTTTAATTCTGGAAAGTAATTTTTACCTAAAAGTACCTTAGAATGAGTATTAATCCAGTTATCATTAAATGCTGCCTGCATCTGGGCAACAACAGGACCTTCAACCTGATAGTGGGAATCTCTCCAATGGTCTTTAGATTCAGCATTTCCCTGCCACTCATCTGCAATGCCAACGCCTCCAATAAAGCCGATTCTGCCATCAACTATGAGTAATTTGCGGTGTGTACGGTTATTCATTCGATTGAAATTATACCAGCGTAGAGGATGATATTTTTCTATCTCTACGCCTGCTTCTTTCATAGTTTCTATATATATCTCATCCATTTTTTCAGTGCCCCACCAATCAAGTATGATATGAATTTTTACTCCTGCTTTTGCTCTCTCGCACAATGCCTGGCAAAATTGTTGTCCAATGTCGCCAGCCCAATAAACAAAAGTTTCAAATGAAATTGTTTTCTTAGCCCTTTTAATTGCTCCTAGCATTGCAGGAAATATCTGGTCGCCATTATGCAGGGCTTTGACTTTGTTACCAGAAATAATACAAGGACCCAGCATCTGCCCAATGCATCTTAGAAACTCCTTGTCTTTTACAGCAAAAAGATGCTCAAGCCTATAGCGAACATGTTTTTCCTCACCCCAGTGAGGCATGATAAATGGAGTTTTTGATTTTACTATTTGACGTTTCATTTTTTCCTCTATTCAATTAGGGAAGTTACAATATATATACTAGAGTTGTATGATTTAATACACCTCACCTATATATATCCTGATGAATATTTCTTCTTATGAATAAAACAGAAGCGGGGGGTTTTCGCACTTTGGGATTATTTGGAAAAAAACCAGTAATTGGATTAACAATGTTTGTTATTGGCAGCCTGATTTTTATCATTTTAGCTTATAATCTAGTTTATAGTGGCCCATTAATCAAATGGGATTTGCCAATAGCAAAGAGTCTTCATGCTCTTGCTTTAAAGAGCCCTGCGTTTGTGACAGATATCATGATTGCTGGCTATTATATCGGTGGCACGTGGGGAATTATAATTATTGGATTAATTTTGGGTTTGTATTCTCTTTACAAAAGATTTTGGCGCGAGCTAGTAATGGTTGTTGTAGGTTTTGGAGGATCAGGAATTCTTTTTCTCATTCTCTCAAATATTTTTAATCGTCCTAGACCCTCCAGTTTATTTGACAAACTAATATGGTCAGGCAATCTAACTATTCCTGGCTTTCCAAGCGGGCATACATTATGTGTCACAGTTTTAATTGGGTTTTTAGTTTACTTATTATTGCCTAAAATTAAATCTTACCTTGGAAAAGCTTTATTGGTTTTGATTGCATTGTTAGTAGCAGTTTATATTGGTTTTGCCAGGCTTTATATTGGGGACCATTATCTAACTGATATTATTGCAGGTTATGCTGTTGGGATTGCCTGGTTTGGCCTTTCCTTTACTTATATAGAGTGGCTGTTTAAAAAATATCATCTAATCAAAGAAAAAAATAAATGAAACTATGGAAAACAAACAAGAAGTTGTAAATAAAATTAAGGAAGAAGGAAAAACCTTAGCTTTTAGCCGCATTTCCGAGAATTTAGCACGTATGGGATATGGCGCGCGAGGTTTGATTTATGGTGTAATCGGCATTTTAGCAATCGGAGTTGCACTTGGTATTTCTGGAAGCCTGCAGGATCCTCAAGGCGCTATTGCTGCTATTGGCAAAAATCTATTTGGTCGTATTTTGCTTGGAGTTGTGTTAATAGGCTTAATCGGTTATGTTTTATGGGGTTTAATTCGGGCTTTTCTTGATCCCCTGCATAAAGGAAAGGATTTTAAGGGCATTTTAGAACGAACAGGATATTTTATTAGTGCAGTAGCTTACGGAATTCTTATATTTCCAACTTATAATTATATTTTTAGCAATCCAAATGCAGCGCAAAGTGGCGCCCAGGTTATTCAACTGAGAAATATTATTAGCACTATCTTTTTAATACCTTTTGGAAAGTATATTGTAGGCATAATTGGAGTGCTTGTTTTAATTGTTGGCTTGTATCAGGTATACCAGGGATTACGCACCAATTTTGACAAGCAAATTAAACCTTATGCACTAACTCCCAAGCAGATTAAGGTTGTTAAAACTTTTGGGCGGTTTGGAACATTAGCACGTGCAGTAGTATTTGCTCTTATAGGCATATTTTTGATATTTGCTGCTTATCAATCCAATTCCGCAGATGTAAAAGGAATAGATGGAGCACTCCTGATTTTATTGCATCAGCCCTATGGGCATTTGCTTCTTGGAATTGTAGCAGCAGGGCTTATTGCCTTTGGATGTTATTCTTTATTAAGTGCATTCTGGTTTAAGTTTAGAAGAGAGAATAGAGTTTTTTGAAAACAGGGACATTGCACTATTTCTAAAAGAGGGCTAGGCACACGAAAATAGAGAAAAAATTTTGCAAAAAAATGCCAAACTAATTTAAATTTTTACGAAGCAGACTTTAAGCACTTTTTTTTAACACTCCGAAAGCAAAACCAGAGCTACCGACATCACAATCCCACCAGCCGTTGCCGCAAACGCTAAGCCTGTTGTCTTCGATTCCCCTATTGGAGAACAACCAAGCAACTCTTATTCCATCTTCACGATCAAATCCAAATACTTTTATTCCTCGAGCAAAATCTCCATTAGCAGAGATCATTTTAAGTTTTGGAGCTTCGCCTCCTTCAACATATTCTAATCCTCTTGCTAATCCGCTTCTGGCAAAATCCTCGCTGCTTTGGACTCCTTGCCTAAAAGAATCATAAGGAACAAAAGAACAATCTCTCACACTTTCTATTTTTCCATTAGGGACTCTATAAATTCCATTAATCTTTACTGCCTCATTAAGTATTGATTTAAGATTTTTTTCATCAGTAACAAAATATCCTTGTTTACTTCTTGGGGGATTTATGACTACCCATTCTGAAGACTTAAAGACCAGACCTGCCTGAAGCCAGTTTGGATCAAATATCTTGGGATTATCTGCATTCTCGAGATCATAAATTGCAGCTGAAATAGACTCAGAAGTTGTTGCAGGCGTAAAAATAGTTGGTAAATTTTTCGAGTGTAAAGATGGATTTTCCATATCCCCTACATTTTTATAGTAAGTATTAGGACCGAAGAGTGCCATATCTAATTGTCCGCCGTCATGTGGAATTGACGAGAGCATTTCTACTGTTCCTGTCCTTCTCAGTTCATATTGTGTTTTTGCCATATTCTATATAAAAAATTGAACTTTATAAATCTTTCTATTTGTTACTATTACTAAGATACAACAATTATAGAGTTATGATCTATTCTCCACATCTAACAACATTATAAAAAAATGCTCCAATAAGTGTCTGTCATTTCTTGAGCATTAAACTTAACTATCTTTGAATAATCTTCTTTTGAAGATTTGGTCAATTCACTATTATCTGCCTGCCTTAATGCTTCAAGGAAGTCTGAGCGGGTTTTCTTATGAATTATAATTTAATAGGATGAAGTAAAACTCACTTCCCAGAAACACTCCACAATAGATCAAAATACTCAATAAAACTTTTTGCTACATCTTCAGATTTTATATAAATTGATGTTATTTTTTTACCAAAAATAATTATTATGGTTTTATCTTTATAGACATTTATTGCTACGGGTGATGTGTGTTCAATATATCTTGTTGATGTGCCCGGATATTTTTTTGTTGAATAAAGTTTCTCAGTTGTCTTTTTTTGTTTGAGATTAAATAACATTTTTGTTTTAATTTTCTTTTTCTCTCTCATAAGATGAATTTTCTCAAAAAAAGTTTGAGTTCTTTCCTCCATTGCTTCTCCTGTTCCCCACGTTCCACCAATCACATAGCAAGTTTCTCCTTTTTTTAGACTATCAACCTGTTCTCTAAATATAATATCAAGCCCCCTCATTCCTGCAATTAACTCTACTTCTTGATCTTCTTTAGAAGAATTAAATCTTGTAAGTAAATTTGGTAATATTTCTCTTGTTTGTTTTTCAATTTCACTAATTTCTTCCTTTTTTTGTTCTAAGTAGTTTAATAGTTGTTTAGGGTTAGTAGTTTTGAAATGTTTAACTTTATCTTTAAGATATATTGAAACAAGTCCCTTTTCCTGTAATTTTTCTAATAAATCATATACCTTAGAACCAGTTACCCCTGACATTTTAACAATATCTCCTCTTGTAGAATCGCCCAAGTCTAACAAAGTTAAATAGACTTTTTTCTCTGATTCTGATAGCCCTATTTCCTTTAAAATATTCCATTCCATAGGTTACCTAAGGGGGAACCTAATATTTAAATACATCTATTTTTTATAACTACTATAAAATAACAAATAAAATTCAAAATGGAAAAAACAAAAAACAGCAAGTTAAAGAGTATGCTCTGTGAAGCACTCGTAGCAGGTGCTTTACTTGTTTCTGGATGCAAAGATCGTATTCCTACGAAGGAAATGATAAACTCCAATGCTCGTATATATACAGGTCATGCAAGTAGGGAAGTTGTTACTGATATGGACTTTGATGGTAAATATGATGTTTTAGAGATGGGTGTTGTAGGAAAAGGGAAAAAACTCTTTTACAAGAGGGGATATAGACCAGCACAAGATCCAGGAATAGAATTTGAATTTGTAGATCCAGAATTTTTCAAACATTATGACGCAGAACTCTTCAAGGACATGGTTAAAGAATATTATCGATTGGAGGTAACAAAATGAGTGAATATATTCCCCAATATCCAATAATTGATTATGATGATATGGTTCCTCGTGATCAGGTAGGGCTTGTTCCTGAAAGTAATTTAAGTCCTCTTGATAGAGCAGAGTTAAGTCGTTTAAGAGAGGGAAAGGTAGGTTATAAACTGGTAATTGCAGATACTCCAGAAAATAGACAAAATATAGGTATAAAAACAACTTATTTTCAGATGGTTGCTTATGCGGAAGGATGGAAATTTGACCCAGAAAAATACCAAGTTGAATTTGTAAAACTAAATCATCCTTTATTACCGCGGGACGGTTCGCAGAAAAGGATCTGGCAATTTAATAAAGGTACTAATTTGGGAGGGTTATCACCTGAAAGAAGAGCGGGATTTACAATTCGTGGAGAATTTGGTGAGAGAATGAGACATGAAGAAACTGATGGTTTAGCTAGAAAAGTTATTAAATTATTTAGAAGAAAATAATACAAAAGTCCTAGAAAACTTATTTCTTAGCAACTTTCCAAAGAAATTCAAAGTAATTTTTATAAGCTTTAGCTACCCTACTATTCTCAAAAATGTAAAAAGTTGCACATAAATGCCTACTAAAACGGACATTTCTTCCGACTGCCCTGTAGGGGGGCATAAATACCTTCAGTTTTATCATAGAAGGTATAAGTTATGATATCAGAAAAATAAGCTGCGGGTTAAAGTTCGCAGTAACACTCAAACGACTTTCTTATGATAAATATTTAACTCTTTAACTTGAGTTTTTTCTTTCTATCTTTCACGTCTCTTCTATTGGCAGTTATTTCATCGTTTCTTGCTCTATTCTCACCCATAGTTTTATCTTCTTTGGCTCTGCTCTCTCCCATGGTTCTGTCTTCCTTGGCTCTGTTTTCACCCATAGCCATATCTTCCTTAGCCCTGTTCTCTCCCATAGTTTTATCAGCCTTAGCTCTGTTCTTGCCCATAGTTCTATCTTCCTTAGCCCTGCTCTCTTCAGTTAGTTCATCATCTATGTTTCTATTGTCTCTTTTTGTCTCGTCTGCCAAGTATCTTCTATCATTTTTTTCCACATCGCTTCTTATTCTTTGTATATTTTTCATTTTATTCTTGCCTTAGTTCTAACAGCTTATAGTAAATAAAGTATTTATATGCTTGTATTTAGGATAGATTTATAATACATTTTATCCTATATAAAATATGAAAATAGATTTTTATGCAGAATTTCCTACAAAAGAAAGTCTTGAAAAACTAAAACTAATAAAATTTAATTCTGTTTTGTTTATGGCAGCAAAATCCCTTAAAAAATTCAAAGAAATGGAAAAGCAAGTTAAAAAAATTAATAGAAAAATTGAATGCGGATACTGGCCAATAATTAAGGATTCTTACTGGATTTCTCCTTTTTCCAATACAAAGGATTTGATTGAACTCTTTGAAGAATTAAAGAGCTGCAGTAACCATCTATTAATAAACCTGGAGCTGCCACTGAATAAGGAAATGATTATTAAAAACTTTTTTAGCTATTTTAAAAATAGGAAGATAATAAAAGATTTTTTGAAAAGTAACAAAAAGAGGATTACAACAGCCCAGTTTCCTTCTCCTGTAATAGCTTTATTGCTGAAAATATTGGGCTTAGACTATAATCTGGAAATAGAGAAAACTCTTATGTGGTATTCTAGCATGAATCATAAAATCATAAATTATGCCATAAAAAAGAGTCTTATTAAATTAAAGGACAAGCATAAATATTCTATAAGTCTTGGCACAATAGCTATAGGAATTTTGGGGTATGAGAAAATTCTTTCTCCTGAAAAATTAGAAGAAAATTTAGAATTTATAAAAAAAATAGGCTTTAATAATGTAGTAATATTTAGGTTGGTTGGATTAAATAAAGAGTATATGGATATTATTAATAAATTTGCATAAACTTTTTATTTTACTTTTTAGGAACAATTGGCTCTGCTTCTTTTGTTTCAACCTTTATTGCTGGAACTACACCTGGTATGGCTCTTTCAACAAGCAACACTAACATAAACCAGAACAAACCTAAAGAAAATCCTCCCATAACATCACTAAACCAGTGAGCATTAAGATAGATTCTAGTTAACCCAACGCTAATGAAGAAAACAGCGGCTATAGTTATTAATACATATTTTACTATCTTGTTTTTAAAATCATCTTTAAATGAGTAAATAAGTAAAGAAACGAAGACTATCGCCGTTATTGCGTGACCGCTAGGAAAACTAGCATAAAAGGCTCCTGGGGAGATAACTTCTAATGTGTTCGGTGGTCTGGCACGATTAACAAGATTTTTAACGACTACTTGCAAGAGTGTTGCGCCCAAAATAGCTGCTAAGGAAAGCAAAGCATAACGCCATCTTTTTCTTAAAAGCAATGCCCCGATAGTTACTATCACAAGAATAACCATCAAAATACCAGTTCCAAAACTAGTAATGAAAAAAGCGATGTTAGTTAACCAAGAGGAGTGTAAATCAAGCATAGTTTCATTAAACCAGGCATCAACTTTTAGAATAGCTCCTTGATAAAGAACCCCTTCAAGCATTTTCGTAAAAATATATAATGAAATAACACTTGCAATAGGAACGCCAATATGCTGGCCGTGAAATTCTTTCCTGGGCTTTCTAATATAGGGATAAGCATACAAAAGTAAAACAATAATAACAACTGCAAAGAAAATAAGCCAGACTATCCAGTGACTTAATATGGGTAGAAAAATATTAATAAGGTCATTTGCAGATAACATAATAGAATCAAGTTGAGGGGGTATTTAATTGTGTTCTTTTACGAAGGTTTATATGGGTATTTTGATGTCAACAATCTTTGGTACTTTGGCTTCTGCAATCAATTTTAGCTTGCCTAAAAATGAATATTTCTTAAGAAGATGGCTATATTCGTAAAATACTAGGCCTATAAAAAGAATGTCAAAGAGAGTTAGGAATAGCAACCAGGCTGAAGGTAGGATAAAATAACTATATGCCTGATAAATTATAAATCCGATAAATAATATAATTGAGATGGGATATGCCCAAAATGGCTTTTTAATAATACCGTAAACTAAGGTTAGATTAACAACCCCATGGCCTAACAAGTAAAAGGATAAGAACAATTTAATGCCTAGAGAAAGGTCTATTCCAAATTGTGAAATATATTGCGCAACAAAATTGCTTGGATCTCCTGCAAGTCTTCCTTCAACAAAAGCGACTATTGTATTCGATATAAACTCTTCGCTTAGTATCAGCAAAGTAATCCCTAATAAGAGTTCTATTATTGCATGAATTCCTTTTAATATTGTGACCGTCTTAAAAACTTTATGCACTGTTTTTTGATTCTCCATGTTATTTAGCTTTTTTCATTTTAATATTTTTTCAAAAGTATTTTTTCGCATGTAAGCTATTTTTCTTGCATCTTTTTTAGTTGCTTTTATTATTTTCATTTTAACTTCTTCATCTCGTTCTTTAACCACTCTCTTTTGATTTTTATGCCTTCATTTCCTAATTTTTTGCCTAAAGGAGTATAAAACCTATATTTTCTTGCAAATTTTTTAGCAATATCTAAGGTTTCTCTTCTTGTCTGCCCATAATATTTCTCCAATTTTAAGGTTTTTCTTATTCCATATTTTCCAACATTCTCTAGACAGTTAGCATCCCAGACAATTTTTCCTTCCGGAGTTGTTGGCTTGTCAATCTTATTAATCCAAGAAGCAGGATAACCTAGTTTCAGCACTTTCTCTTTATTTTTCCGAGCCCAAGATCCATGAAAATGTATTAAAAAATTAAGAAAATCTTCATCAATATTTTTATATTGTTTTTTTAAAAATGCAACTTTTCTTTTAATTCTTAATATATGCTTCCAGTTATGCATGCAATCTTTTTTTGCAAATATGGGCTTTACAAGTTTTTCTAGCTTTTTTTTACTCATGATTCTTTTCATTTCAACCTCTTTTGCATAGACTGCATATTTAACCCATGCATACATCGAACCCCTGTTGTTTTTTTATATCCCATTTTTTGATAAAAAGGAACTGAATACAAAGAAGCTGAAACTTTTATTAATTTTGACTTTTTTTTCTTAGCTTCTTCTTCAAAACGTGAAACTAATCTCCTTCCAATATTCTTTCTATGATACTTGCCATCAACAAATAGATTTCCTAATTTATTTGGCTTTCCCCTAACCAACCCAATTATCTTATTCTTTTCAACAGCAACATAAAAAATAGGCGTTCTTGCAAATTCGTCTTTTATTTTCGACAGATTTTTTTCTCTGGGAGTATACCGTTCTATATAATCCCTAACTCCTTTTTTTGTTCCTTCAGTGTTATTAAATCTTGCAAAAGTCTTGCTGATTAATCTAGCAGCTTCCTTTAAATCAGTCTTCTTGTATTTTCTTATTTTCATTTTAAACATTCCACTCCTGCATCAACTAACTTGTTCAATGCTCTTCTCACATTAAGCTTATGGAATTTTGGCTCCCATTCTTTTAATAAAACATCACTGACTACAAAAGCTGATGCAATTTTCACTTTTCTTAATTTTGCAACTGCAAATAAGGCAGAAGCCTCCATTTCAACTGTTGCAATGCCCTGTTTTCTGTATCTTTCAATTTCTGCTTTAGTTTCCCGATATGGCGCATCGATTGTCCAGGTTGCTGCTGTTTCATAACCCAAACCCTGTCTTGTTATTGCATTTCCGAATCTCTTAGTCAGCCCCAAATCAGGATAAGAGTATTTGCCATGCGGAATATAATGATGGCTTGTTCCTTCGTCTCTTAATGCCTTATTGCATAAAAAGATTCCTTCATGCTGCAACCCTCCTGCAAAGCCAATATTTAGGAATTCTTTACTCCCTAAGGCTATAAGCTCCTCTAACAAAGTTACAGCAAAGGGGCTCCCGATTCCGGGCAATCTCACAAAACCAATATCTTTAGTTGTATAAAAATTAACAAGACCGGAAAATTTTATTTTTTCAGGGCTGTATTTTCTCTGTATATAAGATAATAATCTATGATGATAAGTTATTATCCATTTCGCAGGCAGTTTTACTTCAAGTGCCCTGTATCTGGCAAAATCCTGAGGAGTAAATAACGCAGCTTCTAAATGTTTGTTTCTAAACTGTGGAAAGCTCATCCTATATACCCTCCCCTCTGTATTTCCCATAAATGCCTGTATTCTCCCTGCTGCCTTATCAATTGCTCATGCTTTCCCATCTGCACAATCTTGCCTTTCTTCAAAACAACAATTTTATCTGCGTGCATTACTGTTGAAAGCCTATGCGCAATTATTATTGCGGTTCTGCCTTCCATTAATCTTGCTAAATCTTTCTGTATCTCGTGCTCTGTTTCTGAGTCGAGGGAAGAGGTAGCTTCATCTAAAACAAGTATTTTCTTATCAGCCAATATCGCTCTTGCTATAGAAACTCTCTGCTTTTCTCCTCCTGAAAGTTTTACTCCCCTTTCTCCAACAATTGTGCCTTCTTTCTTAGGGAAACTTTTTATTGTTTTATCAAGCTGCGCGAATTTTATTGCCCTTAAAACTTCTTCTCTCGTTGCATCCGGCTTAGAAAATGCAACATTGTTGTAGATAGTGTCATCAAATAAAACACATTCCTGCGGCACAATTGACATTTCACTTCTCAAAGATTCTTGCTGCACATCTCTTATATCCACTCCATCCACCAAAATCTCTCCCGAGTTTACATCGTACAACCTATAAAGCAGTTTAATTAGAGTGGTTTTCCCACATCCAGAATGCCCAACCAGAGCCACTTTCTTATCCTTAGATATTTTTAAGCTAAAGTTTTGGAATATCTTTCTCTTGTCATAGCTGAAGTTAATATTTTTGAAATCAATCTCTCCCCCTGTAATTTTCAATTTTCTTGCTCCCAACTTATCTTTAATTTCATTCTCAATTTTTCCATACTGGAACAAATCCTGGAAATCAATCATGCTTCTGTAATATTGTCTTATACCCTGTACAAATCCCCACAAAGGCCCAACTACAATTCCATAAATCGTATAAATAAACACCACATCTCCTAGAGTAAGTTGTCCATCTAAGAATTTCACAGCTGGAAAATAGATCAGGAAGAAAATTCCCAAGCCGAGTATAAGCGCCTGGCCTGCAGATAAAGACCTAAAAAAGTTAGAATAAACTATGTTCGCTTTTTTAGACTCTTCAGCCAGTTTCTTGTACCTCTGCTTAACGAGTTTTTCTTTTCCATAATATCTAATCGATTCTAGGTTTGTTAAAAAATCGGCCAAGTTTGCTTTTTCTATATCATCTTTCTTGTTTTTAATACCTCCATAGGGCTTGCTCTTATCCTGGACATAAACACTATATCCAACGAAAAACACAACGGTCAAAAATATAACTGCAACAGCCATTAAATCATAATAAATCAAAGAAGCCGAAACCATTATAATCTGAAACACTAAAGGCGCAGTATCAAATATAATGACATCATTCAAAGAATCAATTGCTCCTCCTCCCCTCATTATCCTAGATATTAAACTGCCCGTCTTATGGGTAGCATGGAATCCATGTGACAGCCCGATGATATGATTAAAAAATCGTGTTTTTAAATCCCGCATCATTTTAGCATTCACCTGTATAAGCAAGTGAACACTAAAAAAATCCAAAAAAGTTCTGACTAACAGAGCTCCGAGATAAACCAAAACAACTATCGACAAAACTTTCAAAAATGCTTCTCTGGTTAAGGTTCCTGCAGAAAAGGCAGTACCGTCATCAATAATTACCTTGAATAAAAACTTCTCAACAAGATAAGTGACGCTTGAAATAAGTGTAGCTACAAGCAAGACTAGGATAAGAAGCTTATAATTCCTCAAAAAACTCCAGTATACACTAAGGTTGTACTTGAAATCTATTTCCCTCCTGTATTTCTCAAGATTTTTCTTCTTTCTTATCTTGCTTAATTTTCTATTTTTCATCGTTATGAAAGTTTAGATAGTTTAGTTAACATGATGCTGGCCTGAAACCTTGACCTTAATCAAAGAAGAATAATGGTATACCTGGACACGGCTAGTTAACTGCATCTGGAAATAATGTGTATACCATATGTCACTTACAAAAAGTGCCTTTAAAAATTTTTCGGAAAAATTTTTCATGCTGCCCTCTTTTTCCATCCAAAGAAAAAGAGTTATATAAATTTAATTAAATCAAATGCTAAGCTCAAAAAAAGTATATACTTTAGTCTTATATACTTCCTCCGCCTATCTTAAATATAATACTTAAAATGCGAAATCTGAACTTTTCTGATAATGAAAATCCCACTTTCAAGAGCTGGAAGTGGATGATTTCTGATGAGGAGAATGAAGGCGATGAAGAAGAGGATGAAGAGACAGACTGAAGAATTTTAGCTTATTTGCCCTATTTTATCAATATTCTTTTTTCTTAATTCCCAGCAAAGCTCCGGCAATTAAAAAGAAAGCTCCTGCAAGAATCCCAAGCAAGTTAGCTCCAGAAATCCCTATAACATTTCCAGTTATTCTATGTGCAAATAAAGCAGTTATCAATCCCAACACTGCAAAAATACTTGCAGCTATTCTTTGCGGCATCATTTTATTATAAGAAGAAAGAGATTAATAAAGTTATTTATTCAGTTTATTTTTTCACTTTAAACATTTTCCCATGTCCTGGAATCACATAATCAGCAATCTTAATCATCTTCCCTCTTTCTTTTAATATCTCTTTTTTATTTTTCTCAAAACTTGGCAGTTTATCCTGGCTGTTAAAGAACAAATCTCCTGTAATTGCATAAGTCTCTTTTCCAGCATTAACAATTACAGAACAGCTATCCTCAGAATGCCCAGGAGTAGAGATAATCTCGATGTTCTTTCCAATTTTCACAGGCAGTTTATTCCAAACAAATTTATCAGTAAGTGTTCCACCTGAACTTATTATCTTTGCATTTTCATAAAAAGCTAAATTAAATGTATGATCTTGATGATTATGGGTTAAAATAATATAATCAATCTTATCCTCAGTTAGTTTCTCTCTTCTAAGTGCCTTGGAAATTTCTTCATGAAATCCCCTTCCTCCAGTATCCACCAAAATATTTTTCTTACCTCCTTGTATTAAAGTCACAGAAGAACATCCTTTTATTCCCCCTTTAACCTCTTCCATAAATCCTATCTTTAGTTGTTTGATTTTCATTTTTTCCTCTTTTATTTTGAAAACCTCTGCTTAGGTTCAGAAGTTATCATCATGCTTTCATAAAACTTTACTATATTATTAAATTTTTCTTTAATATCATCCATTATCTTGAAATATTCTTCATAGCTTTTTGTCTCAAACATTATCTCTAAATCCCACGGAGCAAAAGTAGTTATTATATTGACTGTATTATCCAAGAACTTGCAATAGTCTATAAATTCTTTTTTCTTATCTTCACTTATATTTTTGAAAAAGACAAATGCCTTGCAGGTTGTAAATCCTACCTTATAAGGATTAAGAAGGCATTTGTATCCTTTTATTATCCCTTCTTTTTCCATTGTTCTTATTCTATATCTTACAATGTCCACAGATAATTTTGTTATTCTTGAAATATCAACTATGCTTTTTCTTGAATCAGAAACCAGCTCGTCAAGAATTGCCTTATCTTTTTTATCCAGTTCTATTTTTTCTTCTTTTTCTCCGAAATTAAATTCTATAATAGGGGAGTTATCATTATACATCCATCTCCGGTTGTATTGGAAACTCTCTCTGCTTATTGAAAGCTCTTTTTCTTGTATGAACCTGCTAAATCTATGCAAAATCTCATCATGTATCTTGAAAAATTCTTCAAGATTTTTTGCCCAGATTCCAAAAATCAAATCCCACACACCTTTGCATACCCCCACCCAAAAAACATCCTGGTTTGAAAGGAGATAATTAATGAGCTCGTTGTAGTCTTGCTCAGAATAATCGCTTAATCTTAAGTAGACTTTATAAGCTGTAAGTCCAAATCTATAAGTTGCTGGAACTGTATGGAATTTTAATATTATCTTATTTTTAATAAGATTATTCAGCCTATAATGCACTACTTCTTTGCTTGTTTTTAGTTTTCTTGCTAATTCTGACAAGCTTATTCTTGAATTCTTGTCTAATTCAAAAAGTATTTTCTTGTCCCTTAAATCTAACTTATAAACTGCCTCTTTTCTCATATTTTAATATAAATGTAATAAGTATATAAATATTACTTTTTTGTTAAAATTTTTAGTAAAAGAATTTAACTATATCTGGGTATTTTATATTGTAACTAAATAGTAGTAAACTAAACTACAAGGAGAAAAACAAAATGAAAATAAAAAAAATCGACAAAAAGAAACTTTTTACAAAAGCTTTGGAAGACGGGATAAAGAAAACCATTGAATTGGGTGTAATCGGAGTTGTGGCGGGCTTGTCACTAAATACATTATTGCTGGCTGTTGCCGGAATAATGGGCGGTTCTCTCTATTGCGAAAATAATCAAGCTAACTTTATTGGAAAAAATTTGAAAGGAGACCGCGAATAAAATGACAAACGAAAAACAACTAAAAAAAATAAAGACCTCTGCTCATGCAGGGCTTGGAAATGTAAGCAACTCCCTTAAAGAGTTATGGCTAGAAATTGGAGGCAGTTGTCACCTCAAATGCGATTACTGCTTTGCTTCAACAGATGGAATTGATAAATGCCCCAATAATCTAAGCTTAGAAAGGATACTTGGAGCTCTAGATGAATTCCAGGCAATGGGCGGAGAGAGGATAGGTATAGTCGGAGCAGGCGAACCATTCCATGCAAGAAACATAGCCGATACCTTTGCTATTTTAGAACATATGAAACCTACTGGAGTCTACACAACTATTTTCACCACCGCAGACCTTTTGACTGATCCTATACTCGACAAGCTTGAGCAATACAAGAATATCACTCTTCTAGTAAAATACAACAGTGATAAAGAAGCAGTTCAAGACAAGCTTGTTAATTTGCCCGGGTACACAAGAAGGAGAGATATCGCTTTAAACAAGCTAATTGCAAGGGGGTTTAATGACGGAAAAAGGCTGGGGGTAGTTACCAGTATAATGAAAGATAATCTAAATGAAATGGCAGATATAATGAGATATGCAAGAAAAAACAACCTTATATTTGATGCAGATACTTTAATCCCAAGAGGAAGAGGTGGAACTTGCGGCCTTCAAACAACTGACGAGCAGACAAAAGCCTTGCTTTTAGAGCTTCAAAGAATAGACAGGGAAGAATTTGGAAATGAGTGGGATATAACTGGCTCTTACATAGCAAGCCCGCCATGCACACGATTCAGCAACCACATGCACGTTGACAAGCTGGGAAAAGTTCATCCTTGCGTGTCATCTCAAGCAGTAGAACTTGGCGACTTAAAAGTGCAATCCTTAACTGAAATCTGGAACTCCTCCCTAATGGGAATTGTAAGAAGCCATAATTACCAAGGAAAATGCACAACTTGCAAAAACTACCAGGAGCAAAAATGCTTTTCCTGTCTTGGAAGAGCATGCGAAAATGTAACAACAGAATTCCTAAAAGAAAACGGATTTGTCCAGACTAAAGGATGCTTCAGTTATAGAAACTGCAAGGAGGAAAAATAAAATGGCATTTAGAGACATGTCAAAATGGACAAGAGAAAGGCAAATAGAAGAAGCAGGAAGAAACAAGAAACCCGGATATTTCCAGAACGCAGCAAGAATCTATCAAGACATTGGAATGCAAGAAGAATATAAAATTGCCTGCCTTGCCTGCGGAATAGATTGCTTTGAACAAGGATTGTACGGTTGGGCAATTGAATACTTTGAAGAATCAGGAAATCCAGATTGGGCAAGAAGTACTGAGAAATGGATAGCCGAACAAATTGGAAAAGCGGCTCCGAAAGGATGCGCAATAAAAGATGCTGTAATCTCAAATCTAATTTCAAGAAAGCCCATTAGGCCCTGCGATGTGCATCTTGACGGCTTGGTAAGGTTTAATTGATTTTTTATTTTTCTTTTTCTAATTTTATCACTGTTCATCCTTATGATATAAATCCAAAAGAATTATTGTATTTTCATATTCTAGATAAGAATAAGAAAGCCTAAAAGGCTTTGCATAAACTTCTCTTGTGGCTTTCCTGTTATGTCTCATTGGCTTTCCAACCTCGGGATTTTCTAGGATTTTCAGGATTAACTTTTTTACTTTAATTCTTACGCTTTCGTCGAGTTTTCTGAATATTTGCTTAAAATTATCACTCTCTTTAATATTATCAACTACCATCTTTCAAGCTCTTTCAAAAACTCTTCATGGGTATAACTAGTGAACTTGCCTTCATCAATCTGTTTCCAAGCCTCTTCAGTCCTTCTGGCAAATTCCAAATCTTCTTCTAAATTCTTATCAAAATTTTCCATTTTCTCGATAATTATCTGCTTGTCATTTTTTATTACAACAAGCTTTTCCCCCTCTTTGATATCTTCCCTCATATCCTGAGGAATGACTACTTGCCCTTTAGAACTCATCTTCGTTATGCTTATGTTTGCCATGTTAGTAAGATTAATCTTACTGACTATTTAAATCTTTTTGTTTTATGCAGCCTGGCTATATTCAAAATTTGGCTGATATCCTGCACCCTCAATTTTCTTATAAGCCTTATCTAACATGCCATCTCTAGAATCTGCAAAATTGACTATGTTTGGAGTTTGATACGCATCTCCTCTTACAGCTAGCCCATATCCTTTACCTGCTCCCCTCACTACATTTGCGGAGTATAATTGCCTGCGGTTTCCGCTATAATCAACAGAAGCAATAGCAGCCATAGCTAAAGCATCTCTTTCCAAAGGCCCAACTCTTTCATATACTAACCTTCTCTGTTCAACCTTATATCCCTTTAATCTCTTTCTTATTTCCTCTGCCCCTTTCCACAAATCAACATGCCTAGTTACATTAGGCATTCTACCAAAACTATAATGTCCTATAGCTCCGGCTCTCGCTGAAACTCCTGCTCTTCCCCCTGTATATCCTGCTGCTTTTCCCATGTTCTCAAAACTAATAAGGCCTATTTAAAACTATTCCCTGTTGCCTAATCCCAGAAGAAGTTTTTTCTTCGATTAAGTACTATTTTGTTCTCCAATTATATTCTGCAACATCTCCATCTCTGCTTTTCTTAGAGTAAAAAGTCCTATCATGTCCTAGTTCTTTGACTAAAGCCCATAATGCTATTTCTTTTTCAGCGCGGTTCATCTTCCTCAACTTGTCCTTGCTTTTCAGACTGTCATCTTTAACTAAAACATTATTTCCCAATCTAAGGTAATAGTCTACTGCTTCCTGGCTAGGAATTGCATATTGGCACATTTGTAATGGAATCATATTTTTCTTTCCCCAGTAATGTTCTATGACTCCTAAGTAAGCAGCTATTTCATGTGCACAAATATTAATTATTCCAGAACTTTCTTTATCATCTGTATACCTGTATCTTATGTTGAATCTTTTGCTTGGACAGGAATGATCGCTTCCTAAATTAAGACTTATTGCATGTTTTTCTGGACTGTCTACAACTGGTACTGAAATTAATTTAAGAGTTGTTTTACCTTCTTTCTCTCTTCTGGATGGGACTCTTGCAACAACCTCGGCTCCATCAACTCTGACTCTTTTAGAATCTGCATAAGGTTTTACTTCAATTCCTGCTCCAATTATCTGATGAGAATAAGCGTATAATCGTGCCCCTTCCATGCATTCAACTAGCGAGACTTTTCTTTTTCTTCTGTCTCTTCCTAGAGGCATAAAAGTATATCCGCAATAATTAATGCCCCCCAGGTTATCAAATGCCTGCTCCCTTAACTGGACTGGAGTTCTCCCCTCTTGGATAGCTTGCTCCAGACTATAATATCTTTTAGGCCTTACTTCTTGACCATGTTTCATAAATTTTCTCGCAGACTCAAAACCCCTTGGAACTAATCCATTTATAATAACAAAATCGTCTGCTTTCAATCTTACAATTTCTGTAAGCCCGGCTATTTCTACTAGGTTTCCTTTCTTTATTTGTGCTTTTGTAGTTTCTCTGAAAAATGCTTTTCTTGCCATCTTCAAAAATGGGAAAGTAACCAAATAAATTAATGTGGTGATAATTAACACCCCACAATAAAGTTTATAAATGCCAAAAGCCTATTGAAATTATGGATACAAAAGCGCTTCAGCAATTAGGTTTAACAGAAACAGAAAGCAAAGTCTACCTGGCTCTTTTAGAGTTAGGCCCGAGCTTGGCAGGCCAATTATCCAGAAAAACAGGCTTGCACAGAAGAAACATCTATGATATAACTGAAAGGCTTATACAAAAAGGCATTATAGGCTATATCCTAAAAAACAACAGAAGGTTTTTTGAGGCCTCTTCTCCAGAAAGGCTAAAAGAAATAATAGAAGAAAAGCAAAAGTCTCTAAGTGAAATCCTGCCGCAATTAAATGAGCTATATAATCAAGCCAAGGAAAAGCAGGAAACTAACTTCTATAAAGGCACAGAAGGCTTAAAAACTATATTCCAAGACCAACTTGAAAGCAAGGAAATTCTTATTTTAGGGGCTTCTAGCGAAGCCTTCGAAATCCTGCCATTTTATTTTAAATGGTACGATAAAGACAGAGTAAAAAGAAGGATAAAAACAAGGATAATAGCTAACAAGCGATTCAATAAACCCATTCCTTTATCAGAAATCCGCTATCTTCCAGAAAAATACGCAAATCCTTTAGCAATTAATATCTGGAATGATAAAGTAGCAATTATCCTCTGGAAGGCTCCCCCTTTAGCAATAGTCATAAAACAACAAGAAATAGCAGATTCTTATAAGAAATATTTTGAATTAATCTGGAAAATGGCGAAAAAGAATTAATTTTTTATAGCCCAAAGAGCGAGTATCTTTTCTAAATCTATTGCTAGCGGCTCTTTTGTAAGGTGCGCCGGAGCTACCCTATCAGAATCTGAGCCATCTTCTGGTAAACCATCAGTTTCAGGAGGAAGCTCGTATACCTCTGGGCCCTCTCCTACCCTATTGTACTCTAAAATTTGTATCATTTTAACTCACAAAATACCTAGGTCTTTGAACTTTTTAAATCTTTCTATTTGTAACTACCCCCGAGTGTATACAAACGAAAGCTTTATAAAGGTAGGATAAAGTAGCATATTATAGCATAAATGCTGCTACTTTAAAGGAATAAAATGGGAAGAAAACATAAACACAAACATCAAAATCAAGAAGCGAAGCCCATGCTTAGGCAAAAAGTAAGAATTCAGACTTCTCTAGGCGAAGCTGAATTAACTCCAGACGCAACTGTCCAAGTTTATATAGATGGGAAAAATTCTATTTTAAAGCAGGTTAAAGACTTGCGGAAAGGAGACAGAGTTCTATTTAGGAAAGAAAGAATAACTACCTCCCTGGATGATGTTAATCCTCTTTTAGAAGAAAATCCATTCTACAAGCATGCAAGAAGCCAGATTTTCCATAGGTACACCTCAGAGCAAGACAAGGTGACTATGCTGAGAAGATTGCTTCTAGAAGGTTTAGTTAGTCATGGTTATTTAGATGCGGGAGAAGAGACCCAAAGAAAAATTGTAATGGAGGGGACAGATCTCTCACCGGATGAGATGTGGATGGCAAAAAATGGATTAGAAGAGATGTTGAAAGAAGATTCACCAGATCAAGAAATGCCAAGTGATACAACCTATTCCAACTGGCTAAGGAATGTATCTGTCTTAGCAGCAAGAAAATATCTTACAAGGCTTACCCAAGTAAACCAAGCACTTGCAGACTTTTCAGAAGAAGATGGAGAAAGAAAACAGGCCTATGAATTCTGGAGAACATGCAGACAGCAAGTAATGAGGGGGCTGCATAGAGGGGGCGGAAAAGAAATCGGAGGAAATGGGCATGAAAAAGAAGAAATGGATAGAAAACATCGTATTGTAGTAGAAGATATTGTTAATCAGATTGTTCAATCCTACGATGAACAAACAGCGATTGCACAGGTAGTCTCAAAAGAGCAGATAAGACCAAATTGGGAGCCAGACGAATCCTCGGCAATTATCTTGAGAGGAAAAGAAGAGCCGATGAGGATCGAAGAAGCAATAGACAGCTGGATGATTTTAAGTTCTTACTCTCACTCAATGATCCGATATTATTTAGTAGAAAAAGGCATTAAAATAGAAAATACCGATTTGATAACTTTAGCAAGCCTGTTATTTGAAGAAGCCGGATACAAGTTTAATGAACAAACAGCAAGAGACCAAATCATTATGCCAGAATCAGACCTAAGGAGAATTATGGATGGGTGCATAACAGACGAGCCAGATGAGTTAAATCACTTAAAAAAAGGAACTCTAAAAAAAACAATCGCACTTGCAGCCCAACTTTATTTGTCTATACCCGAAGATGTTAGAGAGATGATTGAACTCAAAGACACTATTCACCATATGCTCGCGACTGGAGAACAGTCTAGAGAAGTAGCAGAAAGAGGAGAATACTTAAGAAGAAAACTACAAAAAAAATACGGAAATCAGATATTTGAATCAATTTACTTAGGTCTACCAAGCAATTTCATCTTTAAAGACGAAGTAGGTTCAAGAAATAAGGATCCAATTAAAAACTTAGAGCTAGCTGTAATAGCAGAAAATAATGAGCATGTTAATTTAGCCAGAAAGCAAGACATTGAAAGAGTATTAAACAGATATGGATTAAATGAAGTAATAAAATTAGAAGAAATAAACACTATACTCGTAAGTGATAAGCATTCTGAAGATATAGAGCAATACAAAAGAAGAATTCAATGCAGAAAATCAACAAAAAATGACCGTTCTGTCCATAAGCCACATGCCAAGAATCCAGACTGGGTCCAAAAAGCAGGAAAAGGACATGATGCGCTTGTTGATAGATTAATAGAAAATCCAGATTTAATAGAACCCGGGTTGGAAGTTATAGATTCTGAGTATACCTTTGGAGATGGATGGGCGAGGGCAGATATTATCTATAGAGACGGCAATGGAAATCCGCTAGTCGTTGAAGTAAAACAAAACGCAACAAGAAATGGTGATAGTTTTGATAACGGAAGGAAAGCAGTAGAGCAAGCAACAGGTTATAGGGCTGCATATAAAGCTGGACTAGATCATCAAATTAGCAGATTAAGACACGATGGATGCCTAAAAGGAACTGGAGAAGGATGCAGATTATTTAATTACCTTTCAGGTCAGGGAATAGATTTTCATGCGCCAGTAAGAGGCATGCTAGTTGCCTACCATATAGATGACGCAACAAAAGAAGCATTGACAGAGCAGGGAATAGAATACAAAGAAATTCCAAAAGAACAAGATGAAAATTCAGAAGAAGGAGCAGCATAAAATGAAAACTTGGAGAAGCTATGCATTAAGAGGACCTGTGAATGAAGTAGTTATAGAACCTGCAACTGAAAGGTTTTTACTTGAAACTTCTAAAGAATGTTGGGGTCCAAGACACCCTGAAAGGGCAGGATTTGTAAATGGATTGCTTATAGATCATAATTTCTATATCTTTGCACCCCAATTATTAAGATGCTCTGGTGGTGCAGAAATAAAAATCCCAATGATCCTACATCCTTATGACGAAATGGAAACTCTTGCAATTGGTGAAAGAGTTCCTAATTTTAGGACTGTTTTGTTTCACTCTCATCCCGGACTGACTGAAGATAGTTTGCATAATCTATTTCCTGAACAAGCAGAATCATTAATTTCTTTATTTAAAAGAGAAATAGAATTAGGAATTCATGATTGGATTAATAAAGATAAAACTAAAATTTCATTAGACCAAGTTATAACTGAGAGTTTAACAAGAGGGCTTGGAGAAGAAGATATATCTGCAACTCCGGGGGATTATCACTTACTTTTAACCAATACTAATTCAGATCCCAACTCGCATGCTCATATTAATTTTTGGTATTTGCTGGATAGACATCCAACTAGAACTCTCCCCACAAGAAAAATGAAAGTTTCGGATATTCGACTTTTAGCACCTTATCTCAAAGAGCTTAAGGAAATAGGCTATCAAACTAACCAAAAAATTTTTGGATATAGAGGAGACGAAGGATTTGATTTTCTATCTAAGCAAGCCCAAAGAATGTTTTTGAGATTACAAGAAGTAGATAATGAGAAAGCAGAGTTTTATGAAAAATTAAGAACCAGGGATGAACATTATCAAACTTTAACGCTAGTACCTAATCAACCATTAAACATTGTTAAAAAAAGAACAGAAGCAGCTTAACATGACAAAACAAAAAATATCAATAACATTAGATGAAGAAATGCTAAAGATAATTGAAAATATCTTAAAAGATGCCCAATTCAGAAACAGAAGTCATATTATAGAATATTCGTTGAAAAAATTCTTAGAGGAAAATTTGAATAATGTTAATGGAGAGAAATAAAATGAAACGTATATTATTGTTAGAAGAAGTTGTTGATGAAGTTTTAAGAAATCATGATAGAGAAGCCTGCTTTTTTGGTACAGATAACTTTTCATTTCCAACTCAAGGGCTAAATAGAGCAGCAGGCCCCTACACTTTCCTTTTTTATGCACTTTCAAGAATACCTGAAGATTTAAGTAAAGAATTCTATGCGGTTCCCTATGTACCAGGAGACCTAAGAAATGAAGGAACATTTAATAGAATAAGAGAGCTAAAAAGGAGGTTCCATTTTATAGAAGATTTTGCGGTGACAGGCAAAGGAAGGTACAAAGAAACAGGTAATGGACAAACGATAGAACAAGAAGGAATTTTCCTGGATATGCGGCTATTCAAAGGGCTTAGGCCTTTGGCTAGAATTCCTCCCCAGTATTCTATCGAAAGAATCAAAACTGCTGACTTGCAAAAAGGAGTGCCCGATCCAACAGAATTATTAGACTACGTTGCAGAAAAAATAAGAGCCATAAATAAAAAATACAATCAAGAAGTATAAGCAGGCTCTCTCTTTCTAGCTGGAGTGAGACGCTCAGAAGGCGAAGGTTTTCTGGCTACAAGATACTCTTGTTTATGGGGCTCAACAATATCAATAAGCCCCCCAATCTTTATATCTCTATATTGTAATATTTCAACTGCCTGCCTCAGATCAATATCGCTTTCTCCTACTAAAACGTTATAGCCCATATCAGCATTATGCATAGCATAAGCTAACACATCTACATCTGCTTCTTTCACTACGAGTTTATCTAAATAATCTTCAAGTACCTCAAAACAATTATCCAAGCGTTTCAGAGACTCTACATCAGGCATTCCAAGATTTTTCAACACTCTGCCTCTTTTTTTAATGGCATTAAAGATCTCGTCACTCTCTTCAGGAGTTAAGTTTCTCAATCCTTTTTCTTTACCTTTTTGAACATAAGGCATTAATTCCCTCGCAGTAGTTGGTTTTTCTGTTTGCTCTAAGATTTTTCTTGCAGGTTCACGATATTCTTCAAATCCTTCTTGCACTGCACTATTCCTCTCAACAACTTCCCTTAAGCGCCTAAAATATTTTCCAGTATTGCTGAGCTCGCCAGCCCGACCATACCCAACCTCCCCCTCCACCTGATGTAATTCCTCTAAGACCGAATCAGGAACAATCACCTCTTCAAATTTCTTCAGATAGCTCTCTAGCTCCTCAGGCCTATAAGCGCGTATTAAAGAAGTATCTAAAACCAATATAGTCTCAGAAGTCATTTTTCTTTCTGTCCTTTTGGTAAATTCTTCTATAGTTATAACTTCCAATTGACTATTAGGATTTAGCCTCTTGCCAAGCAAAAAAATCCCGCCAACAATAAAAACAAGAAATCCAAGTAAGCCGAGTAAATTTTCCTCTCCAACTCCAATCACAGCCCCAGTGAGGGCAGCATTTGTAAGAATAAGATAAATTCCTGCAAATATTAATCCTATACCTAATCCCCTTTTAAAAAACATAGAAGAATTAAGAACAAGGCATATAAAAGCTTTACTTTCAATTTGTTCATGCCTTGTCTTTCTTCCCACCTCTTAATCCTCACCTCTCCTTTCTATCTCTTTTCTTATGTCTTTTTTTCTTCTTTTCCCCCAGAAGCTAAAACTACTGCTATTGCTCCACCTATAATAGCCAGTATGACTAAATTAATAATAATGGTATCCATATAACCTCCACCCTGAAGACTGCCATAAATCCAATCCCACCCGCCAGTAATCCATAAAACAGCAACAATAACAGCCAATCCAAATATAATTCCCAAAGCTACTTTTAATCCTCTATTTAGTATGTCTCCTTCTTTCTTGTTGGCCAGAAATCCGAAGCCCAACATAAATACAAATAAGATAACAATGCAAACAACTAAAAAAGGCATTAAGTTAACAACTATCGCTCTAGCAAAAGGAAAAGCAAGAAAAATCAGCGCTATTACAAGGCTAACAATAGCATTAATCTGCCTTTTCTCCTCTCCAAGCATCTTGCTTCTATCTAAAATCGCAAAAACAATAGTGAAAACAAGTAAGAAAGGCAATATAAAATCAACAAACCACGGATGTGAAAATATACTCTCGACCATTTTAATTTCTCTTTTTAGTGCCCCTTTTTCTATAGGCTAATAAGCTAGACTACAACTCGATTTCTTCTTCTGGAACGCTCTCTCCAGCTTCTTCCTGCATTGGCAGGCTGGCTCTGCTTACCAAGCAAACATCACCAATAGCCTTGACAAACTGATGCGGGATTACCACTCCTCTCGCCCCTCCCAAAAAGCTGCCTATGCCGCCGCTGACCTTGATTCTCCAGCTATCCACTTTATTATCCACCAGGTTGACTTCCTCGACCTCTCCAAAAAAATCTCCCAAGTCAGTGTACACCCTTTTTCCTATGACCTCTGATAATTTTTTTATCTTGATTGGCATATCGTATGGAAATAAAATTGCTTTATATACTTTTCTATCTTTAGAAATAACTATCCATTAACTTTATATAAATGCCTTTCATCATTAATTTATGATTAAAACAAAAGAGATGATACATATAATCCTTGTGATAATTCTATTTGCGTTTATACTCTGGTTCTTTCAGGATTCCAGCCTTATTCTGCCTTCATTTATAATTGCCGCTGTTGTAATATGCACGAATGTGATAGCCAAGAAGATAGCTGCGCGTTACTTTCAAGCTGAAGCAGAGATTAAGATATGGGAATTTCAAAGATGGGGCTACTATACAAGAAGCCACTTTAAAAGCCCAAAGCCAATAGGCATAATTCTTCCATTTTTGCTTGTTTTGGCATCTGCAACAGGGTTTATAAAAATGCTTACTTTCCTCCAAACAGATATTTCTCCAACATTAAGAAGAATTACTAAAAAAAGAGGCGGGCTTAGGAGGTACTACGAGCTTACTGAATGGCATAATGGATGGATCATCACTATAGGGATAATTGCAACCCTCTGCCTCTCCCTTCTGCCCTATATATTTGGGAAACATGAACTACTAATTAGCCTAGCCAAGTATGGAGTTTACTATTCTATATGGAACATGATTCCAATCGGGCAGTTAGATGGAACAAAAATATTTTTCGTAAGTTTCAAATTCTGGCTATTCATGGTTTTCTGGGTTTTTGTAGCAATTGTTTTAGTTGCTTTATTATAAATAGAAGTTCAATAACTTTATTAAAGCCCCTTAGGTGAATAATATATTCAATCCCCATTAAAATGCCTGACAAAATTCTAAAGACAATACAACCAAGAGAATACCAGCAGAAGATATACGAAGTTTGCAAAGGGAAAAACTGTTTAGTGATTCTGCCAACAGGAACGGGAAAAACCTTAGTTGCGCTTATGCTTGCAATTAACCGATTAAGGTTATATCCAGAATCCAAAATTCTTTTTCTTGCTCCGACCCGCCCGCTTGCAGAACAACACCTTGCCTATTTCCAAAAGCATCTCCCAGAGCTTTTTGCAGGCAAAGAGCTTTTTACAGGCAAGGTAGATGCTGAAAAAAGGAAAAAATTATGGCAGAACGCAGAAATCATTTTCTCAACTCCGCAGTGTGTAGGCAATGACTTGCGAAATAATCTTTATGATTTAAAAGACGTTTCTCTCCTTATTGAAGATGAATGCCACCGATGCCTCAAAAGCTATGATTACACTTATATAGCGAAAACCTATAAGGAACAGGCAGTAAATCAAAGAATATTAGGTTTAACTGCAAGTCCCGGAGTAGAAAAATCAAAAATAAAAAAAATAGCAGAAAATCTTGGGATAGAAGCAATTGAAATAAGAACAAGAGAAAGTGATGATGTCTCTCCTTACCTGCAGGAATTAAAGTACGAAACAATAAAAATAGACTATCCAGAAGAATTTAGAGAAGTGGGGGACCTTATAAAAGGGCTCTGCAACAGAAAAATAGAAGAGCTCCAAAACAGAAAATTACTATTTGCTCCTCCAACAAAAAAGAACATCCTTGAGCTTCAAAGAAAGATAATGACAATGATCTCAACAGGAAACAGGAATTTTAACATATTATTGGGAGCATCTGCCTGCGCGCAGGCAATAAAGCTCCAGCATCTCTTGGAACTTTTGGAAACTCAAACTCTCGATTCAGTGTATAAATACATGCAGGAATTGTTTTCACAAGCCAACCAAAATAAATCAAAGGCAGTTAAGCACCTGGTAAAACAGGTTGCTTTCAACCAGGCTTATATCAAAGTTACAGGACTTATTGCAAAAAAAATTGAAAACCCAAAACTGCCCAAGCTAAAAGAAGTAGTTGAAGAAGAAATGAAAGGAAAAATAAAAAGGATTATCGTTTTCGCTCAATTCAGAGATACTTTAGTAAAAATATGCAAAACTCTGAATGAAGTTCCGGGCGTAAATGCACGGGTTTTCGTTGGGCAAGCTAAAAAGGGAGAGGGAGAAGGAGCAACAGGCTTGAGCCAGAAAGAGCAAAAAGAAATGATTAATGACTTTTCCCTTGGAAAGATAAATGTATTATGCGCTTCATCAATAGGAGAAGAAGGTTTGGATATATGTGAAGTTTCAGCTGTTATTTTTTACGAGCCCATACCAAGTGCAATACGGCAGATACAGAGGCGAGGCCGTACAGCCAGATTAAAGCCAGGAAAGCTCATAGTCCTTATGATAAAAAAAACACGAGATGAAGCTTATTACTGGGCTGCTTTTCACAAAGAGAGAAAGATGTATCAATCTCTTAAAGAGTTAGATAAAGAATTCAAAGCTAAAGAAAAAGAAAAAAATAGACAGACAGACAGCACGCCCCAATCAAATATCAACAGATTCTTATAGAGCTCTCTAGATTTCTAAAACCTTTTAGCATTTTATCGTTTCTTATGGGATGATACTTAAATATTTCAATTTCTAACAAAGTCTTTAAATTTTTAAATCCATGAACTCTGAGTTCAAAACCTTTTTTATACTCATGAACGCATATGCCCAATCGCTCTAACAAATCCCGAATCATTTGTCGCTCATCTTCCCTTGTTGAAGTGTATCTAACTTCCCTTAAAGAGCCAGATTTTGCGAGTTCGACAGAGCCTTCGGCGGCAAAAGCTCCCCTAAGAAAATGGACAATTTGACTTTTAGAAGTCTCCTTCATAAGAAGAGGGGTAAGCTCGATTAAGTTTTCTATAAGAAGCTGCAACAAAATAAAACTTGCTTCCAAATGAATTACCCCATACGGTTTAACAGAAGAATTTCCAGAAGATTTTTTTATTCTTATTTTTGTCAAATTTCCTTCTTCCAAATTGGTATTTCTTAACCAAAAAACTCTTACCTCTTCAAAAGTTTTAGGTGATCTCTCATGAAGCTGGATCCATGCCTTTAATTTTGAACTGCCGATTCCAAATAATTCAAAAAATTTTATTGCTTGATTGATCACTAAAGGCTCGCTATTTGTAACCTTTGGTTTTCTGTTTCTCGAGCCCTCACCAAGATAAATTCCCAAACCAACTAAAAAATCTTCATTAAGTTCTAAATATTTTGGAAGAATTAGTGGTTGAGGTCTTGTACTTCTCTTTTCATCATAGAAGACTATAATTTTATTCTCATCGGCAAGAAATTTAAGAGGATTTTTCCCCTTGTATTTTGGGAACAGGCAAACTGAATTTAGATAAGATTTTCCATTCTTAGTAATAAAAATTTCTTCACTAATCTCTTCTAATTTTAATGCGCCTTCAACACATAACCATTGATTACTAAATTTTATGCTATGCCTCTTTTCCTTACCAAAATTAATTAAATCATAAGGGCTAAACTTAAGTTTCTTGACCAATTCCATAAGTTTAAATTTTTTATAAAGAACCGGAATTCTTTTACCGCTAATCCATTCAGATACATGAAAATCCTTCTCCAAACCTGCTACATTCAGCAATTGCAACTGCTCCAAACTCAATTTTTCTTGCAGCCCCAAAATTAAGTCTTTCCACTCTTCATTCTTAATATTGCCTATTTCAGCTAAAATTTCACTGGTTTCTTTAATTGAACTTTCAAAATTAGGATCATTTTTCTTTATTAATTCTTTAAGTACCTCAAAATATTTTGTCTCCTGTAGTCTAGAGCCGTTAATCCAACGGTAAATCATTTTTTTACTAACTCCTAATTCACGGGCTATGTTTAAAACTCGTAAACCCTGCTTATACTTTAAAGTTTGAACTAAAATTTTAGTATCCATCATAATTTGTAATTTTACTTCTTAAGAGGATTTTTCTTGTCCAAATCTTCTCGTATTAGAATGGCTATTCTACTGCTCAAATTAATCCCATTTTTTTCACAAAATTCTCGAAAACGGATTAATAAGTCTTCAGGCAAGGTTATAGTCAACTTTTCATAATTCTTATTCATACCTATTAATAAGTATTGATACTATTTAAATCTTTCTGTAAACTTAAAAATAACAAATTTTAAGTGCTAAAAGGTAATTAGATCAAGAATATCTTATTTCTATTTATTAAAGCAAGAAACTCTAGACATAAATTAAAAATCTGCCCAAATTAGTTTATGATCTGATCGCCCTTCTAAAAAACCAACATCTTTCTTTTTTAATCCTCTAACAAACATATGATCCATATCCTTGTATAAAAACCATTTAATAAGGGGTGTGCAGGAACATGTTTTAATTTTTCCTGTAATGAGCCTTAATTCAGGAAAATGGTGCTTAACACTATCATAGCACTCATTAAAATCCCCCATAAGAACAATTTTTCCATTTAATTCTCCTAAAACCTTCTGAGTGTGCTTTATCTGCTGAAAAAAGAATTTTTTTGTTGGCAATCCCAAATGAATCTGAACAACATTTAATTTTAATTCAGGAAAATAACAAACAACCATTCCCCCTCCTCCCCCCAGATGATTTTCAACAGGCCATTCTTTAAAGTTTAATTGTCTTCCTCTAATTTTAGAAGCAACTAATTCAATTACATGCAGCCCAGAATATTTCAGTTTATGCCCTTTGCCAAAATAAAAATATTTATACCCCAATTTTCTCAATCTTTTAATCATATCTTTCTCTTGGCCTTCTAAAATCTCAATAATCCCTAAAATATCGGCGTTAGCTTTCTTAACAGTTTTTATAGTCCCTCCAAAATCAACTCTTCCCCACGCTCTTTCTGGATTTGAGTTGAAATGAACATAATAATGCCCAATTATATTTGACCAAAAATATCTTCCATCCAATCCAAACATCTGATTATAAAAAGCTATCCTCATTTTTATTATTTAAATAAAAATAAGTATTTAAAGGTTAACTGATAAATATTAACATCAGAAAAACCCTTTTATTTATTCATCAGGGTTTTTAGGATGCTCGGAAATGGAGCCGAGCATTATCATTTCCGACATGAAAAAGTGGACAAGCAGATATATAGAAGACTTCAGATTTAGACATAAAATAATCTTTTTTATCTTAGTGATAATTTTAACAATAATCATCACCAGAATCATTGTATTGCTTAAAGATCCTGATATAATAATAAAAGGTTATGAATTGCACCATTTCTATTATGGAATAGTATTATTAATAATTTCTAATCTCTTAATGTTATTTGGAAAAAAGAATTTTAATATTTATTTTTTGCTTTCAGCAATCTCTATTGGATTAATAATTGACGAATTTCTGTATGTTGCAGGAGGTTTCGGCAATAAAAATGTTTATTTCTCTACTCTTCCTTCAGCAATTGCTTTTTCAGGAATAATCTTAGTGATTGTATTTTTTATAAAATATTTTAGTAGAAAATGAATATCCTGGCAGACTACCGAGAAAAAAACAGCCTTGTGTGCTCTGAATTAGTCAGCCTGGGCTCAGATTGTGAATTTCAGGAATTAAAAGTCGGGGATTTTATAATTGGAGAGGTTGTAGTAGAAAGGAAAACTGTAAAAGATTTTATTTCTTCAATGTTTAACAAACGCCTTCCAGAACAACTGGAAAATATGAAGCAGTATGAAAAGCGCCTTCTTATAATCGAAGGAATTGAAGAAAAAGAGCTTTATAATGATGAGCCCGGAGGCATTAATGGAAATGCAATAAGAGGAATGCTCCTCTCAATCTCTCTAGACTCAAAATGCCCAATAATCTTCACAAAAGATTACGCAGACACAGCAAAATTCCTTCATGTATTAAAAAAACGCCAAGAGAAAAAAGGGAAAGAAGTTTCGCTTAATGCAAAAAAAAGAAATCTTTCTTTTAAAGAACAAAAACAATTCATTTTAGAAAGTTTCCCAGGTGTAGGCCCTGTAAAAGCAAAAAAACTGCTAGAAAAGTTCAAAACATTAAAGAATATAGCAAATGCAGATGAAAAAGAACTTGCAGAAATATTGAATTCAAAAGCAACTTATTTCAAATGGCTGATTGATAATTAGAAATCTTGGAAGCGCGTAACGTAAACTCCTGTCCTATCACATCCAGCATATTGTTCTTGAGGTTCTACAAAAACATCTACCAATCCACTCAAGATATTAATAGCCCTCTGCCTCTGGTCTGTTTGCTCCCCTTCAACAACAATCATTCTCCTGTTTTGATTTCCAGAAGAACAAAATCTCTCTTTCTGCCTATAAGCCCAGCCTCTTAAAAGATATTCACCTGCATCAAAAACCGGCAAGCTCCCCATTGGCTGAGTATAAACAGGGGCGCCTAATTTTCTACCCAAACGAACAGACATCACGGTTAATCTACCCGTGTCTAATTCAGAAATGCAAACACCAGAAGAAAAATCCCTATCGCTTCTACCCCTTATCTCTTTAGCGAGAACAATAACTGCATCCCTTATACCTCTTATATCTAATCGCGCAACTTGATTTCTCATTAAAATACAATCAGTACTTTGTTCTTTATAAATAATCTCTTAGTGCAAAATATATTTCACAGAAAACTATTAATCGAGTTTATACTCTTCTAAGTCCCCATAAACTGGCCCTTCGCTTTCAAGAGTGGATTTTTTCAAGAAAAATTTATCAACTTTAAATTTTAAATCTTTTGGCTTGATATGGCTAAGATAGTCTATAAGCGCTTTTTTATCCCCAACACTTTTAACTCTAGCAAGAGTTATATGCCCCATAAAGCGAAACTCTGGCTGAAAAATATCTTTCAAAACTTCATCTATTTGCTTTTGCAGATTATAAGCTCCTATCAGTTCCACCCAAATAACTCTTATGTACCCCCTATAATTGCTGGGGAACGCCCCAACTCTCCCAAGTTTGACCTCGAAAGCAGGAAACTTTATTTCTTTCAGCCTTTTTTTAACTTCCTCAACTTTCTGAGGCTCAATTTCTCCCAAAAACTTCAAAGTTAAATGCAAAGTTTCAATGTCAGTAAACTTTCCAGTAAAAAGATTCTGCCTTTTAATCTGGTTCTGAATATCATGTATGTGATTCATTACCTCTCTTGGTAAATCCAAAGCAACAAAGCATCTTATTTGCTCTTCCATTTCATACTAGTTTATTTTATTTTTAGGTTTTCCTTCTAAAAACGATTTCAGATTGTCTAATGTAATCTCTCTGACTCTCTGCTGAGCTTCTTTTGTCATCCAGCCATAATCAGGAGTAAGATAAACATTATCCAATTTTCTGAATTTATCTCTCCAAGCTTTATCTTGAAGCTCATCAAACCAAACAAAAATTTTCTTTTGTTTACAGATATTATATAAATCCTCTAAACTAACGAGCTCCATTCTCGCAGAATTAAGTAACACAGAATTCTGTTTCATTAATCCCAAATTAGATTTATTTAAAATTCCCTTGGTTTCATCACTTAGGTCACAGTGTAAACTTACTACATCGCTCTTTTTTAACAAATCATTTAACTCTAAAAATTTTATTCCTTTGCGCTCTAATTCAGGTTTTCTAATCTTCGAAAAATATACTATATCCATCCCAAAACCTTGAGCAACCTCTACAACTCTAGTTCCAATTCTTCCCAAACCAATAATCCCTAAAGTTTTCCCTTTTAATTCCCATCCCATAAATTTCTCAAAACCCCAATTTCCCTTCTTAACAAAATTCAAAGCACCATGGGTTTGCCTAGAAATATTAAGTAAAGCAGAAATTGTTAATTCGGCTACAGCTTCTGTAGCATACCCGGGCACATTTGTTAAAACAATTCCTTTTTTATTCAAAAGTTTAATATTAAAATGAGACACATCAGTATGCATTGCACCAATGTACTTCAAATTGGATTTCTGGAATAAAGAATCATCGTAGTAATCAAAGAGGCGGGTAATTAAAGCATCAGCATCTTCTAAATCTAGTAGTTTTAGGCTTTTCAAATATTCTCCTTCAGCAGAAACTACTTTTAATGACTCTGTAAACTCTTTTAACCTCTCAATAAACTCTTTTTCAAGAGGTTTTGATTTTAAGTCATATAAAATAATTTTCTTGAATCTCATATTCTAATTGGTACTTAAATAGTTATAAGCATTTCGTTTAGCAAATCATTTTACACTATCTCATAACCTTTTAATTTTAAAATCTTTATAACACTTTCGTCAATCTTTTCCTCGCTTATTTTTCCATTTTTAACATCCTGCTCTAATTCTAAAATAAGTTTATAGGAAGATTTTTTATCCGGCTTAAAGTCCAAAATTAAGTTATTTCCAGAATTGATCAAATCCTTGTACATCCCTCTCTTATCAGGATAAAAGCCTTTTAATCCTTGCATATTAACTTCATCGCTTATAATAAGGATATTCTCAGGAATAGTTTCAATAACCTCTTTAGAAACACTAGAAGGCCTTCCATTGGAATTTAGCTCTCCATTAACTATCTGATGCCCAACCATTATGCCAGTTACGTTATTTTCAACACAATATTCAAACAGCTCTAAATCCTCCAGGCTTATGTTCTGCTCATCTCTCTCCAGATGGAGATTCTTAATCATGCCTTTCCCAGGATAATGCTTGCATGTTCCAAAAACACTTTTTTGCAACCCTTCAATGTAAGCTTTTAGTTTTCCCTTGATTTCTTCTTTATCTCCAGAAAATGCTCTTCCACCATAAATATCATCCTCAAACTCAGAAACAGGTGCAAAGTTAATGTTAAACCCAAGGCTTTTCAGAAGTTCTCCTTGCTCTCTACCTAAATTAAAAGCCCCTGTCTCGTTTTTCACATCTTTATTCATTGGAAATTCCTTAAACCAGACAAAAGGATTCCACGTTCCTTCTAAATCGGTGGCTATTAATAGTTTTATTTTAGAATTTTCTTGATATTCTCTAATTTTTTCCCTGTAATTTTTTTCTGTTTTTTGCTGATCAAAGAAAACTCCGCCAACATTCAAATCAATGAGCTCTAAATTATTTTCAGAATCTCCCCTAATCATGATCATTTGTGCAATTTTCTGTCTTAAGGTAAAAGAATCGAGGCTTATTGAATTACCTTCGATAATTATATTGTCTGTATTTTCCTCGTTCATCTTATATGCAAAAATAACATTGCCCAATATAAAAAAACCAATAAATAAAACTATCGCGATTATTACAAGTGCAGTCACCAACTTTTTTTTCATTTTTTATAGCAATTCAGATAATATTTTTGCGCCTAATTTAACAGTTCTTCCAGATTCATCTTTACCTGGATTTATTTCAACAATATCTGCTCCTCTAAAGTTCTTAAGTAACATGAGCCTCTGTAAAAAATAAAGGAGCTCCCTAGAAGATAATCCCCCGGGCTCTAAATATCCTGTTCCAGGAGCAAATGCAGGGTCAACTGCATCAATATCAATGCTTATGTAAAAAGCATCTGAATTTCTTGCTCTTTCCATTATAATATCGCATATTTCCTGCCGATTTTCCAGTATCTCCTTCACTCCAAAAACTTGTATTTTATTTTTATCTATAAATTCTCTTTCTTCAGGATGTATGTTGCGAATAGCCACAATCACAACGTTTCCAGCAGGAAAACTATCTTCTACCAGTTTTCTAAGCCACTCTTCATGTGTCGGCTCTTTTCCAGGCTCCATACAGTCAGCATGCGCATCAAAAACAATTAAAAAAGGATTTTCAAAATTTTCCATAAATCCTTTAACCAACCCATAAGATATTGAATGGTCTCCTCCTAAAAACAGAGCCTTATCCTGCGAAGAAAAAATTTCCCTGCTGTTTTCATAAATAAGCTCGTTTGCCTCTTCAACATTGTTATTGTCAACATGTATCTCTTCCAAATTCAGCAATTTTTTATCAATAATCTTTCCCCTCTCGCTGCTGTAAATCTCCTCCAAACTCTCAAGTATCTCAACAGGAGCTTTCTCGCATCCTTTTGTTCTTCCCATTGCATTAATTCCCTTAACTCTTATAATTTGCATAGAAAACCAAAAAATAAGGTGTTTAAATAACTATCTTAAGCAGATGGACTTCATCTGTCTTTGTCTGACTCTTCTTTACTGCCACCTGTTTTAAGAATATAAGCTATAATGTATCTTTTCCAGTAAGCGTTCCCAGAAAGAAAGCGTTCAAAATTAAAATCAATATCCGGACAAAATATCTCGTTATCGCTTGATTGGCAACCTTTAGAAGAACTTAGTAATCCTCTGACTATTCTAATTGCAATGCCCCCCCTTTCTGCAACTAGCTTTTCAAGGCAGTCATATATGGGATTTATTCCTTCTGGTAAAGAGTCTTTTATCAAACAATACATTGTCTCCATAATTGTCTTAACATAGGGGTCACTTCTTGTATGAGAAGAAACATAATCAACAATCGGCTTTCTCAAAGCCCTAACTAAATCTGAACAACTCTCTCGAATTTGATTCAATTCTTCTTTCTCAGTAAGAGTTTTATTTACCATAGAAAAGTGATAACCTACAACTATAAAAATAAAATCTCCCCCATAGGGGGTTAAAAAAAGAAATATTTATAAACCAGAAAACAATAACCAACTATGGAAAACCAAGCATTATTAGACGCAGGGCTAACAAACGGAGAATCAAAGGTTTATCTAGCTTTATTAAGAATTGGAGAAAGCAGTGTGGGGAATATTGCAAGAGACGCAAGGGTTTCTCTATCTAAAATTTATGAGATTCTCGAAAATTTAATCAACAAAGGCCTTGTCAGCTCAGTTATAAAAAACAATGTAAAATACTTTTCTCCAGCTCAGCCAGAAAGAATCATTGATTATCTTGAATATAAAAAGAAAGAAATAAATAATTCAGAAGAAGAAATCAAAAAAATTATCCCTTATCTAAAGAAATTTGAGAAAAAACCAAATGAGGATGTTGGAACAATTTTCCAAGGAGTTAGGGGGATAAAAACCTTTTACGAAGAGGTTTTAAGAAATTCTAAAAAAGGAGATGAAATAAAAGCCATGGGCATACCAAAAGAAACTGCTGAAAAATACGAGGCTTATTTTTTGGACTGGAACAGAAGGAGAGCAAAAAAAGGTATTTCTATAAAACTTCTTTTTGATTATGATTCAAAAGAGTTAGGGAAGAAAAGAGAAAAAATTAGGTTAAGCGAAGTTAGGTATTTGCCTAAAAAATTTAAGACTCCCGCATGGATACTTATCTCAAAAAATTCAGTTGCTACTATTCACATGAATGAAAATGCTATTTGCTTTGTTATAAGAGACAAAAATGCGATTCAAAGTTATAACTCCTTTTTTGATGGATTTTGGGAGATTGCCTCGAGAAATAGAATTAAATAACTATCTTAATTTTTTATCCCGGCACAAGTGCCATAAAACTATAGTTTTTTATTTCAGCCAGTTTCTTAACATCTTCAAGTTTCAATGCATTAATTCTATCTTCGTATTTATAAAATTCTTCTGCATTGCCTGCATTTTCTTCGGTAATCAATCCCATTAAAACTTCTTCGCTCTCCTCGCTTCCCACCTGCCTTAGTCCAATTAACTGTTCCTTTGCCTCGCTTAGCTCTCTCTGCCCCAGTTTCTGAAGCTTTTTTATCTCTTTCAGTATCAATTCCTTAACTTTTAATATATTTTCTTTTTTTGTTCCGATATAAATCATCTGATAACCATAATTCTTATCCTGCTGCAGCAAGCCTTTAACAGCATAAGCCAATCCCCTTTTCTCTCTTATTTCCTGAAACAGCCTTGAAGACATGCCTTCGTTAAGTATCGCATCTATTATCTCAGCAGAATATCTGTTTTTCTCTAACAGGGAAGGAACATGATACGAAAAAACCAAATTCGCTTGGTCCACATCTTTTCTCTTTTCAATTAACTCGCCATTTATTTTTTCAGGAATAATTTCTTTAGTTATTTTTGATTTTTTGGGGAAAAGTTTTTTTCCAATAGAACAGATTTCTTCAAAATCTGAATCGCCTATAACTGCAAGCATCATATTGTTAGTAGAGTAATTAGAATAAGCTCCAAGCACATCTTCTCTTTTCATTTTGTTCATTGTCTCTTCTGTTCCTGAAATGTTCATTCCAAATGGATTCTTATAGAGAAGAGATTTTATTTTCTTTAGAACATAAAACTGCGGATTATCTTTATACATCTTTATTTCCTCTAATATCACTTTCCTCTCTTTTTCCAATTCCCCACCATCAAACAAAGGATTTAATGCCAGGTCTGCAGAAATGCCAATTCCAAGCTCCAAATGCCTAGAAGGCAGCTTATTCCAGAAACAAGTGACTTCCTCAGAAGTGAAGGCATTTAAAACTCCTCCTTTTTTCTCCACTTCATCGCTGATTTGTTTCTGAGTTCTGTTTTTTGTTCCCTTAAAAACCAAATGCTCTATAAAATGCGAAACCCCTTTTAGATTCTCAGTTTCATATTCAGAACCATATTTCATTGTAACTGCACTAGTTACAACAGGCAGTTTCCTTTTCTCAAATAGAACATTCAATCCATTATCCAACTTTTTCCGATAAAATTCAATCTCTTTTGCCATGATAGATATAAATTGAAAACTTGATTATTAAATGTTTCTTTAAGAAAGTGCTGCATCCACAGTTTTAAATTTAATTACTTTCTCCAAATCTTCTGTTTTTATTTCTATCCCAAATAAATGGTCGCCAGAGCCAAAATGTATCTTTTTTAATTCCAAGACTTGTTTATCAACAAAAATCGGCATATTTAAAAGAAGAGGACATACTGCTCCAGGTTCTGTTCCAGTTGCTTTTTTCAAATCTTCATAGCTCACAATGCTTGCCTTACTGCCAATTACTTCTTTAACCTTAGAAAAATCAATTTTTTTGTTTCCTTTCAATAAAAAAGCAAATTTGTTATCTTTCTTATCTTTAACAATAATTGTTTTGCAGATTTCATCTGGATTTATTTCATCTTTTGCATATTTAACAACCTCTTCAAAAGATATTCCTTTTTCAGACAGACTTATCAATCTATAATTTATCCCTTTATCTTTTAGTATTTTTTCAGCTTCTAATTCCTTTATCATTCCACCTCTATCTCCCTTCTCCATGAATTTTTTTCTCCAAAATCCTTAAAACTTTTTATTTTTAATCCTCTTTTAAACAACGGGCAGTTCAAAACAAAACTTTCTGTCTCTCCGCCCTCGCCACTTATTGAAATTTTGTATTTTTCATTCATCTTTTTTATGTCGTCAATAAATCCTCTGTCAATCTTTCTTCCAAGCCATTGTTTATCAAGAGGCTCAGCAAAAACTCCCACAATTATAACTTCAAATTTATTTTCAATCAATTCTTCCAAAATTTCAATCTGATTTTTCTGCCATAATGGATTAAAACATTTCAATGCAAGCTTATCGCAGATCTTCTGTATCCTAGAAGCTTGGTAAACCGATGCCACAGCTCCTGTAACAATCCCTTCAATTTTATACTCTTTCTTTGCCCGAATAATAGCTTTTTCCAAATCCAAAAGCTCTTTTTCTTTTTCCCCTTTTGTTTTAACTATTATTAAAGGAACTTCCATAGCCAAGGCCTGTTTTTTTGTCTGTTTTATAGAAGGAGTATGAAACATGAAACTCTCCTTATTCTCGCTTTCGATTGTTATCAAGCAGGCTATTTCGTTCCCTTCTTTCTTAGCTAAATAAGCAGCATAACAACTATCTTTCCCTCCGCTAAATAAAACTCCAACTTTCATAGTTTACCAAAGAAAACAAGGTTTATAAAAATAAAGGTTTAGAGATAGCTTTTTATATTATCTTTTTATCATAAATTAATAAAAAAGAGATAAAAATGCAAAGAAATCGCAGGACAAATCTGGTTATTTTGGTGCTGTTTAGGGTAGTATTAGTCCTGGCTGCAATATATTTTGCATATGAACATAGCTGGATGAATGTAGCCCTTGCTGTCCTTACTATAGGCCTTACTTTCCTCACAAGCACCCTAGAAAAAGAATTGAAAGTAGACTATCCTGAAGAATTTGAAATAATAATAATGCTTTTTGTATTCGCCTCTATCTTTCTCGGAGAGTTTAACTCCTTTTACTATAGATTTTGGTGGTGGGATATATTTCTCCATGGATTGTCTGCAATAATTTTAGGTATGTTAGCATTTTCATTAGTCTACATATTGAATAAAGAAGGCAGAATTAAGTTAAAACCTGGCTTTATTGCCTTATTTGCATTTTGCTTTGCAGTAGCAGGCGGGGCTGTATGGGAAATTATTGAATTCTCAATCGACCAGTCTCTTGGAACCAATATGCAAAAATCTGGTTTAGTGGACACCATGATTGATATTATTGTTGATACAACCGGGGCATTAATAATTTCTGTAATTGGCTTTCTTTACGCAAAAGGTCATTTAAAATTCTTAAGGTTTCTTAGTGAGGATTTTATGAAAGCAAATCCCCATATCTTTGGAGAATACAAACCCCGCAAATTTTTACTTAACACTAATCCATTGGCTATTTCTAAGATAAAATCTTAATTTCTTAGGCAAATCTCTTTTTACCCCTATTCTAAAGCTTTTATCAATCTCAAAATTTCCATTTTTCTTTCCCTCTTTATCCAGTTCAAGTCCAAGTTCTTTATTATTCAAAATACTTTGCTTATGAAATCTTTTGTCAACTTGCATAGCCTTTGTCAAAAGTCCTGGCCCAGCGCATCTCAAATTAAAGTTTAATGGCTCTAAAGCCCGGATAAGCACGGCCTGAGCAATTCCTTCTTTATTATTAACAAAATTTAGCATCCAGTTGTTATGTACCCCGTAAACTAAAATAGTTCCAGCATCCATTTTCATTGTCTCTCTTAAATCTCCATTCTGCCTTGCTCTTGAAGCAGGGTCATTTTCATCGTAATAAGCTTCTGTTTCCACAATCCTTGCCTTAAGCTCCTTTCTATCATTCCCGTCAATTTTCCTAACAAGCACGCATCCAAGCAAGTTTCTTGCTACAATTTCAGCATCTTTAAGAAAAAATAATTTATCCATAAAAATATTAGAGAAAAACAGGTTTAAATTAGTTTCTAGTTACCCAAAAAGGTTTTTGAAAAAATCTGCAATCCAACTAAGTGGACCTAGGGTCCTGAGTCTTGAATCTAATTTAAACGTGCATCTTCCAGCCTGGCATCCTTTTGCACTCTGGTCAAGGCAATTAATCTGAGTCGAAGTTACTTTTCCAGCAGAACAATGCCATTCAGTTAAGATTCTGCTAGTTTTACAAGTATCTGTTTTCTGAACCTGACTTCCAGTGGTAGCATCAATCCCAGAAGTAGTTCCAACATTAAATATAGAAAATCCGTAGTCCGTATCAGTACAAGTACTCTCTTCAACAGGAGGCTCCTCAGGTTCGCTTGTCTGAGCGCAGTATTTATCTTGTATGCAAGTGTACCCTGCACTACACGTCCCGCAACTTCCCCCACATCCATTGCTCCCACAATATTTTCCTGCGCATTTTGGGATGCATGTAGGTGTATTATTCACACAAGTCCAGTTTTGACAAGTATATCCAGCAGAGCATATTCCGCAGCTCCCCCCACATCCATCATCTCCGCACTGTTTTCCTGTACAATTTGGAGTGCACGTTTTTACACATGCCCCATTTTGGCATGTTCCTCCACTACAAGCCACCCCATTAGTTTTTTTAACATCACTAGGACACAAAACTGAAGTTCCAGTGCATTTTTCAGCAATATCACACTCCCCAGATGCTGCTCTGCAAGTTGTTGTTGATAAACTAAGAGCATCAGTGGGACAATTAGATGAAGTTCCAGTGCATTTTTCAGCAATATCACAAAGCCCCATTGCGGGTCTACAAATATCGCTGCTGCTATTATATCTTACTTGACAAATATGTGAAGTCAAATTACAAAACCCAGAACTGCACTGCCCCCATAATGAAGAACAATTAGCATCTGAAGTACATGCTGTTGCCGAAACAAAACCCGAGGCCAATACTAACATTAAACATAAAATTCCAATTCTCACCATCTCTTTTTTCATAAATAATATACATAGAACTCATTTATAAATCTTTGTTTTTTTTTGAAATCCAATAACCAATCACCCAAAATTTCTTAAACTGCTTATTCTTATTTTCATTTATGCCAATTAATGCCAACTATGAGTATATGAATGCAGAAGCCAAGTTTCTTACTGCAAAAACAGATGAAGAAAAACTTGTCTGCTTGGAAGAGATGCTTAGAACAATGCCAAAACATAAATCATCTGAAACTCTAAGCAAGAATCTTAAAACGCGTTATAAAAAATTAAAAGAAAAGCTGGAAACAGAAAAGAAAAAGAAAAAAGCCTCTGGAAAAAAATTAGGCATAAAAAAAGCAGATATGCAGGCAGTTATTGTAGGATTGGCAAATACTGGAAAATCCTCGCTTCTTTCCTGCCTTACTAACGCCCAATCTCAAGCAGCAGATTATCTTTACACAACTAAGACCCCTGTTCTAGGCACTATGAATTATGATGGTGCAAAAATCCAGTTGATAGACATGCCCGCTATTGAAAATGAGCTCTGTGATTTAGGAGTTGTAAACACAGCAGACACTTTACTAATCATGATTACCAATACTACTCAACTTGCAGAAATAGAGCCTTTCTTAAGCAGGGCATCAAAAACAAGAATAATCATTTTCAACAAAATAGACACTTTAAATGAAAGTCAAAAAAGAAAAGTATATGCCAATCTTCAGAGCAAAAAGTATAATTTTATAATGCTCTCATGCAAAACCCAAGAAAATATAGAAACTTTAAAAGATAAAATTTTCCAGAGTTTCAATAAAATAAGAGTCTATACCAAAGAGCCAGGCAAACCAGTCGATAAAAATGAGCCGATAATCCTGCCTCAAAATTCAACAGTGAAAGATGCAGCAGAAAAAATCCTTCACGGTTTATCTTCAAAAATAAAACAAGCTAAGGTCACAGGCCCTTCTTCTAAATTCCCTAACCAAAAAGTTGGCTTAGAGCACATTTTAAAAGATAAAGATATCGTAGAGTTTCACACTAAATAATTATCGAGTAATTTTCAAGTTTTTCACAACAGAATATAATTCAGCTGCTTTCTTGTTCTTCTCAAAATATTCTCTAGTAGGCTTGATAAGCCTATCCAATTCAACTGCACAGGAGTTTTTTAAGTCCATCGGATGAAGTTTTTTGGCAGTATATGCTTTTTCAAGTTCTGCATAACTTCCAAAATCTATATCTCCTCCAAATTTAGCAGGCCTTTCAATCTTCAAACTCTTTATATTCCTAAAAATGATGTATCTAAAGTATTCCAGGATAGGATTTCCCTCGACAATCCCTTCTGGGCAATATCCCCTTCCTATTTTCTCCTTTAATTCTTTCAGGCTGTCGTGCATATAAATGCAGGTTTTCGGGTCTGATTTGGACATTTTAGAAGCCATTAATGTCTCGTCATCTGTATCTTTCTTCTGCATCCCCTGTAATCCCAAAAGTATATGATGATGCACCGCAGCAGGTTTTTTCCATTTGTATTTATCTGCAACATCTCTCGCCAACATGTTTGCTCTTCTCTGGTCCATCCCTAACTGGCAAATATCCACATCTAATTCAAAAATATCTGCAGTCTGCATGCTAGGATAAAATAACTGTGCAGTAGATATCTCTTCACCTTCTCTTCTTCCAGCAATTGTTAAAGACTTTTTAGTTCTATTAATGCTAGTTTCCTTTGCCACTCTTAAAACTCTATCCCAATATTTGACACTGTCCATTAATTCGCTTGCCCAAACAATCTCCACTTTTTTAGGGTCTATGCCGCAAGCTTTCCAAACTTCAATGAAATATCTTCCAGCAGTCTGTATTTTTTCTAAATCTCCCCCTAGTTTATTATTGATAAACCCAAAATAATCTGCAAGATAAAGTTTGAAATGAACCCCTGCTTTAAGCATATTTCTCAAATTAGTTGCTCTTAAAAGTCCAAAGTGTATCGGAGCTACTCCCGAAGGCTCAAACCCGTCATAAGCTATCGGTTTATCGTTAGTTTCGAATATCCTTCTAAGATCCTCTTCTGTAACAATTTCCTCAGCAAACTCTTTTATCAAATCAACTTTTTCTTCAGTATCCATTACTTACTCACTTCTTTTATGTTTAAAAAACTTTGTTTATGATTTTTTAAGTTTTTTAAGTCATTTTGTTTTGTTCAAGAGTTTCTTTCACTTTTTCCAGAGCTCCGCATCTTACATACCTATCTGTTCTCAAAATAGCATTTTTTATATCCCTGCTACTTGAACTTTTATGCAAAACAATGACATTGCCCTCATATCCCAGTAACGGACCAATTCCCATATACCCTCCAGAACTTAATCCAAGATACTTCAAACCTCTTCCAATATAATCAAATGGAGCAAATACAGGAACATAATCACTAATTCGTTCAATAAAATGTTTTATTGGTTTAGCGACTTTCAGTAGAGGCCCAAACATCAGTTCTACAGTTCCTTCAGCAGCCTTAAGAACCACATTTCCGGTAGAGCCATCAGTAACTATTACTGCTCCTTTATATCTGCCAATAAAATGACCTTCAAAACACCCTTCAAGAACATTCCATCCTCTCTCTTTTAATCCCAAAAGACGTTTACGCGTACCCTGGACCAGCTTGTTTCCCTTATGAGGTTCTTTTCCAATGCTCAGCACCCCGACTAATGGGTTATCTACTCCTAAATAAGCCTGAGAAAAAGCCCGCCCCATTAAAGCATTATTATATAGGTCTTTCTCTGTTATCGGGCCTATAATTGCACCCCCATCAATAAGAACATTTCTATGAGGCAAGGATACGGCTATTGCAGGTTCTACATATGATGAAAATCTATGAAGATGCCTAGAAGAAGCAACCACAGTTCCCATTGTTTCTCCAGGAGAGATTACTGCATCAACCTTCTCCCTTCTAAGCTGCCTCATTGCTTTATAAATAGAACTTGAAGAATGAGTTGCTTTATCAGTATGGCTGTAAGTTCTTAAAGAAGGGACAAAGTTGCGGGCTTCAACTCCTCTGGGAATAACTTCCGGATGTAGTCGTCCCATAAGAAAAGCTTCTTGCTCTGCTTCATCTAGAGGCATAATTGGAATAACATCATTTGCTAAATCCTCTTCTGGATAACGTTTATATTTTTTAGGTATCTGGTCATATCCTGGAAAAACAAGTATCTCTATACCAGGATTCCTGACCCTCTCTATGCCCCTTTTAACTGCATCGTACCCGCTTTCACATTCTGTAGCTTCAACAGCAATTCTTTTCTTTTCCATGGAAAATATGCTCAAATTAACTATAAAAATGTTACGATTAAACAATAGTTAAAAATAAAGGCATGTTTATAATATATAGCCCGTAACCCTAATTTTTATATATTAAATATGTTAGGTACACTGATGGAAAATCTCTTAAAAATCTGCCTTGCAATATCAATAATTGGGATTTTCCTGCTACTGCTTCTCTCAAATGTTTTATCCCCAAAAGCAATAACTCTGGGAGAAATAAACGACAAAATGTTGAATCAAAAAGTTAAAGTCCATGGAGAAATATTCAGAATAGAAGACAAGGGCACTTTTAAAATTCTCTCTATAAAAGACGAAACAGGAAAAATAGACGTTACATGCGAGTGCGGAAATCTAACTTATCAAAACATCGAAGTGGAAGGTACAATAAAAGAGTACAGAGAGTATTTGCAGATACAGGCAGATAAAATTACAATAATATCAGAAAGTCGCTGAATATTGCGACTTTGGGATATAAGAAAATTGCTCTCATTTTGCAATTTTCTGTACAGAAAATTCCTCCTAAGGAATTTTCTTGTATTCCAAAATTACTAAAATTTTGGATATAAAATAAAGTAATATAAAAAAGAAAAAAAGGAAAAAATTTACTTTCTTCTTACCGCTGCAACAGGCGCGCTTCCACCGCTTCCCCAAGCTGCAATACCGACAAATACTAAATATACTATGTTTAGTATAGGGATTATTTGGAATATCGACCACCATCCAGGCTTGCCAACTGCCTCGAAAGTCTTCCACATCCAGATAATGAAGAATACTGCATTAGCTAAAGCGAAAAGCCATCCGACCCAAGGAATCACTGTCCCTATCAAAAGCAAAATAGGCCACCAATGCATTCCCGCTGCTCTGACTGCTATTAACTGCGGACCCACTAACGGAATCCATGCCAGTGCCGGATGAGGGTGTCCTGTCTTTCTTCCAATAGCTGTAAATGCTAAAGAAATGTAAATCCAGATAATTACTGCTATAATAAACGCCACTATCAAAAGCCCTAATGCCAGCGCCAACAACGCCCCAAAAATTCCTCCAGCCAAGGCTGCATCAGATCCAGTCAACGCTTCGTCAGCCAAAAAAATTAAATCCATTTTTCAACCTCCTTTCATTTTCTAACTTTTCGATATATAAAAATATAAACTTAAGGCTGTCCAGCTTTTACTGCCCCAAATATTATATTTCCCTGGCAGCTTCCTGCCACCCCTAATGGAACATAAATTCTCCAGTAAGTTTCGTTTATTGCATCTTGAATATCATTATTCCTTCTGTAATCAAGATTAAACTTTCTTACGACTGTACTCGAAGTCATATTTTCATAAACATTATTAGCCCCGTCTAAATCAAGAACTCCGGGATTAGAAGCAGTCAGATTATATTTTTCATGCTCAATTGAAATATTTTTGGTAGCTCCCAAAGTGCAGTTCATTGCCAGATTATCATTTAACGAATAACCATACCCCTTAAGGCTGAGATTGAACATCACATTTCCTACATTTGTAACATTAGTTATGTTCTCATTGGAGACATCCGTTGCATTGACAGTCCCGTAGTTTATTGTGTCTGGAACAGCCAAGGCCAGAAGTTCTGAAACATTAATGGGGTCGCTGTTAGTGCTGTTAAGATTCGTGCTATCATTTACCCACATTGTACAATTCCAAACTCCTGGATCTGCATAATACCAAACTTCAAAAGTGCAATTTGCTAAAGCATGATAAGGGTCATCTGGAACTCCTCCCCAATCTTCAGTAATCTCCGTGAAATTACAGGAGTTGTTCCTGTAATGGGTGTTATTATCTTCTGCCCCGTTATAACTTGAAGAAGAATGGAAAAATCTCGCAGTGACCAAGCTTAAATTTACTTCTCCATTGTAATCTCTAATTAATCCAATACAATATACTTTCACCGACTCATTAGGAGTCAAAGTGATTGTTTCAGCTCCGTTATTTACACTTACATTTATTATGTCTGGAAAAACCTCCCCGATATTTAAAGTGGTGATCACAGTCGCATTAGGATTTCCAATCCCTCCGCTTACAGGAGAGCTAAAAAAAGAAAATAATAAAAATAACAGAGCAGCCTCTATTACAATAAAGCTTACCTCTATTGCTTTTATCCCCCATTTTATAGTATTTTTATCCCCCATTTTATAGTATTTTTATCCCCCATTTTATAGTATTTTTATTCCCCATTTTAAGTTCCAATTTCCACATAGATATAATAAGCTGTCGCGCCATTAAAATCAGACAAGCCTATCTCAGGGACAATCATCTGAAAATCATATTTATATCCATTATAACCCGCCTCATTATCTTCTAACAATGTAGCATACACCATATTACCTCCATCGTATAAAGCAACCTCTTCAAAATCCACATCTTGAGGATTGCTGTTTTCATAAGTATTTAACGTAGGACATGTATTTGCAGGCATATACCTGTTCCCAATATAAAAGGGATTATGGCTTCCAGAAACTGTTAAGTTATCGTCTGTTGAATTGATTGTCGCGTTAAAGGTGATGGTTATGTTATCATCTGCCCTTGTATGGTTAAATTTCACGTTCTCCCATTCTAAACTTGTAACATTAGAGCAGTTAATGCTGCTCCAGGATAATGCAGTAGAATTTGCTGTAGCATAAATTCTTCCGGTTATAGAACTAATTGTCCAATCAAAAACAGTTGCTCCTTCTGGGTCCATTAAAGTAAATTTCCCAGTAACATTACCAACAAATGCCTTCCATCGAGGATCCTGGATAGTGGCATTGATATCAAAAGTGCCTATTCTGCCTCCGGAGATGTTAATCATTTTTGTGGCAGTTGTATTTTTTGTCACATTGCTTAAAATATCAACAGCATCTGGTCCAACTGGATCCGCTGCCTGAACTCCTATTAATAAAAAGATAGCTAGACCTACAGCTATAACTAAAAACAATTCCACCAATTTTTTTTGGTTTTTCATCTTCTTTATTTTCACTATAATCTCTTCCCTTTTTAACCTTCTACTTCTTTTTATAAAAAATAATAAAAAAAATAAAATAACTTTATTGCAACTCTACATAAAAGTAGTAGTTCCTGTATGCTTCATCTGTACCATGCCCGTTTTCCAGAACAACCATTTCAAAATCATAGTTGTTTCCGTCAAATCCATTTCTCCCGTACTCTTCAATAATCGATGTGAAAACTACCTGTACAGTATCTGACTGGTCTGTTAAAAGTACCTCTTCAAATTCTGTCGCATATCCCTCACCACTAGCATTAAACATGTAAGCTGCTGCACACTCTCCTGGAGTAAACTGGACATTTGAAGTATAAAATCCTTCATGACTATTGGAATCTGAAAAAGTCTCGTTAATTCCATCTACATCGTCTGTAGAGAT